>Ga0335081_10007190_pt1 | contig 17782 bp, 19 predicted proteins | sample Lox_Sample_35_FD_206713 | JGI IMG/M metagenome (GOLD analysis project Ga0335081, IMG submission 206713) | Soil microbial communities from Loxahatchee National Wildlife Refuge, Florida, United States - Lox_Sample_3.5 | ecosystem: Environmental > Terrestrial > Soil > Wetlands | place: USA... | reverse complement strand
GCCGCGCCTCGGGGACGCGGAGCACCACGACGAGCCAGCGGCCGTCCCAGTCCCACGGCAAGCCGAACGAGTAGATCCGCGAAGCGCCGCTCGTCAGCAGTTCGGCCGTCCGCGGGCTCAACGACACCCGCGCCCGCCGGCCCTGCCGCGAGGTCGAAAGCCAGCCGTCGCGCACGCTCCGCGCGAGCGCCTGTCGGGCGGCGTGCTGGGTGTAACCGACCGACACGAGCGCGCCGACGAGCGTTTCCTGCCACATGGGCTCGCCGAGCGGCAGCACATATTCACCGAGGATCGTGAGCAGCAGCGAGCGCGCCGCCGGCGCGCCTACCGATCGTCTGCGGAGCTGGTCGTCGATGACTCGAACTCCTCGCGGATCGCCTCGAAATACGTGTTACACGCCCGGCAGCGCATCTGGCAGGTGATGATCTGACCGCCCCAAGGCGAGACGATCTCCACGTCCGCCGAGGAGCAGAACGGGCACGTCACCGGCGAAGCTGTTCGTCCCAATCCGACCAGTCCGTGGGCTCGTCCAGTGACACGCCGTCGACCAGCGGGAGGAGCCAGTCGCGAACTCGCGTCCGGATCGCGATGGGGCCGGAATCGACCATGCCGGCCGCCACAGCTTCGGCGTACCCGGGGTCAGAGTCCGGCCCCGGCCAGCGCGCCGCCTGCGCCCACATTTCGTCGATCCGCTGTCGCAACAGCGAAAGATCCTCGCCGTCGACGCGGCCGATCCGACGCGCCCACGCCTCGGCGTGAACCCGGTGGGCGCCCTCCTCCTGAAGGATCTTGCGCGCCCGTTGCGCGAGTGGCTCGATCGAGCTGTCGCGCGCACTCGCAACGAACGTCGTCAGCACGCCATCTACGACGAGGTTGGCCGCGATGAACGACGCCCAATCCGGCAGCTCGTGCGCGATCACAAACATCGGATGGCCGGCGTCCAAGCCGGTCTCCTCCGAGCGTTCGACCCCGAGCTTGGCCAGCACCGGGTACGTCGAACGCGCGTGGCCGAGCTCGTCCTGCGCCATCGCGGCGGCCGCCACCGCGGACTCGATCGTCGGCGCGCTCACCGCCCATTCGCCGTAGCGCCGCCCGAGCGCGCTCTTGTTGTCGGCGAGAGAGCCGATCAGAGAGATCATGGTGGCGGTGCCGGGATCAACGCGCACGGTGCTCACGCTCGGATCGCCTCCCGAATCGCACCTCGCGGCACGATGATCATCTCGATCCACGGTTGCTCGTCGTAGATCGCGCGCGCCGAGACGACGGCTAGATCTTCGTCCTCTTCGGTCACCGTCCCCACGTGGTGGAGCGGCTCCGCGTACTCCTTGCGCGCAAACACCTCCCACACCGTCTCATCGGCGCGGCTCATACTGCGATCCCGAGCTCGCGCATCCGCACGCGCGCGTCATCTCGCAGACGGGCCTTGGTCCAGACCGGGTCCCAGACGACCTCGATGTCCACGACGTCCACGTCCGGGTCGGCAAGCAGCGCCTCCCGGATGTCGTCCTGGATGAAGTCCATCGCGGGACAGCCCATCGCGGTGAAGGTGATCTGCAAATCGGCGGCGCGCTCCGAAGCCCGGTACGCCAGCGACACGATCAGCCCCATCCCGACGACCGACACCGGGATCTCGGGATCTTCGACGTGGCGAAGTGCCTCCCAAAGTCTGGCTTCGACGGTCATTTCCGTAGAGAGGTCGTCTGATAGCCCCGCTGGAGGGTCCGTACGTAGTCCTTGTTCATCGGCCCCCGCGCCCGCCACCGGACCATGACTTCATCCCACGAGATCGGACCATCGTCGAGCAGCCATTCCCGCTTCTCCTCGTCGAACGCGGCCGGGAACGGACAGTCGATCACGTACGCGTCTCGCTCGATTGCGAAGTGGGCGGGCACTTGAATCCCAACCTCCTCCATAAAAGGCACAACCTCTGACATCCACCACTGTCGGAGTTGATCGTTCGATTTCCCCTTGAACCCGTAATCCAGCTGCTCCGAATGCTGTTTCAACGAGTCCGGCAGCCCGAACCATTCCAGTGTCAGGATGAACATCCAGTCGATGGCCGCCTGGACCTCCGCCCGTCCGGCTGGGTCGCGAACCAACTTGCGAATCCACGTGCGCCCGTGGCGCAGGTGGAATGTCTCCTCCTTGTCGACCTTGGCCAGCGCGCGCTTCCATGGTCCGAACGTGCTCGACTGGTAAACGTCCGACAGCAACACGAACCCGGCCTGGTCGTAGAGCGCGTTCGCGCACACCAATTCCACCCAAGAGTTCAACGGAACATCGAAGGCGTATGGGTACTTGAACGACGAACAAGGCCGCTCGTACACGAGCTCGTCCATGTCCACCCCGAGGTCGCCGAGCAGCCGGTACCCGATGTGCGCATGCGCGAGCTCGTCCTGGATGATCGACATCGCGGACCCGAAGTTGTTCAACGCGGGAGCGTGCTGGGCCGCGCGCAGGTACGCCGGGGCGCTGACGAACTCGGTGTCGGCCGACACCGTGAGGATCCGGCGCATGCCCTCCAGATAGCGAGGCGACATGTGCTGCAGACCCTCGACGAGCTTGCCGGCAGCCAAGTGCTGCTGCACTTGCTCTTCGGTCCAGGGGCTGAGTTCTTCAGGAGCGACGTGTGACACTTGACTAACGCCCGCCATCGTATAGTCTCTCCATCGTGAGGTCAAGTGGCCACGATCGTTGAGCTCGACGGCGTCTCTCCGGCCATCGGGCAGGACGTTTTCCTGGCTCCAACGGCGGTGCTCGTGGGCGACGTCCGCGTCGGCGACCGGGCGAACATCTGGTTCGGGACCGTTCTGCGCGGCGACGTCTCGCACATCGAGATCGGCCCCGGCTGCTCGATCCAGGACACTGCGGTCATCCACTGTGCGAGCGACCTCCCGACCATCATCGGCGAAGACGTCGTCGTCGGCCACGGCGCCATGCTCGAGGGCTGCACGATCGAGGACCGTGCCCTGATCGGCATGGGCGCGATCGTGCTTCAACACGCACGCGTGGGCGCGGGCGCGATGGTGGCGGCCGGCGCCGTGGTGTCCGAGCGCCAGGAAATCCCGGCCGGCGTGCTTGCCGCGGGCGTTCCGGCAACCGTGAAAAAGGAGCTGTCAGGATCGGCGCTGGCCTGGACGGGTCGAGCCGCGCGTCACTATCAGGAGCTCCGCGAGCACTATCTGAGAACGGCGTTGTCTAGAGAGGAGAAGCAGCGTGCCCGAGATGCTGATCGGAGGTGAGTGGCGCCAGGCGGCCGCTCACGAGGAGCTCGAGGTGATCAACCCGGCCACGGAAGAGACGGTGGCCACCGTCCCCGCCGGGAAGCCCGAGGACGTCGAGCTGGCGGTGGCGACCGCGAAGCGCGCCTTCGCCGAGTGGTCGAAGACCGACGTCGAGAAGCGCGCCGCGATCCTGGCCAAGGCCGCGGAGCTGATCCGGGAGAACGCCACGGAGCTTGCCGCGACGCTGACGGCCGAGCAGGGCAAGCCGATCGCGGAGGCGATCGGTGAGGTGACGCACCTCGCGCACGGCGTCCACTACTACGCCGAGGCCGCCACCAAGGTGCGCGGCGCCTACCAGGACCTGCCGTCGACGCTCGGCCCGGCATACGGGATGGTGATCCGCCGGCCGATGGGCGTATGCGCGGCGATCACCCCGTACAACTTCCCGCTGACGCTGCTCGGGACGAAGGTCGCGCCGGCGCTCGCGAGCGGAAACACGGTCGTGGCCAAGCCCGCCTCCACCACGCCGCTCGCGACTCTGAAGACCGCCCAGCTGTTCAGCGAGGCCGGCGTCCCCGACGGCGTGCTCAACGTCGTCACGGGGCATGGCGCGACGATCGGCGACGCGCTGGTCGGCCACCCGGACGTAAAGCGCATCGCGTTCACGGGCTCAACGCAAACAGGGCGCCACGTCGCACAGCTCGCCGCCCCCGACCTGAAACGCCTGACCCTCGAGCTCGGCGGCAGCGATCCCGTGATCATCTGCGCCGATGCCGATGTGGACGCGGCGGTCAAGGCGGTGATCATCGGCCGCTACTGGAACGCCGGCCAGGCTTGCCTCGGGTGTAAGCGCGTGTTCGTCCACGACTCGGTCTACGACGGCTTCGTCTCGCAGCTCGTCGAACGGGTCGGCCGCTACGAACCGGGCGACGGGACCGTCAAGGCCGAGAAGCCCAAGCTCCGTATGGGTCCGATCCACACGCGACAGGGGCGCGACGAGCTGCTCGCGCAGATCGAGGACGGCGTCGCGAATGGGGGCGAGCTTCTGATCGGCGGCGGCACGGGGCCGAGCGGCAAGGGCTGGTTCCTCGAGCCGGCCGTCATCGCCGAACCGTCGGACACCTCACGCCTAACGACCGAAGAGGTCTTTGGCCCAGTGCTGCCGGTGTTCCGATTTACGGACTTCGACGACGCGATCAAGCGTGCCAACGACACGCCATACGGGCTCGGGTCCTCGATCTGGACGTACGACGCCCGCCTCATCCACCGCGCTGCACAGGAGATCGAATCGGGCATGACCTGGGTCAACCAGATCCATTACGGCTACGACGAGCTGCCGTTCGGCGGAGTCAAGGCCTCCGGCTACGGCAAGGAGCACGGGATCGAAGCGCTCGATTCCTATGTCGAGATCAAGTCGGTGGTCGTGGGAGGTCTCGCGTAATGGCTGTCACCTATCACGGCGACGGTCCGCTCGGCTTCATCACGCTCGACAAGCCGCCGGCCAACTCGTACGACCTCGAGTTCATGACCGAATACGCGAATGCCGTCGAGGAGGCGATCTCCGGCCCCACCCGTGTCGTCATCGTCCAGAGCGCCAGCGAGAAGTTCTTCTCGGCCGGCGCCGACATCAAGAAGTTCCTCGAGGGCGACGTCGAGGCCAACATGGAGATGATCAGCGTGAGCCAGGCGGCGTTCCACAAGATGGCGGCGGCGCCGCAGGTGTTCATCGCGTACATCGCCGGCCACGCGCTCGGCGGCGGGCTCGAGATCGCGCTCGCGTGCGACATCCGCCTGGGCGCTGCCGGCCGGTACAAGATCGGTCTGCCCGAGGTCACGCTCGGCCTTCTCCCCGGCAACGGTGGAACGCAACGACTCACCCGCCTCATCGGTCCGAGCCGGTCGATCGAGCTGCTCGTTACCGGGCGCACCTTCAGCATCGAGGAGGGGCGCGAGTGGGGACTCGTCGCCGACGTCTACAACGCCGAAGAAGCTCAGGCCCGGGTGCTCGAGTACGCCACACGGCTCGCCGGCGGTGCCGCCCTGGCGATCGCGTCGATCAAGCGGTGCGTCTACGTCGGAGGCGAGCGTCCGCTGGCCGACGGGCTAGCGCTCGAGGGGGAGCTGATGGAGGGGCTGTTCAGGTCGAAGGACGCCGATGAGGGCCTGCACGCGTTCGTCGAGAAGCGCCAGCCGGACTTCGTCGGCGCATGACGACCGAGACCATGACCACGTACGCCGGGTCGTTCGTCGCCGGCGAGCAGCACCACAACGCCGGCGATCCGCTCGGGGTCGTCAATCCAGCTGAGGGTCGCGCGTTCGCCTCGGTGGCCGCCGCGTCCGCGCACGACGTCGACGCCGCCGTGCAGGCAGCCGCCGGGGCGTTCGGCGCGTGGTCGGAGCTTGCGGTGTCAAAGCGCGGCGAGATCCTCGGGCGCGCAGCGCGCCACGTCGAGGAGCATCTCGAGGAGCTGATCCCGCTGCTGACACGCGAGCAGGGCAAGACGCTCCGGGACAGTCGGATCGAACTCACCAAGGCGATCGACACGCTCCTCCACTACGTCGGCCTGTCCAAGGCGCTGCGTGGCGTCCACACCCCGAACCTCGACCCGGGCGTCGATGGATTCGTCCTGCGACGTCCCCTCGGAGTGGTCGGCGCGATCGTGCCGTGGAACTTCCCGACCACGCTGCTGTGCAACAAGCTCGCGCCGGCGCTCGTCGCCGGCAACACGGTCGTGGCCAAGCCCGCCGCGACGACGCCGCTGACGACGCTGCGGTTCGCCGAGCTCCTGGCCGAGGGCGGCCTCCCTCAGGGCGTGTTCAACGTCGTCACGGGCCGCGGCTCCGAAGCCGGCGAGGCACTCGTCACCCATAAGGACGTGCGGAAGATCGCGTTCACAGGGTCGACCCCCGTGGGCGAGCGGATCATGGCCCAGTGCGCGAACGGCATCAAGCGTGTCACGCTCGAGCTCGGCGGCTCTGACCCGATGATCATCTGCGACGACGCCGACCTCGCCGCCGCCGCGAGCGCCGCCAGCATGGGCCGCTTCTACAACTGTGGCCAGGCGTGCCTCGCGATCAAGCGCGTGTACGTGTTCGAATCCGTCGCGGATGAGGTGATCGAGTCGATCGCCGAGAAGGCCAAGCGGCTGAAGGTCGGCCGCGGTGACGTCAAGGGCACTCAGATGGGGCCGATGCACACCGCCGGCGGTCGCGAGGAGATGGCCGCCCAGGTGTCAAACACGCTGCGAGCCGGCGGTGAGCTGCTCGCGGGCGGCGGCCCACCCGACGACCCGGATCTTGCCAACGGGTTCTTCTACGCGCCGACGCTCGTCGCCGATCCGCCGCACGATTCGCCGATGGCCACCGAAGAGGTGTTCGGGCCGGCGCTCCCGATCTGGCGGGTAAGCGATCTCGACGAGGCGATCGCGCGCGCCAACTCCTCCCCGTTCGGCCTCGGGTCATCGGTGTGGACGCGAGATCTTGCCCGCGCACGCGAAGCCGCCACCCGCATCGAGGCCGGGTACACCTGGGTCAACTCGCGCACGAAGGTCTATGACGAGCTCCCGTTCGGCGGCTGGAAGTCGAGCGGCTACGGCAAGGAGCACGGCGAGGAGGCGTTCGACTTCTACACCGAGACGAAGTCGGTCGTGCTCGGGGCGTCGTGAGCGCCGAGTCCGCCCCCTGGGACCGGGCGACGCTCCCGTCGCCGGTGATTCCGCTCGAAAGCACGTTCGAGGGCTTCCTCGGGCTCGAGTGGCTCGACCTGACGATGACGAGCGCCCATGTCCGCTTCGAGGTCCGCGAGAACCTCAAGCAGCCGCTCGGGTTGATGCACGGCGGCATCTACTCCGCGGTGGCCGAGACGGTCGCGTCGGTCGCCACCGTCAACAACGTCTGGCGCGACGGCTACGTCGGGGCAGGTCTCAGCAACTACGCAAGCTTCCTCCGCCCGATCACCGAGGGCACGGTCGACGTCACCGCGATCCTGCGCGGCCACGACGACCGCGAGTGGACGTGGGCTCACGAGTTCCGCGACGCTCAAGAAAATCTATGTGCGCTCGTCGACGTGACGATCGCGGTCAGGCCGGCACCGCGGCCGGCGTGATCACCTCGGGGCCGGGCGCGTCGGCGTAGAGCCGGGCGACGTCGGCCGCGCGGCACTCAAGGCACCGGCGCTGGTTCAGGTAACCCTTGTCGGTGATCTCGCCGGCGTCGAGGCTCGGCGGTGTCTCGAGCAGCAGTAGGCGTTCGATCCGCCCGGCCGAACCCGAATCCGCGTTCAGTTTTGCCAGCGCGCCGGCCAGGTGTTCACGGAGCGCGGCCTTGTCGCCTGGGGCTTCGGCCTGGTTGACCCACGCGATCGCCGCCACGTACTCGGCGTCCTGGCCGGCGATCACGGCATCGCTGAGGACCCCAGCGGTGCTCAGCAGACGCGTTCTCAGCGCTCCCACCGCAACCCATGTCCCGGTCATCAGCTTGAAGTTCTCGGCGATCCGCCCGTCGAACATCATCCCGTGGCTCGGATCGATCAGCGTGGCGGCGTCGCCCGAGCGGTAGTAGCCCTCCTCGTCGAACGTGGCTCTGGTCAACTCGGGCTGACGGTAGTAGCCGGGAGTGACGTTGGGCCCGCTCACCCTGACCTCGAGCTTGCCGCCGACCGGGGCGAGCTTGATCGAGACGCCCGGGATCGGCACGCCGATGCAGCCGGTGGGGGAGTTCGGGAAGTGGGCGCTGGTGGCGGCCGGCGACGTCTCGGTCGTGCCCCAGCTCGAGGTCAGCGGAACCTCGTGATCTGCGTACCGTGCCGCCAGCTCTCGCAACCGCGCGGCGAGCGCGTCGGGCAGCGCGGCCGCGGCGTTGAACATGTATCGCAGGCGGCTGAAGAAGCGCGCGGCGAGGACGGCGTCGTTCTCGAGCGCGGGCGCGAGCAGCGCGTATCCGGCAGGCACGTTGAAGTAGAGCGTCGGCGGAACGGCGTTCAGCGCGGCGAGCGTCTTCGGGAACAGCGGTGGCGCTGGCCGGCCGTCGTCGATGTGGATCGTGCCCCCGTTGAACAGCGCCAGGTGGAGGTTGTGGTTGCCGCCGAACGTGTGGCTCCACGGCAGCCAGTCGACGAGCACCGGAGGCTCGTCGGCGAGGAACGGCCAGATCGCCTGGAGCATCGCCTGGTTCGAGCACAGCATCCGGTGGGTGTTGATGACTCCCTTGGGAACGCCGGTCGATCCTGATGTGAATAGGAGTTTCGCGACCGTCTCGCCACCGGGATCTCCATCGAGCGGACTGTGGTCGCCGTTCAGCAAATCGTCGAGGTGGAGCGCCCCTTCCCGCTTGCCGCGGGCCACGAGGGTTTGCGGGACCTGGCCGGCGAGCGCGTCCAGCGCCGGCCCGAACGGCCCGGTGTCGTCGGCGAACACGAGTCCGGGTTCGGTTAGATCGGCGATCGCCCTGATCCGCGCGTGATCGGAGCTCATCAACGAGTAGGCGACGCTGATCGGCATCACCGGCGCGCGCGCGGCGTACGCGCCGAGGCTCACGAGCAGGTGTTGGAGCGAGTTGCCGGAAAGGATCATCACAGGTCTGTCGGGACCGAGGCCGAGTTCGACGAACGCGCGGGCGAGCGCGTCGGATCGCTGCTCCGCTTCGCGGTAGGTGAGCGTGGTGTCCCCGCGGGCGGCGAGCAGCCGATCGGGGTGTTCCGCAGCGCGCTTCCGAAGCACGGCCGTGATCGACGGCTCCCACTCGGTCAGCGCCACCCGCGATGTCAGGAGGATCGTGCCGTCCACGCGGCGGTCGATCGCGATGTCCGGCGATGCGAACGTCTCGCTCATGGCCGGTCCAGGAGGGTCGAGAGCACGATCAGCGTGCGCGTCCTCACGATATTCGGGTCGCGCCGGAGGTGCTCGACGAGCCGCTCGAGGTGATCGATGTTGTCCACACGCACGCGGATCACGGCGTCGGCCTCGCCCGAGACCGTGAACGCGGACACGATCTCGTCGACCTTCGCGAGCGAGCGGCCGACGTCCGCCGGCGAGGTCCGGTCGGCGCAGTAGATCTCGATCAGCGACTCGATCCCCTCGCCGAGCGCCCGCCAGTTGATCCGGGCGCCGTATCCGGTAATCACCCCGTCGCCCTCGAGGCGGTCGACGCGGCGCTTGACCGCGGTTGCGGACAGGCCCACGTCTGCGCCGATGTCCGCGAACGTGCGCTTGGCGCTCTCCTGCAACAACGCAACAATCTTGCGGTCTATGCCGTCCAAAGGGCGACTGAGCTGCATTCCAGTACCGATCGAGTGCGTGTGAGTTGCGTCGAGGCTATCATCGCGAAACAGTTAGGTCATGGCCGTCATCACTTCGGCAACGCAAGGGCGTTCCGGCCGGACGGCGCTTGAACTTGACGGCGCGTCGCTGACAGTGCGCGATGCGCTCGAAGTCTCTCGACGAACCCGCGTGGTGCAGTTGGCGGACGCTGCTGCCCGGGCCGTCAGCGCGAGCAACCAGCTCAAGGATGAGCTGATCGCCAAGGAGATACCGATCTACGGAGTCACGACCGGTTTCGGCGACAGTGCGCACCGCCAGATCTCCCCTGGCAAGGCGGCCCGGCTGCAGCAGAACATCCTGCGCTTCATGGGAGCGGGCACCGGCCCGATCGCGCCGCCCGAGGTCGCCCGCGTGACCATGCTGCTCCGCGCCAACTGCCTGTCGAAGGGCAACTCCGGTGTGCGGGTCGAGCTCATCGAGCGACTGCTCGACCTGCTCAACCACGACGTCGTCCCGTTCATTCCCGAGCGCGGTTCGGTCGGGGCGAGCGGCGACCTGGCGCCGCTTTCTTATGTCGGGCGGGCGCTCGCCGGCGATGGTCGCGTCGCGTTCGACGGCGTCGAGCGCGACGCCGCGGACGTCCTGGCCGAGATCGGGCTCGAGCCGATCCTGCTCGAGGCCAAGGAAGGTCTCGCGCTCACGAACGGCACGTCGTTCATGAGCGCGTTCGCGTGCATGGCCGTGGGCGCCGCTTACGAGCTCGCGGACGTGGCCGACCTCGTCACCGCGATGGCCTCCGAGGCGATGCTCGGCAACCGCGGGCACTTCAACGCCTTCCTGTTCGACGACGCCAAGCCCCACCCCGGGATGGTCACGAGCGCGCGCCACATCCGCGAGCTGCTCGCGGAGTCGCGGCTGGCCGCCGACAGCGACGAGCTGTTCGAGGGCGGCCTCGACGGCGCGGAGTTCGTCGAGCTCGATCGCCAGGTACAGGACAAGTACTCGATTCGCTGCGCTCCGCATGTCACCGGGGTCCTGCGCGACGTCCTCGACTGGGTCGAGCGCTGGCTGACCGTCGAGATCAACTCCTCGGACGACAACCCTCTGTTCAACGTCGCCGGCGGGCGCGTCGAGAGCGGCGGCAACTTCTACGGCGGCCACGTCGGCCAGGCGATGGACTCCTTGAAAGTCGCGCTGGCGAATCTGTGTGACCTGATTGACCGACAGCTCGAGCTCGTCGTCGACGAGAAGTTCAACCGCGGCCTAACGCCGAACCTGATCCCGGTGTTCGGCCCCGGCCATCCCGAGGCTGGCGTTCACCACGGCTTCAAGGGACTCCAGATCTGCGCGTCGGCGATGACCGCCGAGGCGATGAAGCTTTGCAATCCGACCACGATCCACTCGCGCTCGACCGAGTGCCACAACCAGGACAAGGTCTCGATGGGGACGATCGCGGCGCGCGATGCCCGCTCGATCGTCGAGCTCGCGCAGAACGTCGCGGCCATCCACCTCCTCGCCTGTTGTCAGGCGCTCGAGCTCCGCGGCGTGGAGAAATGCAGCCCGCGAACGCAGGAGGCCTTCCGCCTCGTACGCGAGCACGTCCCGTTCCTCGACGGAGACCGTTACGTCGATGTTGACATCGCGACCACTGTCGAGCTGATCCAGTCGGGCGCGGTCTCGGCACTCGTGGGCTAGACGATCTCGGACAAGCTGGGGTAGGTGCTGCTCGGGGCCGGAGGCGCCACATTCGCCTCCGGCCCCGCGCTCTTCGGGGTGGACCCGGTCGCGCGCTCAGGTCGAGAGCGAGATCAGCGCATCACCGAGCAGCTTTGCGGCGATCGCCACACACAGGACCGCGATGATCGTGGCGTTCTCGCGCACGATCCAGTCGCGTAACTCGATCAGCAGGTCACTGCCCCGGTTGGGCATCAGCACGTGGATGGCCAGCGGGATTGCCAGGCCGATGCTCCCGAGCGTCACGAACACGCCAACCGCGACCGCCTGTGCCGCCGGGCTCGCGCCGACCTGCGCCACCGCCACTCCGGCTCCGATCGTCAGCAGCAGGTTCTTCGGCTTGACCGCCGCGAACAGCGCGGCCAGCGCGGCGGCCTTCGCCGGCGTGACGCCGGTCAGCTTTCGCATCCAACCGGGTGCCTCGCCTTCCGTCTCCCCGCTGCCGCGCCCGCGCCACTCGTGGACGGCAAACGCCACGAGCAGTAGCGACAGGACGATCTTCACCACGCTGACCCATGTCGCCGCCGCGCCGTTGTTGCTCGCATCGGCGCCGTCTGCCAGCAGCAGCACGACCGTCGACACCAGCGCCAGCGACAACACCCAGGCTCCGGCGAACGCCCACGCGGGCCGCGCCCCGTCGGGTGAGACCAGCATCACGACCACCGCGACGATCGCCAGCGGGCTGAGCGCGACGCCGATACCGAACGCCAGGATCTCCCCGATCGCCTGACCGATCATCTGAGCACTCTCGGCACGCGAGAATCATCGCCTGTAGCGGGCGAGGGCCTCTTCGCGGGCGCGAGTGTGATCGACGATCGGGGCCGGATAGGCGTCAGGGGCTTGGCTCAGCTCCGGGACGTATTTGCGGACGAAGCTGCCATCCGCGTCGTACTTCGCCTGCTGCAGCGTGGGGTTGAGGATCCGGCGCGAGACAGGCTGGGGGTCGACGCCCACCGACGCGATCCACTGCCAATTGCCGTTGTTGTTCGCCTCGTCGCCGTCGAGCAGCAGGCGCATGAACCACCGCTCGCCCCAGCGCCAGTCGATCCCGAGGTCCTTGGTCAGGAACGAGCCCACGACGAGCCGCGCCCGGTTGTGCATCCAGCCCTCGCGCCTGAGTTGGCGCATGCCGGCGTCGACGAGCGGGAAGCCGGTGCGGCCCTCGCACCAGGCCTCGAACCGTTTGTGCGCGCGGCTCCACCGGATCGTGCCGCGGTATCGCTCCTGGTACTCGGAGTGCGCATTCTGCGGGTGGTGAAGGAGCACCTGTGCGAGAAAGTCGCGCCAGCACAGCTGTCGTTGGACCTCGGTCCGAGCGTCCTCTAGCTCGCGCGGCGAGACGCAGCCGAAGTGGAGATAGGGCGAGAGCGGCGAGTCGCCGCTGTGCATGGCCGCGCGCCCGCGGGTCTCACCGCCACGACAGCGCGGATCCTCGAGCTCCTGCTCGAGGCCGAGCTGGCCCAGTGTCGGGATAGCGCCGGCGTCGAGCCCGCGCGGGAGGGGCGGGAGCGAGCGGGGGGCGCCATGACGTTCGCGGCGAGGCACTCTCGTCCAGGTGCGATGGAACGGCGTGAACACCGTGTACGGCTTGCCCGCGGTGGTGCGGATCGCGTCGAGATCGTCGAGCACGAACGTCCCCGGATGCTCGTGGACCGGGACGTCGAGGGCGCGCTCGACCCGCGCGTCGCGCGCCCGAGCATACGGTCCGACGTCGGAGCTGAAGTGGACGGCGGTGGCGTTCGTTTCGCGGACGAGCCTTGGGATCTCGGTTTCCGGCCGGCCGTGGCGCACGACGAGCCGGGTGCCTCGTTTACGAAATGAGTCGTCGAGGTCAGCGAGGCACTCGAGCAGGAACTGCGTACGCGGGCCCGAGGCGTGGCGCCCGTACAGGAGCCGGTCGTCGAAGCAGAACACCGGCACGAGCGCGTCCGCGTCGGCGCGCGCGGCCTCGAGCGCGGGGTGGTCGTGGACCCGGAGGTCGCGGCGGAGGCAAAGCAGCGTGGTCATCCGAGCAGCCGCGCCACAGCCGCGCGGCGGTAGTCGAAGATCCGCGCCAGATCGCGCTCGACGAACGCTCTGTGGGCGAGTTCTCCGAGCCGCCGCAGCGGGAGCGCATATTCGACGTGGTCGCGGACCAGCGTGGCAGCGCCGGCGGCCTCGAACTCGTGGCGGTGACGCCAGACGCGGTACGGCCCACGGACCTGGACGTCGACGAATGCCCGTCCCGGCTCCCACAGCGCGATCCGCGACACCCAGCGCAGCGGCACGCGGTGCAGCCGGAGCCGGTACTCGATGATCGTGCCCGGGCCCATCTCGCCCGTGTCTGATCCGGTGAGGCTGAAGCCGAGCCACTGAGGTGTGATCAGCTCGAGATTGCCGGCCTCCGCGAAGAAGCCGAAGACGTCGTCGAGCGGACGGGGCACAAGCTGTTCACGATGCAGATGGTGCAACATGGCGTTGACTATTATCTAAACATAGTGATCATCGGCGACGCCGCCGCTTGCGCTGACCACACGGCTCGTGGAGCGACTGGACAGGGTCATCAATGTCAGCTCGGGGGGCATGTGCGGTCAGCCGGTACCCGCGGGCGACCCCGAGTCAGACGACGTGGCGTACTCGCCGAAGAAGCTGTACGCGCGGACCAGACGCGAGCAGGTCGTGATGACCGAATTGTTGGCTCGGCGCTGCTCCCGAAGCGCTGCGCGAGACCGGGCTGTTCTGGCACGACCGGCGGCCACGTCCCACCCACTACCGGGTTGGTCCGGGTGCTCCGAGCGAAGGCGACCGGCAGCGGTTGTGGGCCTACTGCGAATCCGCGCTCGCCGATGCCGAGATCGACCCGCTATGACGCCGTGGCGTAGCGGACCATCCGGGTGCTGAGCTGAATCGCGGACCGCAGCTCGTGTTCGCGGGCGACCGGCGTCGAGTCGAGCCGGGCGCCGATGTCCTCGACGGCGCCCGGCGCGGCGGTGGCGGCCAGCCGCAGGCACACCTGGGCCGCGACGCGCACCGCGGGCGCCTCGACCGTCCACACCGCCTCGAACACGCGCTCCCCCGGCGCGTCGCGCGGGCGCTCCCATCCGGCGAGACACGCCCCGAAGCTCGGGGACTCGCACACGATCGCCCACTCCCGGGCGACCGGATCCGAGGACGCGATCGGCACCTCGATCGGCCCGCCCTTCGGCCGTCGGGTGTGCGTGAATTCGGCGAGTACCACCGCTCGCTCGGCGGTGCGCGACAGCTCGCGCCAGCGGCGTTCCGAAGCCCGGTAGAAGCGCGGGCGCTGAAAGGCGCCGAACAGCAGCGGCCTCTCAGCGCGCGCCAGCAACTCGTCCTCGATCGCCCGCGACATGACGAGCATGCCGTGCTTGGAAAAGAGTTGCGGCTCGAGCTGCGGGTAGCGCGAGCGCAGCGACGCGAACACCGACGGCGCCTGGTCGTCCCCGGCATCGTGGGCGAGGTCGATCGCCGCCTGAAGCGAGAGCCCGCGCTCGCGGCCGCGGACCACCGCACGGACACGAGCGAGGTCCTGCTCGGAATATCGCCGGTGGCCGCTTGCCACGCGCCGCGGCTGCGGAAACCCGTGGCGGACCTCCCACATCCTCAACGTCGCCTCGCTTATTCCGCTCCGCGCGGACATCTCCCGCATCGTCAAGCCGGGCTCTGAGGCGGAGGACGGCACGGGGCTGGACCGTAGCGCAGTGAGGCGTCGCGAACAAGATGTAGAGATTTATTTATACAAAGTGTGATACGGTGAACGGCAAGTCATGAAGCCCGCCCGAGTCGCTACTTACGGGGTCCTCGCGCTTCGCATCGCCTACGGCATCGCCCTGATCGTCGCCCCGCGCCGACTCGCGCTTCGGTGGCTCGGTCCGGCCGCCGAGGACGCGCCCGTTCAGGTTGCGCTCCGCGCCCTCGGCGCCCGAGAGGCGGTCCTGCACACCGGGGCGCTGCTCGCGGCGACGCGCGGCGGCCCCCTCCGGCCCTGGCTCGCCGCCAGCGCCGCCGGCGATCTGACGGACGTGATCGCAACCGCGATCGGCCGCCGCCGGCTGCCGCCCGGTTCTACCCCTGCCACGGCGGCGGTCGGCGGTGGCGCCGGGCTCGTGAGCGTCGCGTTGGCGGTCGCGGTCGACTCGTGAGGATCGCGATCGTCGGCGCCGGCGTCTCCGGGCTCGTGGTGGCGCACCTGCTCCAGCACCGGCACGAAGTCACGCTGTTCGAGGCCGCCGCCTACGCCGGCGGCCACACGAACACGATCCGGGTCGACACGCCGAACGAGAGCCATCACATCGACACTGGCTTCATCGTGTTCAACGACCGCAACTACCCGAACTTCGAGCGGCTCCTTCGAACCCTCGGCGTGCCGTGGCAGCCGTCGACGATGAGCTTCAGCGTCAGCGACGGGCTCGGCGACTTCGAGTATCCGGGCGCGTCGCCGAACGGTCTGTTCGCGAACCGCCGTCATCTGTTCACGCCGTGGTTTCACCGGATGGTCGCGGACCTCGCGCGCTTCAACCGGGCAGCGCGCGAGTTGCTGGCGCTCGAGGATTCCGGGCGGGACGTCTCACTTGGGAACTGGCTCGAGCGTCAGCGCTTCTCCCGCCAGTTCATCGACAGGCTGATCGTGCCCCAAGCGTCCGCGGTCTGGTCGGCCGATCCGCGGCAGATGTGGAGCTTCCCGGCCAGGTTCCTCGCCGAGTTCTTCGACAACCACGGGATGCTTGGCTTCCGCGGCCGGCCGCGCTGGCGGACGATCGTCGGCGGCTCGAAACGCTACGTGGAGGCGTTGCTCGACCGGTTCGGCGGGCGGCTGCGTCTGCACACGCCGATCGCTGCGGTGACGCGCGGCGACGATCACGTGCTGGTGCGCCCGCGCGGCGGCGAGCCCGAACGCTTCGACGAGGTCGTGCTGGCGACGCACTCGGATCAGGCGCTGGCGCTGCTCGAGGACGCCGGCGACTCTGAACGCAGCATCCTCGGCGCGATTCCCTACCAGCACAACGAGGCTGTGCTCCATACCGACATGCGGCTGCTTCCGCGGCGCCGCCACGCCTGGGCGAGTTGGAACTACCACTGGCAACCCGAACCGGCGGAGCGCGCGATCGTGACCTACCACATGAACCGCCTGCAGTCGTTGCGGGCCGAGCGCGAGTTCTGCGTCACGCTGAATCGCACCGAGGCGATCGATCCGGCCAAGGTGATCCGGAGGATCGCGTACGCCCACCCGGTGTACACCGCCGCCGGCGTCGAGGCCCATCGGCGCTTCGAGGAGATCAACGCGCGCCGGCGCACGCACTTCGCAGGCGCCTACTGGGGTTGGGGCTTCCATGAGGACGGGGTGCGCAGCGCGCTGCGCGTCGCCGAGCGTCTCGGCGGTCACCTCTGATGACGGCGAGCTGCATCTATGAAGGGACCATCCGGCACCGGCGTGCCCAGCCGCGCCGGGAGTTCCGGCACCGGCTGGCACTGTTCTACATCGACCTCGACGAGCTTCCGACCCTCCTCGGCGGCCGGTTCGTCGAGCCGCACCCGGGTCTGCTGCGGTTTCGCCGCCGCGACTACCTATCGCCGGCGGAGACGCCGCTCGATGGCGCGGTCCGCGACGCGGTGCGAGCGCACACCGGAAGCCGTCCGAACGGCCCGGTCCGCGTTCTCACCCAGCTGCGCTCGTTCGGGCACTGCTTCAACCCGGTCAGCTTCTACTACTGCCTGGATGTCGCTGGAGAGGAGGTCGAGTCCGTCATTGCCGAGGTCACGAATACGCCATGGGGCGAGCGGCACGCGTATGTCCTCCCAGCGGGGACGGCGTACGTCGACAAGTCACTGCACGTCTCGCCGTTCATGGGAATGGATCACCGGTACACCGTGCGCACCGACACGCCGGGCGAGCGCCTGGCCGTCCACATCGAAAGCCACCGTGGCGATGAGGCGACCTTCGACGCGACGCTCGCGCTTCGCCGTCGCGAGCTGACGCGCGCCTCGGCGGCACGCGTCGCCGGGCGATATCCGTTCGCGAACGTCCGCGTGCTCGCCCTGATCTACGGTCATGCGCTCGGTCTGGCGCTGGGTGGCGCCCGGGTGCACCCCCACCCGAAGGCGAGCGCGGCGTGATCGACCGCGCGGCTCGCTGGATCCTGTCGCTGTTCCTCCGCCGGATCAGAACCGGAACGCTCACCGTGGTCGAGGACGGCCGGCGCCGGGTGTTCGGCTCGGGGCCGCCTGCCGCGACGATCGTCGTCCGCTCCGCGAAGCTGTGGAGGATGGCGCTCCGCGGAAGCCGCGGGCTCGCGGACGCCTACGCCGACGGGCTGTGGGAATCACCCGACCTGACCGCGCTGGTCCGCCTGGCGGCGCGCAACGCGCCCGGCCTCGATCGCCTCCGCGCCAGGATCGCGCCGATGCGCGTCCCGGTCCAGCGCGCTCGCGCGCACCTCAACCGCAGCACCCGCAGGCGCCGCCGGCGCGACATCGCCGCTCACTACGACCTCGGCAACGAGCTGTTCTCGCGCATGCTCGACCCGACCATGAGCTATTCGTGCGCCGTGTTCAGCGATGCAGCGATGA
>Ga0335081_10007188_pt1 | contig 17786 bp, 19 predicted proteins | sample Lox_Sample_35_FD_206713 | JGI IMG/M metagenome (GOLD analysis project Ga0335081, IMG submission 206713) | Soil microbial communities from Loxahatchee National Wildlife Refuge, Florida, United States - Lox_Sample_3.5 | ecosystem: Environmental > Terrestrial > Soil > Wetlands | place: USA... | reverse complement strand
ACTCACCTGTTTGTGCGTGCCGAGTATCGTGGATTAATCTATAACTCGCCTACCTATGACCTTCCCGTGCTCGCTGGCACGGATCGCATCACGCATCGATTCGAACCCTCCGTCGGCTTCGGCTGGCGGTTCTAGACAGGAGGACGAAAATGACTCAACCCGACAACATTCAAATCGCGCCCGCCGAAGGCAAACTCGGCGTTCTGATCCCTGGCATGGGTGCAGTAACCACAACGTTCCTTGCTGGGTTGGAGGCGATCAAGCGGGGGCTAGGAAAACCCGTGGGTTCTCTTACGCAGCTGGGGACTGTGCGGTTGGGAAAGCGAACCGAGGGACGCAGCCCCGCTATCAAGGATTTTGTTCCGCTGGCGAACCTGGAAGACCTGGTGGTGGGAACTTGGGACATCTTCGAGGACAACGCCTACGAAGCGGCGGTGAACGCGGGTGTGCTGGACATGCCGCTCCTCGAACAATTGAAGGAGCCGCTTGCCGCACTAAAGCCGATGAAGGCAGTATTCGACCAAAACTTCGTCAAGCGCCTCAACGGTCCGAATGTGATGACGCGTGGTTCGAAAATGGACTACGCCGAGCGGGTGATGGACGACATCTGCAGGTTCAAGGAAAAGACTGGCGCTTCTCGACTCATGATGATCTGGTGCGGATCCACCGAAGTCTATCACGAACCCGCGCCTGTGCACGCTACCCTGAGGGACTTCGAATGCGGGCTGCAGAAGAACGACCCAGAGATCTCGCCCAGCCAGATTTACGCCTACGCCGCCCTAAAATCGGGAGTGCCGTACGCTAACGGCGCGCCGCACATGACCACGGACACGCCGGCATTGCTGGAACTAGCGCGCAACCGGAGCCTGCCGGTGTGCGGCAAGGACTATAAGAGCGGACAGACTTTCATGAAGACGCTGGTGGCACCGGGCCTGAAGTCGAGGCTGCTGGGCGTGAGCGGGTGGTTTTCGACAAACATTTTGGGCAACCGCGACGGCGAAGTGCTAGATGACCCTGGCTCCTTCCGGTCCAAGGAAGTGAGTAAGAGTTCGGCGCTCGAGTACATTCTGCAGCAGCAGTTATACCCCGACCTCTACAAGGACGTTTACCACAAGGTCCGGATCGAATACTATCCGCCGCGGGGCGACGCTAAAGAAGGCTGGGACAACATCGACATTTTCGGGTGGCTGGGCTACCCCATGCAGATCAAGATTAACTTCCTTTGCCGCGATTCGATTCTGGCGGCGCCGCTGGTGCTGGACCTGGTCCTGTTCATGGACCTGGCGCAGCGTGCCGGCATGCGAGGCGTTCAGGAATGGCTTTCGTTCTACTTCAAAGCGCCCATGCACGCTCCCGAAGTCTACCCGGAGCATGACGTTTTCATCCAGCTCATGAAGCTCAAGAACACCCTGCGATGGATGCGCGGAGAAGACCCGATTACGCACCTGGGGTTGGAGTATTACGATTAGTTCGCTACACGTGGCTTTGTCGGATGCGCAAAATATTTGACTAAATGCAATTGGAGAAAGAGATGAGATTCGTATTCACAACATTGATACTCGCTTGCCTATCGGGAGCGGTGGCTTCGGCCGCCGATGGCAAAGCCGGTCAAGTAGCTTATGACACGTCGTGCAAGACCTGTCACGGGCCGGATGGAACAGCCAACCCAGTCATCGCCAAGATGATGAAGGTTGACATGAAGGATCTCAAGTCGGCCGAGGTTCAGGCCCTGAGCGACGACGACATAAAGAAGATCATCAGCGGCGGAAAGGGCAAAATGAGGCCGGTGAACGCGGTCTCCGGGCCGGACGTGGATAACGTTGTCGCTTACGTCCGCACCCTGAAGAAGTAACCCTGGGAGGTCGCGCCGTTCAGCTCAACTGGGTGCATGGTTCGGCGAAAGGCGCTGGCATTCCTCACCGGTTGGAGCCGCTAGGGCCCCACGTTTTCGTCGCGCTTACCTTCAGCCAAGTCGATGCTTTCCAGCAAAAACGCTATGCATAACAAACCTGAGTTGCAGCTGATAGCAGATTTCCGGAACGGAGATGGGGACGCAATCGCCGAGTTGTTCCAGCGCCACTATGCTTCGTCTCTAAGAGTGGCGCGGCGAATATTGCCGCAGCGCGATGAGTTCCTAGACGCCGTCCAGTCGGCTTACCTTTCGGCCTTCCGGAATTTCTCCTCCTTTCGCGGAGAGTCGAGCTTCAAGACCTGGATTACGAAGATCGTTATAAACCAATGCGTGATGCACCTCAGGAATTCCCGCTGGCACCGGCGATGTGTAAGTTTGGACCACTGTTTTTCGGGCTCAGCTCCCGCAATGGTTGTCGATCGGGCACCAACGCCCGAGGATCTCTTGCGAAGCGCCGAGATCCGTCAGAAGGTCATCGATACGGCTGGCAGGCTTCCCCGACCTTTACGTGACGTATTTGTTCTCAGTATAATCTCCGGGCTCTCGATCGCCGAGACTGCTAAGGCGCTAGGCCTTACCGTACCCGCCACAAAGGCACGGATTTTCCGTGCGCGCTCCTTCATTCGACTCCAACTCAGGGACATGCGCGGTAAAACGAACGCAAGCATCGCAAGACCAAACAGCGTTTTTCCGGTAAACGCTCGTTAACATCCACTTTCGCCGCGGCACAGGAAAGGAATGAATCCAATCGTGAACACGCGACGCGACTCCACTCAGTCGGGTGTGGATGGCGCACTGTCGTCGTGTAAGTATCTTTGTTTTCAAGACAGGCTTTTCAGTTCATTTCAGGTCGTTGCAAGCTCTGTACGAGTTCTGTGCCATCGTCGTGGCATTGGGGCGGCGCTGAGCCGCTCGTTTTCCTTGAAGATCCTTTCGGACGGCAAGTCTAGCGGTCTGCCGTGCAGGTTTTTTGTGTTGCGGCGTATTCGATCTTCTGCCGCCTTGCGTATTCGAGAAGATCGAACGACGGAACGGCACGCTCTGGAAAAAAACTATTTATGGCGCTCACTTCGTCCGTGAAAACATCGAAAGCCTCCTGAAGCCGGGCTAGCACGATGAGATCAAGATGAGCCCTACTGAGATTCAGCAGCTTTAAATCTCCGCCGGCCTTACGAAGTCTCGTGGAACAGACCACCAGGAATCCGAGCCCGTCTTCATCGATTTCGTTTACGTTCGCGCAATTAAGGATCACTCTCAAGTCCCCGGCGTTCGCAAGTCTGGTGATGGTCTCGCGAAGGAGAGCTTCCGATCCGCCTAGAACCAGGCGCCCTTTCAAGTCGAGAATAACTATGCCTTGTATGTCCCGTTGGTGAATTTCCAACTCCATAGGCATGAACCTCTTCCCGTGGATGTCGACCACTCAACTAGCATGCAAAGGTCCAGAAAATGCGGAGGTAAAGATGAGTGAAGCTTCTACGGTGCCAACGTCGGCTGACGTGAAGGACAGTGCCGAGTTTCTGCTAGCGGATTTCTAATGCTCCAGCTTGGCCTTCGTGGCCGTCAGTAAAGCCCGGGCGCCATCTAGAACGCCGCTGTGAACTCGCCCCCGAATGAGGCCGCCCCGAAACCCGCTCAGCCCATCCGCGCGGCTACGGCTAAGTGTAAAGAACCAGAATCCTTCCCCGCGTGACGGATCTGGAACCAGTACGCGTAGTTCCAACGCGGTCCAAAAATAGTGACTCGCGTACAGCATTTTGGAGGCGACGATCGTGTCCGCGGGGCCCTCGCGAATCGTGAGATGACTGATCCGAATGGTGGGCTTGAGACCGAATTGCGCGTCCTGCCAATAAAGAAACGATGTGGCGCCAGGCAGTTCCACCTTGGGGAACCCGAGCAGGTACCGGCGAAGGTCCGGGATGAACGTGGTGAGTTCAGGCATCTGGTCCACCATGAGGCGAAACTCTCGAGCCACAAACGTCGGTCGGGAACTATCGCGATAGGCCGCCAGGCGTTCGTCGCCCCCCTCTAAGTATCCCTCCACGTATTCCAAAGCGAGCTGACGAGCGATCACATTGACGGCGGATTCGTGATTTGGCGCACTCCAATCAACTCCCGTCTGAAATCTGCGCACCGCCTCCGCACTCACCTTCAACTTGCAATCCTCGAGACGGCAATGGCGAAGGTCCTCAATGTCTTCCGCCGGAAGAGACATCGCAGCAAAATCTTTGAGCGTAGGGACCGAGCCGATTCGCTTTGTAATCCGAACCGCATTGCCGCTTTCGAAGTCCTCGATATCGTTCAGCCTCTCCACGTAGCCGTGCACAGTTGCGGTAATCCAGATCCCGCCAAACACTGTCACTTCCGACTTGGGGTCCCCATCCAGAAGTTTGACCATGGGCTTACCGGACAAAAGGCTATCGCGCTCCGTTTTTGTCGGCTGCACAACCGTCGAAAGATAATTTTCCAATTGAGACGGAAGCGCGTGTGTCGTCTCGGCACGAACTGTTTGCCGAGTCAGTATATACATATGAAGTAAAAAGGCAACCACGATCGTGAACGTGATTGGCGGGTTCATCCGGCCGGCGGACGTAGAGGATGACATCGACTGTTCAGGTAGCACGCCACGGCCCAGAAATAAGACCAGAAGAGCAGCGAATGGTATGTAGATTGCCGACGCGAAAATAGTCGAGGAGAATTGATGGCAAAACAACAACCTAAGAAGGCGCCGCTTTCCGGAGAGTTCTATTTAATGCCGATTGGGGAAGCCACGCCCGAGGCGTTCATACTTGCCCGAACTGAGAAGGACGCAAGCCGTCTCATGTCGATATTCGAAGCCGGCCTTTTGTTGATCAAAAAGACCATCGCGAAAGATCGACCAAAGTAGCAGCGCTCAAGCGGAATCGAAGCAACCTGTCAAATATCTGAAGGCCGGAATGCAGGCCGAAAGAAGCCGCTGAGCACTAGCTACCAGGCGCGCTGTCTCTGAAAGCGAATAGGATACCCATATGTCGGATCTTGTTAAGAAATTCGCCGTCAAGCCAGGCTCCCGGGTCAAGCTCCGCGGCATCGACCCCAACTACCACGGTCATCATGTGTCGCACGAGGATGCCCTGTCTGACATTCAGTCGGACGTACAGAAAATGAATCGCTTGCAATACTTGATGTACGCGGAGAGGAAGCATTCGCTGCTCATTGTGCTGCAAGGACTGGATGCCGCGGGAAAGGACGGCGTCATCCGGCACATTTTCACTGGTATGAACCCCCAGGGGTGCCGCGTCGCCAAATTCATGCAACCCACGCCCGAGGAACTCAATCACAGTTTTCTCTGGCGCGTTGAACCGCATGTACCCGGCAGGGGAGAGGTGGCCATTTTCAACCGGTCCCACTATGAGGGCGTCCTGGTAGTTCGAGTCCACCAGCTCGTCCCAGCCAGCGTGTGGTCGAAGCGCTACGAACAGATCAACGCCTTTGAGAAAATGCTGGCGGTAGACAACGACACCACGATACTGAAGTTCTTACTCCATATCTCCAAGGACGAGCAGTTGGCCCGCTTCAAGCAACGACTAGACGATCCCTCGCGGCACTGGAAGATCAGCGAATCAGACTACGAAGAGCGGAAGTATTGGGACGATTACATCCAGGCATTCGACGACATGCTGCGCAAGACCAGCACGTCTTATGCGCCATGGTTTGTCATTCCCTCGAATCACAAATGGTTCCGCGACCTGGCGGTCTCGCATATTATCACCAGCACGCTCGAGGACCTGGACATGAAGCTGCCGAAGCCGACAGTCAACATTGCGGACATCCGGCGAAGGTATCACGAAGCTGAAGGACTCGCCAAGCCCTCGGCTAAGGACAAGTAACGGACAAACTCCGACGGTCGAGTTAGTATATTTCGGGCAATTGTCGTGCTGTTAGTTCGAGAGTGCAGACCAGCGGTCAAATAGCGGCCACATCGAAAACAGCGTATGTCGGTGTAAGGGGCATCCTCCTCCCTGTCGACTTTAATGAGTCGAATCGGAAGGCAGCGCGCCAGGCCCGAGTATTGGCGAGCCGCTTTAAGGCATCGGTGACTCTGCTACACGTGCGCGAAGGTTCGGAGCTCCTTCGTTCATCGTCTCAGGGCGTGCATGGGGCACTGTCGCTCACGCGAAACCGGCTAAGGGTGTTTGGAGCGGACGAACTTTGCGGTGTTAAGGTGAAGCAACTCGTACTCTCAGGTTATCCTGCGACCACGATTGCCGAGTTCGCAGATCGCCAGCATTGCGATTTGATTGTAATGCCTACCCATGGATATGGACCGGTGCGTCGCTTCCTTCTTGGTTCGGTGACGGCAGAAGTGCTGGAGCGCGCGCGATGCCCAGTTTGGACAATAGCCAGCTCTAGGTGGGAGTCAAACGGCAGTGCGGTTAAGCAAGTTCTGTGCGGCGTGACCTTCGCCCCGGCGGCTGCGAACGTCATTCGATGGGCAGCTTTGTTCGCGAATGCCTTCGGCGCTACGCTATCTGTGCTATCTGTACTTCCTTCCGCACCGCCCCAGGACGTACCGGAATGGTTCGTTCCGGAGTGGAATGAAGGTGCTTTGCCCGGCCTGGAATCGCGCGTTAGGGGACTTGTTCAGGAATTAGACGTCCATGCAGACATTCTGGTCGACAAAGGCGATCCCGCAACAATTCATCTGGACGTTGCACGCACTCAGAATGCTGATCTATTGGTAATTGGCCGCACGACTCGAAAAAGCAGAGAGGACATCGGCGGAAATACATATGCCATCGTCCGGCATGCCCCTTGTCCTGTTCTAAACGTCTGAGTGCCTCACACAGCTTTCTGCCGAATTCGGCAAATGCCGATAGCCTGTGACGACTGATTTCGGCAGGTTCCTATTCACATCCTGTTTCTAACGAGCCGAGAGCGTGATTGAGCCCTGCTTCTGGGCAATCGAAATGCTAATCCAAAAATGTACATTTACGCTTCATCTGATCGGCCGTCTCACAGCAGACGCGCGAGGCAAAGCGCGAGTATCTGAAGCCACCTTGGGAACTGGTTTCCCGTTGTGCCTTGCGGTAGCCATTGGGTTCGGCCGCGCTCATAGATGAACGAGAAGAGGAGGGAAATGTATGTCGAGAGATGACTTCACCGGTAGTCCTATAGCTGCCGGCATAAATGAGATCCGCAGTTCCTGGGGTTGGTTCTTATTCTTCGGAATCGTGCTAATCCTTTGCGGGGCAATCTGCATCATCGGTAACATTGCGGCCACCTGGGCAACAGTGACGGTGTTCGGATGGCTGCTGTTAGTGGCCGGAGTTTTTGCCCTGATCCACGCGTTCCAGGTCCACACCTGGAGTGGCTTCTTTCTGTATTTGCTCAGCGCCCTCTTGCGGGGATTCACTGGATATTTGCTCGTCCGTTATCCGGATGCGGGTGCCCTCAGTTTGACCTTGATTCTTGCGTCGTTTTTCGTCGTGGGTGGGTTATTCCGCGCAACAGGCGCCGCAATGTTGAAGTTCCCGAATTGGGGATGGGTCACTGCTTCTGGAATCTTCGCTTTCGTGCTGGGTGTGATGCTGCTCACGCAACTGCCAGCTGCCAGCATCTGGTTCATTGGCTTTGCAATTGGAGTGGACATGATCTTCGATGGGGTGTCGTTGCTAGCTTTAGCTTCGGCGGTACATAGAATCCCGTCGCTGAAGCATGCCTAAATTGTCGAAAGCGTCCAGGAGATCACGATTCCAGAGTGAATTGTTTATTACTGGCGCCGGGGTCGGGGGAAAGAGTCTTTTATGAAATCAACGCAAAAACCAGACAGCGGAAACAATAAAAAGAAACAGGAAGAGAGAGGCCGCCAAGCCGTCTTCAGTGTCGGTGTTTTTATCGCAAGCATGATCTTTGTGTGGCTGTTTCAAGAGTTGATCTTGACTCCGTGGATGTACGCTACTACGGAGATCTCCTACAGCGATTTCAAGCAGAAGCTGGCAGATCATCAGATCACACAAGTAACCATTAGCGACAGGCGTATTGAAGGCGTCATGAAAGGGAAAAAGCCGGATGGAACTCCTGCCGACGTCCCATTCAACACAGTCTATTCGGGACAAAGCGACCCCAAGCTCATAGAAGAACTGCAGGACGCGAGCGTCTCCTACCGGTTTCAGCGCCCTCCAAATCCTGTCGGCAGTATGCTTTTGTCCTACGTTCTGCCTCTGGTATTGCTCATGGCTTTCTGGTCGTTAGTCTACCGGCGAGCCGGCGGCGCTGCTGGCGGGGGATTAGGCATCTTTGGTGTCGGCAAGAGCCAGGCCATGGCCGTCAAGCCTGAAGATGTCAAAGTGACCTACAAAGACGTGGGTGGCGCCGACGAAGCAATCGCGGAAATGCAAGAGATCATTCAGTTCCTAAAGGAGCCGGAGCGATTCGCGACTCTGGGCGGGCGCATTCCGAAAGGAGTGCTTCTGGTTGGGCCGCCGGGCACCGGCAAGACACTGCTTGCCAAAGCAACCGCCGGTGAGGCACAGGTGGCCTTCTTTGAAACCAGCGGCTCGGAGTTTGTCGAGATGTTCGTCGGTGTGGGGGCGGCGCGAGTGCGAGATTTGTTCGAGCAAGCCCGCAAGTCGGCGCCCGCCATCATTTTTATCGACGAGATTGACGCCATCGGTCAAAAACGCGGCGGTATGGCGAACTGGGGCGGCAATGATGAACGAGAGCAGACGCTTAACCAGCTGCTGGGGGAGATCGACGGCTTTAAGACCGATATGAGCGCCCCGGTTATCATCATGGCCGCGACGAACCGGCCCGAAGTGCTGGATCCAGCGCTTCTGCGCGCGGGCCGCTTTGATCGTCAAATCGCCATCGGCAATCCAGACCTCATCGGCCGAGTGCAAATTCTGAAGATCCACAGTAAGGGTGTAAAGCTAGCGCCCGATTTCGACGTCGAACAGGCTGCTCGCATCACGGCCGGGTTCAGTGGCGCCGACTTGGCGAATGCGGTGAATGAGGCGGCGCTTGAAGCGGCTCGCCGAAAGGCTGCAGCTATCGAACTAAGCGATTTCGAAACGGCCATCGAACATGTAATTGCCGGATCTGAAAAACGGAGCCGAGTCATGAATGCCCAGGAACGCACCAGGGTCGCCTACCACGAATCGGGCCATGCACTCGTGGCCGCTATCGTGCCACACGCCGAACCCGTCGCCAAGATCAGCATCGTTCCGCATAGCCGTGGAGCCTTGGGTTATACCATGCAGACGCCAACTGAGGACCGGTATCTACTGACAACCGAGGAACTTCAGGACCGCATCGCCGTTATGCTCGGTGGTCGAGCCGCCGAAACGGTCCAGTTCCGGATTATTAGCACGGGCGCGAGCGACGATATTGGCCGGGCCACCGATCTGGCTCGCCGCATGATCACCGAATTCGGTATGAGCGACAAACTCGGATCGGTGCGCTATGCCGGGCAACAAATGCAGTATCTGGGCTCGACAGTCGAAGATAACAGCCAGCTTAGCCCGGAAACTCGAGAGGTCATTGATAAAGAAGTGCAGCGAATCGTAACTGAGCAATATAACCGTGCCCAGGACATTCTGAACAAACATCACGGGGCGCTGGAAGTCCTAGCCAAACAGCTGTTGGAGCATGAGGTCGTCGACGGTAGCGCTGTGCGAGACGCCTTGGCAAAGACCGCGGTTGCCGATGTGGCCGCGTGATCGAACTAGACAAACACAATTCGAAAGAAGGGAGTTACAGAAATGGAAAAAATGCTGGTCGTTGTCGTTGACGGTGAAGCGAAGGCCTATGAAGCCGAGCGTGCACTGAAGCACCTCGACGAAGAGGGCAGTATCACGATTTACTCCGAAGCGGTGATAGAGAAAAGTGCGAAAGGCACGATCTCAGAGAAGCATCATGACTTTGAGTTTCCGGTTCGCTCGGTAGCGGGTACTGCCATAGGCGCATTTATTGGAATGCTCGGAGCAGGCCCTGTTGGCATGATTGGTGGCGCCGCTGTCGGCGCTGTGGCAGGTGGTCTGGCGGGTAGCCTGGGGGACTTTTACCGGGCTGAAGTGGGCGCGGAGTTCTTCGACGAGGTCTATACGGCCCTGAAGCCTGGGAAATATGCGGTGATCGCGGATATCGATGAAGAATGGATTACTCCGCTCGATACTCAAATGGAAACACTTGGAGCGACGGTAATGCGAACGGCGAAAAACAGCTTCGAGGCGGAGCAAAGAGCCAAAGAGGCGGCTGAGCTCCACGCTGAGATCGGACAGCTCAAGGCCGAACTCGCCCACGCGCGCGCCGATCGAAAGGCCAAAATTCAGCATCAAATCGAGAAGCTGGAAGCTCGTCTAAAAGCACAGCAGGACCAGGCCGACCGGAGGCTGGAGCAAATGAAGAGCGAGACGGACGCCAAGGTGCGGGCGCTTCAAGCAAAGGGGAAAAAGGCTCGGGCAGATGTCAAGGCACGCCTCGATGCCCAAGTGAAGCGTATACGGCACGATTACAAAGCATCAGACGCAAAGCTGAGGCACGCGCTTGCGGACCAACTAAAGGGCGCAGCTGCACGGCTCGAAAAAGAAGAACCCGAACCCGCTCATCGGTGACAGCCCTTCGCCGCCTTTGCGCAAGAGCGAGGAAGCGCCAGTGTCTAATAACAACACAGCGGCGGAGCAAGTTACCTTTCACGGCCAAATCACCGTGGAAAACTCGGGCGAGATGCGGACGGTATTGAGCAAGGCGCTGCGCGGCAAGCCGCCAGTCTTGCACGTGATCCTGTCCGATGTTTCTTACATTGACACATCAGGCGTAGCCACTCTGGTGGAGGCAGCGAGGATCGCTCGAAAGCAAGGCAACCGGATGATTCTCGATGGACTGCACGATCAACCTCGGTACCTGCTTGAGATCACGCATCTCGACCACCTGTTCGATATCGCTGGCCAGGAGGGTAGCAAGTGAGGATTCTCGAACGCATCGGAAATCGTGTGATCCGGGATCTCTCCTATGTGGGCGGGCTCACGATCCAGTTCGCCCAGGGGATGCGCGCCATTCCGCACGTGCTTCCAATAGGTGGTAAACCCAGGCGATGGCAAACAGCGATGCGGCAAATGATGGCCATCGGAGTGGATGCCCTGCCCATCATCGCACTGATGTCGATTTCCGTGGGATTCATTCTGGCCATGCAAATTGGCTCTGAGCTGCGGCGTTGGGGGGCGTTGCAGTACGTCATGGACACGGTGGCAATTGGCTTCACACGAGAGATCGGCCCGCTCTTGACGGCTCTGGCTGTCAGTGGCCGATCCGGCTCTGCGTTTTCAGCCGAGATCGGAAGCATGGTCGTCACCAATGAGATCGACGCACTTCGAACCATGGCGATCGATCCGATCGAATTCGTCCTCACGCCGAAGTACATAGCCGCGATGATTGTGATTCCCTGCCTCACGGTTATGAGCAACGCCTTTGGCATTCTCGCCGGATGGGCATTCATGTACATCACCACCAAAATCGGGCTCAGCATGTATCTCGACTACATTTACAACTCGATTGACATGCGTGACGTTTTTAGCGGGTTACTGAAGAGTCTCATCTTCGCGACGATTATTGTGCAGGTCGGCTGCAGAGAGGGGTTCCGAGTCAAAGGAGGCGCGGATGCTGTGGGGCGGTCTGCGACTTCGGCAGTGGTGAGGTCTACATTGCTCGTTATTCTCGCGGACGCGTTCTTTACCGCGATCTTCTACTTGGTGCGGAGGGATTAGCGCATGGCTGATCCCATGATCTCAGTAGACCGATTGACGGTTGAATATGGGACCAGCCGTGTGCTCGATCAAGTCAGCCTGGAGGTTCAGCGCGGGGAAGTGATGGTAATGCTCGGTGGCAGCGGCTCTGGCAAATCTACTTTCTTGCGACACATTATCGGGCTGGAGCAGCCCACCTCGGGAACAGTGCGAGTACTGGGAACCGATATCAATCATTGCTCAGCGAAAGAACTGAAATCGGTGCGGCGCCGCATGGGCGTAGCGTTTCAAGAAGCTGCGTTATTTGATTCGATGTCGCTGGAAGAAAATGTCAGTCTTCCCGTTCGTGAGTTGACCACCTTAGCTGATCCGGTGATCCAGATCATGACTTACATGAAATTGGCTGCCGTGGGTCTGGGCGAATCCGGCAAGCAAATGCCACAGGAACTTTCCGGAGGCATGAGGAAGCGCGCCGCGGTCGCAAGGGCAACGGCGCTCGATCCCGAAATTTTGCTGTTCGATGAACCATCCGCCGGGCTCGACCCGATCGTGGCGGCCGGATTGGATCAACTGATCCTGCTGCTCAAGCGCGTCTTTAATATGACGATGTTCGTTGTGACGCACGAGCTCGCGAGCGCATTCAACATTGCCGACCGCATAGCGATGTTGTATCAAGGTTCGCTCATCGCCGTGGAAAGCAAAGATGCATTTCGGGCCAATACACATCCGCGTATTCGGCAGTTTCTCGACCGGCAGCCGGATGCAATCGGTACCAGCACCGTGGCCCAGCAGCGGCTTGAAGAACTTGCAGGCATCTCGGGAGCTAAGGCATGAAGACGGAAGCCAAGGTCGGATTGTTTGTTGTCGTCTCCGCCGCAGTACTGCTCATCAGCGTATATCGGATCAGTAGTGCAACCATCCGGGGAGCGCACGTGTCTTACAAAACTTATTTCCGATACGCAGGTGGCTTGGAGCCCGGGGCCGACGTTCTGTTTGGCGGAATTAAGGTCGGGAATGTAACCGCCGTGCGCCCCGATACCGAGGACCCCACGCGAATCGTGATTCTGCTAGATGTCAAAACGGGCACCCCGCTAAACGCAAACTCTGTGGCAAAGCTGGGTTCGGTAACACTGGTCACAAGTCCTGTAATCTCCATCAGCACGGGATCCAACGATGCGCCTCGAATCCCGCCAGGCGGTGTCATCCCTTCGCAGGAAACTGTCGCCCTGGACGACATGGAGCGCAAGTTTGCGACTCTGGCGGACTCCGCGCACTCGGTACTGAGTTCGGCCGAGAAAGACATGAATGACATTACCGGCGACGCACGTCATTTGATCGCAAACCTGAACGAGATCACTGGCAAACCGAATCAACAACACATCCAGGCGCTGCTGAGCGATGCCGACGCGATGATTGCGAGCATATCGCCGAAAATCGACCAGGTAAGCGATCAACTTACCAAGCTGACAAGCGATGCTGATCAAGTGATCGCGAAAGCGGGGCCGGTCTTAGATAACGCGAATGCTACCGTTTCCAACGCCAACCAAACCATCACCGATATTCGCGAGCCGATTCAGAAAGATCTTGCCGACTTGAGTAAAACGCTCGAAGAGGCGCACGGCCTGATCGGCGATTTGCGCGTCGCGATGCGGGCAAAAGATCAAGACGTGACGTACACGCTCGAAAACGTCCGTATGATTACCGACAACCTCAACGAGCTGACTGACTCGCTCAAGCAGCGTCCCTGGAGCCTGATTCGGATCAAGCAACCCAAGGATAGGCAAGTCCCGAACGTAGCGAGGACTCCATGAAGAATTTTTGTATCAAAATAGGCGGCTATGCGCTAACCTTGCTGATGGCCGGCTGTGGAGGCAAGATCCTCTATCCGAAATACTACGCACTTGAGATTCCTCCGCTCCCAGCCGGAGCGATCGATGGCGCGCGGTTTCCCGGAACAGTGGCAGTACGCCACTTCGATAGTGCGCCGTATCTGCGTCAAGGCAAAATTGTCTACCGGGACGCCCCCGAGGAGATTGGATTTTACGATTATCACCGCTGGGTCAACGATCCGGCAGAAATGGTTACGACAGCGATGGTTGACTCACTTCGGTCGGCGCGGCTGTTCTCGGTGGTCAAGCGCTACGACGGTCAGAACCAGCAGGACTATCTCATGGTCGGGCGGCTCGAAAGACTTGACGAGATCGATTACGGTGATGGGGTCCGAGTGGTAGCAAGAATATCCGCTGAAGTAGTGAACCTCCGCACCGGTGCCACGGAGTGGACCGGCGATGCGGCGGAGACCGTGAGAGTTGACAGGGCAAATGTCAACTCGGTAGTGGTCGAGATGAGCCACGCAGTCCAAAAAAGTATTGACCGGCTGGTCGCGAGTTTGGACCAACAGCAACTGCTCGCGAAGTAAGGTCGTATGGCTATCGAGAGCCTCGATCCGCCCGTGGTCCGCAAAGGCGCTGCAGCCTTGCCGTCGAAGGGGCTGCCATCGGAGGAAGCCGCGGCACGGCTCGTGCAGTTTGGGCCTAATCAACCAGCCCCTCCCAAGCACCACTCCGCCGTTCTCGAGTTTCTTCGGCTCTTTCTGAACCCGCTCGTACTGATCTTGTTGATCGCCGCCATCAGTTCTATTTTTCTCGGCGAGGTGACGGATGCGGTAATCATCATTACCATCGTCGTTCTCAGTAACGTGCTCGATTTCGGCCAGAGCCACAAATCGCAGAAAGCCATGGAGCAGTTGCAGCAGCGCGTGGCGCCCACTGCCACCGTGCTGCGCGACGGAAAGTGGCAGGAGATCAGGCGGACCGACGTTGTCCCAGACGACGTGGTACGCCTGTCAGCCGGAGATCTGGTTCCGGCCGACGCGCGCCTGTTGGAATCCCGCGACCTTTACGTTCAACAAGCAGCGCTCACGGGCGAGTCATTGCCGGTCGAGAAGCAGGCGCGTGGCGAGGAAGTCTCGACTAAGCCGGATGCGGACAACATGGTGTTTCTTGGAACCTCGGTCGTGAGCGGAACCGCGAGCGCGCTAGTGGTCGCTACCGGCGCCAAAACCTCGTTCGGTGACATCGCGGCCCGACTGGCCTCACGCGCCGAGCCGACCTCTTTTGATCGCGGGTTGAAAGATTTCAGCCTGCTGATGACCCGTACCGTGCTGTTTCTGGTCATTTTCCTGATCGTGGTTGGCGTGTTCACGCATCGCGATCCTCTGCAGTCGCTGCTGTTTGCTGTGGCGTTGGCGGTCGGGCTGACCCCGGAATTTTTGCCGATGATTGTTTCGGTGACGCTATCCAAGGGCGCGCGAGCTATGGCTCAGAAGGAGGTGATCGTAAAGCACCTTTCCGCGATCCAGAACTTTGGCAGCATTGACGTATTATGCAGCGACAAGACCGGGACGATAACCAGCGGCAACATGACGCTCGACCGGTGTGTAGACCCCTTCGGAAACCTGTCGCCGCGCGTGGCGACCCTGGCTCGTCTCAATAGCAAATTCGAAACCGGGATTCGGAGCCCGCTCGATATTGCCATTCTGCAAGGCCCTGAACCAGAAGAGACAGCCGGTTACGAAAAACGAGACGAGATCCCATATGACTTTGAGCGCCGCCGCCTGTCGATTGTGGTGGAGCGGCAATCCAAGCGGCTGCTGATTACAAAGGGGGCATCCGAAGGAATCCTGGCGCATTCGGTGGCATACGAATCAGAAGGGCGCACGGCACCATTGGACGCGGCCGCGCGTGCAAGCTGTCAGAAGACTTACCAGGACTTAAGCCAGCAGGGCTTCCGGGTACTCGCCGTTGCCTATGTCGCGATCGAAGCTCGACCCGACTATCATCCCGATGACGAAAAAGACCTGACCCTGGCAGGTTTTCTTACTTTCTCCGATCCTCCCTTGCCAGATGCCGCCCAAGCTCTAGCCGCGCTGAAGCAGGATGGCGTAAAAGTGAAGATCATCACCGGCGATGGGGATTTGGTGACCGCTCATGTTTGCGGCCAGGTTGGGCTCGACTCGGGCAACATCGTCCTCGGCGATGAGATAGAGAAGATGACCGATGCCGCTTTGGCGCACGTCGTCGAGGAGACGGCGGTTTTCGCACGAGTGTCGCCGGCTCAGAAAAACCGCATTCTTCTGGCGCTGAAACATAATGGCCATGTCGTGGGATTCATGGGCGATGGAATCAACGATGCGCCATCGCTGCATGCCGCAGACGTGGGGATATCGGTCTCCTCGGCGGTCGACGTCGCCCGCGAAGCGGCGGACATCATTCTTGTCGAGCCTGGCCTGGACGTCCTGGCGAGCGGCATCCTCGAGGGTCGCAAGGCCTACGGGAACGTCATGAAGTACCTGTTGATGGGCACCAGCTCGAACTTCGGCAACATGTTCAGTATGGCGGGAGCTTCAGTTTTCCTTCCGTTCCTTCCTATGTTGCCAACGCAGATCCTGCTGAACAATTTCATGTATGACGTGTCACAGTTGACGATTCCGACTGACAACGTCGATGACGAGTTCCTCCGAAAGCCGAAGGAGTGGGACATCAAGCTGATCCGAAAGTTCATGGTGTTTATCGGGCCGATCAGCTCGATCTTTGATTTCTTGACCTTCTATGTTCTTTTGCATTTTTTCCATGCCGGCCAAACGCTGTTTCATACAGGCTGGTTTGTCGAGTCATTGGCAACGCAAACGTTGGTGATTTTCGTCATTCGTACTACGGGGAATCCGTTTCGAAGCCTGCCCAGTCGGCCATTGATACTGACAATCTTGGGTACCGTTGCTGTCGGGATGCTGCTGCCGTTTACTCCGCTCGCGGCTCCCTTAGGATTCGAGCCGCTGTCGGTGGCATTCTTCACCTATCTGATCGCCGCGACACTGGTTTACCTGGTGCTTGTTGAAATCGGCAAACGCGTTCTTCTAGGCCGTGCTGCCCCAAGCAGGCGGCAGTGCTGAGGGTCAAGGCGGCTATGCCCGATTTTCTTAATTTTGATCCCGTTTTTCTGAAGAACGTTGGACAAATCGTCTTTGTGTATTTATTGACGGCGTTCATCGGTTGGGAGAGGGAGGAATCGGAAACCCATAGCGCAGGTCTGCGGACTTTTCCGCTAGTTGGAATAGCCAGTTGCGGCTATTTGCTGATTCTGGGAGTTCATCCCAATAGTGCTGACCAATCCCGAGTGCTCCAAGGACTTATCGCCGGCATCGGATTCGTGGGCGGCGGCGCGATTTTGAAGGAAGGCGCCACCGTACGAGGTACGGCTACGGCGGCAAGCATATGGAACGCCGGCGTAATCGGTGCGTCCGTTGCGATGGAGCACTATGGAATCGCGGTCGTCCTCTCCCTTCTGAATCTGTTTACGCTGCACGCGCTACTGCCAATCAGGAGTTGGATCGAGAAGAAACGAACTCGCTATGCTAGCTCTGCCCCGCAGGGAGTTGGGGACGGAGTGGACGGTAACAGGACGGCAAAGGTCGCTAAAACCAGCGCCGCGACAGTCGGTCATTCGATGTTAGTTGAACCGCAACCGCATCCCGAACGTTCCGGGCAGATCGTGGAAACGGAATTGCCATAAGCGGTATCGGACACACGTAGTGCTGCAAACCAAAGGCAAAGAAGCCGAGGAACAAACCCTGTCGGGTGTATCTCTGGCTGGCTCGGGTCCTTCAGTTGGCTCGAGTCCTTCGGGCTCGAAGCCAACCGAGTCGCGGCGCTGGCTGAAGCGGCGCGTCCCAAGGGAGCAACTGTATCGTCTAGCACCGTTACCGAAACGAATCCGCCTCGGCAACGCCAGCGCATGGGATCGGGTGCGAACGGTGATTGGCGCTTGGTGGGCTTGGTTCCTGCTCGCATTTTCGTTCGAGGCTTTGGGGACTCAGCTTTCGCGGCTCTCAGGGCTGCTCGCTGGGGGTGTTTCGTTCGCCCTGTATCATACCGCGCCCGGTTCGCATCCCGCCGTCTACGCGCTCGACGCCAGCTTCGACACGGATTCGGCCGAGTTTCAAACCACCATGGCCGGCGTCACTGGCGCGCCCGTACTAGAAGGTAATCGAGTCGAGATTCTAAACAACGGCGACGCGTTCTATCCGGTGATGCTGGACGCCATCGAATCGGCACGCCTGTCCATTACGATGGAGCAGTATATCTTCTGGAAGGGCG
>Ga0335081_10007187_pt1 | contig 17786 bp, 19 predicted proteins | sample Lox_Sample_35_FD_206713 | JGI IMG/M metagenome (GOLD analysis project Ga0335081, IMG submission 206713) | Soil microbial communities from Loxahatchee National Wildlife Refuge, Florida, United States - Lox_Sample_3.5 | ecosystem: Environmental > Terrestrial > Soil > Wetlands | place: USA... | reverse complement strand
CGACGTCAGCCGCACGTATCTCGAGAGCGAAAGGAGGCCCCGGCTGACGCACGTGAGCATGAGGGCGACCGACGTCTCGAGCCCGGGAAAGCCGGATGGCCGGTCGAATACGGAGTCGCCCGCCGTCTTCTCCTCGACGGTGTGCGGAGCGTGGTCGGTGGCGATCATGTCGACCGTCCCGTCTCGGACGGCGCGCCAGAGCGCGACCCTGTCCTCCTTCCTCTTCACCGAAGGGTTGACCTTCATGATAGAGCCTTTCTCTGCATAGTCGGCCTTGTCGAGCAGCAGATACTGTGGGCAGGTCTCGGACGTCAAGTCGGCTCCACCCCTGCGGGAGCGCTTGGCCGTCCTGACGTCTCTGGCTCCGGCGGCGCTGCTGAGGTGGGCGATGTGCAGGTCGCACCTCGCCTCTCGCGCGAGGGCTATCGCCCGACGCACCGCCCTCTCCTCCGCGACGTCCGGCCGAGATTCGTAGTGCGCCAGCGCGTCGACCCTCCCCGCCTCCCTCAGCCTCGAGACTAGCGGCTGGATGATGGAGTCGTCCTCCGCGTGCACGGAGACCCTCATCCCAGCTTTCCCGACCTGGGCTAGCTCCTCGCGCATCTCGTCCTCGGAGGGCGGTGCGACGCTTCCGGTCGTCTCGGCCATGTAGCACTTGAAGCCAATCACGCCGGCGTCTACGAGCGCGGCTATCTCCCGCGAGCTCCCTCTTGCGAGGAGGCCGTAGAGCGCGTAGTCGACGAGGGCCTTGTCCTCCGCGGCCCTGACCTTCTGCCTGAGCGAGTCGGCGTCCTTGGTAGGAGGGGTGTTGTTCGGCATGTCGAAGACGGTGGTCACCCCGCCCGCCGCTGCGGCTGCGGTCCCGCTTCGAAAGTCCTCCTTGTAGGTCGCGCCGGGGTCCCGCATGTGGACGTGGACGTCTATCACGCCGGGCAGGACGACCAGCCCAGAGGCGTCGATCACCCTCTGCGCCCTCGGGGCGTTGGAGTTGGCGCCGATCCAGGTGATCTTGCCGTCCTTGGCTGCGATGGCGCAGCTTCGGAGCGACGACGAGACGGCGACCCTACCCGCCTTGATGACCAGGTCGGCCGAGCTCAAACTATCTGATGGCCCGAAGCCCCGACCTCACTATTTATTGCTATACCAGAGGGCGCGGCTTCACTGCACGAGCTTGCGGAGGACGAGCGAGGCGCTCACCATCATCAGCACCGTGAAGAAGCCTATCGCCGCGATGTCGAAGGGGACCTGCGAGTAGACTCCGGTGAGGATCATCGAGCGCATCGCGTCGACGACGTAGCTGAGCGGGTTGACCTCGGAGACGTACTGGAGCCACTTGGGCATCAGGGAGATGGGGTAGATCGCGTTGCTCGCGAAGAAGAGCGGCATGGTGAGGGCCTGCCCGAAGGCCATCATCCTGCTCTGGGTGCCGAGGAAAGCGCTGAGGGTCATCGAGAAGGCGGTGAAGGCCATCGCGAAGAGTATGACGACGCAGAACACGCCGAGGACGTCGAGCGGGTCGAGCCTGAGGTTGATGCCCAGGACGAGGGTGAGCCCGAGGACCACGATGGCCATGAAGATCCCCCTCACGCTGGAAGCGAGCGTCTTCCCCACGACCACGGACGCCCGAGGTGAGGGCGTGGAGAGGAGCTTCGTGAGCATGCCCATGTCCCTCTCCCAGATCAGCCTCACGCCGTAGAGTATGGCCACGAAGAGGACAGATTGCGCGATTATCCCGGCCGACATGAACTGGAGGTAGGTGAAGTTGCCCTCGGTCAGCTGGCTCGACCTCAGCTCCGTCAGCGCCGACCCGAAGACGACCAGCCAGAGCGCGGGCTGGATGGCCCTCATCCAGAGCTCGGAAGAGTCGTGGCGAATCTTCCGGGCCTCCATCTCCGCGATGGTGAGCGCGGAGGAGACGAACTTGGTCGGGCTCACCAAGACGACTATCGCGCTCTCCTCTCGAAGGCCTTCCTTGCCTCCCTGGTCTCCCTGAATGAGCCCCTGGTGTCGCGCCCGACGCTGGTGTACTTCATGAAGACGTCGTCGAGGCTTGGTGTGCTTAGGGAGATCCCCTTGATTGCCAAGCCCTGGTTCCTCAGGTAGTCGATTATCTGGGGAAGTGCTGCCTCCCCGTTCGCCGTCACGATCTTGAGGGAGTAGTCGTCGACCTCTGTCACGCTTCCGAGGTCGCCGGGCACCGTCGAGGGCGGCCTAGCCGACGTCTTCACGGTGACGAGGTCGCCGCCTATTGACCTCTTCAGGTCCTCCGGTGCTCCGGAGACGGCGATCTTCCCCTGGTTCATGATGGCGAGCCGGTCGCAGAGCTCGTCGGCCTCCTCCATGTCGTGGGTGGTGATGAATATCGTGACGCCGTACTCGGAGTTGAGCTTCTTGATGTATCCCCAGGTCTTGAGCCTCGAAGCGGGGTCGAGGCCTATGCTCGGCTCGTCCAAGAAGAGGATCTTGGGGCGGTTGACCAGCGACTCGGCGATCTCGAGGCGGCGCATCATCCCTCCGGAGAAGTGCTTGACCAGGTCGTTCGCCCTCTCGGAGAGGCCCATGTAGTCGAGCGCCTCCTTGATCCGGCTCGGGCGGTCCGCCTTCTTCACGTCGAAGAGCTTGGAGAATATCAGAAGGTTCTCGTAGGCGGTAAGGTCCCCGTCCACGGAGACGGCCTGAGGGACGTAGCCAAGCATCGACCTCACGCCGGCCGAGTTCTGGCGGACGTCGAGCCCGAATACCTTGATCGAGCCCGAAGTGGGGAGGCCGAGGGTCGTGATCATCCTGATCGTCGTAGTCTTCCCCGCGCCGTTGGGGCCGAGGAACCCCCACACCTCGCCCTCTTCCACGTCGAAGCTGATGTCGTCGACGGCCTTTATCCCGCCCGGGTAAACCTTTGAGAGGTGCTCGACCTCGATCGCTTTCATTGGTGGCTTTCCAGTCTTTCATGAAAAACCGCCGCTTGCCTGTATAAACGTATGCTCGGGGGTCCCGCGAGATTTCGCCCGCCGAAATGGAAGGCTTTATACCTACGAGAGGCGTCAATTGGACGCATAGCTTGCCCCACGGCGAAGGGACAGGGATGCGGGAACTAGAAGTGAAATGACAAAGATAGAGGAAGACGACACCGGCATCGACTCCGTCCTGCTGACGGTCGAGAACCCTGTGAGGCGGAAGATCATCAGGCAGCTCAGCAAGGAGCCCAGCTACCAGCTCCGCATCTCGAAGGAGCTGGGCTTCAGCCAGCAGCTGGTCGCGAAGCACCTCGACGCGATGGAGGACACGGGCGTGGTCTCGTCCCAGATGGAGGCGAGCCCCCACGGCCCCAAGAGGAAGGAGTATCTGCTCAACAGGAGCATCTCCCTCACCATCGACTTCGCGCCCAACCTCTTCAGGGCGAGGGTGGTGGAGTTCGACCCTCTGCCAGAGCTCGACCTGCCTGGCTCCTCCGGCGAGGTCTTCAGGATGCTCGCGGAGGTTATGCAGAGGCCCGAGGAGAACAGGAAGCTCCGCCCTCTCGCGTCTCTCATCAAGGAGATCGACAGGAAGCTCGCCGACATCGAGGACGAGAGGTCTGTCCTCCTCTACCTCAGGAACCTCGCGATGAAGGAGGTCTCAAAGGCCGTGGGCGGAGGCTCGACGGCGGGGTGGGCCGAGAAGGGAGTGGTCAACCAGCTGGTGGACGAGAACGAGAAGGGCCTGCGCGAGGCCTTCAAGGGGCTGAACATGGGCGACGCCTGGGTGCGCGCGATTCTGGCCGAGCTCGAAAGGGAACTCTGAGCCGATCGACATCCCCCTCCCCTATTGGAAAAAATAAAGAGAGGGGGTTACCCCTCTGATAGAAGCCTAGATTACGAAGGTGGACTGCGGAACGCCAAGCTGAGTCTGGAGGGTGCGTATCCTCTCAGAGTATTCCTTCATCTTGGCATTGTCGTGCTGGACCTTTGCGATCTTGTACGCCTTCCAGGCCTTCCGAAGGGCTCCCCATGTCTGTCCCGTCGTGTACGTGCTCATGTCAAGACGATATCGATGTAGCGATATTTTCGAATCCGAGTCTATCTTACTTGAGCAGATGATACTAACTACTTCAACCAAATCAGGGCGCTGGGTCGCCCGCGGACGACGCCTGCGAGCCTCCCGAGGGCTGGTTGTGCTGCGCCATCGCTATGATGTCCTGCTGGATCTGCTCGCGCGTCTTGCCTCCGGTCGGGATACCCAGCCTTCTCGCCGCCTCTATGAGGAGCTGGTCGCCCGTCTTGGGAGACGGCTGTTGCGCGGCAGGGGCGACGGCCCTCTGCGGTGTCTGAGGGAGGGCGAGCGCCGCGGCCGCCGCCTTGACCGGGGTCGAGGGCGCGAGGAACGGGCTCGTCCCGTTCTGGATCTCGGTGGAGACCTTCTGGAACTCCCTCGAAGCGTTGTCGAACTCCCTCCTGGCCTGGGCCACCATCCTCGCGAGCTCTGGGATCTTCTGCGGGCCCCACAGGAAGAAGACCAGGATTATCGCCGCTATGCTGCCGAGCTCCAGGGGATCCAAAGCCAATCTCGCTTTCTCCGGTCTTCCTTGCTGCGAAAATGGGGCAAGCCCGTCTTATTAAGATTGGCAGGAGCGAGCGTTCGGAGCTGGAGCGAGCGTTCGGAGCTAGAGCGAGCGCAGGAGGAGCCATATGTTGCTCGGGTGCTCCTTGATCCTCCGGACCGAATAGGGATACCATTCTTGGCCGTAGGGCATGTAGTCGACGACCCTGTGGCCCGCTCCCGCCAACTTGAGCTTGAGGTCGTCCCGAATCCCCCTGAGCATCTCGAACTCGAACTTCGTGCCGGGGCTCGACTCGTGTAGCCTCTCGGCCTCCTCGATGGGCCTCGAGTCGTGCGTCGCGACCGCGAAGCCCTGCCCCCTCTGGAAGAGCGTCCTCATCAGCTTGAGGTAGTTCTCCGTCACCTCCTGGCGCGAGCGGAAGGCTACCCCGGGCGGCTCCCTGTAGGCTCCCTTCACCAGACGGACCTTCCCGCCTATGTCCATGAGGCTCTTCAGGTCGTCCTCGCTCCGCCTGAGGTAGGCCTGGAGGGCGACGCCCACGTTCTTGTGCCCCTCGAGGAGCTTCGAGTAGATCTGGAGAGTTCGGGTCGTCACCGAGGAGCCCTCCATGTCGATCCACAGCATTCGCCCCGTGTCCCCTGCCTCCTCGACGAGTTGCTGCGCCTTTTCGAGGACCACGGCGTCGTCCAGGACGCCGAGCCCGAACTGCGTGAGCTTCACGGAGACGCAGCCGTCGATGCCCGAGCTCCCTATCGCGCGCTGAAGCTTGACGTACTCCTCAAAGTGGGACTCGGCGACCGCGGGATCCGTCACGTCTTCCCCGAGGTAGTTCAGGATGGTCCCCAGCCCCTTCGCGTTCGCCTCCCTCGCCTTGGCCAGGGCGGTCTCCATGTCCTTGCCGGCTATCCAGCGCTTCGCAGCGCCATAGGTCAGGTCTTGAAGTATCCCCAAAACTAGAGCGAGCCAACCGTTTTTATCGGGAGATATAAGCAGGGAAACTCGTCTGGTGCAGTTGGCTCCCACTTCTGCCGTGCCCAACTTGAAGAGGCGGACCGCCATTCTCGCCAAGGAGCTCCGGTCGTCGGGGCTCGCCGGCGTGATGATCGTTCCGGGGCCTAACCTCTTGTATTATACGGGCGTCAGGGCACACCTCTACGAGCGCCCCTTCCTCCTCTTCGTCCAGAGCGACGGGGACGTCCATCTGCTCGCCCCCCGGCTCGAGGCGGGCCCCTTCCGGGGCTCCATCCCCATGAAGGTCCACGCGTGGACCGACAACGAGGGACCTTCCGGGGCGTTCAGGGAGCTCCTTGGGCAAGTCGACGCCAAGGGCACGTGGGGCTGCGAGGGGAGGGTCCCGTTCGGGTTCCTCCACAACCTCCTCAGCAGGGGCCTGAAAGTCAAACCGGCCGAGACCGTCCTCCAGTCGATCAGGGAGGTCAAGGAGCCGGAAGAGCTGGACCTGCTGAAGATGTCCGCGGCCATCCTCTCCGCGTCCATCCTCAAGGTGCCCGAGGCGCTCCGCGAAGGCACGACCGAGAAGGAGCTCTCGCGCTTCATCTCCGAGGACGCACTCGCCGGCGGGGCCGACGAGGTGGAGCCGACAGTCCAGTCCGGCGCCAGGGCGGCCGACCCCCACTCGGTCACGTCCACCAGGAAGATCGGGCGGGGGGAGAGCGTGGTCGCCGACGTCGTCAGCTCCTACGCGGGCTACGCGGCGGACATCACTAGGACGTTCGTGCTGGGGAGTGGCGGAGAGGTCGAGAAGACGTACGAGAGCGTACTGGCAGCGCAGAAGAGGGCGATAGACACCGCAGGGGCCGGGGTCGCCACGGGCAAGGTGGACGCCGCCGCACGCGACTCCCTGGAGGGAGACGGCCTGGCGAAGTACTTCGTCCACAGGACGGGGCACGGGCTCGGACTCGAGGTGCACGAGGCCCCGTACATAGTGGCGGGCGGCCGCGAGCGCCTCAGGGCAGGGATGGTCTTCACCATCGAGCCCGGGGCGTACATCCCGGGGAAGCTGGGAGTGAGGATAGAGGACGACGTCTCGATATCGAAGGGCGGGCGCGCCGAGGTAACCACAGGGAAGGTCCCGAAGGAATACGGATGGTGGAGGAAATGACCCTTTGAGGAATCACGACGTCGCGGAGCTGCTCGACAAGATGGCCCAGGCCTCCGAGGCCGCGGGGGAGGACAGGTTCAAGGTCATCGCCTACCGGCGAGCCGCTACCGTCATCCGCAACATGGAGCAGGACGTCGAGGAAGTGTGGAAGCAGGGGCAGCTCGAGGAGATCAAGTACGTTGGCAACGCGATAGCCAATAAGATCGACGAGTACCTGAGGACGGGGAAGCTCGAGGCGCTGGAGAAGATGGAGAAGAAGGTCCCCACGGGGGCCCTCGAGCTGATGAAGGTGCCCGGGATAGGGCCGAAGACAGCCTACAAGCTGGCGCAGAACTACCACGTGAAGAGCGTGGACGACCTCAGGGTCGGGCTGGCGTCGGGGGCGCTGACGGAGGCGGTCGGGGAGGTGATGGCCAAGAAGCTGGCGGGAGAGGTGGAGAAGATGAAGGAAGGGGGCTCCAGGATGCTACTCGTCGAGGCCTTCAACCTCGCCGCGATGCTGGTGGCGTACTTCGAGGAGAAGGGCATCGACGTCCAGCCCGCCGGGAGCCTGAGGAGGGGGGCCAACACGGTGGGCGACATCGACATACTCACTACGGACGCGAGGGCGAGCGAGGCCTTCGTGACCTACCCCATGGTCGACAGGGTCATCGAGAGGGGGCCGACCAGGGTGAGCGTCTTCCTGAAGACCGGGACGCAGGTCGACCTCCGCATCGTGAAGAAGGACGAGCTCGGCGCTGCGCTCGTCTACTTCACAGGCTCGAAGCAGCACAACATAGAGCTCAGGAACCTCGCCATAGAGAAGGGCTGGAAGCTGAACGAGTACGCTCTCGCTGACGCGAAGACCGGGAAGGTCGTCGCGAGCAGGACGGAGGAGGAGGTCTACGACAAGCTCGGGCTCGAGTTCATCCCGCCCGAGCTGAGGGAGGCGAGGGGAGAGGTGGAGGCCGCGAAGGGGGGGAAGCTCCCCCACCTGGTGGAGGTCGACGACCTGAGGGGCGACCTCCAGATGCACAGCACATGGAGCGACGGAAGCGCCGAGCTGGAGAGGATGGCTCGGGTGGCGATGGAGAGCGGCTACGAGTACATCGCGTTCACCGACCACTCGGTTTCCGTGGGCATCGCGAACGGGCTCAACGAGGAGCGATTCAGGAGGCAGTGGAAGGCCATAGACGAGCTCAACGAGAAGCTGAAGCCATTCAGGGTGCTGAAAGCGGTCGAGGCCGAGGTGAGGTCTGACGGAAGCCTCGACTTTGACAGGGAGTTCTTCGACCAGTTCGACATAGTAGGCGCCTCCATCCACCAGGCCTACAAGCAGCCACCCGAGAAGCTCACGGAGAGGGCGGTGATGGCCCTAAAGCACCCCTCCGTCGACATCCTGTTCCACCCCACCAACAGGATAATCGGAAGGCGGGAGGGGAACCCGCTGGACCTTCGCAAGGTCATACAGACGGCCAAGGACAACGGGAAGATGCTCGAGATAGACGGCGCGCCCAACAGGCTCGACCTCGACGAGGTGTGGGCGAGGAGGGCGATGCAGGAGGGCGTGAAGCTCGTCGTGGACTCGGACGCCCACTCACCAGGCGAGCTCAAGAACGTCCAGTTCGGCATCGCCGTTGCAAGGAGGGCCTGGCTGGAGGCGAAGGACGTCGCCAACACGCTTCCGCTGCGAGACCTGCTGAAGCTCGTCGCCTAGCCTGCGGAAACGCTTTTGGGGGTTGCCTGCAACCCGTCAAATGCGGGGGTTGTTGAGCCTGGTCAAAAACACCTTAGCGGTGTTGAAGACGTGGGACTTAAGTCGGGAAAGCCAGGTAGGAGATCCCATCCCTTTGGGGTTCGTGGGTTCAAATCCCACCCCCCGCACATTAGTTTCACCGCGAGATTCTTGGTCGATGAAGTGACAGCCGTCGTTCGCGGAATCCGCGTGAGTCTCGGTTCCGCTCAAACGAGAGGGACGAGCTTGTCCTTGAAGGTCTCGAGAGGCCAGAGCAGCCTGTCGCCGACTATGATCGGTATGAGGCAGTCCACGCCTGCGCGGGCGTAGGCCCTCAGCTCTTCCGCGCAATGCTCCGGCGTTCCTATGATGCACCCATTCTCTCCCAGCTTCTTCCTATAGCCGTCGGGCGACATCCCCATCCTCTTCCCCTCCTTCTTGACTATCTCTTCGACCTCCGAGGGAGTCCCAGCCAAAAGGATGGGCTGCGCCGAATAGGTGACCTCGCTCCTGTCGCGCTTCATCTCCTTGCGAGTCTCCTCCGCCCGCTCGATGATTCTTCTGCAAAGCTTTGGTTCGGCGATCGTGTTGAGTCCGTCGGCGAACTCTACGGCGTATCTTGGGAGGGTCCTGGTCCCCCTCGCTATGCCCACCCAGATCGGAAGGTTGGCCTGCACCGGCTTGGGATTGCAAGCGGCTTTGGTTATCGTGAAGTGTCTTCCTGCGTACGAAGGGTCCGCCTCTGTCCACATCATCCTCAGGATCTTCAGCGCCTCCTTGAGCTGCCCGAGTCGGTCAGGAGGCGCCGGAAAGTCGTACCCGTACGCCGCGTACTCGTCCTTGTGCCACCCCGCGCCTATTCCCATCACGAAGCGGCCCTTGGAGATGTGGTCTATGGTCGCGCCCATCTTTGCGAGATGGGCGGGATTTCGGTATCCGACGCAAGTGACCATCACTCCGAGCCGAAGCCTTTTGGTGTCCCTGGCGAGCGCTGCGAGAGTCGTGTACGCCTCCAGGCAGGGGTCCGAAGCCCTGTCCCCCACGAGGGAAACGGAGAGAAAATGGTCGTGCAACCATGCCGAGTCGAAGCCGAGCTCTTCTGACTTGGACCACACCGACGAGAGTTCGTCGTAAGTGTAGGCGCTCTGGCCTTGTCCGGTCTTTATGCCAAATCTCATCGGCGACGGAGACGGGCCGCGCCGATTCCTAATAAGAGGATGCTGCGAAACAAGTCGGACGAGGATCTTCAGCTTTCTCGAGTCCGGAACCCCTGCGAGCCGGAAACGGTTTATTATGCCGGACGGGCTGAGCGGCGGCAGTGAGCGTGCAGCAACAGCAGGTCGAGTGGCTGGTCCTGGTCGACGACAGCGACAAGGAGCTGGGAATCGACACCAGGGAGAACTGTCACAAGGGGATGGGGAGGAGGCACCGGGCGTTCGTCGTCTTTCTCTTCGACAAGCAAGGAAGGATGCTGCTCCAGAGGAGGAGCATGAAGAAGAAGCTGTGGCCGGCCTACTGGGACGTCTCGGTCACGAGCCACGTCTACAAGGGCGAGACCTACGAAGGGGCGGGGATCAGAAGGTCGATGCAGGAGCTCAACGTGGTCGTCAAGAAGCTCGACCGGAAGCTGGACTACACCTACTTTGCAAAGTTCGGCGACTACTGCGAGAACGAGTTCTGCGTGCTTCTGACGGGGAAGCTTGAGGGCGAGCCCAAGCCGAACCCGGACGAGATCATGGAGACAAAGTACGTGACGATGGACGAGCTGGCCGCGGACATGTCGAAGAACCCCGACAAGTACACGCCGTGGTTCAAGATAGCCTTCGAGAGATACTCTCAGCGCAAGAAAGACTGAGGCGCGGCTCCATGCTTTTAACGCCCGAGCGGCGCCATCACTGACGCTTGCTCTTCGAGCCCGCGATATTCCTCGCCGCTCTGGGGATCACCACCCTCGAGCTGGTCGAGGCGGCCGCCGTCGCGCTCGCGCTCTACGCCCAGTCTCGCAGGACCGCCGTGTTCCTCTACGCCACGGCGGGGACGGTCGTGGTCTTCGCGCCGATGTTCGTCCTCGGAGCCCTGATCACCCTACTCCCAGACTATGCAGTCAAGCTGACTGCGGGCGTCCTGCTCCTCTACTTTGGGCAGAGGCTGGTCAAGAGCGCACGAAGGGCGGTCGTCAGCACCAGGAAGGGGACCACCCACAAGGAGAGCTTCGAGAAGGGAGAGCTCGCGACCGCGTTCTCCGTCGGGGCCGTCGAGGCCTTCGAGGCGGCCATCGTCCTCGTAGGGCTCCTCCCCAACGGCTTCCAGTCCACGGTCTTCGGGATGGCGGGGGGGATAGGAGTGGTGGTGGTCGCCACGTACGTCCTGAGGGGCCAGGTGAGGAAGGTGAAGCAGGCGGACATGAAGATAGCGGTCTCGGCGCTCCTGCTCTCCTTCGCGACGTTCTGGTTCGGCGAGGTCTTCGCTCCGCTGGACGACCTCCTCCTGGTCCCGCTATTCCTGGTCTACGTCGCGGCGGTCTACTGGTTCGCCAACCGCCCCTCCCCCAAGGTCGCCGCCGTTTCTGTTCCCCCGGCCGCGGCGAGCTGAGGGCGGCGGAAGAACTCGCGTATCTTGGCGCCGGCAGCGCCTACGGCGCCTGCCTGGGCGTCATCGGTCTGGCCACCTATGTGAGGGGTCGTTATGGTGTTGGGGGCCGTGACGACATCGGCGATCCTTGGCTCGGCCTCGAAGACGTCGAGCCCCGCTCCCGCGATCTCCTTCGCTTCGAGGGCCTCGATCAGCGCGGCCTCGTCTATCACCGCTCCGCGGGCGGTGTTGACTATGAAGGCGGTCCTCTTCATGAGGGAGAGCCTGCGCCCGTCGACCAGGTGCCTCGTCTCGGCCGTGAGCGGGACGTGGAGAGTGATGAAGTCCGAGGACGCGAACAGGGAGTCGAGGTCGACCATCTTGCAGCCAAGGGACTCCAGCGTCTCGCTCGGGACCTCGGCCACGTCGTGCCCCACGAGCTTCATCCCGAGCGCCTTCGCTATCTCGCCCACCCTCGTGCCTATCCGGCCCATCCCCACGATGCCCAGCGTCTTTCCTCGCAGCTCGACGCCGACGAAGCGCTCCTTCTCCCAGAGGCCCGCCTTCGTCGAGGCGTCCGCCGAGACGGTGCCCCTCGCGAGGGCGACCATCATGCCGAACACGTGCTCCGCGACGGACTCCACGAGAGACTCCGGGCTGCTATCGACCTCTATCCCTCTCGCGCCCGCGGCGTCGGTGTCGATGTTGTCGACTCCGCTCCCAGCCCTTACGACGAGCTTGAGGCGGGTCGCTTGGGCTATCACCCCGGCGTCGACCTTGGTCCGGCTGCGGACGGCGAGGACATCGTAGCTCCCGACCTTGGCTGCCAGCTCGTCCCTCGTTATCTTTGGAGAGTAGTCGACCTCGAAGTCCTCCGAGAGACCCAGGGTGGCCACGTCCATCGCATCGCACACCAGAACTCTATGCTTCTCCAAGATCAGGCACTTTCGGGGCGCGGATCTTTCCCGCTGTTAAGACTGTTGGAGGCGAGGGTGGCGGCTAAAGGATGGTCGAGACGCCGTACCTGCCGCCGAGCAGGCGGCCCTCCTCGAACCTCCGCAGCCTGAAGACGGAGACGTCGTAGTCCCGAAACCCTCCGTCCGTGACGAGCGAGGAGACTATGCGCCCGAACTCTGGCGCAAGCTTGAACCCGTGGCCGCTCAGACCCACCACGCAGTAGACTCCCGGGAGACCCATCTCCGAGAGCTCGTCTATGATGGGGTGCTGGTCGGGGGTGTTGTCGTAGAGCCCCGCGTATCCCCGCCTGTAGGTCCCTCCTGTGGCCATGACTGGGAAGGCGGCTGCGGATGACCTCGAAAAGTCGAAGGCCTCTTCGTAGCTTATGCTCTCGTCGTAGGCGTCGGGGTCGGCCTCGCTTCCCGAGACGTCGAGCTCGTGCGACAGGGTCCCTACGAAGAAGAGCTCGTTGCCTTCGGGCTTGTAGTAGGCCGAACGGGGAAAGTCGAAGACCACCGGCCTCTTGCCGTGGTAACCGGAGGGCCGGCCGAATATCGCGACCGGGTGCCTGGACACCTTCATCGGGAGTTCCACGCCGAGTCCCGAGAAGAGAGGCTTCGACCAGACCCCGGTGGCCAGCACGACGCTGCGGCACCTCACGGCCCCTCCGGTGGTCGAGACCGAATAGCCCCCTCCGGAGCCTGGAGCGCGCTCTATCTTTGTCACCCTGGCCCCGGTGAGCACCTCCGCCCCGCGCTCTACTGCAGCCGACGCGAAGGCGCTTGCGGTGGCCGACGGCTCCGCGTAGCCGGCGTTGGGCTCGTAGGCGAAGAGCGAGAACGCCGCGGCGTCCAGCATGGGCTCGACGCCTGAAGCCACCAACTCGTCGGGGCCCATCACCCTGGAGTCGATCCCGAGCCTCTTGTGCATCGCCGAGTTCTGGCGGAGGGCCTGGACCGAGGCCTCGTCCGCCCCCACCAAGAGCCCGGTCTCCACATAGCCGGCGCTGCGCCCGGGGAGCTCGCGTCCAAAGTCCCTGAAGAACCGGTAGCTGAGGAGCGCCATCATGGTCAGTACCTCGGTGCTGTAGTGGGTCCGGACCAGGGCTGTCGACCTGCTGGTCTGCCCGGCGGCGAGCTGCGAAGCCATGTCGACGAGCAGTGGGGCCTTCACGCCCGCCTTTGCCAGGTGGTAGAGGACGCTGCACCCGGTGGAGCCTCCGCCCACGACGACGACCTCGCGCTCCTCCATTCCCGCCTACCGCCCCCGCGGATGCGGCCTCTCTATTTACGGTTGGTCGCGCCAAGCCCCACCTTTAGAAAGGGATGAGGCGGAGGCGCATGAAGGCAGATGGTCTCCTCAAGGATAACCGGCAAGGCCTACATCATAGACACTGTGGGGATGGGCAACGCCAGCACGATCGCGGTCTACGTCGTGAAGGGGGCGAGGAGGACGGCCGTGATAGACTGCGGGTACGCGTCGACCTACGGGAACGTCATGCAGGGCCTCCGGCAGCTCGGAGTCGAGCCCTCGCGCGTCGACTACCTGATACCCACCCACCTCCACCTGGACCACGCGGGGGCGACAGGCCACCTTCTCAGGCACATGCCGCGCGCAAGGGTCATCGCCCACGAGCGGGCCGTCCCCCACCTCGTCGACCCGACGAAGCTGGTGGAGAGCGCCGCGAGCATCTTTGGAGAGAAGCTGGTCCAGATGTACGGGAAGCCCCTCCCCATCGACAAGAACAAGATCACGGCGGTGGGGGAGGAGTCTCATATCGACCTCGGAGGCGCGACGCTCACCACCCTGCACGCTCCCGGGCACGCGCCCCACCAGATAGCGGTGCTCTTCGAGGAGGAGCGCCTCCTCTTCTCCGCCGACGCGGTGGGCATGGTCTTCCCCTCCTTCCCCACGCTCCTTCCGGCGACCCCTCCCCCCAGTCTGGACCCGGCGAAGCTTGTCCAGACGCTCGAGATGCTCCGCCAGACCGACCCGAAGATGCTGCTCGTCCCGCACTACGGCGTCAGGAAGGACGTCAACCTTGTCCTCGACCGGACCAGGGAGAAGACAGAGGAGTGGGTCAAGGACGTGACCAAGCTCAACGGCATGCGCCTTACTCCTGAGCAGATCGTGGAAGAGCTCAGGCGGAAGATCACTGAAGAGACCGGCATCCCGTCAGCGGCGTTTCCAGGCTACGTCCTGGTGATGATGAGGGCCAGCGTCTTGGGGATACTAGCGTACTTGAACCGGGCCAGCGCCCCGACCGCCTCCAAGACTTAAGAGAGGCACGGAGTGGAAGGCCTCGTGACGACCGACCGCAGGTTCGCCGCCTTCAGCAAAGACGCCCTCCCCCCTAGGATGAACACGGTGCCGGAGGGCGGGATGTGCATCTCGGCGTTCTTGGTCATCTCGAAGAGGGGCGAGCCCGGCAGCGTCCTGATGGGCAGGATCAACAAGAACGCCGAGTGGGACCACATAGGTGCCCTCAACGGGAAGCGCCTGGAGCGCTTCGCCTCCGGCTGGATGCTGCCTTCCTCTCACCTGATCCTGTACGAGACGCCTGAGGGGGCCGCGAGGAGGATCCTCCGCGAGCAGCTCGGGATAAGGAACCTCAAGCTCCAAGGCCCGACGACCTTCGCTGACACCAGCACGGCCCGCTTTTCCGGGACGCCCAACCACTGGGACATCGGGTTCATCTTCACCGCGGAGAGGGAGAACGCGCCTTCGAGCGAGGCTTGGGACGAGCTGAAGTTCGTCGACGGGCTCAGGCCGGACGACATCGTCAGGTCTCAGGTCGACGTGCTGGCCTACGTGGGCAGGCTGAACCCGAACTAGACGCTCGAAAAAACCGCTTGGCAGGCCCCCGATCTGCGGGGACCCGCCGCCTTGGGACTCGCGTGGAAGGGGCCTAGTCGAACTCGCCTTCGCCGCCGCCCATGCCTCCGGCTCCGCCTGGCGGACCAGACGGACCCTTCGACTTGCCGGCTGCGATGACGTCGTCGATGCGCAGTATCATGCAGGCCGCCTCGGTGGCCGACTTGACTATCTGCTCCTTGACGCTGAGAGGCTCCAGGACGTTCTCCTTGTACATGTCCTTGACCTTTCCCTCCTTGGCCTCGACTCCGAACCAGACTCCGCCCTCGGCGTGCTTCGACCTTATCTCGGTCATGGTGTCGATCGGGTCAAGCCCCGCGTTGGTGGCGAGGCATACCGGGATGGTCTCGAGCGCGTCGGCGAACTTCTGGGCCGCGAGCTGCTCCCTGCCGTTGAGCTTCTCTGTCCACTTCATCACCTGGGCCGCGACCTCGGCCTCAGGGGCGCCGCCGCCGGCGACTATCGCCGGCTTCTCGACCACGTCCTTGGAGACCATGAGGGCGTCGTGCATCGACCTCTCCGCCTCGTCGACTATCCTCTGGGTCCCTCCCCTGATGAGGATCGTGACCGCCTTGGGGTTCTTGCATCCCTCGACGAAGACCCACTTGTCCTGCTCGACCTTCCTCTCCTCGACCAGGTCGGCGTTCCCGAGGTCCTTCGAGGACAGGTCGTCGAAGTTGTTCGCGATCCTGGCGCCCGTTGCCTTTGCGAGCTTCGTCAGGTCGCTCTCCTTGGCCCTCCTGACCGCGAGGACCCCGGCCTTGGCCAGGTAGTGCTGCGCGATGTCGTCCATCCCCTTCTGGCAGACGAGGACGTTCGCCCCGATCGCCACCACCTTGTCGGACATCTCCTTGAGCATCCTGGTCTCCTCGTCCAGGAACTTCTTCATCATGGAGGGGTCGCTGATGTTGAGCTTCGCGTCGAACTCCGTCTTCTCGATCTCGAACGCCGCGTTGACCAGGGCTATCTTCGCCTTCTCGACCCTCTTGGGCATGCCAGCGTGGACGACCTCCTTGTCGAGGACTATCCCCTTGATCAGCGACGTGTCCTGGACCGAGCCGCCTGGCTTCTTCTCTATCTTGATGTTGTCGAGGTCGAGCTTGTAGCCGCCCGCGTCGGTCTTCTCGGCGACCTGCAGCACTGCGGTGACTATGAGCTCGGCCAGCTCCTGTGAGTCCCTCGAGACGAGCTTGGTCTGCATGCTGGTGCGTGCGATCTTGACGAGCCACTCCTTGCCGTTAGCGGGCACCTTCTCCGCGATGTCGTTGAGGATCTTGATCGCCTGAGCGGCTGCCTTGTTGTAGCCTTCGACGATTATGGTGGGGTGGACTCCCTTGTCGATGAGGCCCTCGGCCTTCTCCAGGAGGGCGCCCGCGAGGATGACGGCCGACGTGGTGCCGTCGCCGACCTCGTTGTCGGTCGCCTTGGAGACCTCCACGAGCATCTTCGCCGCCGGGTGCTGGACGTCTATCTCCTTCAGCATCGTCGCGCCGTCGTTGGTGATCGTCACGTCCCCGAGCGAGTCGACGAGCATCTTGTCCATGCCCCTGGGGCCTATGGAGCTCTTCACGATCTCTGCGACCAGCTTGGCCGCCTGGATGTTGTTCCTCTGAGCCTCCTTACCTCTGGACTGGTTGCTGCCTTCCTTGAGAATCAGGACGGGCTGCCCGTTTGATGTGACACCTTGGATAGCTTGTGTTGCCATTGCTTCAAATCACTTGATTGCAGGTATACAACTTCACGTTGTATATAAGAATTCTCGGGAGCTAGCGAGCAGGCTTCTTCTTGGTGTTTTTGGCGAGGCCCTTCTCGATCGCCCTCGCGAGGCCAAAGTCCCACTTCGTCAGCCCGCCCTCATCGTGAGTAGTTATCTTCAGAGTGACGGTCGTCCACACCACATGGATGTCCGGGTGGTGCTCCTGGGCCTCGGCGACCAGCGCGACCGCGTCGACGAACCTTATCCCTGCCAGGAACGTCTGGAAGCGGAACTCCTTCGTGATGTAGTCCCCTTCTCGCCTCCAGCCCGTCAGGGGCTTGAGCGCCCGCTTGACCTGGGCCTCTGAAAGCTTCGTCATGCCCGCCACGACGAGGGCAGGAGTAGTTAAGGAGTGCCGACGGAATGGAAACGTATTATATCCTGTTCGCGATGACTCCGCCGGCCCGAAGCTTGAACAACACGACGCTCGCCGGAGTGATCGGCGCTGTCGGACTAGTCATCCAGATTATCCTAGGGTTCGCGCTCACCGGTTCCGGGAACCCGACCGGGAGCATGCTTATCCTCCCGCACATGCTCATCGGGATAGCAGGGATCGCCCTGGTGGCGTTCCTAGTGTCGACCGTATTCCTCAACCCGAGCTCGACGATACCGAGGCTCGTCTACGCGCTGGCGTTCGTGCTTACCCTGGCGCAGGTGGCGCTGGGGTTCAGGGAGCTCTCGGCCCCCGACCAGATGCTCCTCATGGCGCACGAGGGGCTCGCCCTAGTGATCCTCGTCCTCCTTGGGCTCGGCGGGATGCTGACGGCGAGGAGCAGGCGCAAGTCCACGATGGCGACCCCCGCTGCCCCGGCTGCACCTGTCTAACCAGCGCTCGCACATTTGAGCCCGTGGCCAACTCGTTTTGACTCCACCGCGGTTAAGCCCTGGTCGGGACATCCTTCCGTCGTGAGCGAAGGCTATCCTCGAGCTCGGCTTCTCGGGTCTAGCGCCAGCTCCGTGACGCGGGTCATGAGGGACAGGGCGGCGGTGGCCTCGGGCGTGGGCGACGGACGGACGAGGGAGAGGCTGAAGCAGGTCGCGAAGCCGAACTCGGTCTCGAGGACGCTCCGCAGGGCGGGCGTGGCCTTGATACTCGCTCCCGATCCCATCACCGCGGTCCCCGGCGCGATGATGCTCGGCGCGTCGTTCGCGATGAGGAGGAGGGAGCCTCTCACCCCCGCGTCGGTCGTCGAGGAGACGCGAAGGCTGCTCGCCGAAATGGGCTCCCTGCTCTGACGCGCCTGACGAATCGTTG
>Ga0335081_10007186_pt1 | contig 17787 bp, 11 predicted proteins | sample Lox_Sample_35_FD_206713 | JGI IMG/M metagenome (GOLD analysis project Ga0335081, IMG submission 206713) | Soil microbial communities from Loxahatchee National Wildlife Refuge, Florida, United States - Lox_Sample_3.5 | ecosystem: Environmental > Terrestrial > Soil > Wetlands | place: USA... | reverse complement strand
GACGAGCATCGTCACGACGATCATCCAGCTGATCACGAACACCTTCTGGGTGTCTTCGACCACGGCCGGGGTGAGCAGGTACCAGTTGTGGCTCAGCCCGAGCACGAGCAGGGAGTAGCTGAGGAAGAAGCTCCCGACGATGGCGTTTATCCCGGCCGGCGCGTTCTCGCCGATCCGGGCCGCCCAGATCGTGGCCAGGAACATCCCTGCTGCGGCCGTGAGGATGATCGGGATCGCAGCCGCGACAGCCGTGGCCGGGACGACGCCGATAAGCACCATGCCGAACGCCGCCCCGCCCACGATGAAGCTCGGAAGCCCCACCAGGGCGGGGTCGCCGGCCAGCTGTCCCTTGCCGGGTTCCTCGGTTCTGGGAACGAGCCGGACCGGCTGCTCGGGACTTGGAATCGGAGTTGGAGTTGCCATTTTGCTGCCTCCTTCAGGAAGCGCCCGGGACGTTTGCTCATCACATGCTCATCGCACAGGCCGTCCCGTTGCTACGTTGTGTGTGCTGTCTGTGACTCTCGTTATCGCTGGCCGGGCGCGACAGGGCCACTGGTCGGGGCTGAATGAGTCATACGTCCCGTTATGCCGGGACGGAGAGTTACCGCTGTCCGCTGCAGCAGCCACGCCGGCTCGGAAAGCTGGCGGATCCCGCGCCTGGCGCCAGCACTTCTTCCCCTGATGCAACACCGAGCACCGGCACGGCGGCCCCGGCCTGCACACCCGCCGACGTCCGCCACGATCGCGCTGAGGTCATCCAGGCTCAGCGCGCCGATGTCCTGACCCCGCATAAGCTCGCCCAACCTGAACGGTTCGCCCGAAACCGCCACCCCCGCGGCGCGCGCGAGAATGGAGAACCTCCGGCCAGTGCCGGCAGCGGCCCGTGTCCTGTCGCTGCGCAGAGCCTGCGCAGGCCGGAATCCTTGGGTTGCCGATGATCCCGGCGGCCTTGACGAGCTGACCGGACCTGGCGCAGCTCGCGGGAGGGTGTGCTAGCCCGGCGGTGCTGCCGGCCTTCGCGGGCATACCACTTGATCGTGCGTGTGGAAGCTGGGAGACGCGGAACAGCCGGAGGCCGCGGTCACTGGCTTGGCCGGGCTGGGCCCGGCGCCGGGGCCGGCCCGGTTCTGGCTGGGGCCAGCTTCCTTCGACGCGGGCCGGTCACAGGTAGCTGTCGCTGCCTGATTGCGGCCGGTCATCCGGCGCGGCCCCGGCGCTGCTTGCTGCAGCCGGGTCCGGGGCTAGCCTGGCGGGGGGCGGGCCCCGGCGGTGGCTGAGAGGGCATGCAGGCTGGGAGCCTGAAGGTTTGCGTGAAGCCGCGGTGCGGGAACAGGGACCAGCATGAACTCCCCGGTTGAATCCGGCCTGATGACCGATGGCGCGGATGTTGACCGCCTGGTCGCTGGCCGCCATCACGATCCGCACCACGTGCTGGGCGCTCACCCGGAACCGGACGGCGAGGGCCGCGACCGGGTAATGATCCGCGGGTGGCGCCCGGACGCGGCCGGCATGGTCATCGTGGCCGGCGAGCAGCGGATCCCGATGCGCCGTGTGCACCCGGCAGGGTTGTTCGCCGGGATGCTGGAGGGGCCGGGTATCCCGGATTACCGCCTGGAGGCGACCTATCCAGACGGTGCCGTGGTAACGGCCGATGATCCGTACCGGTTCTGGCCGACGCTCGGGGAGCTGGATCTTCACCTGCTGGCCGAGGGGCGGCACGAGGGGCTGTGGCGCCATCTGGGCGCGCAGGTGCGAGTGCATCAGGGCACGTCGGGCACCTCGTTCGCGGTGTGGGCGCCCGGCGCCCGGTCGGTCCGGGTGGTGGGTGACTTCAATGACTGGGATGGCCGCCAGCACCCGATGCGGGTGCTGGGCAGCTCCGGGGTCTGGGAGATCTTCCTGCCCGGCGTCGGTCCCGGCGCGCGGTACAAGTTCGAGGTGGTCACCGGGCGCGGGCAGGTGAGCCTGCGGGCGGACCCGTTCGCTTTTGCTGCCGAGGTCCCGCCGGCCACGGCCAGCGTCGTCGCCCAGAGCAATTATGAATGGCAGGACGGGACGTGGTTCGCTGCCCGGGCGGCCACCGACCTGCTGCATGCCCCGATCTCGATTTACGAGTGCCACCTGGGCTCGTGGCGGTTTACCCAGGACGCCGAGGGCGGGTGGCGGCCGCTGACCTACCGGGAGGCGGCCGAGGTCTTGCCCGGGTACCTAGCCGGTCTCGGTTTCACCCATGTGGAGTTCCTCCCGGTCGCCGAGCACCCGTTCTCCGGGTCCTGGGGGTACCAGGTGACCGGGTATTACGCGCCGACGGCGCGGTTCGGCACCCCGGACGATTTCCGCTATCTGGTCGACCGGCTGCACCAAGCCGGCATCGGGGTGCTGGCCGACTGGGTGGTCGGGCACTTCCCCAAGGACGACTGGGCGCTGGCGCGGTTCGACGGCACGGCCCTGTACGAGCACGCCGACCCGCGGCTGGGCGAGCACCCGGACTGGGGCACCCTGGTGTTCAACTACGGGCGCCACGAGGTCCGCAACTTCCTGCTCGCCAACGCGCTGTACTGGATCCAGGAGTTCCACCTGGACGGGCTGCGCGTCGACGCGGTCGCCTCGATGCTGTACCTGGACTACTCGCGCCGGGAAGGCGAGTGGGTCACCAACCGGTTCGGCGGCCGGGAAAACCTGCAGGCCATCGACTTCATCAAGGAAGTCAACGAGGTTCTCTACCGGCACCACCCCACGGTCATGCTGGTCGCCGAGGAATCCACCTCCTGGCCGGCGGTCTCCCGCCCGACGTACTTGGGCGGCCTCGGCTTCGGGTTCAAGTGGAACATGGGCTGGATGAACGACACCCTGGCCTACTTCAGCAAGGACCCGGTGCACCGCCGCTGGCACCATCACGAGCTCACCTTCGCGCTGCTGTACGCGTTCACCGAGAACTTCATCCTTCCCCTCAGCCACGACGAGGTGGCGCACGGCAAGGGATCCCTGCTCGGCAAGATGCCCGGCGACCGCTGGCAGCAGTTCGCCAACCTGCGCGCGCTGCTGGCCTGGATGTGGGCCCATCCCGGCCGGCCGCTGCTGTTCATGGGCGGCGAGATCGCCCAGAACGACGAGTGGAACCATGACGCCAGCCTGGACTGGCACCTGCTCGGCTACCCCGAGCACGCCGGAATGCAGGCGCTCGTCCGGGCGCTCAACACTGCCTACCGCGCCGAACCCGCCTTGTGGGAGCAGGACTTCGACTGGGGCGGCTTCCGCTGGATCGACCCGGACGACTCCGGCAACAGCGTGCTGTCCTTCCTGCGGTTCCCCGCCTCAGCCGGGCGCCCGGTGGCCTGCCTGGCCAATCTCACCCCGGTACCCCGCCATGACTACCGCATCGGGCTGCCCCAGCCCGGACGCTGGACCGAGATCCTCAACTCCGACCACGCCGAATTCGGCGGCAGCAACACCCTCACCGGCGCCGTCACCGCCCAGGCCCCCGGCTGGAACGACCTCGACTACTCCGCCACCCTCACCCTGCCGCCCCTCGGTGTCCTGTGGCTGGCCCACCAACCCGACCCCGGCTAACCGACGACCTGGCACCTTCCCCCAGCCGGCGTCCCTACCCTTCATCGATCAGTAGACGCAAGAAGCATTCGTCCTGCGATTCCGTCCGTACGCGTAGGGGCAGAATGCTCTGTCTGTCGCGGGCTGGGAGTCATGACGTCCTCCACGTATCGCGACAGATCGGCATCGGATGTCGCGCGATGCCCGCGGCCAGTGATCGTCACGCAGCGCGACTGGCGTTCCGGGCTGGTCAGTCGGCAGCTCTGCTGATCGAGCGGCTCTGGGTCAAGGCACCTTGTCATGGTCCGCCGGAGCGTGGCGAGGCAGTGGCCGTCTTCGGCCTGGGCGACGTCGAAGCCGGAGCCTGGCATCTTGAAGATCCCGGCATTACGGCTGGGGCATCAGCCCGTGCTCGGGGAAGACAGCCAACCGGGTGGCCATGATGGCCCGGTCGACCGGATCGGCAGGGTCGTATCCGGAGGCAAACCGCGCGAACTTCGGCTCGCCGCCCTCGGTCATCACTTCCGGTGCCTCCCGGCTGGTACGGCGGGAGGCGTACTCGCGCCAGCGGGCCGGGATGGGCGCGCTGGGGTTGACCGGGCATCCGGCCGCCTCGGCCAGCAGATGCGCCCAGGTCCGGGGGACGACGTCAAGCACGTACCCGCCTCCCCCAGTCAGCAGCCAGCGTCCGCCGGCCGCCTCGTGGGCCAGCTGGTGGATCGCGGCGTGCGCGATCCGCTGCGCGTCGATCGACAGCCGCAGGCCAGCCATCGGATCGAGCCAGTGACTGTCACAGCCGTGCTGGCTGACCAGGATCTGCGGCCGGAACGCCCGCAGCAGCGGCGGCACCACGGCATCGAAGGCACGCAGCCACCCGGCGTCTCCGGTCCCGGCCGGGAGCGCCACGTTCACCGCAGATCCCCTGGCCCCCGGCCCGCCCGTTTCTGACGGCAGCCCGGTTCCGGGAAACGCCGTCGCCGGGTGCTCGTGCAGGCTGATCGTCAGCACCCGCGCACTGCCGTAGAAGGCGGCCTGGACCCCGTCCCCGTGGTGCACGTCGATGTCGACGTAGGCCACCCGCTCGGCACCTGCCGCGAGCAGCCAGGAGATGGCGATCGCCGGGTCGTTGTACACGCAGAACCCGCTCGCGCTCGCGGGCATCGCGTGATGCAGGCCGCCGGCGATGCTCGCGCCATGCTGGGCCGTGCCGGCCCACACTGCCCGGGCCGCCGCCAGGGTCGCGCCCACGATCAGCGCCGACGCGTCGTGCATGCCCGCGAACACCGGGTTGTCCACGGTTCCCAGGCCGAATTCCCGTGCCGGAGCGCTCGGCTCCGGGCCGGCGGCCTGCCGCACCGCGGCGATGTAGGGGCGGCTGTGCACCAGCCCCAGTTCCGCGTCGGTGGCGGGCGCGGGACGCTCGACCGATACCCCCGCCGCCGCGAACAGGCCCAGGGCGCGGGCCAGCTCGATCGTCAGCTCCAGCCGCACCGGCGGCATCGGATGGCCGACGCCGAAGTCGTAGCCCGCCAGCCGGTCGTCCCAGGCAACATGCAAGGTACAAGTCATTACCAGCCTACCCAAGCACGCGGTCCCGCGCCCGGCAATCACCCGGTCACCCGTATCCGCCCGGGTCAGCCGAAGGCTGCAGCCGGCCTCCGAGCACGGCATCAGGATCCGTCAGCCGCAGCACGAGAGAAACAGCCCGCAGAATCAACTGGCTGACGGCCAGCCCCGCGAAGAGCGGCAGATCCAGCGAGCAAGACAGCGCCAGGCCCCGGGCCGGACCTTCCGACGCTGTCGCGGCCGGCCCGTGACCGGCCACGAGATTTCGCCCGGTTCCCGGGACCTTCACCGATAGTGACCCGCCGCCCGTTTGGAGAGGACCTCCGGCCGAGCGAGAGGCGCGCCGGATATGCCGCGAGCCCTCCCCGGATCACGCGGCGCTGCTCGCCGTGCGGGACGGCGAGGTGGCCGGCTGCGGCACCTTTGAGCGGGCCGGCGCGGGTTCCCAGTCCGCGGAGGTCGCCTTTAGTTCTCACGCACCCGGCCGCCTGAAGCACCTCGTCCGCGCTCGCGGCCGCCCGGTATCCCGGATGGCCGCCAGGCACTCGCTGACCCTGGCAGCGTTCAGCGCACCGCAGCGAATAGGCGGCCGGGCTGATACCGGGCGGAATTGCATGGCAATACGCGGTGCCGGTGCGAGGCGAGGTTACCTCACTGCATGGCCGACGACCTTGGTCCCGTACCTCATCGCGGGGCCTGCTCACGATTGCCGAGCGGGCATGCTCGTTCTGGGCGCTCACGGAGACGTGCAGTACCCCGTTGCGGCGAGCAGATGAGGCTTAATAGCTCGTCAGACACCGCAGCTGCCCGCCGGAGAGAAGCCGAAGGGCCGGGACCGCCCGGAGGTAACGGGTATGGCGCACCTTTGTGCGCGCACGCGTCCTGCTGCATCATGGGTAAAGTGCGGGCGGTCAACGGGGGGCAGCAGATATGACGTCGGCTTCGGAGGACGGGCCGCGGCTGCTGGCCCGGGACGTTCTGCTGCGCGACGGGTCGACGCTGCGCCTTCAGACCCCGGTGCCGTCGGACTTCGGGGACATCAAGGCGTTCTACGACGGCCTGTCGGAGGAGAGCCGTTACCTTCGCTTTCACGGCTATGGGCGCACCGACTTCGCCGCGCGCGCGGCCGTTGAGGCCAGCGGCGTTGACCGGTTCGCGCTGATCGCCCGGCATGACGGTGCGGTGGTGGCGGTCGCCGGCTTTGACGGGCTGCGCGAGCCCGGCGCTGCGGAGGTCTCGTTTGCGGTGGCCGATGATCTTCAGCGGCACGGGATCGGGACCCGGATGCTGGAGCAGCTGGCGGCGATCGGGGCGGAGCGCGGAATCCACCGGTTCGACGCAGAAGTCATGCGGGACAACCAGCTGATGCTGGGAGTGTTCCAGGGCGCTGGCTTCGCTGTGCGGCGCCGGACATCGTTCGGGGAGCTGACCGTTTCGCTGGATATCACGCCGACGGAGGCGGTGCGGGAGCGGATCGATGAGCGCGATCATCTGGCCGCGGTCGCATCTTTGCGGCCGGTCCTGGCACCTGCGTCGGTCGCGGTGGCCGGCGCCGCGGCGGTGCCGGGCAATGTCGGCCAGGCGGTGCTGGCGAACATCTTGGGCGGTGGCTTTCAGGGCGTGGTGATGCCGGTGAACGGCGCGGGGGGCGTGGTGTGCTCGATGCGGGCCGCCCGCAGCCTGGGCGAGCTGGACGTCACCCCGGAGCTGGTGATCATCGCCGCCGCGGGCGATGAGCTGGTCGAGTTTGCCGCCGATGCGGCGGCGAGCGGGGCCAGGGCGTTGCTGGTGGTCCCGGCCGGTGCCGAGGAGGACGGTGCGGGTTCGGCCGGGCGGGAGGAACGGCTGCTGGAGATCGTCCGGGGCGCGGGCTTGCGGATGGTCGGGCCGCACTCGTGGGGGGTGCTGAACACCGCCGAGCAGGTCAGCCTGAACACGACGTTCACCAGCGCGAGCGTGCGCGCCGGGGGGCTGGCGATCGGCTCGCAATCGGGCGGGCTCGGGCTGCTCGGGCAGGCGGCGGCCCGGCAGCTGGGGGTGTCGATGTTCGTCTCGGTCGGCGACCGCGCCGACGTCTCGACCAACGACCTGCTGGAGTGGTGCGAGGGCGACGAGCGGACGGCCGCGGTGATGCTGTACGTGGAGACGTTCGGCAATCCCGGGCACTTCACCCGGATCGCCCGGCGCGTGTCCCGCAACAAGCCGATACTGGCGCTCAAGGCGCGGCGCGGCGGCGGGCTGCCGCGCGGCGAACCGCTCTCGGACACCGCCGCGGCGGTGCGCGGCGACGCGGTCGCCGACGCGCTGCTGCGTCAGGCCGGCGTGCTGCGGTTCCGCGGCGGCGAGGAGCTGTTCGACGCGGCCGTGTTCTTCGAGAGCCAGCCGCTGCCCAGCGGCCGGGAGATCGGCATCGTGAGCAACTCACCGCGCCTGGCGACGCTGGGCGCCAACGCCTGCGCGGCGCGGGGGCTGCAGGTCGGGCAGCCCAGCCAGGCGCGCAACCCGCTGGTGCTGGGAATCGGCGCCGGGCCGGGCGAATACGCCGCGAGCATCCGCCAGCTGCTCGGCGACGCCGGCATCGACGCGCTGACGGTCTACTACTCCGAAGTTCTCGGGGGCGACCCGGAGGCCGTGCTGGAGGCGATCAGTGCCGCCGCGGCGGGCCAGCCCAAGCCGGTGGTGGCCTCTGTGGTGCGGTCCGATGGCCAGCTGCCCGCGCGGGAGGCCCCGGGGGTGCCGAACTTCTTGTTCCCCGAGTCGTGCGCGGCCGTGCTCGCTCGCGCGGCCGAGCGCCGTGACTGGCTGTCGCGGCCGCTTGGCGAGCCCCCTCAGTACCCCGATCTGGACGGGGCGGCAGCGCGCGCGCGGATCGCCGCGCGGCTGGAGCGCGAGCCCGCAGGCGGCTGGCTTTCGTCCGATGAGGCAGAAGCGCTGCTGGCCACGCACGGCATCCCGGTGGCCGCCTCGCATCGCTGCCGCGAACTCGAGCACGCGGTCGCCGTCGCCGAGGAAAGCGGCGGCCCGGTGGCGCTGAAGGCCGACCTCGCCGCCCCCGCGCACGCCAGCGACATCGGGGCCGTGCTACTCGGGCTTGAGGGCGGCTCGGCCGTGCGTTCGGGCTGGCGCGAGCTCCAGCGCCGGGTGGCGGCCGCTGGCCGGGAATGGACCGGAGCGATCGTCCAGCCCCTGGTGCCGCCCGGTTCCGACATGCTAGTGGGCACGGTCAACGACCCCGATCTGGGCTCGGTGGTCGCGGTGGGCCTGGGCGGCCTCCAAGCGCGCCTGACCGAATCGGCCGCGTTCCGCCTGCCGCCGACGACCGACGCAGAGGCCGACGAGCTGATCGACTCCGCCAAGGGCGTCGCCGCCGAGCTGAACGGGCTGCGCGGCAGCGGTCCGCTCGACCGGGAGGCGCTGCGCGAGCTAATCCTGCGCTTCACCCTCCTGCTCGCGGAAGTCCCCGAGCTCGTCGAGGCCGACCTCAACCCCGTCCGGTGCATGACCAGCGGCTGCCTCGTGCTCGACACGCGACTGCGATTCGAACACCGGCGCCCCACCGAGAGCGTCAAGACCTGGTGACCGGCGGCTGCGGGTAGCGGAGCTGCTCAACGACGAACCGTCGGAGTCCTCGACCGGGTCGCTAGGGCGTGTCCCCGTGGATCTTCGCGGTCAGGTGATGTAGGTAAATTGCGGTGCTTGAGCGACTGAATCGTCATGATCTGATCTGTCTGATGAGGAATGGGAGCGGCTGCGGGGTCTCCTGCCTGCTGATCCGCCGCGGGTGACCGGTGGGCCGATCAACGGATGGTGATCAACGGGGTCTTCTTCCGGACCCGGACCGGCTGCCCGTGGCGGGATCTGTCGGAGGGGTTCGGCAACTGGAAGACCGTCTATAACCGGCATCGCCGCTGGCCGGGTGACGGGACCTGGCAGGAGATCCTGGACCGGCTGCGGGCCGGGATGCGATGAGGCCGACGGCAAGGACTGGACGGGTCAGCGCGGATGCCACCGTGGTCCGCGCGCACCAGCATGCGGCCTGTGCCCGCTGCGTCCGGCGCGCCGGGTCCGGCCAGCGGTATGAACCTCGGACGCGGCGGTAAAGCGGCACTACGGGATCCAGGTCTGATCGGGCAGAGGCCCATATCCCGCGGATTCCTGGTAGTTCCCGACTCGGGAGGAGTCGAATACGGTTGGTGCTGCGTTCTCCAGTGGGATCCAGGGCGCCTGGTCGGTGACGGTGCAGTTGACCTGCGCCCACAGCTTCCGGGCGGGGGCGGGGTCGGTCAGCTCTAGGGCCTGCGTCTGGCTGGCCAGCTTGTCGACGTGAGGGTTGCAGTACTCCGCGACGCTGAGGGTATTCGCGGGGCCCCGTAAAAGGATTGGCAGGCTACAGGTTAGGACGGGACCGAAAAGTCGGATGCCGTAAGAAAGTCTGCCGCCCGGACGTACGGGCCCATCTGGACCGTACCGCGGGAGTTGCTGACCGACACCGTGAGCGCAAACCTGGACGCCGACGTCGGGCAGCCCGCGTGCCGAGAATCTTGTCACCGCCACTGACCTGGGTTCAGGAGCGATCGAGTCAGCCGTCTGGCTTGTTGGCCGACGCGCCTTTCGCGGCGCCCGGCGGCTTGATCGCCTCTGTCCTGCGTCCGGCGTACTTCACCTGGGAGGTGAGCAGGTGCTCGGCGAAGTCGTAGGCGCTGGCGATGAACTCCCCGGGCCTGGCCAGCAGGCCGACCAGTTCCTCGGGTTTGGCCAGCATGTCCAGGAACTCCTCGGGCGTGACTGGCATCTCGCCGGGCCGCGGGTCGGGCGAGGTTACCGTCTGGGTGATGCCAAGGTTGTTCACCACGTCGACCACGCCGTCAACGTCCCAGGCCAGCCGGCCCGCCACCCGGATCAGGTCATGCTCCTCGACGGACCCGAGCGGGCCTGCCAGGGTCACGATGCCGTTGCGCACCGTTATGGTCACGCCGCCCGGGTCCACCTGAGGGAGCTGGGTGAGCATCTCGCGGACGTCCCCGGCGATGTCCTCGTCCGGGCGCAGGAAGACGCCGAGCAGGTCACGGCGGCTCACGATGCCGATCAGCTTGCCACCCACGCCGCCGCCGAACGCGGTGCCCGCCTCGACTACCGGCAGCCGCTTGATGTGCCGGCTGGTCATCAGCCTCGCGGCGGCCGGCAGGGGCGCGTCCGGGTGAATCGTGATGGCCGGCGAGGTCATCAGCTCCCCGGCGGTCAGGCCCTGGTGCTGCTTGGCGTCGGTGTGCCGACGGAAGTGGCCGCCCGATTCGAGCTGGGCCTCCCGCAGGCGTCTTACCTGGGCGCTGAGCAGGTCGGCCTCGGACACCACCCCGGCGACATGGCGGCCCAGCACCAGCACTGGCACGGCGTTGATCTGGTGCTGCGCCAGCAGGGCGGCGATCTCCTTGTAGGGGGTGCGCAGGCTGACGGTCACCACAGGGGTGGTCATGACGTCCCTGACCCGCTGCTGATGCCGGCCATAGTGCCGCCTGCCTGCGCCGCGGGCCCGGGCAGGCGCCTGGTGCTCCGGCGGGTGGCTCTCGGCGGCTTCGTGGTGGGCGGACTGGTAGTGGGTAACGCCGAGCTCACGAGCCAGGGCGTCCTGTTGAACATCGCTGCGTGGCATTTCCGCTCCCCCCTTTCGCAGCCTCTGACGTCGGTACTGCACGCTTTTCTGTCGGCGTCAGCTTCGGCATCCCGCCGCCGGGTTCATCAGGGCCGATCGTCACCTGTGCAAGTGACGTCGGTCCCTAGCTATGACCGCCCTGGTGATCCAGGGTCTGCGTCGCACCGTCGCGCGGTGTCCGGGCCGTCCCCCCAGCCGCGGAGCTGCGGGGCACCGGGGCCGTTGACTACGTCATCGCGGCCGGTGCGACACGACACTTCATGACGGCCAAGGCCCGCAGCAGCGCGGCGCGCTGCGGTGGGGCGCGGATGTGGCATGCCGCCTTCGGCGACAACCGACCATCGGCCCGCGGCCCGGGGACTTCCGGCCCTGGGCAGCCTCGTTGACACCTTGCAGACATGAAGATGTCTGCAAGGCAAGCAGCGAACTGGACCGGACGCCCCGCCGGGGGAGACCCGGGCGTCACGCCGGGAAGGCTGAGAAGCCGGACAGCCGAAACATTGAATAGTGGCGATCCAGGACCTGATCCGGACAACGCCGACCAAGAGAGATCGCCCGGCTGGCCGCCTCTTTGACCGGGCAACGGCGCGCGCCGCAGCGGCGCCGGCGCGTGCCGTTGTCTGTCGGCCCGGGGCCAGCAGGCAGGCACCCGGCACCTGGCCAAGATGATAGGGCGCAGGTGGCTGGTGATGGACCGCCGCCCCAGATCTGGCCTTGCTGCCGCGCCGCCGGTCATCCTGCCCGACGGCAGCAAGTCCGCGGTCTTGGCCTGACGCTGGCGCGCAGAGCGACATGATCTGGGTGCATCGACTCGTGATCGCCGAGGTACCGCCAACTGTGCAGGGCGGGGCTGCGCGCCCTGTAGTCATCGAGCAAGGTCCATCCCTGATGTGGGTGGATTGATGGAGACGGAGGCTGTGGCCTTGCCCGGACTGCGAAGGTCAGAACTGCAGCAACTCGCGGACCTCAACGAAGCCGTAGGTCGGCAATCTGTTCGCCCATTGAAGGGCAGCGTCCATGCCGGGGAGATCCATGATGTAGAAGGCCTGGATCTGCCGCGTGCCCTCAGCGAATGGCCGGCGCTCCACCGCCGACTCGATCGCGTGCCCGGCTATCGCGGTCTGCACGAGATGAGCGTTGGTCGAGGCCGGGGCCAGTGCTCCGTTGAGCACGAACGCGCCGGCGGCCTTGACCGGCGCGTCGAACTCGGCCGAGGCCTGGAAGTCGGACTCGTCGCCGCTCGTGGCATCGGCATCGGCCCACATCAGCATCAGATAGCGCATGCCGTGACGGAATCGCGGAGGTCCGACATTGAACCGGGACGCAGCACGCGCCCACGTGCCCCGGCTCACGCCTTCCCGGGCCGATGCACATGTGCTCCGGCTACTCCGGACCAGCTCTCGCATCCCCGGCGGGGACGTGCGCTTCGCCCTCTCGATGGCCGATCACGCAGGGTGAGCCCACAAACTACGCCAGAGAATCCTGATCCCTGCCGAATATTTGCGTCAGGCTCTCGGGCTGGCCACGCTGCTAGAGGCGCTCAGATTGCACTCTCGGCGCGGCATGGACGCCGATGCCAGCGGGGCTAGTGTCCAGATCGGGTGGTATCACGACAGAACGAGGGGCGGCCCTTGAGGTATACCCTTCGCCGCGGCTTACGTGGCGGGAACTTGCAGCAGCCTTAGGTCGTGGGCGCCGTCGGCGCGTGTCATCTCGTAGTAGATCCACCATTGGCCGTCCACGAGGACGGCGTCCAGGTAACGGGTGGCGCCGCTCCCATACGGGCCGGTGAGCCAGGGCTGTTCTATGGTCAGTCGCTGCCAGTGCCACAGGTCGCCGGAGACGGCGACGCCGCAATGTTCCTCGTAGTTCTCGCGTGCGCTGGCCGAGCCGTCATACAAGCCGAGGTAACCGGCGGCGATGGGGATCACGCAGGTCAGCCGGGACTGGTAGGCATCCCAGCGCGGGCCGGTATCCAGCACCGGGCCGTGCCAGTCGAAGCCGGCGTCGTCCAGGCTGGTGGCCAGCCCGGTCGGATGCGTGGTGACCCCGGTGTCGTAAATGTCGGCGGTGCGGTGCGCGCGCTGGCGTTCGGCGGCGGTAAAGGAACGGGCGGCCGCGAAACTGGCGAACAGGTAGGTGACCGGGCCGATGCGCAGCGCGTAGGGATCCTTGACTCCCTCGGTCCCAGTACCCGCCGCTGTCAGCGCCGGGCGCGCGGACCGCGCCGCGAAGCCGCCGGGGTCGGCGGCCTCCAGCACATCGATTCGCCACCGGGAATCGGCCGGGTCGACATAGCTGATGTACAGGCGATACCGCCCGCCGGGCGCCGGGATCAGCGAGAACCGCTCCATCGACGCCGTCGCCAGCTCCTCCTTTCGGATCTCCCAGATGTCGTCGAAGACCACCCCGTCGCTGCTGGCGGCCAGGGCGCACCGCCATCCCCGGTCCGGGGCAGTGCCGCGCGGCCGGCGCTGCCGGTAGCTGAGCAGGAATCGCTGCCGGCCAACCTCGTACCAGACTGCCGGGCATCCGGGCCAGTACCCTGGCGCTTGGCGCTCTGGCTCGCGCACCACGATGCCGCGGCCGGGATCCAGCGGCGGCAGCGGCGCCAGGACACGATGCACCGATCCTCCTCGCGGCTTCATGCCGTACGGCGACAGCCACATGGCCCGCCGGGCCGTCCGGCGCGTCACCGGACACGGCCGGGCGCGTCTACTTTACTTCGTGACAGCCGGGGCGAAGCGCGGCGCTTGCCGCTCATCTGGAACATTGCCCATCGGGCGGGCATCGGCCTCGCAGATCGCGGCTGCGCCGCCTGGGGCGTCGGTGGCCGGTGCGCGGCCAGCGCGGCAGCCTGCCGGCGCGGTCTAGCCAACAGGTCGATGCCCGCGGCGACGGGCGCCACGATCACCACCGGCCGACATCCGGCTGCCGGGCCGACGTTAGCCACCGAGCGCACCCGCCGTCGATGAAACGACAGTTCCCGATGGTGACCGGTGGCCATATGCCGGGCACCGCGCAGCTGGCGCCAACCGCATCGATCAGGCAGGTGCCACCAGCGGAATCAATACCGCGAACTCGCCGGTCCGCGCGTCCGCGGCGGTCACCTTGAGCATCGTGGCGGGCCAGGTGCTGGCCGGCAGCCGGGCCTGGAAGATCTTGCGCCGGTCTGCCTCGGGCATGGTGCGCGTGGCCAGTGCCCAGCGGCCGATCCGCCCCGCGCCCGCACAGGATCCCGGCTGGTGTTCATCACCCACGTCAGCCTGGCGATGAGGCCCCAGCCGATCCGGGCGGCGGGTTCGGGATCGGGCGGCGCGAGCTGAGCCTGGTACAGCGCGTCAGGGTCCTGCCCGCAGGCGATGCCGGCGCCGGCCACCGGGCCGGCCAGTGTCCCGATGATCACATCGGCTGCGGCCAGGTCGCTGCCTAGTGCGGCCAGCCCGGCGATCAGGCCGGTCTCCCAGGCAATGCCTGAGATAGACCCCCTGTAGAGTCCTGCGAGCACTCCCGGCGATCACCCGGATGCTGGTCAGAGTGAGAATGTAAGGCTCTGCCCGGGATCGAGCTCGCGTAGCCGGCCTTGGCAGCCGACGCGGACGGGCAGGTGGCCGCCCGGGCCGCTGCTGACCCGCACCGTGTGGTCCGCAATGCTGAGGGTGATCAGGTGATCGCGGTAGAGGATCGAGAATTCGAGCGTTCCGAGGCTCTTCGGCCAGAATGGGTTCAGCCAAAGGACGTCGTCGCGCAGTTCCACGCCGGCGAAGCAGCGCTGCAGCACGTCGACGGTGCCGACCATCGCCGCAAGGTGGATGCCCTCCGCCGTGGTGCCGCCCTGGAGGTCGGCGACATCACTGCGCAGCGCCTCGGCGAATAGCTCAACTGCATGGTCCCGGTTGGCCCGCGCCAGCACCCACGCGTGGACCAGGGCACTGAGTGTGGAGCCATTGGAGGTCCGTGCCAGGTAGTACTCGATCGTTTCCGGGATACAGCGTGAATCCCAGGGGTAGCCGAGATGGCGGAAAAGCTCGGTGAGTTCCTCGGCGGACAGCAGGTAGAACAACATCAGCACGTCGGCCTGCTTGGATATCTTGTACCGGTTCGGTGAGTCATTCTCGGCCTCGAGAATACGGTCGAGGCGGCTGATGTCGCCGTACTTGGCGCGGTAGGCCTCCCAGTCGAGTTCCTTCAGGTCGTCGTATCCCTCGAACTGGCTGATGATGCCGCCCGCGTGGAACGGGACGAAGATGCGGCGAGAGAGATGATCCCACAGCTGCAGCTCTGTCACTGTGACATGCAGCTTCTCGGTGAGTTCGGTCCGGCGGTGCTCAGGCAGCAAGTCAAGTACCTCGATGGCGCGAAGCAGCAGCCAGGCCGTCATCACGTTGGTGTAGGCGTTGTTGTCGATCCCTGCGTCGGGGCCATCAGGGTAGCTGGTATGGAATTCGTCCGGGCCCACCACGCCGCGGATCATGTACCGGTCGCGGTCGCGGTCGTAGGCGGCGATGCTGGCAAAGAACCGGGCGATCTCCAGGATCATTTCAGCGCCCTGCTGGGCGAGGAACTCGAGGTCGCCGGTGGCCTGATAGTAGTGCCACGCGGCGTAGGCAATGGCGAGGCCGACGTGGCGCTGCAGGTACGTCGTGTCCGGCAGCCAGCGGCCCGACTTCGGGTTGAGATGCAGCAGGGCGCTCTGCTCTGTCCCGTCGCTGCCGGATTGCCATGGGTACATGGCACCCTTGTGGCCGGCCTCCGCGGCCGCTCGCCGTGCGGCGGGCAGCCGGCGGTAGCGGTAGCCCTTCAGGGATCGGCTCAGCTCGGGTATCCGCAGGTTCAGGACCGGGAACACGAACAGGTCATCCCAGAAGATATGTCCGCGGTAGGCCTCACCGTGCAGTCCGCGCGCGGGAACGCCGACGTCGCAGTCCATGCTATTGGGCGAGACCGTTTGCAGCAGGTGGAAGATGTGCAGCCTGAGCACCGGCAGCACCTGGTCGTCCTCGCTGCCCCGCAAATCGATCGGAAAGCGCGCCCACAGGTGACTCCACGCGAGCACATGCTGTCCTAGCATTTCGTCGAACGAGCCCGCGGTCTCCAGCCAGTCAGCTGCCGCCCCAGCCGCGTCCGAGACCGCGTGGTCCCGCGAGGTGGCGATGGCCACCGTCTTCTCGATGGTAACCTCGTCCTCCGGCGCGACGCTGATCGCCAATTCGTGGCCGATCCGCCCGGGCTCACTGATCACGGCCGGGTTCTCCTCCACACGGCGTCCGTTGCGGAACAGGCGACTACGGGAAGCTTCGGCAATGCGGATGTGTGACTGGCTGGTCTCTACCACCAGCAGCATCGCCGCGGCGGCGAGGCTGCGCGCCTCGACGGGGACAAGGTGGCGACTGTTGAGTCCGCGGTAGCGCGGTACGCCGGTGTTCTCGACCGTACCGTCGAGCTCTGACCGGATTCGCAGCCGCCCGGACCAGTTCTCCGGCACGATCGTCATCTCCAGCGCGGCTAGGTGCGCGGCGCCCATGTGTACGAACCTCCGGCACACGGCCCGCGTGATGCGGCCCTGGCCATCGCGGATCCGGAGCTTCCTGGTGAGCACGCCGCGGCGCAAGTCAAGCTCCAGCTGGTGCTGCAGCACTTCCAGCTCGCCAAGGTCGAGCCAGGGCCCATCATCGGCGGCGAAGGTCAGTCGGAGCCAGTTCGGCGCGTTGACCAGGCTCTCGTTCTCCACCGTGCGGCCCGTGATCTCCGTCCGCAGCTGGTTGTAACAGCCCGCGATGTAGGTACCCGGGTAGTGCGTACCGTCCGCTGCCGACTCCGGCGCCGCGCCGCGGGTGGCAAAGTAGCCATTGCCCGTGGTGCAAAGCGCCTCGCGCAGTCCTTCCTCGCGCGGGACATAGCCTTCGTAACGCAGCGTCCACTCTGTGACGGGGACTGGCTTCCCCTCGTCGCCTATCATCTTGGTCACCTGCCAGCCGTCAGGACCTCGCCGGCTGCGCGCATCAGGCGTGACCGCCTCCATCACCAGCCAGCTATCCCGAGCTTCGCAGCGGCCACCGGTTACCGAACCGGCCGTCCGGCCCCATACCAAGGACCGAAGGTCCCACATAGCAGAGTGGGCCAGACCAGGTAAGCCTGAAAGAGGCAACGGGCTGGGCGGCTAGCCGGGGGCTGATGCAGCTTGGCTCGTAGCGTTGATCGTCTGCCAACAGGGCACGCCGCCTGGCTGCACCGGCCTGACGGTGGCCAGAGCAGAACTCCCACAATCCTCGGTGTCTGCGCCGGGCTGGCGGCCCTGGACATCGTCTTGGCCGTGTACCTGCTGCGCAACATGGGATCGACCTTGGTCGTTACGGCGGACGACATCACCTTCACCAGGCGGCGCAGACGGGCAAGGGGCTCGCCCCCTCAGCAGGTCATCCGGCGCGCGGCCGGCAGCATGCTCAGCTTTCGCATGGCCGCCAATGGCCCCGGCCGGCTCCGAGTACACCGGCTACGTACTTAAGCTGCGCGACAATGCCACCGGCCACGAGGTGCATGCGGGGGCGTTCGGCCGCCGCAAGGTCCAGTAGGCCTGCAAGTCGGAAGGATGGTCGTTCTGCTGACCGGCCGGAGCCGCTATTCCCTGGGGCCGCCACCCGCCCGGCCAACGCCGGTGCCGACGGATTCCCGCGGCGTCGCGGGCTGAGCTACGCGAAAGAGCGCCCAGCTCAGCACGGCACCCCGCAGCCGCGCTAACCGAATCATCAAAGGGCACGGTCTCCTCACGCGGGCACCTACGCGCCCAGCCGGGGGCGCGGTACGGCCTGGCGGGAACCCGCTCAGCGTCCATCAGCAGGGCCGCCAGAATCTGACCGCAGACCCGCCCCGAACTTAGGCTCACCAGGTACCGCCAGCGACCCTCGCGGTGACCCATGCGGCTGAGCCTTACGCACTCCACGCGGCGTGTGCGGACGTCCTCTGCGAACGTTGCGACGCATAACATGCAGCACAGCTGGCTGGTCACTGACCCAACGTTCCAA
>Ga0335081_10007185_pt1 | contig 17791 bp, 17 predicted proteins | sample Lox_Sample_35_FD_206713 | JGI IMG/M metagenome (GOLD analysis project Ga0335081, IMG submission 206713) | Soil microbial communities from Loxahatchee National Wildlife Refuge, Florida, United States - Lox_Sample_3.5 | ecosystem: Environmental > Terrestrial > Soil > Wetlands | place: USA... | reverse complement strand
ACTTCAGTTAACCAGCGAGCGGGCGAGATAGATGGGTAGGAGACGTAAGAAGACTCTTCGAGTTATTCACCGAACGCTACCGAAAGTCTTTGCCTGCCCTCGTTGTGGTCTGATCTCTATTCGCATCACATCTGAACAGGACGAGGCATCACAGGACACAGTCTTCCGGGTCACATGCGGCAACCCGAACTGTCCCCTTCATGCCGGCAGGGAAATGCGGTATGCAACGAAGCGGGCCGACATCGACGTCTACAATACTTTCGTAGATGATTATGCCAAAGCCGGGGCATAGCTTGATTTCTGTAGGTCCAGTCGAAAGACTTCTCATTGAGAGGACCAAGAAAGGCCCAATCTGCGCGGCCCTGATAGACCCCGAAGACTTCTCCCCCAGGCAAGCTGATGATACGGCAGCAAAGGCCAGAGATGCCGGAGTTTCCCTGATTCTGGTCGGAGGTTCGACCCTTGCCAATCAGGGGCGACTCGACTCGGTTCTCAAGGCCATCAAAGGTCACAGACCGTCACACCAAGGTCACATAAGGTCACATGTTCCGGTTGTGCTTTTCCCTGGTAACATCACGGGCGTTTCCCGCTACGCTGACGCGATTCTGTTCAGTAGCCTACTTAACTCGACCAACCCTTACTTCATCATTGGGGCGCAGGCACTCGGGTCAGTCGAAATCTACAGAAGCAAGATCGAGAGCATACCGATGGGCTACCTCGTTTTTGGAAACTCAAGCGCCACTAGTTTCATTGGTCAAGTCAACAATCTTCCGGTGTCGAAACCGAATCTCGCGGTCATCTATGCTCTGGCTGCGAAGTATCTCGGGATGCGTACTCTGTACCTGGAGGCAGGAAGTGGGTCCGGGGATCCAATTCCTGCCGAAACCATTCAGGCGGTCAGGAAAGTCTACGATGGCCTTCTCATCGTCGGGGGCGGCATAACCACAGCCGAAACAGCAAAGAAAGCCGCGAAGGCGGGAGCAGACATCTTGGTCGTCGGAAACCTGCTCCAGTCATCCGGGTTCGAGAAGATTCTCAGAAAGATTGTCTTCTCAATAAAATCCTAGTTCACCTCAACACTGCTAAACCGATAAAGAGCGGCAGACACACCGTCTACAACCTTGCAGTTCTGTGTTCGGTACGGAAGCGAGGCTCTAACCACGGACAGGTACTGTTCCAAATACGGCCAGATGGTCGAGGGGCGGAAGGCAGTTTCAGCAGCTCCATCAACTGCTCCGGTTGACGTAACTCCCTACGCAGCCCTAACCATTCTCGCTTCCCTTCTGCCACTCACTTTCGCCTGCGACGGATATCGGAGGGCGAAGTCGCCGTAACCCTCAACTACTGTCCGAACTGCGGGGCTCCCCTGGCTGTCGGCCAGAACTTCTGCAGAAGCTGCGGCATAGACCTCAGGCAGCTAGCTCAACAAGCGCCGGCCGAGGTGCTACAACCAACAACGCCAATTCGGGGCCTCGGGTCGAACGCGGCCGTCTTCCTAACTCCCGAAGGGCTAAGCGGGGCTGTGTTTGGTTCTGGCAGTGTAGCATTCCTTTCCGCCCTTCTTCCGATTCCATTGCTCATCATTGCATATCTCATCATCCAAGAGGGCGCTCTCGCCATATACGTCTCCGCTTGGATCGTCCTTTCCCTCCTCATCTATGACGAACTGAGATGGCAGGGGTTTCGTCGCAATGAAGGGAGCCCCCTTTCGGGCTCGCAACCAAGCAGGTCTGGATGGCTCGTGCCTTGGAGGTCCATACGGATGGCAGACTGGAACGGCAGGACTCTCTGGTTCACAAGCACAAATCCCCCGCGTAAGATGTCAATCACCTTCAACCACAACGACGGGCCGTTTGTCGAGAGGAATCTTACGTCTTGGGGGGTGCGGTACTCAAGGAAGCGCCCCAGACTCCCCCATGCTCTCACCACCTTCTCCGCTCTGGTGCTGATACTATTCGTGGTCGGCCAGCTCATCCTCATTCTTGCAGCGGTCCTTCCTTTCTTCCCTGGGGAAGCGCAGATGTACAACACTGTCTTGGGCAACACAACATCGCAGGTCGCAAAGGACACATTTGCGGAGGCCTTCAAGGCAATCGTCCTCAACAACCTACAGGTCGCCTGGGGAGGCATGCTGCCTGTCCTCGGGCAGTTGTCCTTCGGGCTGGCCAGCTACAACACCGGGCGAGTGATTCAGGTGATAGCCATCAACGGCAATTACCCACCACCAGTGGTGCTCGTCTTGCTGTACCTGCTTCCGCATACCTGGGTCGAGGAGTCCGCCTATCCTATAGCGACCGTCGCGGGACTGCTGGCAGTCACACGATGGCGTTCTGTCTCGCCAAACGAGTTCGCCCATAGGAGCAACTGGGGCTCATGGAAGCTCGTCTTTTCCATGGGAGGAGTCGCACTAATTCTGATTGCAGCCGGCCTCATAGAGACCGCAGGGCTTTACCTCGGGGCAGGGGAGCTCTTGCTCTGGATTCCTGTCGGCGCAGTAATCTACCTAGCAGTCACGTTGCCCCGGGCACACAGGCGTGCCAAGTCAACGCTAGGTAGTGCTTAATTCCCTCCGCCACAACTACGGCCGAGTTTGTCCTTCTCTGCCGACATTGCCTGGAAGCGTGTCAAGACGCTGGCTCCCTTTCCCGCAAGACTTGACTCCTATTACCGTGACATCCTTTCACAGTACGAAGACGCGCAGAGGACCGCTTCGGTGGCGAGATCAAAGGGGTTCGACCCCACCAGTGCCGTGGAGAGCAAGACTGTCTTCGACTTGGCAGATCGAGTCAACCAGATGCTACGCCTCGATCAATTCGAGGGGCTCGTCGACCGGCTCCGTGAACTGCTCCACACAACATCGAAGGAACGCGCTGCTCTTGCAATATCCCAAGAAATTGCTTTGGGGAGGTTCGGGGCGCTCGAAAGGCATGAAGCACTGAACTACGGGGTCAGGGCCGGCCTAGCAGTAATGACTGACGGGGTCACCGTTGCCCCGCTGGAGGGGATATCCGGGGTAAAGATCAAGCAAAACGACGACAATACGGATTACGCGTCAGTCTCATACGCGGGCCCCATGCGGTCTGCAGGGGGGACGGAGGCAGGGTTCTCCCTCGTGATTGCAGACCTCACAGCCAAGAAGCTCGGCCTGAGCAATTACAGGGCCGGTCGAGAGGAAATAGATCGTTTTGCTGAGGAGTTGAGGATATACGAGCGCGACGTCGGCAACTTCCAGTACAAGGTCACTGACGATGACATCAGGAGAACCATCTCCAACATTCCCGTCGAAATCGACGGGATCGAGACAGACCCCATCGAGGTCGTCGTCCATCGGAACTTGAAGCGCGTTGCGACAGACAGACTTAGGGGCGGGGCGCTGAGGGTGCTCAACGACGGAGTCATAGGGCGCGCCAACAAACTGTCGAAGAAGCTAGCTAGCCTCAACATCACAGGCTGGGAGTTCCTTGGCCAGCTCAAGGGAGGGACCCAGCAGTCGACAAACGAGACGGAGATGGCGGGAGCCCACTTTGAGGAGGTCATCTCCGGAAGAGCTGTCCTCTCAATGCCTCACAGCAAGGGGGGCTTCAGGCTCAGGTACGGCCGGTCGATGAACACGGGCCTTTCCACCATAGGGATGCACCCCGCCGTGGCCACTCTTCTGGACTATCCCGTGGTGACCGGGACCCAAGTGAAGGTGGATATGCCTGGCAAGGCTGCCACAATCGCGTTCGTGGACTCGATCGAGGGGCCGACGATACTGACGAAGGACGGGAGCGTCGTCAGGGTGTCCACTGCGGCCCAGGCCGAAGAGCTCCGCGATTCCCTGGCCAAAATCATAGACCTCGGCGATGTGCTCATCAGCTACGGTGATTTTCTGGAGAACAACAAGGCCCTCCCTCCTTCTCCCTACGTAGCTGAGTGGTGGGTACAGGACCTCCGTCGCGCGCTCGCCGCGGTACCCGGGGCACAAGAGATGCTCCGTGTGGCCGGCGTCTCGCCGGAAAGGGCAGCCGAGCTCGGATCCTCGCCCACCACAATCCCGTCCGCGACCGAGGCCATTGCCATTTCGCAGTCACTGGGGCTTCCACTGCACCCTTCACACACGCCGCGTTTCGACCGGGTATCTACTTCAGACCTCGCCGAACTCAGGAAGTACTCTCTGTTGGAAGGGTCCAAAGTGGTGATAAACGCCAACGTCCCCCAAATCCGCTGGATACTGAACACCTGTCTTGTCGAGCACAGAATCGAGGGGGACGTCGCCGTCGTCAGCGGCGAACCGGCGCTGGTCCTTGGCACCCTCCTGAGGCTCAAGGAGCCGGAGCTTATGGTCTCATCAGACGAGCCCGAGTACATCAAGAAGCTCTCCGGCATCCAACTCGGACGTCAGAGCACCATAACCATCGGGGTCAGGGTCGGCAGGCCTGAAAAGGCGATGGTCAGGAAGATGAAGCCCCCGGTCCACACTCTCTTCCCTGTCGGATACGAAGGAGGGTCGATGCGGGACGTCTTCACCGCTGCCAAGGTTGGCCGAGTAAAAATCGAAGTAGTCAACAGGTTCTGTTCCAAGTGTAACGAAAGGCGGATGTCACTCCAGTGCGAGGTCTGCAGCTCACCCACCACTGAGTTCATGTCTTGTCCCCGCTGCGGCACGACGACGGAAGAAGAGACCTGCCCCAACTGCAGGGCGAATACGGTCAACTATTCCAAGATGGACTTCGACCTGCGTTCAAGGCTGGAGGCCATCAGGACCAAGATCCCACATAGCACCAACAAGCCTGTCAAGGGGGTGCGGGGGCTCACCAGCGCTTCAAAGCAACCTGAAGCGATTGAGAAGGGGATCATCAGGAGCAGGCACAACACCTACGTCTACAAGGACGGAACACTCAGAATCGACGCGACCAACGAGCCTCTGACCCACTTTAGGCCGAGGGACGTGAAAGCAGACATCCAAGCGCTAATAAGGCTCGGCTACTCTCGTGACAAGGACGGGCTACCGCTAGAGAGGGACGACCAGGTACTTGAACTGAAGCCCCAGGACATCATCGTCCCCGCCGACATAGGGGACGACCTGGTCAGGATGGCACAGTGTGTGGACGACATGCTGCAGAACATCTACGGGCTCGAACCATTCTACAACGCCAGGGAGCCGGACGACCTCCTAGGGAAGCTGGTCATCGGCCTCGCCCCCCACACTTCAGTAGGGGTCGGTGGGAGGATAGTCGGCTACTCGGAGACCCAGGTCTGCTTCGCCAACCCCTATTGGCACTCCGCAAAGAGGAGAGACTGCGACGGAGACGGGGACTCCTTACTACTTCTGATGGACGCTCTACTGAACTTCTCGCTGGAGTACGTACCGGCCCAGATAGGTGGGTACATGGACACGCCTCTCCTGATTCAGCCAGTCATCCTGCCGGCGGAGGTGGACGAACAGGCACACAACTTCGACATCGCGTCATTCTATCCGCTCCAATTCTACGAAAAGACGCTCGGCGCCCCACCAGCGGCCTCGGTCTCCGATCTCATCGAGGACATCGGCTCCAGGTTAGAGAAGGACACACAGTTCTACGGCTATGGATACACTCACCCAACGAGCGCCCTGACCATCAAGCGCTCCAGAGGCTCCTACTCAACACTCAGGACCCTCAACGAGAAAATCTCCAAGCAGATTGAAGTCGCATCTCTCATCGAGGCAGTTTCGACCAGGGAGGTAGTTGAGTCGATAATCAGGACCCACCTGATAAGGGACATAATGGGAAACGCCAAGAAATACGCCACCCAGGCTTTCAAGTGCAAGGGCTGCGGGTTGACCATGAGGAGGCCACCCCTCTCCTGGAAGTGTCCCAACTGTGGCAGCGAGATCAAGGGAACCCTCACCAGGGCATCGGTCGAGAAGTACCTCTATATCGCCCAGAAGCTCGCGCGGGACTACCGCGTAGACCCGTACCTGAGGAGCCGCCTCGACATGCTCCAGAGGGAGCTGGACCAGCTCTTCCAAGGTCAAAGGAAGGCGGACCAGTTGGAACTGACGGACTTCCTGAAACCTGCCCTAGCTGAATGAGTATGCCCGGGAGTCTCTGAAGGAGTACCTGACCTTCTGGAACCCTCTTCTCAGTTCCTTGACCCTGCTCACAACTTCGCGCTTCTTTGTGCCCTCCAGGGCGATGTGCACTACCTCTGCGACTTCCTTCATATCAGATTTGCCCATGCCAAGGCGGGTAAGCTCTGCGACACCTAGCCGTATGCCCCCTGGGTTGGTGTAGTGTCTCCCAGCCTGGAGGTCGCCGGGTATCGGCTCCCTGTTGCATATGATGTTCTGGTTCTCAAGCAACTTTTCTATGACGCCTCCATCGGAGTACTTGGTGATGTCCAAGGCAACCTGATGGGATTTCGTATAGCCGCCTTTCTCTCCCAGCACCTTCTCCCCAAGATCGGCTAGCCTGACCGCGAGCGTCTGAGCGTTCACAACGACGTCTTTTGCGTATCTCCGCCCGAACTGCAGGAACTCAGCGAACACCATGGCCTTGGCCGCCACGTTGGCGAGGTGGTGGTTGCTGGTCAGGCCGGGGAATACCGCCTTCTTCAGTGGCTCCGCGAACTCGCCGTGAGCCGCGATGGCTCCGCCCTGCGGACCGAAGAGAACCTTATGCGTGCTGAAAGTCATCATCTGAGCTCCTTCGCGGAGGGGGTCCTGGAACTGACCCCCAGCAATCAGCCCTGCAACGTGGGCGGCATCATAGCAGATGACTCCTCCTTTGTCGTGGATGGCCTGCTCCAGTTCCCTGATTGGGTGGGGGAACAAGAACAGGCTGCAGCCGAACATGGCGAGCTTAAGCGAAGGGAGCGCGGCGATGCGCTTCTTCGTTTCGTCAACATCGATGTTCATCCCCTCCTTGTCGAAGGCGAAGTAGGCCACATCCAGCCCGTGGACAGCTCCGGCCGAACCTCCGAAGTCCTTCTTACCATGAGAGATGTGTCCGCCGTTGGGAATAGACAGCGCCATCATGGTATCGCCGGGGTTCGTGAAGGCAGTATAGACCGCGAGGTTTGCGACCACGCCTGACACAGGCCTGACGTCGACGTGCTCCGCCCTGAACAACTTCTTGCCCAGTGCTATCGCCTGGAGCTCAATCTGGTCCATATATCGGCAACCGGCGTAGACCCTCTCCCCTGGCCACCCCTCCGCGTACCGGTTCCCCAAGTCAGAAGAAAGCACCTTCCTGACAGGCTCGGAGGCGAGATTCTCGCTGGCAATCATAGGCAGGCTCTCCGAGAACCATCTCTCGTGAGCACGGACCCTGGTCAAGACCGACTTGAACTCGGAATCGTAAGAGGCCATGAGACACAGCAAATCTCCACGATAATTATACATTTGGCGGCATCGGTGAATCTCGGAAGGCCACTTAATACCCCCGAGAACTCGGGGATTGAACTATCTGGTTTGTCCACAGATTCTAGCAGTGCGGCCTATGGCATCGAGTTTGCCCACATCAGCAAGTCATATGGTTCGGTGCCGGCCCTAACCGATCTGAGCTTCGAGATTCCACTCAGTGGAAGGTTCGCGCTGCTTGGCCCCAACGGAGCGGGCAAGTCTACTACGTTGAAGCTCCTCATCGGCTCGCTCAGGCCGGACACCGGGTCTATCAGGTTACTTGGCCATCCTCCCGAAAGCCGGGAATCGAAGGCCGTGGTCGGCTATCTCCCCGAGGACGCGCTCCCCTACAGGATGCTCTCCGTGAGGGAGAACCTCGAGTACATCGCGGCCCTGAGAGGAGTGGCCGACATCAAGGGCCAGACCGACTATCTGCTCGATGAACTTGAGCTGAGGCAGTACGAAAAGTCGAATGTGGGCCGGCTCTCAAGAGGGAACACCCAGAAGCTGGCAATCGCACTCGCGATCATACATTCCCCGAAGGTTCTGCTCCTCGACGAGCCCCTGAACTATCTAGACATACCCACCCAGGAGAAGGTGATCTCCATGCTCGACAGGCTGGAAGGGACGCACCTTGTCTCCACCCACATCATGTCCATCGCGAACAGGCTGACCGACAGCGTAGTCATGATATCGAAGGGACAATTCCTCTGGGAAGGGACCATAGAAGAGCTGAGGAAGAAGGGATCCCCAGACGAGCCTATCGAGAAAGTCGTGGCGAGGATGATGACCGGTGCTCCGTAAGCTCCTGTCGTTCGTCCTCAGAACTAGGTTCTCCAGACCCTTCCTGATACTCTTCGCCATATTGGTGACCTATTCCTTAATCGTTTCTACGACGATTCCTCCATCGGGCGTGACCACCATCCTGGGATACTATGCGTCAGGAATCATAGCAATGTTCCTGGCAATGGCGCTGGCTACGGGCGGGGTTATGGTGATGAAGTCTGACCGAGATTATTTGTTCACACTTCCACTGAGCACGAGGGACCTGTCGCTCTCCATCTTCTTTGCTCAGTTCATCGCCTACGGGACTACAGTCCTGTTCATGTTCGTCTACCTCGCGGAGGCATTCACTTCTCTCCTTCTGGTCGTGGACATGATTGCGCTGGCGCTCGCTTTCACATCACTTGGAGTCATCGGCCCACTGATCAAGACTCGCAGCCGCATCGCACTCGCAGTAGCCCTCGCCCTCTGGACGCTCCTTTCATTCGCCAATTTCCCGTTCACCCCCGCATCCGCGTTCACTGGAAACCTATACGGCGGGACCGTCACTCTCCTGGCCCTGACAGCGATCACCGTCGCCCTCGCGTTCAGAGGGCTCGGAAGGATCGAGCTCGACATGATGAAGAGCCTGGTCAGGACCACTGCATCAGACATCAAATCTCCCAACAGCTACGTGGGCAAGAGCCCTCTGGGCGCCATCTACTCGATGAATCTCACCAACATATCCCTTGCTGGAAGGATGAACATGGCTGGGACTTCAAGGTACGTCTCAAAGCGAGTAAAGACACGATGGGTCGCGCTAGCATCGACGGCGGCAGCGATCGCATTCCTCGCCTACGCAGTGTGGCTCGGTCCGGCCAGCATGACGAACGACATACCGAACGGCAACGCCACCAACGTCATACTCGCAATCGGCCTCTCCTTCATTGGTTTCTTCTTCTCTCAATCGGCAATCACCAACGAGAGGCTCTGGCTCTCTCTGACCTCGCTTCCGGCCTCGACTTATTTCAAACACCTCATTTCATCGAAAACCATTTCGCTTCTGGTCATTTTGGTGCCTTTCGCTGTGGTCGACGGCGTGCTACAGGCACTCGGGGATCCAGAGGCTTTGGGGGCGCTCTTGATGATACTACTTGTCATCCCCGGGGCGTTCGTCCTCGAGATATGTTGGTCCGCCTACATTGCCCCCATACAAGTCAAGGGGGATGACATGATGATGCCCGCCCAGTTCAACCTCAGGCAGCTCGCGGTTGCCCTGCCAATGGGGGTAGTGGTGGTGGTGGCCACAATCGGGGTCCTCTATGCGCCATTCGCAGCGGTGGCAGGCGTGGTTCTATGCGTTCTCTCGGCCGCCTTGACCCTTAGCGGAGGGTTCTGGAGCAGGGTCGTCACCAAGCTCACCGAGAACGGGTTCATCTAGGCGCAGGTCTAGGGCGGCACAGAGAGCACGATCTGAGAGTTCTTGAGTCGCTCACCTATACAGGTCCTAACGAGTTCGCACGCTTCTATTATTCTGTGGTCTGCGATGCTGTAGTAGATGGTCGAACCGTCTCTGCGGGTCTGAAGGAGACCGAACTGCCTGAGTATCGCCAGATGCTGCGACGCATTGGCTTGAGTGACCCCGACGATTTTCGCAAGTTCGTTCACAGACTTCTCCCCATGCTTGAGGGCCCTAAGGACGTGGATTCTCGTGGGATGCGCCATGGCCTTGCAGAACTCCGCCTGGAGTCTGTAGAGCTCCTCCTCAGCCTTCGCGCTGATTGCGCTATGCATTCGCCTTCCCTCCAGCGGTGTTCACCATGACGACCTGTTTCTCGGGTTCAGGCGGCTTCGAAAGCGGGAATCTCGTCTTCCCGAAAAACATATCGAATATCCACTCCAGGCTCCCATTGAGTGCCTGCCAGTAGATCATGGCAAAAGTCCTCTTCATGTAGTACTTCACCATCGACGGCGCCTGGTCTGTCGGAGGGGACGTGTACGTGGCGGACACAAAGATGGCCCGGTGCTGCCCGACTTCCATGGGGCAATTGATTCTGCCGTTGTATTCCAAAAGGTCCTGAGATTTCTCAATCTTCGCTACAATGTTGTGCGCCACGACAACCGACTGAAGGTGTGCCACTACTCCCGACTTGGATACCGGGATGTTGGTGGCATCCCCAATACAGTATACGCCCTCCTGGCCAACTACCTGCATTGTGCCTCTGTCTGTGGGAACGTATCCATCCTGGTCTCCGATTCCAGAGTCGATAATGACTTCTGCCCCGTGATGCGGCGGGACTGCGATGAGAAGGTCGTAGTCGGAGGTCTCCCCCTCGAGAGAGTAGATTTTGTGCTCCTTTGGGTCGACCATGTCGACGTTGAAGAACGTTGACACCTCGATGCCCTTGTCTTGGAACATCGGCTCTACCACCTTGGAGATTTTCTCCGCCGGGTATGGTCTCGGGTACGGCGTGAGGAACCTGATCTTCACCTTCTCTCTAATCCCTCGCTTCCTGAAGAACTCGTCAAGCATGAAAGCCGCCTCGTCGGGCGAAGGCGGACACTTGTGCGGGGTGCCGGCTATGGCCACCACGACTGTCCCGCCCTCGAACTTCTGCAGGGCCTCCCAGATGAGCTGGGAGTCCTTCCCACCTGTGTGGAAGTTCATCGACCCTTCAGCGAGGCCTGGGACCTTGGACGGGTCGGCCACCGCACCGGTAGCTATGACAAGGAAGTCGTAACCAAGAGCCTTTCCGCTCTTGGTCGTCACCGACTTAGCGCCGAAGTCGATTTTGGCCGCAGGGTCCTGGATGAAATCTACCCCCTCTCTCAGGAGTTCTGTTTCGTCTTTGACGTACTTCTCTGGGTTTGCTCCCTTGAAAGCTATGTCTAGGTTTCCCGGCTGGAACGGGTGCTTGAGGTGTTCGCCGACCAGCTGAACGGAAGCCAGCCCGCCTCGGATTTCGTCATGCAACTCAGAAGCCAGGAGGTTCGCAGTGAAGGTCCCTCCGTCTCCTGAACCGACGACGACCACTCGCTGCATGGTCGCCTCTACCCTCTCTTCTTCGTGATTTTGACGACGATTCGCATGTAGCCCTGTTCGTCTGTGATGCCCACCAGCTCGTTGCCGCTCTTCTGCGCCCAAGCCGTGACATCTGCTTTCGCGGCTGGATCGGTCGCCAGCAGTTCGATGACGTCTCCGAGCTGGGCGCTCCTGTAGGCCTTGAAGAGGTCTGTGATTGGTCCGGGGCAGAAGCTACCCCGGGAGTCAACCACCTTGTGCTGCTCTACGGTCGACATCTGCATCGCCTAGATGAAGATGATCTGCCCGCCTTCGCCGAGTGAGAGCATCGTCGCGGCGCCGACCACATCATCGACTTCGTCAATGAGGGTCTCCTTCGGGGTTCCCATTACCTCCATGGTCGTCGAGCACGCATGGAGCTTGACGCCAAGATCCTTGGCCATCTTGATCATGTCCGGGATATTTGGCATCTTTGCCTTCTTCATCCTCCCATTCATCATCCTCGTGGCCATGGCAGTCATTCCTGGGATCATGCCCAGTATGTTGGGCATCGGCATTCCTGGGTTGCCGACTGGTGCAACCTTCAAGGAGTTCACCGTTTTCTTGTTTATCGCGTTCATCCCCCAGAAGGTGAAGAACATGTGCACTTCTCTCCCCATGGTCGCTCCCGTTGTTGCAATCATGAAGGCGGGTGCTACCATATCCATCGTCCCCTTTGACAGTATGATGAGTAACCTGTTGGTCTGCTCACCTTTCTCCTCTGTTTTCAGTTGTGTTATCTGAGCCATTTCAACTCACGAATATTCGCTACTGCTAATGTGCTAATAAAACAAGAAGTCGATTCTCAACATTGGTAAGCGTCACGCCCTTGTTTAAGCCTCATTCGCCGCTTCAAACGGCCATACGTTGGCGTTACCCTTAAGAACGCTCAACCCGCTTCTCCCGATCGCATGAGCAAGAAGGACAATGCCCCGATGCCTGCTTCGAGTGCAGGGCTCCTGACCTTCTTCAACGAAGAGACCCAGGGAGTGAAGATCAGGCCGGAAATAGTCCTCATCGGGTCGATTGCTCTAATCACCGTCTCAATTGTCATCAACCTCATCTAGAGAGCGGAGTTCGAAGACCCGTACGGCCACCGAAGCCCTTGCAAGTCGCTACAGGCACCTGTTCGTCCTACCGTCGACGCCCCAGTTGATTATCTACGGCGGAATCGCCTCCCTCCTCCTCTCCCTTCTTTCAAAGGGAACAGGCGGGCTCTTCACATTCGGGCTCTGTCTGCTTGTTTTCCTTCTGTCAACATCTGCAGTTTCTGGTGGCCTCTTGATAATTGAAAGGAAGACCATCGGAACGTTCCGTCGAGTACTGGCGCTCATGATGGCAGCGGAGCTGCTTTGGCTCCTGATTGCCGCGATCGGGGGAGCTTACTCTTGGGCGTCAGGATCGCCGAACCCGCTCACAAACGCCATCCTCTTCGGGGCATTCGTTTCAACGGGCTTCGAATTCCTAGTGATTCACGGCGCGTTCCAGAGGAGTGCGTCAATCTCGTTCATGCTTGCCCTCATCCATCCTGTATCCACGGTCTTGGTGGTCAGGACCCCCGAACTGACACAGCACCTGGACCCTGTCGCTGCTTCATGCGGGGCCGTGGCCACGGCACTGCTGGTCTCTTTTCCAATGCTTCTTCGAAGGAGGAAGACGAGCTTGGGGCACGACGCGCTGAGCCTGTTCCAAGCTTTCATGAAGACGTGGACGGCTGGAGATTCCGGCCAACTCGAAGAGGTCATCGCGGAGCATTCTGAGGAGGTTGAGGTGACCACTAAGGTCCTTAGGTTCAGGACTAGGGCCGGAGATACTTACCTCGTCCTACCAGGGGTGCACCCGGGCCCCTTCCATCCGGTAGGAAGCTACGATCTCCCGGGCATCATCGCGAGAGCGTTCAAAGAGCTCGGGCCCGTCATGACGCTGCACAGGCCAGGGGGGCACGAGCGGAATCTGGCTACACAAGCTGACACCTCAAAGTACGTGCAGGACGTAATCGAACTGGCTAAGACCATCACCCCGCACAAGGAACAGGCATTTCTGCGGGGGCCCCTCTGCGCCCACGTTGGCAAGGCGACGGCCAGCTCGTCGGCCTTCGGCAATGACTTGGTCATGACCATCTCGTTCGCCCCCCTTGGTTCGGACGACATCGACACACGCTACGAGGACGAACTCGCAAAGTCTGCTTCCGAGTTGGGTTTTGATCTATCCGTGGTCGACGCCCATAACTCGATCAATCCTGACCTGCAGTCGCCAGCGATCGACGATCAGGGGTGGAGGCGCCTGTTCGAAGACACCAAGGCGTCGGAGGCAAGACGGATAAGCGTAGCATACTCACATTCAAGTGAAGTCGGCTTCGCCGGCAAAGGCGACCTGACCGAGAACGGCCTCGGGCTCTTCATGTTCGATGCGGAAGGCACCAAATCGGTGCTGGTTCTGGCTGACGCGAACAACTCCGTTTCCGGCCTCAAGGCCCAGCTGGCGGCGGCCCTCAGCTCGGCCGGTTACGGACTGATAGAGTTCTGCACTTCTGACAGCCACAACCTCGCCGCGAAAGGGCTCACGGCCGAACGAGGGTATGAGGCCTTGGGCGAAGCCACACCCCCGTCGTCGGTAGCCGAGGTATCTGTGAAGATGGCAAATCTCGCCGCATCGAGGCTTGCCCCAGCCGAATACGGCTCTGCGAAGATGAAGAGCAGGGTAAGAGTATTTGGTTCCAAGGCGCTCGGCGAGTTCGCTTCCCTGACCCAGGCGAGCTCAGATTTTTCCAAGAACTACTTCAGGCTCGCCGTCACCGCTATCACCGCCCTGATGCTGGCGTCAACCTTCTTCTAGGAAACGGATTTAGACGCTCAACCTGCGGCTGGCTACCATGAGTCGGCCGAGGGGAATTTTCATCGCCATCGAGGGGATAGACGCGGCAGGCAAGAGGACCCAGGCCTCCATTCTGCGGGCCTGGCTCGGCTCGAAGGGCATGACGACCCACGCCCTCTCGTTCCCGGCCTACGAGACCACCATCGGGAAGGAAATCAGGAAATTCTTGGACGGGAGCGTCGATTATCCTCAGCAGGTTAGGGCCATGCTATATGCCGCCAACAGGTGGGAGAAGAAGGCGGAGCTCGAAGCCGTGCTCGCCAAGACCGACGCCACCATCGTGGACAGGTACACCGGGTCCAACCTCGCTTACGGGGTCAGCAACGGACTTGACCTCGAGTGGCTCTTGCATCTTGAGGAGGGACTCCCGGAACCTGACCTCGTACTCTTGCTCGACGCGTCGCCCACGAAGCTAGTCCCCAGAAGGGGTGACCGGAAGGACTCCTACGAGCGCAACATTGGCCTTCAGGAGAAGGCGCGGGACGCGTACCTGAAGCTGGCGAAGCGGTTCGGGTGGAGCGTCATCAACGCAAACGGGGGCATCGAGGATACAAGCCAGGCCTTGATTTCCGTGGCCTCCGAATCACTGAAAGCGAAGCTTCCGGCCAAGAAATAGCAGTCGCAAAGCCGTTTAAGGCACACCCGCCGCTCGTGAAGCAGGCGTGACGCTAACCCCCGTCACCGAAATCAGGGACCCCGTCCACGGTTACATCAAGATAACAGAGGCAGAGCGGGACATAATCGACACGCCGTTCGTGCAGAGGCTCAGGAGAATCCACCAGCTGGCGGGAGCGTACATGGTCTACCCAGGGGCGGTCCACACCCGCTTCGACCACGTGACAGGCGCCATGCACGTCGCAGGGCAGATAGCTGATGCCCTTTCGCTTTGGATCGATCTCTCGCCCGACGCAATCCAGGAAATCAGGCTGGCCGCCCTTCTACACGACGTCGGCCATGGGCCTTTCTCTCATACATTCGAGGAGGTCCTCGCCGATAAGACGGCCATCACCCACGAGGACATCTCGCAGCGGATTATCGTGGAGACCTCGATCCGCGACGTCCTCAGTCACCACGGGTTCTCGCCGAAGAAGATGTCCGCCTTCGCCATAGGAAAGCAGTCGACGAAACCTCCTTTCATGAACGAAATCATAGCCGGGGGGCTCAGTGCGGACATCATGGACTACCTTTTGCGGGATTCCTACTTTACCGGCGTAGAGTACGGCAAGGTGGACGTGCAACGAGTGATAGACTCGCTCAGGGTCGCCGAGAAGCACCTCGCCCTTGATAACGCGGCGCTCTACGCCTTCGAGGCTCTGCTCCTCGCGAGATATGAGATGTTCAAGGCCGTCTACTTTCACAGGACAGTAAGGGCCGCCGAGCTCATGCTCGTCAAATCGATGAATCTGGCTGAGGAGGCACTGCACCTGACGGATCTCTCCGATCTCGACGACTACCTCGAGATGACCGACGAGAGGATCCTCCACGATCTCATCTCACTTGACCCTGCCGGCCCAGCCCAGAAGGAGGCTAGACAGCTCGCGATTGATTTCCGGGATAGGCGACTAGTGAAGTGTGTCTTCGAGCAACTCGTCCAGCGGAAGGACAGGGTCGTAGAGCAACTGTTCGAGCGCAGCCGCATGAGGGAACAGGTGATTCTCGACATAGCCGAGAAAGCGAAGGTCGACAGAAAGCAAATCTACTTGGATGTCCCTACCACCCCGTCCGTTCCCTACACATCGACAAGGCAGGCGCTCACATCAATCAAGGTCGTCTACGGAGAGGGCAAGGGCTCGGCGCAGAGGAACGTCCCACTCAGCGAGCTCCCGCTGGTCGGTTCAATCGCCGGCTACATGGACATCCTGAGAATCTATACCACTGCCGAGCACAGGGCCGCCGTTGAGAAGGCAACTGCCCACCTCTTCTCTGACGGCGGCTACATGACGAAGATATCGGTCTGACCGCCCCACGGCCGCGGGCGAAGCTGGTCGTAAAATACTCCTCGCGCCTCCTAGCTCGTGGCCATCGACGAGAGGTTCGGCTCGCAACTGCAAGGGAGTTGATGCCTTCATGGCTCAAGGGCAACCTTACTGTCGGCGATATGACGCCCAGGCTCATCGAAGAATTCAGCCGCGAGTTCTGGTCGTACCGGGGCTGACCACCTCTCCCTTCCGAAAGGCAATCTTGGCCGCGGCCACCTGGTCCCGCTGCACCCCTTTCATCTTCGAGCTGCCAGCTGAAGTCCCAGATTCATCCACAACTTCTATGATCGCGGCAGGCACTTCCTTTCGCAGCCCATCGATTAACCTCAAGGCCATGGCCCCATTCCCGTTTCCAACCCTGACCAGCAGGCGGCTGGACGGAAGCCCTTTCGCGAAGGCACCAACCCTAGAACACACTGCCGCGGTGGAGTCGAAGGTGTTGAAGGCGAGCTTCGTCTGGCCATAGAAAACCGCGAGGCCGGTCCTCTTCCCGGGGTCGACGCCTACCAGCACGACGTTTTCGCCCCCAGAAAGCCGGCAGACGACTTGGCCCTTGAAGATCCCAGGGTTCTCGTCGAGCTCCTCCAGCGTCATGGCCTTGGCGCCGAATTGCCCTGCCTCGTCGGACGTGGTGAGGATCAGGTCGCACTCCTTGAAGTCGGAATCTGGGAGGGCGCTCGAGTAAGGGAGGCCCGCTCTCCTGAGCCTTGAGACGAGGGCGTAGTAGGCCCTAGCTTTCGCCGTGGCCACGCAGATGCGGTTCACTTGAGGTATCGGAGGCAGACGCCTCGGCTAGCCTAATGAGTTTTGGCCAAACTAGTCTTCCGTCGAAAGGGAACCGACACTCACGCCCAAGGATCCAACTCTTTCATATTGCATTGCTTGTCAAGTTTCATGTGCTCACGATGCTATGCACTGGAGCAACCAATACAACTCCGGGCCGACCATAACGAGCTGTGGACTAGTATTTTTAACACAAATCCAGACGGACATCAGAGCCCACATGAGCTATGGCCCACGCGAAGCCCTATCGTTCTTCGCACCGCTCAGGGGAAGGACAGCAACATTCCTGCTGGAGGACAGGCCGACCAATCTCGACTTCGCGCGCTCTGTCATGGGCCTGGTGGCGCAGATTCCGGACACAGCCGAGATTCTAGATCTGGACGCCTTCTACGCGTCCAACTCCGAACAAATCTTCAGGCCGCCAACTCCGCCAACCGTTGCGACCCTCAGTGTCCCTGAGCCTGGCATGGACATCGAGGGAGAATTTGCTGCCATGTTCGAAGGCACTCAGGGGGTTGTCATTGTAGACAGCCTCAACAGCTTTTTTCACCTTATCTCGCAGGACGATGGGAGCTCACGTAGCAGGAAGCTGAACTTCGCAATCGCGGGACTGACGTACCTGGCAAGGACAAACGCAAAAGCGGTGATTCTCTCCATGTACAGGCGCGAGGGCTTCACTCGATGGGGGACCGGGAGGTCTATCTCCAGCCTTTCCGACATAACTGCTTCGGTGTACACAAATGGTCAGGACCTGACCATCAGGGCCGAGCGCGGACCTGGCTGGGACGGCGGGGTCTTCTCTACCCGAATCCCTTCAGAATAGCCATGTCAATGCCAACGAACACGGCCACTACAAGCAACAGGAGTGCCAGACCGAGGTACAGGTTGACAGTCCTGGAACGCACAGTCTGCCTCCCACTCTGGTAAACGAGGTAGACCCCCGCGCCCCCAACAATGATGACAAAA
>Ga0335081_10007184_pt1 | contig 17791 bp, 18 predicted proteins | sample Lox_Sample_35_FD_206713 | JGI IMG/M metagenome (GOLD analysis project Ga0335081, IMG submission 206713) | Soil microbial communities from Loxahatchee National Wildlife Refuge, Florida, United States - Lox_Sample_3.5 | ecosystem: Environmental > Terrestrial > Soil > Wetlands | place: USA... | reverse complement strand
GGCTGAACGCGCGCAACTCGGGTCTCTCCTCCGTCTTCACCAGGCTCGCGACCTTGGCGGCCTGCTCCTTCGTGACTCCCCCTCCAATCCTGCTCGCGATGACCACTGTATCCTCAGGGTCCAACTCTGACAGGTCAATCAGTTTGAACGTCTTCTTGCTTTCGTAAACCTTCTTGATCAGGGGTCTGGCCCACTCCTCCTCTCCGCCTCCCCCCGTCCCCAAGATTTTCCCGCCGACAACAATGTCTTCGACGTCCTGTTGGTCAAGAATCTTCAAAGTAATCATTATTGCACGAGCGCTGTTATAGGGTTTTCACCAGATAGCGACGGGCTTAGCAATCAATCCAACCCTCTATGCTCTGGAGTCTCGACTGCAGGGAAGCCGGCCGATGTTGGGCTGCCCGCTTTAGAATTCTTAAGTATCTACTGCGCCTTCTGCGGAAGCATGAAGTTGCTGATACTCATGCCTGTGCTTAGAAACAAGGCCATCGAGGATGGGACGAAGAAGGAAATCTCAATGCTGGCTCTGCAGAACCTGGAGTACGAAGTGCGAAGCCTGCCGATGGGGCCGGCGTCCATCGAATCCGAATTCGACGATCAAATTGCAACACCCTGGGCACTGGAAGAGATTGTCAAGGCCGAGCAGGAAGGCTTCGACGCCGTCTTCGTAAGCTGTATGCGGGACGTTGCCGTGCGAGCAGCGAGAGAGCTAGTCAGGATTCCAGTGGTGGGGCCTTCACAGACATGCATGGCCGTCGCGTCGACCTTGGGCGACAAGTTCGGCGTGGTGACCGTCATGAAGAACACCGTCCCCTTCTTCATCAGGAAGGCGAGGGAACACGGGATGACAGAGAACCTGGCGGGCGTTCGCTCCATCGAGGTCCCAGTCTTGGACTTGGACTCCAGGAAAGAAGAGGTGGCGGAAGCACTGACGTCGGAGTCTCAGACGCTCGTGGAGGATTACAACGCCGACACGATAATACTAGGGTGCACAGGCCTAGTGGGAATGGCAAGGGAGGTCCAACGGCGGGTAGGCGTCCCCGTCCTCGACCCTACTCCCATCGCGGTGAAGTACGCGGATTTGCTCGTTGCCACAGGTACAACTCACAGCATGCGGGCATTCCCCAAACCACCCCCCAAAATGAGGAAGCTTCCTGAAGGACTCAATCTGGGCAGCGCAGCTTTGATGCCCAAGGCGTAATCGCCGCCTCTCCAATCCTGGTCAGACCTGTGGGATGACGGGTCGGGGCAAGATGTCGCCAGCTGTCCAAGCAGCAGCGGAACGCGTGATTCCTGCTACTCTATCTGGTTCCTCTTCTTGAGCTCGATGGTGAATCTCCTTATGAGATCATCAAGCATCTTCTTGAAGTCCTCTTCCGATTGCATGACTGCCGGCACCAGTTTGGTATCGATTTCGTTCTTTGCACTGAGCAAGAATTCGTCCTTCTCTAGGACATCGTAGTCATAGATGTTGGTAAGTGCGCTGAGTGCCTCGATGAGCCTCAGGGGCCCGTAGACCTTAGGTTCGTCCATGCATCCCCTCGCGCTCGTAAGGAGTGACACGGTCAAACCGAAGACGAAGTCGTTCAGCGAAGTTTTCTCAGCCATTAGTTCCACACGTTCCCGAACTTGTCGAGTTCAGTGATTCTGCCCCCTTTCCTTGGTTTGGCAGGTGACGGCCTGGTAGGAGAAGGGTATCCAAGCTGAAGGATCACTTCAGTCCTGAAACCGTCGGGGATTCCAAGCAGTTCTTTCACCGCAGCTTCAGAGTAGGACTTCGTGAAGCAGGAACCCAGACCGAGCGAAGTCGCGACGAGGCATGCGTTTTCCGCCGCGGCTCCAGCGTCAAGTGTGCTCGTCGCCTCGCCAATTCCGCCCATCTCCCCTGCTATCTTGAGGTCGGTGTAGATTACCATCGCGGCAGTAGGTTGTCCCAGGATGCCTGGCGAAAGTTGCTTTAGCAGTCGCAGTCTTTTCCTGTCGGTCACCATCATTATCCGCCTATATGGCGTGTTCGACCCTGTGGGAGCTTTGTGGGCTGCTTTGATCAACTGTTTGAGTACTTCACTGGGCACCGATTCATCGGTGTACATCCTGATTGCCGTTCGTTTTTGGACTGCTTCTTGCAACTCCAAGTACAACCGTCTCTATCCGCTCCCTCTCGAAGAGATTTCATAAGGCTATCTCAGAGAGCGCGACAAGGTCATCAAAGCGGACGAGGAATCGCAAATGAGCTCCGCTGCGTCAGGTAATTCTGATTTAGGGAAGAATCTCCTGGCAGTGCTCGGCGACTTCTAGGGCGGTGGCAAACCAGACACCTGGTTTGGATTGCATATGCTTCACAGTCCTCTCGAGCATATCGAGCCTCGACGCGCGTCCGATGATCTGCGGATGGAGCATATACATGCAGTACTTCTTCTCACGAAGCATCGCGTCGAACTCGTCCCGGTAGACGCTCTCGACCTCTCTGGGGGTCAAGAACGGCTTCCCCAGACCGAAGGTGTAGGCGAAGTACGAGGTGTCGTTGAAGGCGAAGCAGACGGGGAGTTCGATTAGCCTGCTGGGCTTGCCATCAATGCTGATGCGGTAGGGCTGGTCGTCGTCCATTAGGGTACTCTCGTACAGGAAGCCGAGGTCAGCAAGGTTGGCTATTGTAGTCTTGCCCAAAGTCAGTCTTGCACCCCTAGGTTCTTTCCCCGTTATCCGTTTGATCGCTTCACTGCCCCGTCGGAGCATTTCTCTTTCCTCGTCTCTGTTGAGCTTGCCGCAATCCTCGTGCAGATACCCATGGTGAGCAACTTCATGACCTGCGGCGGCAATCTCCTTGGCTGCGTTTGGATACTTCTCGGCAATTGCCCCAGGTATGAAGAACGTAGCCTTGATGCCAAGCCTCCTCAGCATGGCCAGCACCCTGGGCACTCCGACCTTGATGTCGTAGACTCCCTGCGACACATCGATCGGTGAGGGCTCCTTAGTCAACCACACATTCCAGAGAAGCTCGGCGTCGACGTCGAAGGAAAGCACTACTGGGCACTTAGTGCCCTTGGGCCAAGGAATCCGTGCCACGCGTTCACCCAAGGTGGACATTACTTAAAAATTGAAAAGACCCCGGTGAATCAAGGGGAAAATGCTGCCCGTGGGACGGGCGCAATTTCAGGGTTTGGTCGGCGATAGGGAATCGACCTGGCACCCTAGTCGACTATGAACAGTTTCGCACCTTCCTTGGTTCTCGACATGTGCGGATTGCTTTCGTCCTCCGCAACCTGATAACTGGAGCCCTTTTTCATGACGAATTTCCGCCCATCCTTCAATTCGGTGACCAACTCTCCCTCTAGGACGAACACCACGTGTCCCTTCGGGCACCAATGGTCCGCGACATACCCGGGGGAATACTCCACGATTCTCACACGGACATTTCCTGCGTCGACTGTTCGCCACGAAGCCACGCCCTCGGTGCCAGGATGCTTCGTGGGGACGACGGTCTTCCAGTCCACAACGGCAAACGGTGTGCCTTCGATCTTCATACCGCTCCCTCCTCCCAATCACGACTTTCCTTCAATATCGTGGTCACCATTTCTGAAGTTGTCTAATATCATGTTTGCGTATCAATCATCGGACTTCGACTTGAATCGGCTCAGAAGGCCTCCGCTTCCGGCTCGTGGCGCCTTATGCATCACTAGCCTAGCACTCGGTTTGCATTCTAGTATGAGTTATGCCCTCGTGGCCAAGCTCCAGGCGAGAGTTGAGCCACATAAGTAGGCCCTGGGTGGGATGTGAGTCCACATATGTGGGTTCAAATACCCAAGAACACGCCATTGGCAAAACCTATCATCAAGAGGTCCTCAATTCCTGTGGTTCTGATCCCCCAGAGACTCGCCAAGCGCCACCTGATTACGCTAGAGCTCATCCACAGGTGAGAAACTTGATTGTCAGATATGAGAATCGAAGCATGCTTTTTCTTCTATGCCTATGGCGACAGCTTCCGTAATGCGGTGCACCACTGGACCTGAGGCTCTGCGTAAGATACTTCGGAATCTCCACTCACAGGGGTACATCGTTTTCGGCCCAGTGATGTCGGAGGGAATTGTCCGTCTCGAAGAAGTGACAAATGCCGAAGACCTCGCCACGGGCATCGCAGACAGACACGCTCCCGGGTCGTACGAGATAGTCGGGAGCAGCCCCCTACTCTTTGGGGCCGTCAACGGGCCCGACTCCCCCAAGCGCTTCCTCCATCCGAGCGGGGTCGAGCTCACGAGGCTCCTCGAAAAGGACGGAGGTTTCGAGGCCGTTTCAACGCCGAGGCAGAAGACCAAGTATGCCTTCTTCGGCATCAGGCCATGCGACCTAGCGGCCGTCCACGTATTGGACAGGACGATGCTTGAACCAGGCCTGGAGGATCCCATATACGAAGGCAGAAGGAAAGATTCAATCTTTATTGCTGCAAACTGCGCCAGGGCCGAGCAGAACTGCTTCTGCACATCCATGGGGACCGGCCCCCGAGCGGAGTCCGGCTACGACCTCTCCATCACTGAACTGCCGGGGAAGCTCGTCATAGACGTGGCCGAAGGTCGCCAGAATCTCTTGGACGGCGTCGAGATTCACCCAGCAACCAAGGAAGACATTCGGGCAGAAGACGAAGTTATCCTTCGGACAAGCGAGCAGATGGTCCGGCGTTTCGACACGGAGAACCTTCCTCCGTTGCTGTACGCCGCGATAGATTCTCCGCATTGGGGGGAAGTGGCCCATAGGTGCTTAGCGTGCGGAAACTGCACGATGGTCTGCCCGACCTGCTTCTGCAATACCATCCGTGAAGAGATCGACCTAGCGGCCGGCACCGTGTCCAGAGTCAGGGTTTGGGATTCATGCCTATCAAAGGAATTCGTCTATTCAGCAGGAGGCAACCCAAGGCTCCAGAGGAGGGACAGATACAGGCAATTCGTGATGCACAAGTTAGCATACTGGCGCGACCAATTCGGGGTTCTTGGATGCGTCGGGTGTGGCAGATGTATAACCTGGTGCCCGGTCGGCATTGACATTACAGCGACAGTCAACGGCGTCTTGGGCCAGAGCTCCCAGCGCAAAGAGAAGGTGGAGGCGGCGCAGGTTGGCTAACCAAGTTCAGGTCGCAATAACTCCAGCGAGCGTCGTCGAAGTCGCTCAAGAGACTCCGGACACCTTCACCCTGCTCTTCGACCTGCACGACGGCCGGAGCACCAAGGACTTCAAGCCGGGGCAGTTCAACATGCTCTACCTGCCGGGGATTGGAGAAGTGCCCATTTCTATCGCCTCATCCCACAGCGAGAGAAGGCTGATGCACACTGTCCGTTCCGTCGGCACAGTGACCACTCTCCTTGCGAAGCTGAAGCCAGGTGCCAAGCTCGGAATCCGGGGACCCTTCGGAAAGACTTGGCCTGTGAAGGAGGCCTTTGGAAAGCAACTGGTCGTGATAGCAGGAGGCCTCGGCCTCCCTCCCCTAAGGCCTGTTATCCTAGATGCCACGGCGAAGCCAGAGAGCTTCGATGGGGTGAAGATTCTCTACGGGGCGAGGACGCCGTCGGATCTTATCTTCCAGCCCGAGTTCCCCACCTGGAAGAAGGCGAAGGGGTGCGAATTCCTGGTCACCGTCGACAGAGGGGACCCGAAATGGAAAGGCCGCGTCGGCGTGGTCACCACCCTCTTCCCGGTCGCGGGGATTAAGCCCAGCCAGGCCATCGCCTTCGTATGCGGGCCAGAACTGATGATTAAGTTCGTGATTCAAGACCTCATCAAGATGGGGGTATCGAAGGAGAAGATATTCGTCTCCATGGAACGAAACATGAAGTGCGGGGTGGGCACCTGCGGTCACTGCCAGTTGGGTCCGAACTTCATATGCAAGGACGGGCCTGTTTTCGCCTATCCACGGATTGAGAGGTTCTTCCCAAGGAGTGGTGTCTAGTGGCGCGCAAGCCAACTGTCGGGGTCTTCAAGTTCTCATCCTGCGATGGCTGTCAACTTTCCGTCCTCGACGCTGAGGACCAAGTCCTCCCCCTGCTGGGTAAGGTCGAGCTGAGGGACTTCCTCGAGGCGACCAGCACTTCGGCTGGAGGTCCCTACGACATGGCCCTGGTCGAGGGGTCGATAACGACTGCTGAAGACGTCGAGAGAATCATGCAAATACGCAGGGAATCGGGGACCATGGTCGCACTCGGTGCCTGCGCAACCGCAGGGGGTATCCAGGCTCTGAGGAACTGGGGGAGCATGAGGGCCGTAGAGGAAGCAACCTATCCAGAACAGAAGACCGCAAGGGCCATGGAGAAGTCTCTCCCCGTAAGCGACTTCGTTAAAGTGGATGCCGAACTCAGAGGGTGCCCGGTCAGCAAGGGGCAGCTGGTGCAGTTTCTGGCCACCGTCGTAAGGGGGGCGAAGCCCAGGATTCCGACCAACGCAGTGTGCTTCGAATGCAAGCGGGCGGGGAACGCGTGCGTCGTAGTGGCCGGGAAGATCCCGTGCCTGGGTCCGGTTACAGCCGACGGCTGCGGCGCCATATGTCCATCGTTCGGGCGAGGTTGCTACGGCTGCTTCGGTCCTTCAGACGACGTCAATCTCGAATCCTATGTCTCCTGGCTCGAATCAAAGGGGGTCAAGCGCGAGGCCGTGGAAGGACTTGTCAAGATGATCAACTCCAATTCGAGGGAATTCAGAGAGTGGCTCGAGAGGCTTGGCTAGAAAGCTAGTGGTGGACACTGGACCATTGGCCCGGGTCGAGGGCGAAGGGTCGTTGCGGATTGAACGCTATGGGGCAAACGTCTGCGCCGTGCAGCTCAACATCTTTGAGCCTCCCCGCTTTTTTGAGGGGTTCCTCAGAGGGAGGAAGGTCGAGGAAGTCGTCGACATAGTGCCGAGGATATGCGGGATCTGTCCGGTGGCCTATCAGGTCAGCGCAATGAACGCCCTCGAGAGTCTCTTCGGGGTCGAACTCGACGAACAGGTGCGCAGACTGCGACGCATCCTCTACCTGGGTGAATGGATCGAAAGCCACTCTCTCCACATATACCTGCTCGCCGCCCCTGACTTCCTGCGGGTTCCGGATGTCTTGGGAGTCGCCCGTATCGACCCAGACATGGTCAAGGACGCTCTCGCGCTGAAGCGCCTGGGCAATGGCCTCATGACGGTAGTGGGAGGGCGTGAAATCCATCCTATCTCGATGAAGATTGGGGGGTTCCACAGGGCGCCAAAGAGAGAATCGCTTCTAGAGATGCTTCCAGAGATAGACAGACTGAGGGAAACGACAGAGAGAATGGTCCGTTTCGTCTTCAACCTGAAGAAGCCCTCACTAAAGAGGGAGCCGGTACTGGTCAGCCTGAGGAATCCCGACCGCTACGCTGTCGACGGGGGCGACATAGTTACGAGCATGGGGTCGCGCTTCCCACCCTCTAAGTTCGAGGAGAACTTCGTGGAAACAGAGGTCGTTTATTCGAATGCATTGCAGTCCCACCTCAAGGACGGGACACCCTACGAGGTCGGGCCTCAGGCTCGGTTCAATCTCAACTTCGAACAGCTTAACCCTGTTGCGAAGGAAATGGCGAAGGAAATGGGACTCGTGCCCCCTGTTACCGACCCGTTCCAGAACATCAGCATGCGCGCCATAGAGGCAGTGCATGCACTCGAGGAGGTCAGACTGGAAATCGAAACGTACTCCCGTCCAGCTCATCCCAGCATGCCCTACCAGTATAAAGCCGGGACCGGCTATGGCGTCAGCGAAGCGCCTAGAGGAATCCTGTATCACAGCTACGTCGTGAACGTCAAAGGCCAAGTGGAACGGGCCAAGATAGTGCCCCCAACCGCACAGAACCTCGCAAGGATTGAGGAAGACGTCAGGCTGCTTGCACCCCGCATCATGAAGGCGAAAGAAACTGAGGCGACGAGGCTGAGCGAGATGGCCGTCCGTAACTACGACCCATGCATCTCTTGCGCTACCCATTTCCTGAAGGTGGAAATCGCAGATGTCGGGAAAGATAAGGGCAGGAACTAGTCAGCCATTCCTTCGGCGAGGTCTTCTCAGTTCCACGAGAACTGCTTCAACGGCGGCTGGCAGGGCGTCTTTGACCACCGCTGTCATGCCCTCACCAATCGTGCAATCTGCTGGCTCTACTCCTACTACCACGGTCGGGCAGAGGCCAATCTTGTTTTTCCTGGCAAGCCTGACGAGGTCGGCGAGTTGCATGTCATGCGAAAGTGGGACCTTCAGCCCGGGAGAGCCTTTGCCCGTGGCCGTGAATCTGATTATGGTTCCGGGAGGCCTTCCTGCCTTGATGGCGTCAACGACAATCAACTTGCAGGCGTTCTCTGACAGCAGAAGGAGCGAAATGTCCAACATCTGCCGTTCGAGGACCAACACTTCATCTCCAAGGTTTGTCTTCTTCAGTTCCCTTGCGACCTCTATGCCCACTCCGTCGTCCCCCATGTACTGGTTTCCGACTCCCACCACAATTCGCAGCAGTCGTGACGACCCACCTTTCATCTCTTTTTCCGCAACAGCGACGTTTACGCTCGAATAATAACAGTTCTTCAAGAAGGTGAAACCAGCGGGAGATCGCAGCTGGAGAAGAAAGGTCGCCTCGCCCAGGCCGGGACTCGACATCCTTCTTCGATAAGCGCTCGCAGAACCATGTCCTTCATCATGATTGAGGTCCCCTTCGCTTGACGAGGCCGTCATCACTGCGTCGCCACCTAAGTATCGTCTTGAGAATGCTGTCATGGCCAACATACTCGTGGTTGATGTAATCCATCAGCAGGTATAAGCTCGTCTCGAACTGCTCCTCGTTGTCGTTCCGGAACTTGAAAAGCGGCAATCTACTGTGAGGCTCTTGCCAGTCCAGTTCGAACGCCTTGAGCCACGAGAGCTTCCCCGCAGCCTTGGCTCTCTGGTAGAGGATCTTCCTATCCACATTCATCACCACCACAAGATGCCTGCTGAGGCTGCTGTCGCCCAGTAAGAACTCTCTCGTCGTGTGGTTCGGGGCTGTGCAGTCGATTATCACCGAGTGATTGTGGTTGAGCGCGAGCTTCCGAATGTCGGCCAGCGTGTCGTAGACAAGTTCCTCATCGTGGTCCAGGGAGGCGTCGTCGAAGTATATCAGCCGCAGCTCGTCGGGGTTTATCCTAACGGAGCCCTCTACCGTCTTGAGCAGACGCCGTGCGAGAAAGCTCTTCCCAGATGTGGGCGGTCCTGATATCAGTATCGTCCAGATATGAGCCACTTCACTCGTGCGCCTGTCGTTTTCAGTGATACCGACCGAGATAAGTCTTGGAACGGCGTGGACAAGAGTGAATTCGTGGTTGAGGCAGATAGAAGGCATTTGCCCCGGCCGGGCTTGATCCATGTATTGCAATGGCTCTTCCATTGAAACTGGCTAGCCCGATCGGGCTCGTGCCAAACAGGGTCGAATCCACTTCTGATTGTGAGAAGGTTCGGGCCCGGAGCGAGCGCGCGCACGCCCTCGAAAACTGGATAGTACCCCCTTCTCCACCACCGTTACCTTCCCCGTAACTATGTTTCTTGTGCTTGCTTCAATTGAAAATCGTGCAAGCGGCTGCGAGACAGCGTTTAAGCTTAACCCAAGAAAACGGTTCATTGCGCACGCTCGATAGCGAGACGAAATCAGCATGCGTGCAGGGAGTGGGATTTGGTACGGATTCGGTGAGGGATGTGAGTCCACATATGTGGGTTCAAATCCATCCCCCAATGGTTAGATCAGGAATCCCTTTGAGAGTGTGATGACACTCCGTGCACCACCGTCCCTTGCGAATTACGTACGAATGGCATTCGCAGGGGCACGGTTCAAGAAAACTCACAACGCAGTTAACGCACATGTGGGGAATCGCCAGGGAAGTTTCGAAAACAGGAATTACCCACAATCGTCTTCCGGCAAGAAGATGGCTGCGGCCGAGATTTCTTCCTCTACGTGCTTATGGCTCGTAGGGACGACGGAGCCAAGTTCGAAACATAGGGTTCCTCCCTAAGATTCCTCGAGATAATGAAAGCCACGAAGCATTAATGTGCTTGGTGCTTCTGCCGGAATTGCGCATGCCAACAGTTAGTGTGGGCGATACCAATCTGCACTTTGATTCAAGAGGAGAAGGAAGATGCACGGTCTTTCTGCACGTAATCGGCGGAACGCTTCACAATTTTGACCTCGTTGCTAGGAAACTCTCGAAGCACTGGCGAACCGTGGCTTTTGATCAGAGAGGGTTCGGCAAGTCAGACAAGCCGATTGACAGGCCGTACTCCACCGAATTGTGGGCAGACGATCTTTCTAGTCTATTGACGGCGCTCAGAATTAGAAAGGCCGTTGTCGCGGGCCATTCCATGGGCGGCCGCATAGCTTGTCATTTCGCGGCGAAGTATCCCGAAAAAGCAGCCGCCTTAATCGTGCTTGACACGACAATGTGGGGGACGAACCCCGATGGGGCGAGAGAGCTCCGGGCCGGGATTCTAAGGCTCAAGGATGAAGGGATGGACGTGTTTGCGAGTGACACCCCTTGGGCGCGTACCCTCGACCCGAAACTCAGGCATCTGGCAGAGTTGGACCGGGAGGAGACCCTAATGAACGACCCGGGAGCCTATGCATTGGCGGCAGAATCAGTGGCGTCAGACTTCGCCGGCGAGGCGGATTACAGCTTCCTGAGCAAGATTCAGTGCCCTACCCTTATTGTGGTTGGCGACAAAGACAGCGCCCCACTTAGCGGAGCAGTGGCCATGCGCAACCAAATCAAGGGGTCCCATTTGGGAGTAATTCCAGATTGCGGTCATTACACCATCTATGAGAAGCCGGACGTCCTTCTTGCAATGATCACCGATTTCACCAGGAATCTGACTTGGGACGGCCAGTGAATCTCGCGAGAATCGAGGAAGACGTTCGGTTGCCTGCTCCTCGAATGCTGAAGGCAGAAGAGAGCGAGGCGAAGAGGCTTAGCGGCCAACGATTGGCGAGAGTCACTAGCGTTTTCACTTGGTTGATGTCGTGACTAATCACTCGAGGCCTGTACCGCCGAGTAGCGGGTCAGTGTCGCCTCGCGCGAAATCGTAGTCAAGTCACCCGTTCTTATCCAAATCCGGCTGATTGCGAGAGACGTTTGAGATTGTGGCGGCAAACTCTGCACCACCTTATCCTGTGGATCATTCCCGGGTCACATACGCAGGGGCATGGCTCAACTAGGTACACGATGCAGTTGAGGCACATACTGGTATCGCCCGGTCCCTCATTTGGATAGAACCATCCCAATATTAGAACCATTCGAAGTCATGGCTGACCACAATTGGTGAGTGGAGAAGGATTTGGCCGTGTTTGCTTTCATGACTTCCATTATTGAGAATCAAATCTCTGCTTATAGGAAGCCTTCCCGGAGAGATAGCGATGCTCAGGCAGGCGCTGCTAGAGGTTCACTCTGAAAATCGATTCTTGGAGGTTGCGAAGTCCCACGGCGTGAGCATGAAGGTAGCTGATTGCCGACGATTCAGCCGGAAAAGCATGACTCTTCTCTTGGAGTTAGGAGGCTCTCCCGCTAGGATTCACAGCGCCGTCATTGCGATCAGGCGTATGCCGGGCGTTAGGCATGTTGAAGAAAGCGAACACAAGAAGTCGAGTCCAGCATCCATCCTAGTCATGGTCAATATTCCGAAGATATGCCAAGTCTCGAGGGATCTGCTGACACTCTGCCTGGAGTGTCCTTACAATTCAGAAGGTGAGACTATGTTCTGGCGATTCGCATTTCAAGACCCAGGTGACCTAAGACAAGCTATGGAAAACCTCAATCGCATGGGGATACCAACGAGACTCAAGGAGCTCGCTCCTATCGATGAAAGACCAACCATCACGACCAGACAGTTACAAGTTATCAATACAGCTATGAAACGGGGATACTACGAGTTCCCCCGTGAAATCAGCTTGACTGAACTGAGTGAGGCCTTGGGAGTTAAGCCATCAACGCTCTCAGAAATCCTACGTTCCGCTGAACGTAGGATTTTGCAAAACGCCACGCAGTCTCTTGCCCACCTGAATCATGTGCGAGAATACGTGACATGAAACAAGCGGGCTTTGCGAAGATGTTAGACACGCTCGCCAGCGAAGGAACGCCCTTCGCAGTGGCTACAGTCGTAAAGACCGAGGGTTCTTCCATCGGAAAGCCTGGGTTCAAGGTGATCATCTCGAGCGAAGGAGGTGTCCTGTACGGTTCGCTCGGAGGGGCCTGTCCGGAATCCGCAATCGCCGGCGCTGCAAAGAACACCATGAGAACCGGGAGTCCTAAGACAGTAAAGGTCTTCCTCGAAAGCGTAGATGCCGCCGTTGGAGCGGTGATCAAGAGTCAAAACGAGGACGAGATTCATCTGGAAACCAACTGTGGCGGAACTATGGAGATTTACATCGAACCCTACCTCCCCCAGCAAAGGCTAATCCTGGTGGGCCATGGTGGCAAGGACGATGTAGAAGACGCACTCGTGAAGTTAGGCAAACTTCTAGATTTCGACGTCGTAGTCATCGATCACAGCCCGGAGTTGAGCGAGCAACCTGACTTATTGATCAAAGAGGTGGACTATAACCTCGATTCGTTCAAATTCTCAAGCGCCGATTCGGTCGTTGTTCTGACACATGGGGAAAAGGATATTGACACCCTGATGAAGCTCTCGAAAACGAAACTCAAGTATGTTGGCATGCTTTCGAGCCGTCAGAGGGTGAAGGAGGACCTTGCCAAACTCAGAAAACTCGAGGTATCCGAAGAGTTCATCGCATCCCTTCGGTCTCCTATTGGCGTGGACTTGGGCGCAGTTACACCTACCGAAATCGCCCTGAGCATAATGGCCGAGGTGGTGGCCGGCAAGTACGGCAAGGAAGTCATTCGGAAGGCACTGACACACGAATCGAAGCCTACCTGACCTAAGGGCTGATCTAAGTCCACAGAAAAGACTTACCAAGACCGGTCCACCATTCTTGATCACTTCTTTTTTCGAGGTGTCAAGCTTTTTTTGCAAAGGGGGGCAGCGAGGACTCTTCATGCTGGTGTTAGTGCTTGCGTGATTCCCATTCACGCCCGATTCAGAACTGCTGCCGTTCATCTTTGTCCGCAAAGTTGGCCGTTGACACTCGTAAACAGGACGATTGGTCTCCCATGCCATCGACATGCTTCGCCTGCTGGACCGTTTACCATGCCTGGATTTCCTTGTTCTTTCTTTGATGGGAGGCGGGAGAGGCTATGCAAACATGACCTCAGTGGATTCGATCATGGCCCCTACTCTGTCCCCTGCGCGTATCCCCAGATTGTCAACAACCTCATTAGACATAACTGAAGTGAGTATAACAGGAGTGGTTGAGTCTAATCTGACCAATGAAATGATATCGCCTCTCTCAATCTTGACTATCTTCGCTCCGAACTTGTTTCTTGCACTTAACTTGTAGCTCATGTCCCTAGGAGGTTCCGGCCCATGAAATGCGTTGAAAAGGTATTTCTTCCTTTGTAGTCACCTCTAACCCTTCACTGGGTTGGGAGATCCGGCCTTTGGGCTGTAAGGTTTCTAAGGAAAAGACCTGTCTCCCAGCCCCGTCAGGCATCGACTGAGAGAATGATGCAGATAGGTGCCGATTTGGTTGCGACCCACTAATCTTTCAGATTCATGACCTCAGAGGACTTGACCATAACAGATACGGCATCGCCTTTCTTTAGCTTGAGGTCCTATGCCGCCTCTTTCGTTATCATTGCAGTAAAGGTGAAAGGCTGCATGACCTCAACTTTCACCATTGCCGCTACTGCCCCTCTTTCCACAGCGGTAACCTTGCCACCTACTACATTCCTCGGCTGACTTTCATTTGAATATCACCCTAAGATTTGCAACATGAATGTTTGGCGTGCGGCCCCTAGACCAGAATCAGCCACTTGTTATCTTCATTCAACTTGAGAGCGCCTTGGACCCATGATCTTGAAGATATTGACGGAATTTTCTTGGACGACACAATATTCCACAAGTAAATGGCTACCCTCGACAAGCACAATATCGGGTGTAGGGTCGGATAGGGCTAGCCTGTCCTGGGACTCCCTATCCTCCAATTGCATTCATGTTCCTTGGCTTCGTCCAACTCTCTCTGATCCAAGACATGTGCCCTACTCCCTCTGGCTTTCTCCACACGGCGCCCAGTATAGCGGTCGTCAAGTCATTGTTAGTCCCCCCATTTCTGACTAGGTGGCGGAGGTCATAGTACTCTGTGTCGAACAGACAGGAGAGCAGCTTGCCGTCGGCAGTGAGCCGCACCCTATCGCAGTCATCACAGAAGGGGTCGCTCATTGACGTGATGAGACCCATCTCTCCTTTGCCATCGGAGAACCTCCATACAGAAGACGTTTCGGCAGAGGCCCTCCCTTGGGGTCGCAACGGATATTTCGCGGAAACTTTCTCTATTATTTCCTTTCCGCTTACCACCTTGTCAGCGCTCCATATCCCCAGCCCATCCAGCGGCATGAACTCGATGAAACGAATCAGTATTCTTCGTTCTCTGGCGTATTCGACTAGTTCGATGATCTCGTCATCGTTGTATCCTCTAATCGCAACAGAATTGACCTTGACAGGCCGAAGCCCGACATCAAGGGCTTTCTCGATTCCTCTTAAGACTCGGGGAAGGGCATCCACTCCTGATATTGAAGCAAACCTATCGCTCCTGAGGCTGTGCAAACTGACGGTTACTCCTCGTAGTCCAGCTTCACGAATAGCTCCGGCTTTTCTCTCAAGATGCCATCCGTTGGATGTCATGTCTACCGTCTTGATGCCAGGGATTGCGCAAAGACTGCGGATTAGGTGTTCCAATCGTGCCCTGATAAGGGGCTCCCCTCCAGTGATTCTAACCTTCTCGATCCCGAGAGAAGCGAGAACCATCGTTATCCTCTGGATTTCCTCGAAGCTCAGAATCTCATCCTGGGGAATCCACCTAATCTTCTCCTTCTCAGGCATGCAGAAGAGACAGGCAAAATTGCACCTGTCAGTGACCGAAATGCGAAGCTTCTTGGCCATTCTCCCTTTGCTGTCAAGGAGCTTCATCTCTTCACGACCTGTCGTAAGTTGCAAAGAGAGCCGTATTGCCGGCTCGGAGGTAAAAAACATTCGCTATCGGAAGGGTCGAAAAAGAATGGGTCGAAACGAAGGCGCAATCACCCCTCCAACACGTCATACGCCCCTGTCCCGACAAAGATCCCTGTCAGAAGTCCGATTTAGCTTGGGACCAGCTGAATAGGGACAAATGTTATCAATACGATGAACTAAATTTTTGTCGCTCATGCAGAAGAACATTGTAATTCTCAGCACCCTAGACACCAAGAGTAACGAATGCGAGTACCTGCGAGATAGAATCACCGAAAGAGGCCACCGTGCGATTGTCGTAGATTTGAGTGCCAGAGATTTTCAAACAGGCCTCAAGCCAGATATCTCATGTCGGGATGTGGCGAGAGCAGCAGGATTTGGTTACGAGAAGGTTTCGAAGTTAGATAGGCGTAAGGCTACAGACATCATGGTTTCAGGTGCTCGTGTGATATTAGGAAGGATGCAGCGCGAAGGCAAGCTTGATGCGCTGATAGGTATGGGTGGTACGAACGGGACTTCGATGGAATGTGAATTGATGAGAGGTTTCCCAATGGGCCTCCCAAAACTCATGATTTCGACTGTGGCATCTGGGAACGTCAGGTCGTATGTAGGCGCCACGGACATAGTCATGATGCACTCCGTTGCTGATATCACCCTTAACTCATTCATGAAGGGCGTCCTTGGCCGGGCTGCGGGCGCCATCGTCGGAATGGCCGAGTCCGAGCGCATAACTTCTGAAGGACAGCTCGTTATAGGCGCTTCAATGTATGGAGTGACAACCCCATGTGTCCTAAGGGTGAAATCAAAACTCGAGGAGGAAGGGTTTGACATAGTCGTTTTCCATTCAGTGGGAACAGGAGGGATGGCATTGGGGCAGATGATTCATGAAGGTCTGATAAAGGGCGTAGTGGACATAACTACACATGAGGTGGCAGACGAGTTGTTCGGAGGGATCTTTTCAGCAGGACCCGAGAGGCTGAACGCTGCGACCGAGTCGGGCATCCCCCAGGTCCTGGTTCCCGGTGCCTTGGACATTGTTAACTTTGCAGGGCCCTCCAGCATCCCAAGGGTATTCAGTAAGAGGGCGTTTCTCAGGTACACACCAGAGACCACGAACATGCGTACTAACAAAGCCGAAAACCGCAAGCTTGGCGAATTCTTTGCGGAACGCCTCAACCATTCGCCCAGGCGGGTGGTCGTCCTAGTTCCACTGCGGGGCTTCTCGGCACAAGACAGGGAGGGCGGGGTGATGGCCGTGGACTACGGTGGCAAGCCGTCAAAGCCATGGTTCGATCCCGATGCCGACCTTGCCTTTTGTAAGGCCCTCGAAACCAATGCTGACCCCCGAAGGGTCGAAGTAAGGAAGCTAGATTTGCACATCAATGATCCCGACTTCGCAGATCAGGTGGCTTCGGCATTCAAGGAGCAGTGGGATTCAGGTCAACGGAAACCTTCGAAGTAAAAAGTGGTAGCCCACACAATTTCACTCGCGGGGTACACGGCAATCCTCGCCCACGTTTCCTTACCCGGGCGGTTACCCTAGTGGGCTATCTCGCACCGAGGAAATTGCGGGTGAATATGCGGTTCCAGGTCATGCCTTGTAGATTTGCCGGGCCTTGCCGAGGGTTTCCTGGTCGGCGCCCTGATAGGCTAGGGCACGGCTGACATTCACGCCGAAGTTCGTCTTGAGGTCGACCATCACCTCGGCCATGCCTATCGCCGCTGCTACCGGGTCGAGCACAGGAATCTCAGTACCCGGCAGCTTCGCGTATTTGTAGAATGTGAAGGCCGGTCCCAGCCATGCATCAAGTGCCACTATCACGTCGGCGCCGTCTTCGACGCACCCCTTCGCCACCGCCTCGAACTTTGGTATGATTACCGACTGCAGGTGGTTCTTGTCGAAGAGGTGGGCTATGTCGTTGAGATCAAGGTTGCAAGACCTTATGGGTTTCCTCTGAATTGCCCTGGCGTCCATTCCCAGGAACCTAAGATTCCGCTCCTTCGGCGGAATGAGCCTCTCGAACACAGTAATACCTGCGAATCTGTCGCCGAGAAGTGACGCCACTAAGAAGGACGACTCGGAGATTCCTACGACCGGGACCTTGAGCACCTCTCTCAGAAGATGGAGCCCGGTATCGGTCGCAGCCCCCGGTATCACCGCATCATAGCCTTCTTCTTCGGCCTTCACCGCTGCTTCGACGAACCAACGGTTGTTCAGGAACTCGATGTAGGGGTAGTGCACAGCGAATTCTGACTTCTCGGGGAAGATCAGCTTGACTTTGACGTCACTTCGGGACGAAGCAATCTTGTTGAAGGCATTCTGGAAGCCCTCCCAAACGGGAGAAAGGGTTACCCCCATCTGCTTCTTGGTGTCGCGCTGCAGCAGATTTACGATGGCTATTTTCAACTGTTCTCATTCTCATATTTTGCTGCAAGGGAGGAACTTGCCGATGCCAGGCATCGCGATCGTATTCCCGTCCTGCACGGCGATTGTTCCCTTCACGATGGTGAGGACTGGGACTCCCTGCACCTTCCTGCCTTCGAAGGCAGTTCCATAGTCCTTAGACTTGCAATGGAGATCCTCGGCTCGCAGAGTCTTCTCTTTGCGTGGATCCAAGACGACGATGTCTGCGTCTGCACCCGGAATGAGAGCTCCCTTCTTGGGGTAGACCCCAATGAGTTTCGCGCTGT
>Ga0335081_10007183_pt1 | contig 17791 bp, 11 predicted proteins | sample Lox_Sample_35_FD_206713 | JGI IMG/M metagenome (GOLD analysis project Ga0335081, IMG submission 206713) | Soil microbial communities from Loxahatchee National Wildlife Refuge, Florida, United States - Lox_Sample_3.5 | ecosystem: Environmental > Terrestrial > Soil > Wetlands | place: USA... | reverse complement strand
CGGCGCGGAACTCCCCGCTTGCCTCAAGCTGGCAGAGCACGCCGATGCCCGCCGTGGACACGCGGTGTATCAGCAGGTAGCTGGGCGGCAAGTTCAGCTGCCTGCCGACGTTGGCGCCGCGCCAGTCGGTCACCCGGCTCGCCTCGCCGCGCATCCATTCCCTGCTGAACGTGAACGAGTCCTGCCTGGACGGGTCGGCGAGCGGCGCCAGGAAGCCCTGCAGCGCTGCCATGTCCACCTCTACGCCCGGCCGCAGGAACCCGTGCTCGCGCATCTCGGTCTCGGCCACCGAGATGTCGCCGTCGGTGTGCACCAGGTAGAGCAGCTGCCCGAACAGCGGCGGCAGGCCATCGGGCAGCCGGTCAACCGCGCCGAAGTCCAGCACTCCGAGCCGTCCGTCGTCCAGCAGGCGGAAATTCCCGGGATGCGGGTCGGCGTGCAGCAGGCCGACCCGCGCAGGGCTGGAGAACAGCAGCCTGACCAGCAGGAGGCCGACCCGGTCCCGCTGCTCCTTGGTGCCCTCGGCGATGATCTTGGCGAGCGGTGTCCCGTCCATCCACTCGCTGACCAGGACGCGGTCGGTGGCTTCCACCGTGGGCGGTACGAAGATGTCGGGGTCTCCGGCGAACGCCGCGGCGAAGGCATCCTGAGCGGCGGCCTCCATCCGGTAATCGAGCTCTTCGGCTACCCTCGCGCGAAGCTCGTCGAGCAGCGGCTTCATCTCGAGCCCGGGCATGAGCACCCCGAACAGCCTGCCGATCCGGCTGAGCTGAGCGAAGTCGCTGATCAGCGCCTTGCCGGCGCCCGGATACTGGATCTTGACCGCGACTTGCCGCCCGTCGTGCCACACGGCCCTGTGCACCTGGCCGATCGACGCAGCCGCGGCCGGCCGGTCGTCGAACTCGGCGAACCTGTCCCGCCAGTCCTCGCCGAGGTCGGCCACGAGCACCTTGTGCACCGTCTGCGCGGGCAGCGGCGGCGCCGACTCCTGCAGCCTGGTCAGCGTGGCACGGTAAGGTCCGGCCAGTTCGGGCGGCAGCGCGGCCTCGAAGATGGACAACGCCTGACCGAGCTTGAGCGCGCCGCCCTTGAGTTCGCCGAGCACGCGGAAGATCTGCTCGGCGGTCCGCTGCTGTATCTCCTGCGCCACGATCTCGGCGGGTCGGCCGCCGACCCGCTTGCCGATGCCGAGCACGGTGCGACCGGCGAGGCCAGCGGGCAGCGTGGCCAGCTTCACCGTCCTGGTGACGGCTCGCCGAGGCAGGTCGCTCATGATCTCTATTGTCCGCTATGGCGTGGTGTAGCTGGCGCAGGCGCAGGCCGGATGCCGAGCCCAGCTCCGACGCTGCCACCGCCAGTCGGGCAAGACAAGCTCGAGCGTACCGTTAGCTGCCGCGCTGGCGGCCGGTGCTTTGTCGACGGCGACCAGCGCCTGGCCGGCGGCCTGCGCCGCCACAGCCGCGGCGAGAACGGCGTCGCACGCCTGCGGCTCGGGCCGCCTGATGGCGAGCTGGGCGAGTATCAGCGGCCAGGCCGGATCGCTGCCGGCCCTGAAGAAGTCCAGGCAGCGCAGGCAGGCGGTGCTGCCTGGCACCACGAGTGGGCCGACCACCCCGATCGCCTCGCTGGCCGTCGCCGCCATATGGGGCATCAGGTCCCTGGTCAGGCCGGCGGTGCGGGCCAGCGGTTGCGAGCCCACCAGGATGACGAGGTCCGGCCTGGCCGCCACGATCGCACGTCTGGTGCGTCGCTGCTCGCCCCGCGTCGGCGGGCTCGTCGCTGGCTGGGCACGCTGCACCTGGCCGATGCCGGAGGCGCTCAGGATCCGCGCGATCGCGCGCGCGATGGGGCCGGGGCCCTCGACGCGGACCGTACTGTCGCGCCGCCTGGCCAGGGCGCGGGCTCCGCCGTCACCGTCGCGGTGCGCTAACGACGTGGTGGCCAGTTCTGCGGCCAGCCTGGCCCTCGTCGGGTAGGGGACCTCGCGCAGCGTGGTGGCGGGGAAGTCGTCGATGACGCCGCCGACCGCGAGCAGGGTGAGGACCCGCTCGGTCGCCTGCGCCGGGATTCCCCGCGTCGACGCCGCAGCCACCACCTGCTCGCGGTCCCTGCTCCCATCGAGTAACCCGATGAGGATCGCCGCCTGGCTCATCCCGGTCAGCGCGATGGCGCGGCGCGGATCGATCCCGATCTGCAGCGTGTCCCGGTCGCGCCAGACGGGGAGCAGCCCCGATTTCAGTGCCGGTCGCATGACGGCAGCCTGACACGAGGGTCGGACACTGCGGGACAGTCCGATGCCGGCATTCCCGTGTTGGCCGTCTTGTTCGATGCCAGCACGATTCGAAGCGGACACGACCTGTTTGTTCTACTGTCCGGTAGCAAAGAGCACTGTCCGGTAACAAGCAGCGTCTTCTGCGGTACCGTCCGCATGCAGCCTGCGGTGCGCACTGTGGACGAGGTTGTGCGTGTTCTGGGGAGAGGCGGGAGTGTCGCTGTGGATAACTGCGTAATGCCTGTGAATTTCACTTGGGAAATGTTATCCGAGCCGACCCTGACCTGCGCCCTTTGTTTTCCATAAGCTGTGGATAACGTCCGCTGCCCGGCTGGCGCGGCCGATCCATCTGTGCTGCTCAGAGCCTGTGTGGCGACCCTGGCGGTACCGGCTCCTCGGCGACGTCGTTATCGCACGTCCCCTGCTCGCCAACTTCCGGTCACCCGCCGTTGGGCTCCGGGCCGTCGTGCGATTACCCGGCCTCGCCGGGTTCCTGGCCGCCGTCGGATTCCGTGCCCCCGCCGGCGTCTCGGCCGTCCGATTCCTTCCCGCCCGATTCTTCGCCGCGCGATTCTCCGCTGCCCGTATCCGCGCTGGCCGTCTCCGTACTGGCCGTTTCCGTGCTGGCCGTTTCCGTGCTGGCCGTTTCCGTGCTGGCCGTTTCCGTGCTGGCCGTTTCCGTGCTGGCCGTTTCCGCGCCGCCGGTTTCCTTGCCCAGGGATTCCTGGTCCTCGCCTCCCTCGAGCTCGGACAGGTCGAACTCGGGGCGGCCGTGCACGAAGCCCTCGGGGTCGTCGAGGTCATCGGCGGTCGGCAGCAGGTCAGGATGCGACCAGAGCTTGTCCCTGCCGTCGATGCCGCGGGCCTGCGTCAGCGTCAGCCACATGGTCGCGGCTTCGCGCAGCCGACGCGGCCTCAGTTCCAGACCGACCAGCGTCGCGAACGTGCGCTCGGCGGGCCCGCCGGTAGCCCGCCGCCGCCTGATGGCCTCGGCCAGCGCGTCGGCCTGCGGCAGCCTGTTGCTCGCCGCCTGGGCCGTGACCGTTGCGACCCAGCCCTCGACGAGCGCGAGCAGCGTCTCGAGCCGGGCCAGTGCCGACTTCTGCTCCTCGGTGTCCTCGGGGTGGAACAGCGCGGCGCCGGAAAGCGCCTCGTTCAGGGCCTCCGGGTTCGATGGGTCGATCTGCGGCATCGCGTCGCGCAGCGCGTCGGCGTCTATGTTGATGCCCTTGGCGTAGTCCTCGACCGCGCCGAACAGCCGCGCGCGCAGCCAGGGCACGTGGCTGAACAGCCGGTGATGCGCCGCCTCGCGCAGCGCGACGAACAGCCTTACCTCGTCCTCGCTTACCGACAGGCCCGCGCCGAACTCGGCCACGCCGGCCGGAAGCAGCGCCGCCGTGCCCTCAGGGCCGATCGGCAGGCCGATGTCGCTCGAGCTGATGATCTCCTCGGCGAGCGCTCCGACCGCCGCGCCCGCCTGGCCGCCCACCATCATCCCACCGATCCGGCGCATCATCTCGGCGAGCCCGCCGAGACCGGGCATCCCGCCGAGCCCGGGCATCCCGCCAAGGCCGCCGAGCCCGCCGCCGGCCCCCCCGGCCAGCGGGCCGAGCGCCGACCGCAGTTCGGGCGGTAGCTCGTCGAGATCCTGCTCGCTGACCGACAGCAGCCCGCCCATCGTGTCTACCGCACGCTCGGCGATCGGCTCGCAGAGCGACTGCCACACCGGCATGGTCTCCTCGACCCACTCCGACCGGCTCCACGCCTTGATCGCGCGGATGCCGCTCGGCAGCGAGGTCGCGTCCTCCAGCCAGAGATCGGCCAGCCTGACCGCCTCGACCACGGCGGCGCGCTGGTTGCCGAGCACGCTCGGATCCCCCTTCGCCACCACTGCCTGGCGTGCGGTGTTCTTGGCGAGGTCCCAGTTGACCGGGCCGCCCTGGTAGGACATGAGGTCGGCGAACTGACGCAGCGCGTCGGCGAACTGCTGCGGGTCGCCGAACGGGCCGCTAGGACCGAGCGGGCCGCCGGAGCCAGGTCCGCCCTGGCCGCCGTCTCCGGCCCCGCCCGAGCCACCTGAGCTGCCCGAACCTCGCTCCGGGTCGTCGTCGGGCTGACGCGGTAGGCCGAAGCCGAAGGGAGGCTCACTCATCGCCGCAGCCTCTCAGGCAGGATGGAAGTATCACATTCGCCAAGTTATCCCAGGAGCGCTTCGCGGTGAGCGACCGAGTTGCCAAGGTTCGCCAAGGGCGGAGCGGGGCCAGCCGTGGCGGGCGGTCCTGGCCAGGCGATCTTGGCGAGCCGCAGGCCGGGCCTGCGCAGGACTCCGACGGCGGCCGGCCGCTGGCCGCCGCCGGGGCGGACGGCGACCCGGACCGGATGCTGGGGCGCTCCGAGCAGCCGCTGCGCCGCCGCCATCAGGACCGCAGGCCGGTGGTGGCGGTAACCGGCGCCGCTCACGACCTTGGCGTGGCGCTCACCGCGAGGCTGGCCCAGTCCGAGCGGTTCGCCAGGGTGGTGGCCATCGACGACCATCGCGGCGACCTGACCGGCGTCATCTGGCGCGTGGTGAACATCCGCGATCCCGTCCTGGCCGGCCGGCTGGGGGGCATCGATGTCATCGTGCACACCGACCTTGACCTCGCGCCGGACTCCGATCCGAAGACCAGGCGCGCCTACAACGTGCGCGGCGCTCAGACGGTGCTGACCGCGGCGGCGGCCGGCGGGGTCGGCCGGGTCGTGCTCGTGACCAGCGCGATGGTGTACGGCGCCGGCCCCGATAACCCGGTGCCGCTGCCGGAGACCGCGGCGCTGAACGCCGACGTGGACGGCAGCGTCGTGGGCGATTTCATGGAGATCGAGCAGCTTGCCGAGCGCTCGCCGCGTGCCCACCCTGGTACCGCGGTGACCGTGGTGCGCCCGGCCGCTCTGGTCGGCGAGGGCATCGACACGCTGATCACCAGGCACTTCGAGGCGCCGAGGCTGCTTGCGGTGAAGGGCTGCGCGCCGCGGTGGCAGTTCTGCCATGTGGCCGACCTGATCTCGGCGATCGAGCTCGCCGCGGCCGGGGAGGTCGACGGGGCGTTCGCCGTGGGGTCGCCGGGCTGGCTGGAACAGGACCAGGTGGAGGAGCTGTCCGGGCTGCGGCGGATCGAGCTGCCCGCCGGCGTGACGTTCGGCACTGCGCAGCGGCTGCACCGGGCGGGAATCACGCCGTCGCTGGTCTCCGACCTGCATTTCGTGGTCTACCCGTGGGTGGTGGACTGCGCGAAGCTGCGCGAGGCCGGCTGGCAGCCCGCCTACAGCAACGCCGAGGCGCTCGGCGTGCTGCTCGCCGAGCGCGCGGGCCATCATGCGGTCGCCGGGCGCCGGCTGGCGAAGAAGGACGCGACGATCACCGCGGCGGGTGCCACGGTCGCGGTGATCGGCACCGCGGCGATCGTGCACCAGGTGCGCAAGCGCCGCAGGGACTCCTGACGCGGCGCCCGGTGCGCCGGTGCCCGGTGCCGCCCTACCCGGCGGCCCGATGTAGCGTGACCCGGTGAGCGTGATCCGGCTCTGCGAGCTGCGCGAGGGGGCCCTGTCGGTGGACGAGGTCCACGCGGCGGTGACCGACCCGGCCGCGGGCGGCATCGCGCTGTTCACCGGCGTGGTACGGGACCATGATCACGGCCGAGCGGTGACCGAGCTCGGCTACTCCGCCCATCCGTCGGCCGTCGGCCAGCTGCGCGAGGTCGCCGAGCAGGTCGCCAAGCGCTTCGACGTGCACGCGGTCGCCGCAGTGCACCGGGTCGGCGACCTGGCCATCGGCGACCTCGCCGTGGTCGTGGCGGTCTCGGCCAGCCACCGGGCTACCGCCTTCGACGCGTGCCGCGCGCTGATCGACGAGCTCAAGGCGACGGTGCCGATCTGGAAGCACCAGCGATTCGCCGGCGGCGACAGCGAGTGGGTCAACAGCGCGTAACCTTGCCGGCATGCCACGTCGCACGATAACGCTCGTGATCGCCGCCGCCGGCGTGCTCGCCTGCCTGGTGATCATGTTCGTGCTGCCGGTGCCGTACGTGGCCTTGCTGCCCGGGCCGACCTACAACACGCTCGGACCGCTCGCCGGCAAGCCGGTGATTCAGGTCTCCGGCCACCGCACGTTCCCGACCACAGGACACCTGAACATGGTCACGGTGTCCTACATCGGAGGCCCAGGCGCCAGCCCGCCGTTCAACATCTTCCGCGCCATCCAGGCGTGGCTCAGCCCGCACGAGGCCGTCGTGCCGCAGTCCGAGCTGTTCCCGCCCAACAGCACGCAGCAGCAGGTGGTCAAGCAGGACACCGAGGAGATGGCGGGCTCCCAGCAGATGGCGCAGGCCGCGGCGCTGTGCCAACTCGGCATCAAGTTCACCGTCTACGACTCCGTGATCAGCCTGATTCCCGGGCTGCCCGCTGCCAAGGTCCTGCACACCGGGGATGAGATCACCGCGGTGAACGGCACGCCGCTCGGCTGCCGCATGAGCCTGACCAACCTCATCCAGGCCCACCCGGCCGGCCAGCGGATCACGCTCACTGTGCTGCGCAAGGGCAGGCAGATGAACATTCCCATCACGACCGCGAGCTACAAGGGCGGCGGGCCGGTGATCGGGGTTTACGCGGCCGAGGCGTTCAGGTTCCCGTTCACCGTGAAGATCAACATCGGTAGCATCGGCGGTCCGAGCGCGGGGATGATGTTCGCGCTCGGAATCATCGACAAGATCACTTCGATGAACCTGGCCGACGGCAGGTTCATCGCCGGCACCGGTGAGATCACGATCGGCGGGGCCGTCCAGCCCATCGGCGGCATCCAGCAGAAGATGGCCGGCGCTCGCGCCGCTGGCGCGACGATCTTCCTGACTCCGGCTGCCAACTGCCCCGATACGGTCGGCGCGGTGCCGCCGGGGATGAGACTGGTGAAGGTCAGTACGCTGAGCGGCGCGATCGCCGCGCTGAAGGCGCTGCGGGAAGGCAAGCCAATCCCGGGCTGCTAGGTGAGGATAGCCGCTGGAACTACGAGCCTTGCCGGTAAGTTGCCGTCAAGTACATATCTGATCCGTGTTCGGCCGGCGCAGCGCCCGCAGTACACCCGCCGAGTGGCTCAGGCTGATGAAGGGAAGAGCTGTGACCTTCAGAGTTCCCGGCGCGCACAACGCGCCAGGCAGCCGCCCCGCGGTGATGCCCAGGTGGCCGAGATACGTCGTCCCCACGGTGATCGTGATCGTGGCGCTCGCGGTCCTCATCTCCGTCGTCGGCGGCATCGTCACCGACTACATGTGGTACTCCTCGGTGCACCAGACCGAGGTCTTCGGCACGACCTATAGCACCAAGTGGCTGCTCTTCCTCTTCACCGGCCTGTTCATGGTGCTGGTCGTGGGCGGCAACATCGTGGTGGCCTACCGGCTGCGCCCCGAGGAGCCGCCGACCGGGCCCGACCACCAGGGTGTCGAGGCGTACCGGCAGGCCATCGACCCGCACCGGCGTGGCGCGATGATCGTGCTGCTCGGGCTGCTCGGCCTGATCAGCGGGCTCGCGGCGTCGGGCGACTGGCAGACCTGGCTGCTCTTCGTGAACCGGGTGCCGTTCGGCCGGACCGACCCGCAGTTCCACCTGGATATTTCGTTCTTCGTGTTCGTCTATCCGTTCCTGCGCATGCTGCTTTCGTTCTTGTTCGCCGCCGTGCTGCTGTCCCTGATCCTGGCGAGCGCCGTGCACGTGCTGTACGGCGGACTGCGGCTGGCCAGGCACGCCCGGCCCTCGCGTGGCGCCAGGGCGCAGCTGTTCGTGCTGGTCGGCGTGTTCGTGGCGCTCAAGGCCGCCGCCTACTGGGTGGACAGGTACGGGATCAACTTCTCCCAGCGGGGTGTCGTCCAGACCGGCGCCTCGTACACCGACGTGCACGCCGTGCTGCCGGCCAAGACCGTGCTCGCGATCATCGCGGCGGTCTGCGCCGTGCTCTTCCTTGCCGGGGCGTTCCGGCGCAGTTCGCTGCTGCCGGCGATCGGCTTCGGCCTGCTCGTACTGTCCGCCGTGCTGATCGGCGGCGTGTACCCGTTCATCATCCAGCAGTTCGTCGTCAAGCCGAACGAGCAGGTGAGGGAGCGGCCGTACATCGCTCGCGAGATCGCCGACACCAGGGCCGCCTACGGCGTCGGCAATGTCAGGGTGATCCCGTACTCGGCTGTCTCGACGGCAGCCAAGACGGTCCTCGCCAAGGATGCGGCCGGTGTGCCCGACTACCGGCTGCAGGACCCCGGCGTGCTGTCCACCTCCTTCCAGCAACTGCAGCAGGTCAAGTCCTACTACCAGTTCTCCGGCGTGCTCGCGATGGACAGGTATGAGTACGGGTCCTCGATCGGCGTCCCGCAGGACACCCTGGTCGGCGTCAGGGACATGGCCGGGCCGCCGTCCGGCCAGGCCAACTGGATCAACACGCACCTGATCTACACCCACGGCTACGGCTTCGTTGCGTCCACGGCGGCTGAGTCGGACAGCAACGGAAACCCGAACTTCATCGAGGGCGACATCCCGCCGACCGGGCAGCTCGGGCATTTCCAGCCGCGGGTGTACTTCGGGCACGAGGGCGCCAACTATGTCATCGTGGGCGGGCGCCAGCCGGAGCTCGACTATCCGAACGAGAGCACCGGCGGCCAGCAAGACAACACCTACCACGGCGGCGGCGGGGTATATATCGGCTCGTTCTTCAACAGGCTGCTGTTCGCGGTCAGGTTCCGCGACCTCAACATCCTGCTGTCCAGCGCGATCGACAGCCACTCCCGCATCCTGTACATCAGGGATCCGCTGGCGCGAGTGGCGAAGGTCGCGCCGTTCCTGACCCTGGACGGCGACCCGTACCCGGTGATCGCCGGCGGTCAGCTGCTCTGGGTGGTCGACGGCTACACGACCACCGACAACTACCCGTACTCCCAGCGGGTCAACCTGAACCAGGCGACCTCCAACACCTACAGCCCCGGCGGCCTGGCGGTCGGCCCGACCAACCAGATCAACTACATACGCAACTCGGTGAAGGCCACGGTCAACGCCTATACCGGAGCGGTGCACCTGTACCAGTGGGGCCAGCCGAGCCCGGTGCTGCGGTCGTGGATGAAGTCGTTCCCCGGGCTGATCCAGCCGCAGAAGGCGATCCCCACCGAGGTCCTGCCGCACCTGCGCTACCCCGAGGTTCTCTTCGACGTCCAGCGCCAGATCCTAGCCCAGTTCCACGTGCTCCAGCCGTCCGCGTTCTACGGCGGCCAGAACTTCTGGTCCGTGCCCGACGACCCGACCCTGCCGACGGGCGCGACGCTGACCCAGCCGCCGTACTACCTGACGCTGTCCATGCCGGGAGCGTCCACGCCCGAGTTCTCGCTGATCAGCCTGTTCACGCCGAAGGGCAGGCCCAACCTCGCGGCGTTCATCGAGGTGAACAGCAACTCACAGAGCCCCGGCTACGGCCAGATCACGATCCTTCAGCTGCCGCAGGACACCGCGATACCCGGGCCGCAGCAGGTGCAGAACAACTTCGAGGCCGACCCGTTCGCCTCCAAGCAGCTCACGCTGCTGCGCGGAGGCGGGTCGCGGGTGACGCTCGGCAACCTCGTGACGCTGCCGCTCGGCGGCGGCCTGATCTCCGTCGAGCCCGTGTACGTGTCGGCATCGGCGACCACCAACAGCGGGTCCTATCCGCAGCTCAAAGAGGTCTTCACGTTCTTCTACAACGGTAGCCAGGCCTACACCCAGCCCGGATTCGCCAGCACTCTCAGCGCCTCGCTCGCCCAGCTGTTCGGATCGGCCGGGCAGCCGCCAAGCTCGACAACGCCGACCACCGGCGGGCACGTCAGCGCTCTGGTGCTGCAGTACCTGGCCCAGGCAGAGAAGTACTACGCGCAGGCTCAGGCGGCGCTGCGCAGCGGCAACCTCGGCCTGTACTACACCGACATCCTGAAGGTGAAGGCACAGCTCGACCTGGCACAGCGGGCCGCAAGCTCGGCCACGTCCAAGCCAGGCTCGTCGCCGTCGGCCAGCCCGTCGCCGTCGGCGTCGCCGTCGCATTCCCCGTGACACCCGGCCCGAGGATATTTTGACCTGCCGTGACCGTGCCCTGGTGGCAGCGGCCGCGGGCGCGGGCTGCCGAGCCGTGGCGAAGGCGGCAAAGGCCGCGGTTCGCGGGCCACGGCGGCGCCAGTAAGGGCGTAGGCTCTGAGCAGCGGGGACTTCCAGGAGCACAGGCTTGCTTGTGGCCGTTCCCGAACGTCGAGCAAACGCCACGAGAAAGGAGCCAGAGGCTTCGTGGGTCCCCGGGTACTCGTTGACGCCACTGGTGTTCCGGCCGACCGCGGAGCGCTCGGCCGTTACGTGGATGGCCTGGTCAGCGCGCTTGCCGAGGCCGGCGCTGATCTCGCCCTAGCCTGCCAGCGCGCGGACGAGGAGCGGTACGCGCGGCTGCTGCCCGGCGCGACGGTGGTGCCCGCGCCGCCCGCCATCGCCCACCGGCCGGCCAGGCTGGCCTGGGAGCAGAGCGGGCTGCCGCTGGTGGCGACCCAGGTGGCTGCCGACGTGATCCACTCGCCGCACTACTCGATGCCGCTGCGGCCCGGCGTGCCCACCGTGGTCACGATCCACGACCTGACGTTCTTCACCGCGCCCGACACCCACAGCCCGGTCGCCGCGACCTTCTACAAGGCGGCGATCAGAACCTCGGCCAGGCGGGCCACCAGGCTCATCGTCCCGTCCAAGGCCACCAGGGACGAGGTGGTGCGGGTCCTCGAGGCCGACTCCACCAAGATCGACGTGGCCTACCACGGCGTCGACCACGCCCTGTTCTGCCGTCCGACCACCGCCCAGCTTGAGCGGGTGGCCGGTCGGCTCGGCCTGCACGGCCGGCCGTACGTGGCGTACCTGGGCACGCTCGAACCGCGCAAGAACGTGCCTGCCCTGATCGCCGGGTGGACCGCGGAGGTCGTCGATCTGCCAGAGCCGCCCGCGCTTGTGCTGGCTGGCGGCACCGGGTGGAGCGACGAGGTTGACGACGCGGTCGCCGCCGTGCCCGCCCACCTCAGGCTGGTGCGCCCCGGCTACCTGCACTACACCGACCTGCCCGGCTTCTTCGGCGGCGCGCTCATCGTGGCCTTCCCGAGCACCGGCGAGGGCTTCGGCCTGCCCGTGCTCGAGGCGATGGCCTGCGGTGCGCCGGTCCTCACCACGCACCGCACCTCGCTGCCCGAGGTCGGCGGCGACGCGGTCGCCTACACCGAGCCCGACGCGGATGCCATCCAGGCCGCGCTGCGCGGGCTGATCGATGACGCCGCCCAGCGCAAGCGGCTGGGTGATGCCGGCTATGCCAGGTCACTGGAGTTCACCTGGGCGGCGTCCGCACACGCCCACATGGCCTGCTATGAGCGGGCCGCCTCTGCCGGGTGAGGGTAATCTCCCTGGTCATGCCTAGCGATGCAGTGAACCACCGGCAGCGGGGGTGCGGAGCCCTTGAGGCGATCTTGCTCGTCGGCGGCCAGGGGACCAGGCTGCGGCCGCTCACGATCGGCGTACCCAAGCCGCTGCTGCCGACCGCGGGGGTGCCGTTCCTCGCGCACCAGATCGCCCGGGCCGCTCAGGCGGGGATCGGGCGGATCATCATGGCGACGGCCTACCGTGCGGACATGTTCGCCGAGGTCTTCGGCGACGGCGAGCGCTATGGCGTAGAGGTCGTCTACGTGCACGAGGCCGAGCCGCTCGGAACCGGAGGCGGGATACGCAACGCCGCGGCCAGCCTGAGGAGCGGCCCTGAGGACCCCGTGGTGGTGCTCAACGGTGACGTGCTGTCGGGGCACGACCTGGGCGCGCAGCTTGACCTGCACCGCAAGGCCGAGGCCGCGGTCACCCTGCACCTGGTCGAGGTGCCCGAGCCTGCCAGGTTCGGCTGCGTCCCGACCGACGTGGACGGGCGGGTCACGGGGTTCCTCGAGAAGACCCCGCACCCGGTGACCAATCAGATCAACGCCGGCTGCTACGTGTTCACCAGGCGGTTCATCGACACGATGCCCGCCGGTCGGGTGCTGTCGGTGGAGCGCGAGACCTTCCCCGGCCTGATCAGCGCGGGCGAGACGCTGATGGGCTACCTGGAGTCCGCCTACTGGCTCGACGTCGGCACGCCGGAGGCGTTCGTGCGCGGATCGTGCGACCTGGTGCTCGGCGAGCTCGCATCACCCGCGGTTCCCGGCCAGCCCGGCAGCGCGCTGCTGCTGCCGGGAGCCGTCGCCGACCCGTCGGCGGTGCTGTCGGGCGGGACGGCCGTCGGCGCGGGCAGCACCATCGGGGCGAGCGCGAGCGTCGACGGCTCGGTGCTCTTCGACGATGTGCACGTCGGCGCGCGGGCGCAGATCACCGCGAGCGTGATCGGTGCCGGAGCCAGGGTCGGTGACGGTGCCGTGCTGCACAATGTGGTCATCGGCGCCGGCGCCGAGATCGGCGGCGGGAACGAGTTGCGCTGCGGGATGCGGGTCTGGCCGGGGGTCCGGCTAGAGGGCACTGCCGTGCGGTTCTCGACCGACGCCTGACCGGCCAGGCACGGCGGAAGGCTGGGTGCTGTGGAAGGCTGGGTGCCGTGGAAGTGCAGGTCGCGGCGGAGCGGCAGTGGCTGGCGCCGTTCGCCGTCGACGTCCGGCGAGTGCTTGCGGTGCACCGGCGGGGCGGCGGCGACCCGGCGTTCCTGGTCGGCGGGGACGGCGCGATCTGGCGTGCCTGCCGCACCCCCGACGGGCCAGGCACGATCAGGCTCGCCTGGCGCGCCGTGCGGACCGCAGAGCAGCCCGCGCCACCGCGGCTAGGCGGGCGGGCGACGTCCGTCGATGCCGCGGCCTGGGGGCCAGGGGCTGGCTGGCTGCTCGACTCGCTGCCCGGGCTGCTCGGCGAGGGCGACCGGCCGGAGGACTTCGTTCCCGTCCATCCGGCGCTGCGCGACGCGGTGCGGCGGTACCCGGCGGTCAGGATCGGCAGGACCGGCCTAGTCTTCGAGGCTCTGGTTCCCGCCGTGCTCGAGCAGAAGGTCGTCGGGATGGAGGCGACCAGGGCCTGGCGGACGCTGCTGCGCAGGTTCGGCGAGCCGGCCCCCGGGCCCGTCCCGGCCGGCCTGCGAGTGCCGCCGGCCCCGGCGACCTGGGCGTCGATACCGTCCTGGGACTGGCACCTCGCCGGCGTCGAGGCGGTCAGGGCGCGCACCATCGCGATCGCGGCCCGGGTGGCTGACCGGCTCGAGGAGATCACCTCGCTGGGGCCCGACCAGGCCGACCGCAGGCTGCAGACCCTGCCCGGGATCGGCCCGTGGACGTCGGCCGAGGTCAGGCAGCGTGCCTGCGGAGACGCTGACGCCGTCTCCGTCGGCGACTACCACCTGCCCTCGATCGTCGGCTGGGCACTGGCAGGCCGGGTGGTCGACGACGCGGGGATGCTCGAGTTGCTCGCGCCGTACCAGGGTCACCGGCACCGGGCGTCGATCCTGGCCGGCCTGACCGGCGCGAGCCCGCCCCGGCGCGCTCCGAGGATGGCGGTGCGCGACTACCGCCGGATCTGAGCCCGCGCCCGCGGGTGCTCGGGCCCCTGAGCCCGCCGGGCCGGGAGCTGGCGCGTGCGGCGGCCGGCCGGGTTGAATTGCGTTCAACGATAGGAATGTCTCTTCCGGAGGATGCCGTGCTCTACGCGTTCGGATTCCAGCGGGTCGGCGTGGTCGTCGGCGACCTGTACTTCGTTGACCCGCAGCCCGCACCTGGCCAGGGGGCTGAGCGTGGCGTCCGCCTCGAGGTGCGGATGCTCGAGCCTGGCGAGCTGAAGGGCTCGTTCTACTCGGCGAGGCCGATCGAGGTCGGCGCCCCGGTCTGGCGTGCAGACCTGCTCGAGGCCGCCGACGGACCCCGCGGCAGCCTGAACCGAGCGCACCACCACCCGGCGTTCACCGGCTGGGAGCCCGGCCGGCGGGTGTTCGACCCGAGCCTGTCCGCGGATCCGGTGCGCTGGGTGGGGAAGCAGCTTTCCGACCTCGACGCGCTGCTCGACCGGGCCGGGGTCAGCGCCGACGAGACGCTCAGGGCGGACGGCGAGAGCCTGCGCGAGTGCGTCCCGCAGATCATGGCGACCGTGCAGGGTCTGCTCGACCAGGTCAAGGCGGGAGAACTCGGGGTCGCGCCCGAGGGCGACCAGCCGGACAGCGCGAGGATCGGCTGGCTCTGACCGGGCGTTTCAGGCTGGGCTGGCGGGTCGGGGCACCCGGCCCTTCCGGCCCCGCGAGGCGGGCCGCCTAGGGTAGGAGCATGCAAACCGCCGATTCCGGGCAGGCACCGTCCGCGAACGCGATGCGCCGCGCGCTGGCGCGGGCGCGCGACGGCAAGGCGCTTGACCACGCCGAGGCCGTGACGCTGCTGCACGCGCGCGGCGACCAGCTCACCGAGCTGCTCGGCTACGCGGCGCGGACCCGTGACGCCGGGCTTGCCGCCGCCGGCCGGCCCGGCATGATCACCTACTCGCGCAAGGTGTTCATCCCGCTGACCCGGCTGTGCCGGGACCGCTGCGGCTACTGCACGTTCGTCACCGTGCCCGGCCGGCTGCCCGCAGGCGGGGCGTACCTGTCACCGGACGAGGTGCTCGACATCGCCAGGCAGGGAGCGGCGCTCGGCTGCAAGGAGGCCCTGTTCACGCTCGGCGACCGGCCGGAGGCGCGCTGGCGGCAGGCGCGGGAGTGGCTGGACGCGCACGGCTACGACGACACGCTCTCTTACGTGCGGGCGATGGCCGTGCGGGTGCTCGAGGAGACCGGGCTGCTGCCACACCTCAACCCGGGCGTGCTGACCTGGCAGGACCTCCAGCGGCTCAAGCCGGTCGCGCCGTCGATGGGGATGATGCTCGAGACCACCGCCGAGCGGCTGTTCAGCCAGCCAGGCGGCCCGCATTTCGGCAGCCCCGACAAGGACCCGGCCGTCAGGCTGCGGGTGCTCGAGGACGCCGGACGGTCGGCGGTGCCTTTCACCACCGGCATCCTGATCGGCATCGGCGAGACCCTGGCCGAGCGGGCCGACTCGGTCTTCGCAATCCGCGGCGTGGCCCGCGAGTACGGCGGGATCCAGGAAGTCATCGTGCAGAACTTCCGCGCCAAGCCGGACACCAAGATGCGGCGCAGCCCGGATGCCGAGCTTGACGATCTCGCCGCCACGATCGCGGTCGCCAGGCTCATGCTCGGCCCGTCGATGCGGATCCAGGCGCCGCCGAACCTGATCGGCGAGGAGTACCCGCTCATCCTGGCCGCCGGCATCGACGACTGGGGCGGCGTCTCGCCGCTCACCCCTGACCACGTCAACCCGGAGCGGCCGTGGCCGCAGATCGATGTCCTGGCCGAGCGTACGGCGGCGGCCGGATTCGAGTTGCGCGAGCGGCTGACCATCTACCCCGGCTACATCCGCGAGCCATGGCTGGACCCGCGCCTCGGCGCGCACGTGGCGGCGCTGGCCGACCCGGCCACCGGACTGGCCGCCGACGGCGCCAGGCCGGCCGGGCTGCCCTGGCAGGAGCCCGACGGCGGCTGGGGCCAGTCGGCCGGGCGGACCGACCTGCACGTGACGATCGACAGCCACGGCCGGACCGCCGACCGGCGCGGCGATTTCGAGGACGTCTACGGCGACTGGGCCGAGATCGCCGGGCGGATCGAGCCGGCCGCCGACCGCACAGTTCCGGAACGGGTGCGTTCCGAAATATCGGCGGCGCTGCGCGCCGCTGAGCGGGATCCGGCCGGACTCACCGACGCCCAGGCGCTGGCCCTGCTCGACGCCGACGGCCCGGAGCTCGACGCGCTGGCCGGCCTCGCCGACGCGATCAGGCGCGACGTCAACGGCGACGACATCACCTACGTGGTGAACAGGAACATCAACTTCACCAACGTCTGCTACACGGGCTGCCGGTTCTGCGCGTTCGCGCAACGGCGCACCGATGCCGACGCCTACACGCTGTCGCTCGAGCAGATCGGCGACCGGGCCGCCGAGGCGTGGGCGGCCGGGGCGACCGAGGTGTGCATGCAGGGCGGCATCCACCCTGACCTGCCGGGTACCGCGTACTTCGACATCGCCGCCGAGGTCAAGCGCCGGTGCCCGCAGATGCACGTGCACGCGTTCAGCCCGATGGAGGTGATGAACGGGTCGGCCCGCACCGGCCTGCCGGTGCGTGACTGGCTGCGGCGCGCACGCGCGGCCGGCGTGGACTCGCTGCCTGGCACGGCGGCGGAGATCCTCGATGACGACGTCCGCTGGGTGCTCACCAAGGGAAAGCTGCCGGCCTCGGCCTGGATCGAGGTCATCACGACCGCGCATGAGGTCGGAATCCCGACCACCGCCACGATGATGTACGGCCACGTGGACACGCCGGCCCAGTGGGTCGGGCACCTGCGGGTGGTCCGTTCCATCGCCGAGCAGACCGGCGGGTTCACCGAGTTCGTGCTGCTGCCGTTCGTGCACGCGAGCTCGCCCATCTACCTGGCCGGCCTCGCCAGGCCGGGCCCGACCCGGCGCGAGAACCGGGCCGTGCACGCCATGGCCAGGCTGATGCTGCACGGCGCGATCGGCTCGATCCAGTGCTCCTGGGTCAAGCTCGGCGACGACCTGTGCAGGGACGTCCTGTCCGGCGGCGTCAACGATCTCGGCGGCACCTTGATGGAGGAGACCATCAGCCGGATGGCCGGCTCGCAGAACGGCTCGTTCAAGACCATCAGCGAGCTAGCCGACATGGTGGCGCCGCTCGGCCGCGACCTGCGCCAGCGGACCACGACCTACGCCGCGCCGTCCGACGAGCGGCGCGCGGCCGCCGCGGCCTCCGATGGCGTCTGCGCCTCGGTCCGCCCGCTGGCAGGCGGCGCAGCGGCGGGCCGGACCCTGCCGCTGGTCGCGCTGCCGCCGACCGGCTCGTGAGGCACGAGCCCAGGTTGCGACGTCCGCGGGCCGCGGTCGGGACTAAGTGCTCTTGCCTGCGGTGACGAGCGCGGAGACTGTGGAAAGCTGATGGAGCCAGTGCTTGCCCGTTCGGCGATGGCCGATCTGGCCCCCGACTGGTAGGGAAGTGGTTGGGATGTCTGTGCAGACTCGCAGGGTGCGGCTGGCCGGGTGGGGGATGACCGAGCCGACGGTCGCCGACGTGGCCGAGCCGGGGTCGGCAGAGGAGGTGGCCGGGCTGGTCAAGGGCGCGAACGCGGCCGGAGTGATCGCGCGCGGCCTTGGCCGGAGCTACAACAACGCGGCGCAGAACGAGCACGGGCTTGTGCTGTCGATGTCGCACATGCGCGACGTGCTGTCCTTCGACGCGGACACCGGGGTGGTGGTGTGCGAGGCGGGGGTCAGCCTCGAGCAGCTGATGACGGCGTTCCTGCCGAAGGGCTGGTTCGTGCCGGTGTCGCCGGGGACCAGGCAGGTGACGATCGGCGGCGCGATCGCGGCCGACGTGCACGGCAAGAACCATCACTCGGCGGGCAGCTTC
>Ga0335081_10007182_pt1 | contig 17792 bp, 17 predicted proteins | sample Lox_Sample_35_FD_206713 | JGI IMG/M metagenome (GOLD analysis project Ga0335081, IMG submission 206713) | Soil microbial communities from Loxahatchee National Wildlife Refuge, Florida, United States - Lox_Sample_3.5 | ecosystem: Environmental > Terrestrial > Soil > Wetlands | place: USA... | reverse complement strand
ACGCCGTCTGAGCGCCACTACGAGCTCGTCGACGACCCGCTCGAGAACGACTCGCTCCTCGCCCTGCGCGTCGGCCAACCGGCGCTGGCCCTCCTCCCAGAGGCCGACCAGCTCTTCGAATCTGACGCCGGACAAGCTCACCGCCGAGCGCGTGTCAGCGGAAGCCCGGCAGTCCCGTGATCGTGTAAGGCCGCTCGCCGGGCATCACCATCCCGAGGCTGCGCGCATCGGCGGCGATCGTGCTCGCCTCGTTGAGCGACTGCAGCCGGCGCTCGAGTTGCAAGTTCTGCTTCGCAAGCCGCCGCACCGCGGCGAGCTCCTCGTCCGCCTGTGCGCGGGTCGAGAGGTAAGACAGTGCGTGCTGAATGTACAGGCCGACGACAACGGCAAGCACGACCAGCAAGCCGATGCGACCGACGCGATCCCAGCGAATCCGCAGACGCGACCCTCCCGAGGCCACGCGTCGAGGTCGCCGGCGTAGCGCCGCGGCGCCACCCCGTGCCGTTCTCGGGCTCGTTCGCGGAGGAGGGTCGGCGGTTGCTGAGCGGGGTCGCTGCATCCCGTGAGCGGTTCATTCCACGCTCACCTTCCCCTTCCTTCTCGGGCAGGAACAAAGCTGCACGTTTTGCACAGCTTTGGACGCCGCCGAGGCACTTGGAGCAGCTTCTGGCAGCCACTACACGCGGAATGCCGACCGCCCCGGGTAGCTGGCGTCGCGTCCGAGCGCCTCCTCGATCCGGAGCAGCTGGTTGTACTTCGCGACGCGGTCGGTGCGCGAGGGCGCGCCTGTCTTGATCTGCTCGCAGCCGGTCGCGACCGCGAGATCCGCGATCGTCACATCCTCGGTCTCGCCGGAGCGATGAGACATGACGCAGGTGTACCCGCCTTCGCGCGCCATCCTGATCGCCGCGAGCGTCTCGCTCAGGGTGCCGATCTGGTTGACCTTGATCAGGACCGAGTTCGCCACCCCGCGCTGGATGCCGCGCCCGAGCCGCTCGGTGTTGGTGACGAATAGGTCGTCGCCGACGAGCTGCATCCGCTTGCCCAAGCGGTTGGTGAGCGTGGCCCACCCGGCCCAGTCCTCCTGGGCCATCCCGTCCTCGAGCGAGATGATCGGATAGCGGCCCGCGAGCTCGTGCCAATAGCCGGCGAGCGAGTCGGCGCTCAGGGTTCGGCCTTCGTGCTCGAGCACGTACGCCCCGTCGCGGTACAGCTCGGAGACCGCCGGGTCGAGTGCGATCGCGACCTCGTCGCCCGGCGCGTAGCCGGCCGCGCGGATCGCCGCGAGCAGCACCTCGAGCGCCTCCTCGTTGGAGCCCAGGTCGGGCGCGAACCCTCCTTCATCGCCGACGCACGTGGACAGGCCACGCTCGCGCAAAGTGCGCTGCAGCTGATGGAACACCTCGACTCCGGCCTTGAGCGCCTGCTCGAAGGTGGCGGCGCCGATCGGGACGATCATGAACTCCTGGAAGTCGACCCGATTGTCGGCGTGCATGCCGCCGTTGAGCACGTTCATCAACGGCACCGGCAGCAGGTGGGCGTTCTCGCCCCCGAGGTAACGCCACAGCGGAAGCCGCTGCTCGGCGGCAGCCGCGTGAGCCGCGGCGAGCGACACGGCGAGGATCGCGTTCGCGCCGAGCCGCGCCTTGTTCGGGGTCCCGTCCAGCGCGATCAGCATCCGGTCGAGCGCGGCCTGGTTGGAGGGGTCCTGGCCCCGCACTGCGGTGGCGATCTCGCCGTTGACGTTCTCCACCGCGCGTGTCACGCCCTTTCCCATCCAGTCCGAGCCGCGGTCGCGCAGCTCGGTCGCCTCGAACTCGCCACTCGAAGCCCCCGACGGCACCGCCGCGCGCCCCCACGCGCCCGAGCGGACGCTGAGCTCCACCTCGACCGTCGGATCTCCCCGGCTGTCGAGGATCTGGCGGGCGTGGACCTGCTCAATCTGGCTCATGTCGGGCGTCGCTCTCCTGTCGCAGTCGCGCGCGAGCGTAATACGCAAGCTGCTCGTCGAGGGCGAGATCGTTCCAGGTTCGGCTCTCGGATGCGGCCAGCTGCACCGCGGCCGCCACCCGTCTCCGGAAGCGTTCCGCCGCGGCGCGCAGCGCGAGCTCCGGATCGACCTCCAGCTTGCGCGCGACGTTGACCGCGGCAAACAGCGCATCGCCGAGCGCGTGGAAGCGCTCGGATCCGCTGGGGGCCGCGGTGAGCTCCGTGAGCTCGTCGTGCAGCGCCTGGATCGGGCCCTCCGCCCCGGGAAGATCAAATCCGCTCGCGGCGGCGCGCCGTTGGAGCTTGCGCGCGTGCAACAGCGCCGGAAGGTTGTCAGGCACGTCGGCAAACACGCCCTGCTCGCGCCCCGGCTCTGTTCGCTTGATCTCGTCCCAGGTACGCCGGACCTGAGCCGCCGTGTCGGCCCGCACCTCACCGAACACGTGCGGATGACGGCGGATCAGCTTCTCGGTTACGCCGGCGGCGACTCGCGCGAGGTCACCAGCGCCTCGCTCCTCCAACAGCAGGGACAGGAAGTGGACCTGAAAGAGCACGTCGCCGAGCTCGTCGACCGTCTTGACATCGTCGCCGCGCTGCACCGCGTCGGCCAGCTCATAGGCCTCCTCGAGCGTGTGCGGGACGATCGAGCGCTCGTCCTGCTCACGGTCCCACGGACACTCTGCGCGCAGACGGCGCGTGATCTCGTCCAGCTGCGCGAGCGCTCGCAGGCCCCTCTTCGAGGCGCTGTCCGGTCCGCAGCCAGCGGCCGCCGTCGGACCGGCGTCGCGTGGGACCTCTTCCCCGCCGGTCACAGCGCATGCCGCCGATCACGAAGCGGAGCTTGAATGGGCGTGGCGACTAGCGGGTGGTGGCCGATCCGGTTGTCGCGGTCTTCGGCGCCTTGTAGCCGGGGCAGTCGCTGACGGCGTAATCGGAGCGGCACTTGGTCTTGCTCTGCCAGTTGTTCTTCGCGTGGGTTGCGACTGCGTTCTCGGCGCTGGTCTGAGCTTGTGAGGTCAGCAACTGCCGGATCTGCGGGGTCGCCTGCGTGAGCGATTGCTGCGTCGGATGCTTGACGCTCGTCACCTCCAACACGTAGTAGCCAGACGCCAGCTGGGCCTTGACCGGACCGAGCACCTTGTTGACTGGGGCCGAGAACGCTGCTTTGTCGAGCGCGGCGTCCTGCTGGCCCTTTGTCACACCCGTCAGCAGGCCACCATTGTTCTTGGTCGTCGCGTCGGTCGAGTACTGCTTTGCGACCGCACTCCAGCTCTGTCCTGCAGCCAGCGCCGCCTTCGCCTGGTTGGCCTGGGCCTGGGTCTTTGCGAGAACGATGCGGATGTTGCGCGTCTCCGGACTGCCGAAGCTCGACTTGTGCAGCGCGTAGTAAGCATTGATCTCCGCCGGCGTGACCGTCGTCTTGTGTTTGCTGACAAGGTCCATGGAGATGAGGTTCATGCGCACGCGGTAGAGGATGTCCTGCACCGTCTGGCCCGTCTCGGTCAGAAACTGCGCAAACGAGGACGCGGTCGGGAACTGTGACGCCTTGTCCTTGTTCAACTCCTGCTGCACCTGGGCGTCGGTGACCTTGATGTGCAACCTGGCGGCGTCGGCCTGGTACCAGTAGGACTCGATCAGAAAGTTCAGCACCTGGTTGGACATTGACGTGAACAGCTGGCCGCACTCGCTCTTGAGCTGCTTGTCAGAGGTCTTGCTCAGCGACGGGATCTGTTGGCGCACTTGGCGGATGCAACCCTTGAAGCTCGGCGGATCGGTCGGGACGATCACCGGTGAGCCGGGGCTCTGTGAAGCGGTTCCCTGCGCCGCGACGAACATCCAGTGGTTGAATGCCGCCGTCGAGATCGGATTGCCGGCGACGTCGGCCACGGAGTTGCCCGGTACGCCGCTCCCACACCCCGCCACCGCTGCAAGTACGAGACATCCGCTCAGCGCGAGGATGCTGGATCTGGTCAACCTCATCGCCGGACGATGGTAGCGAGCCATGACGCCCGTCGCACCCTGGGCCACCGGCTCCTTATCAAAAGCCAATGATTCGTTTACGAAGCTGAGTCACGCCGCGTAGCGCTCGATCCCTGCGCCGTCGCCTTCACCGAGCGCGTCAAGGAACCAACGAGGCCCGGTCATCGCAAGCTCGCTGTGCTACTACGTCACGCCGGTGTGTGACCGCCAGGTCAGGCCGCCTCGCGTGTGACCGCGAGCAGCACGCCGGTGTGTGACCGCCAGGTCAGGCCGCCTCGCGTGTGACCGCGAGCAGCACGTCGGCGGCCTTGACAACCGCCGGGAAGCGCTGCGCCGGGTCCTCGGGCACTCGCACCGAAAGCTGCGACTTGCCCGACTCGTACAGCGCCTCGGGAATCTCGGCGCGGATCCGCCTGGCGCGTACGGAGTCCAGCTCGATCGGTGTCACCGCCAGCCGGCCGCCGCGGAACGTGACCGCGCGTGCGCCGGCCTGTCCGAGCTTGATCCGGGCCTGCTGCAGCGCGATCAGATTGCGCAGCGGCTCGGGCAGCGCGCCGAATCGGTCCTCGAGCTCGTCGCGCAGCCCCATCAGGTCGGCGACCTCGCGGGCGCCCGCGATCCGGCGGTGCACATCCACCTTCGCCTGCTCGTAGGGTATGTAGCTCGCGGGAACAAAGGCGTCCACGTTGACGTCGAGCCGGACCGGCTCCCAGTCGTCTTCCGGCGAGGCTCCGTCGGCGGCGGTGCCAACCGCCTCGTCGAGCATCTGCATGTACAGCTCGAAGCCGAGCGCCGCCACGTGTCCTGACTGCTCGTCGCCGAGCAGGTTGCCGGCGCCGCGAATCTCGAGGTCGCGCATCGCGATCTTGAACCCGGCGCCGAGCTCGGTGAAGTCCGACAGCGCCGACAGACGTTGTGCCGCGTCCGGCGTCAGTGCCGCGGCACTTGGATACAGGAGGTACGCGTACGCGCGCTCGCGCGAGCGCCCCACGCGGCCGCGGATCTGGTAGAGCTGGGCCAGCCCGAACGTGTCGGCGTGCTCGACGACGAGCGTGTTGGCCTGGGGGATGTCGATCCCCGACTCGATGATGCTCGTGCACACGAGCACGTCCGCCTCGCCGCGCAGGAACCCGAGCATCCGCCCTTCGAGCTCGCGCTCGTCCAGCTGGCCGTGGGCCACCTCGAACCGCAGCCCCGGACACACCGCACGCAACCGCTCGGCCGTCTCGTCGATCGTCTCGACTCGGTTGTGCAGGAAGAACGCCTGCCCGTCGCGCTCGTGCTCGCGCAGCAGAGCGCGCTTGACGAGCTCCTCCTCGTACTCCCCGACGTATGTCTTGACCGGCCGTCGGCCTTCGGGCGGGGTCTCGATCACGCTGATGTCGCGCACGCCCGCCAGCGACATCTGCAAGGTCCGCGGGATCGGCGTCGCGCTCATCGAGATCACGTCGACGCGCAGCTTCAGCTGGCGCAGCAGGTCCTTCTGCTTGACGCCGAAGCGCTGCTCCTCGTCGACGATCAGCAGCCCCAGATCCTTGGCGCGCACGTCGCGCGACAGCAGCCGGTGCGTGCCGATGAGGATGTCGACCTCACCTTTGGAAAACCGCGCGACGGTCTCGCGCTGCTCGGCCGCCGGCCGGAAGCGCGACACGTGCGCGACCCCCACCGGGTAGTCCTTGAGCCGCTCGGAGAACGTCCCGAAGTGCTGTTGGGCCAGGATCGTGGTCGGAACGAGCAGCATCACCTGCTTGCCGTCCTGGACCGACTTGAACGCCGCCCGCAATGCGACCTCGGTCTTGCCGTAGCCGACGTCACCGCAGATCAGGCGATCCATCGGCCGCGGCGCCTCCATGTCACCCTTGACGCCCTCGATCGCGTCGCGCTGATCGGGGGTCTCGGTGAACGGGAACGCGTCCTCGAACTCGCGCTGCCAGTCGGTGTCGGGCGCGAACGCATGACCCTCGCGGCGCTTGCGCTCCGCGTAGAGGTTCAACAGCTCTCCGGCCAGCTCCTGGGCCGCCCGCCGCGCCCGCGCCTTGAGCGTCTCCCAGCGCGCGCCGCCGAGCTTGGACAGCGGCGGGTGCGCGCCGCCTGCGCCGACGTAGCGGCTGATCTTCGCCAGCTGGTCGACGGGCACGAACACGCGGTCCGATCCGGCGTACTCGAGATAGAGGTAGTCGCGCGTGACGTTTGCGACGGTCTTGGTGTCAAACCCCGCGAAGCGCGCGATCCCGTGGTCCTCGTGGACCACGATGTCGCCGGTCCGCAGATCGGCGAAGCTGCGCAGAACGCCGCGCCGGCGGGTCCGCTCGGGGCTCTCGGGCGCCCGGCGCCGGCGGAACAGACGGTGCTCGGGGATCACCGCGAGGTGGAACTGGGGTGCGATGAAGCCCTCCTGGAGCCTCGCGTGCGCGAACGTGAGCTCCCCGGTGCGCTGGTCGCGATCGTCGAGCCAGACGACCTTCAGCCGGCCGAGGTTGTAGCCGGCGCGCTCGCCCTCGCCACGGCGCGCGAACGCAACGACCGTGCGGTAGCCGGAGCGCTGGAGCTTCTCGAGCTCCGGCTCGGCCTCCTTGAGGCTACGCGCGGCGATGTCGGCGGTCTGAGCGCGGAACGAGAACGGCTGCTCCTGGTCGATGCTCGACAGCCGGATGCGCGCCCGCTGCGCAAGCGCCTCGCCGATCGCATCGACGCCGACGTACAGGTGGTGCGCGTCCTCGTCTCCGAATGCGGCCGTCACGTCCTGCCAGTGATCGGCCAGCGCCGGCGCGACGTCCTCCTCGGCGCTGACCAGCACCGCGGCTTCAGACGGCGCGAGCTCGAGGAACGGATGGAAGTTCTCGACGGGCAACAGCTCGGCGATGTCGGGGCGGTCGGCCGCATTCTCGAGCGCCGCGATCTCGGCCAGCTCGCGGTGTTCCTCGGCGAGCTCGGCCGCGGGCGCGACCTCGACCTCGGCCGCATCGCCAAGCGAGCGTTGCGTGAAGGTCGAGAACCACCGCAGCGACTCGATCTCGTCGCCGAACAGGTCGACGCGCACGGCTCGGTCCTCTGTCGCCGGGAACAGGTCCAGTAGCCCGCCGCGAATCGCGAACTGGCCGCGGTCGTCAACCTGGTCGACGCGCTCGTAGCCGGCCGCGACAAGGTCGAGCGCAGTCTCGTCGAGGTCCAGCAAATCCCCCGTCCGCAGGATGAAGCCGTGCGGACGCAGCGCGGGGTCAGGCACCTTCTCCGACAGCGCCACGGCACTGACGACGAGCACCGGCGCCTGGCCGGCGGGCGCTTCCAGCAACGCGTCGAGAGCCGCGATCCGCAGGCCGACGAGGTGTGGCGGCGGGGCCAGGTGCGACTCGTAGGTGACCCCCCGGCTCGGGTAGTAGCGGACCGTTCGCGGCTCGAGCCACGCCTTCAGCCCGGCCGCGAGGTCGCGCGCGGCGCGGTCGTCGCCGGCGACCACGATCGCCGGCCGATGGGGCACCTGCTCGAGCAGCGCCGCGAGCAGGTACGGCCGCAGCGACTGCGATACGAACGCCCGGCCGCCCTCGCGCGCGAGGGCGTCAGTCTGGGCATCGTCGTCGGCGTGGGCGAGCAGCGTCCGGAGCATCGACCTCTGAGTCTAGGAAGCCGCTGTGCGGCGTCGCCACCGTTGTGCGGCGCGACGGCAGCGCTCGCGGTCGCCGCGACCGGGGGCGCTCACCCGTCTCGCGTCATGGCAAGACCGCCTCCTCCTCGACCAGCCGCTGTGCGATGTCCGCGGCCCGATGCGCGAGCTCGGAGACCTCCGCCCCGGACTCCCGAAAGCGCCCGAGCACGTACGCGGCGACCAGTTCGGGATCGGTCGTCGGTGGCCGCCCGACGCCGGCTCTCACGCGCGTGAAGCCCGGCGAGCCGAGCGCTGCACGCAGTGACCTGAGGCCGTTGTGACCCGCCAGCCCGCCGCCCGTCCGCACGCGGATCTCCCCGAACGGCAGATCGATCTCGTCGTGCAGGACGAGTACCCGCTCGAGGGCGATCTTCAGCGCACCGCGAGCCGGGCCGACGGAGGTGCCTGCGTCGTTCATGTACGTCTGCGGCAGCAGCAAGGCTACTCGCGGCCCGCCCGGTCCGGTGCGTCCGATGCTCAGCAGGCCGCGGTACTTCGGTTTCGCCTTGGGCAGGTTCCACCGCTCGGCGAGCAGTTTCCCAATCTCGAAGCCCAGGTTGTGGCGCGTGCCCGCGTACTCCGCGCCGGGGTTGCCCAGGCCGACGATCAGCCAATCGACGAGCGGGTCGTTGATCGCCGCTACGGCGTCCTACCGGTCGCCACTGTCGCCACGCCGCTAGCCGCCACTGTCGCCACCGGTCGCGCCCTCGCCTTCCTGCGACGCCCGCTCGGCGGCTTCACCTTCCGCGACCAGCTCGGTCTCCTGTTCGATCTCGACGCCCGCCTCCTGAAGCTTGGGCGGCGTGAGCGTGGCGATCACCGTCTCCGGATCGTCGAGCAACGTGACGGCCGCGGGCGTAGCGATCGACTCGAGCGCCAGTGTGTCGCCGATCTCCATCGCGGAGACGTCGTGGTGGAGAGCTGTCGGGATATCCGTCGGGAGCGCCTCGATCCGCAGCTCGCGCGTCACGTGCTCGAGCACGCCGCCCTGCTTGACGCCCGGTGCCTCGTCGGCCCCGATCAGCTCGAGCGCGACCGTCGCCTCGAGCCGCTGGTCGAGCCGGACGCGCAACAGGTCGACGTGAATTGTCTCGCCGTTGACCGGATGGCGGGCCAGCTCCTTGACGACGACCGGGGTGGACGTCCCGTCGTCGATAGTCAGCTCGAGCACCGCGCCGGCACGCGCGAGCACGGCTCGCAGCACGCGCGAGTCGACGGCGAACGGGACCGGCGCGTCGCCGCCACCGTACACGATCCCGGGGACGCTCCCGTCCCGGCGCAACCGCCGCGCGGCACGCGACCCGGCCGGGTCGCGCCGTGACACCCTCAGCGCTGTCGTCGTCGTCGTCGCCATCAGCGGCAACGATGGTAGCGGGCCTGACCGGCCGACAACCCTTGGCGGGCCGCCGTGGCGCGGTACGCTTAAGGGTATGTCTGGGGATGCGGAGATCATCCTGATCCTCGGAGTGATGCACCTCCTCGGATTGGGTTGTGTCGCGCTGTTGCTGCTTCCTGCTCTGCGAGATGCGCACGAGCCCCCAGGTCCCGAGTCCGGCTCGGACGAAGGATGGGGTCACGGCCCGCCGCGACCCCCGAGCCGTCCGGAGGCGCCACGCGGCGGCATCCCGCTGACCGACGCCCAGCCCGCTCGCGTGCGCTTGCGTGATGGTCACGGACGCCTTGCGGATCGGCTGCCGGCGCACGAGCGCAGGCCGGCGCGCGAGCCCGAGCGCTCGCCCATCCGCACCGGCCGCGGCTGCGGCTGACGGGGACCGTCAGCGGTCGACGCCCCCGCCCCCACGCCGGGCGGGCAGCTTACGCCCGGGGCCTCAGAAGCGCGTGGGGCAGGTGGCATCCGCCTGCAGGCGCGGGGTGATCGCAAGCAATTCGACCCGCAGCCCGCTGAGCGCGTTGCCGGCGCGCCGCACTCGCACGCACTGTGTGATCGGCAGCGAGGAACCAACGTCCCACGCTACGCGCGCAGTCCCGAGAGTGCTGCTCAGCGAGAAGCCCGTGGACTGCTGCAGCGTTAGGATCAGCACTGTCCCCGCGTGCCTGAGCGCAGCGACGTCCGCCGCGATGCGCTCGCGACACGACGAGCTGGCACGGCATCCCTTGATCTGGTCGATCACGTACCCCTGATCGCCGTGAGCCTCGGCCCTGACCACCCTGGTGATCGCGTCGCGCTCCGCGGACTCGGCGCTGAACACGCGCGCCAGCAGCGCACTTATCGCGAGGAACGCGGCGATCGCCAGCGCGATCAGGACGAGGAGGCGGGAACGTCGCATGCCTCTTTAAAGCCCGCCGCGGCTGCAGTTCGTTTACTGGTCGCTGAGCTCCAGGAACCGCTCGACCGACGCCTCCTGATGATCGAGCCGCTCCGCGAGTGCCCGGGCGTGCTCGGAGGCGAGCTCCAGAAAGTCCTCGACGCAACGCTCAGGATCATCCGCAAGCGGGTAGATTCGCGAGATGTCCTGCTGTGCGCACGCGATTCCCATCGGCGGCTGGCCTTCGGCCAGCGTCCGCGCTGCGACGACGGGTGTGACCACGAGGTGCGAGTCACGCGCTATCAGCGCCGTCGGCAGCAGCCGATGAGCGGGTAGTCGCACCGACAGCGCAAGTGAGTGATCGACGCTGACGGCGGTCCCGACCAGCTGGCGCAGCGGTTCCCGCCAGACGTCGAGCACGATGTCAGCGCCCACCAGCGCATCTCGTAAGGCGGTCGCCTGCTCGACGTAGAGGCGCTCCGCCTCCGCGCGATCGCCCGCCTCGGCGAGGTCCAGATCGCACGGGACACGCAGCAGCTCGCTGGCGGCGACGGTCGCGCCGGCCGTCCGGCTTCCTCGCGTCACATACGTCTGCAGGGTCCCGAGGTCCCGCCGCCCGTGGAAGATGACCGTGACCGCCTCGCTGAGCGGCAGGCCGCCAACGCGCAGCGACACCGCCACTCCCGCCGAGTCGTCCAGCAATGCGCGCCGCAACAGCTCCTCGGCTCCGTCGCTCCATGACTTGGGATCTTGATCGAGCATCGCAGCCCCTTCAGATCGGCAGTTGGCACGCGATATTTACCCACAACGGCAAATGTTGTGCCAGCGCCAACTGGAGCACGCACCCACCTGTCCGCTGGCCATTGGGCGCATCGGCAGAACGAGTAGGCATCGGCAGAACGGGTAGGCTGCAACCGTGGTCAAGATCCTCTATAAGCCGTTCGCGATTATCGCAGCGCTGATAGGCGCAAGGCTCGGCAGAAGCGTTTTCAAGCAGGTGTGGGGCATCGTCGACGACGCCGACCCGCCACCCCCTACGACCGCGGAGGCGAGCCTGTCCAAGGTCGTCGGCGCCGCCGCGCTCGAAGCCGCCACGATGGCCGCGGTCGGCGCGGCTGTCGACCGTGCGAGTGCGCGCTGGTTTCACTACCTCACGGGCTTCTGGCCCGGTCAGAAGCGCGCGCGCAAGGCCGCGGCCGGCTAACAGCCCGTACGGGGCATCCGGCTGCCTGGCGCCACCGGCCCGCCGTTCACATACGCCCGGTATTCCGGCGGCGAGCCGGCGCCGCCAGACACGCCCATCCACTCGTTCAAAACCGGGCACTAAAACCGAGCACTAATTGTTGCGCGGGCCCTACCGGAGCACGAAGCCGTGCTCGGTGAGCTCAGACAGCGCAACCTCGAACGCGGCGAAGTCGCGTCGCACGAGCGCATCGACGGGCGCGCGCCCCGGCGGCCCCGAGCGGACCCAGCGGCGCAGCAGCGCCGGGCTGATCCGCTGCTGCGCCTCGTCGAGGAGGTCCAGCAGGATCGGCAGCTCGCTTCGGTGCTCGAGCTGACCGGACAGCAGCGCGAGCGCATCGACGCCGAGCAGCCGGCAGAGCTCGTCCTCGCTGAGCTCGAGCAGCTCCATCAACTGGGCAGCGCGATCGGTCTGCGAGCGCTGGCCCGTCCCTCGCGTCTTCTCAGGCTCACCCACGCGGCCGGCTCAGCTCGTCTCAGAACAGCTGGTTCTCGCCGCCGAACACGTCGCTCACCGATCCGTCGGTGAAGATCTGGCGGATCGAGTTGGTGAGCAGATCGGCGCAGGACAGGACCCGGACGTTGTCTGGGGCGCCCGGCGGCAGCGCGATCGTATCGGTGACGGCGATCTGCTCGAACCGCGCCGCCTCGAGGTTCTTCCACGCGTCACCGGAGAAGACGCCGTGAGTCGCGGCGGCGTACACGCGGCGTGCACCTGCGTCGAGCACCGCATCGGCCGCTGCCTTCAGCGTGCCCGCCGTATCGATGATGTCGTCGACCAGCACCGCGGTCTTGCCGGCCACATCGCCGATCACGTAGCCGATCTCGGCAACCTGCTGGGCCGGGCGCTCCTTGTTGAGAATCGCGAGATCGGCACCGATCTTGGAGGCGAACTTCTTGTTCAGCTTCACCCGACCCGCATCCGGCGCGACCACGACCAGGTCCTCGAGCCCTAGATCGGCGAAGTACTGGGTGAGCATGAACAGTGCGGTCATGTGATCGCACGGCTTCTGGAAGAAGCCCTGGATCTGTCCGGAGTGCAGGTCCATCGTCAGGATCCGGTCGATCCCCGCCGCCTCGAGCATCCGTGCCAACAGCCGCGCCGTGATCGGCTCACGAGGAGCGGATTTCTTGTCCTGCCGCGAGTACCCGTACCACGGACAGACGGCGATCACCCGGTGCGCCGAGCCGCCGACAGCGGCGTCGATCAACGCCAGCAGCTCGATCACGGCATCGTTCGTGCCCAGACGGTTGTGGAGGTTGGCCGACATCGGCTGCACGATGAACACGTCGGCACCGCGCACCGACTCTTCGTAACGGCAATAAACCTCGCCGTTGGAGAACGTGTTCAGCTTCACGCCGCCGAGCGCGACGCCGAGCTTTGCGGCGATCTTCGCGGCCAGCTCAGGGTTTGCCCGCCCGCTGACGAGCATCAGCTGCTTGTCGAAGCCGAACCGCAGGTGGCTCGGCACGGGGCTGGTCTCGAGCACGGTCACCGCCCCGCGCAGTGTACGCCCGCGCGTCGACGGGATCCTCGTCCGACGTCGCGAATCGAGCCTGAATGCTCGTCAAGCTCGAGCGTGATCCTCGCCAGCCGGCGCCCCCTGCTGCTGATCGCGGCGCTTGCGCCGCTCGGTGTACCCCTCGACGTTGCGCTGGTGGGCGCGGGCGATCCCGAGCGCGCTGGGAGGGACGTCGTCGGTGATCACCGACCCCGCGCCGGTGTAGGCCCCGTCGCCAACGGTGACCGGCGCGACGAGCATCGTGTCGACGCCGAGGAACGCCCCAGCTCCAATTCGTGTCCGGTTCTTGGTCGCGCCGTCATAGTTCGCAGTGATCGTGCCGGCGCCGACGTTGGTTCGCTCGCCGATCTCGGTGTCGCCGATGTAAGACAGATGCGGCACCTTCGCCCCCGGGCCGAGATCTGAGTTCTTGAGCTCGACGAACGCCCCGGCCTTGGCGCCGGTCCGCAGGACGGCGCCGGGACGAAGATAGGTGAACGGACCGACGCTGACCCGGTCACCGACCTCGGCGCGCTCGACGTGCGAGTGCAGCACGCTCGCATGGTCGCCGACGCGGGCGTCGATCAACGTCGTCGACGGGCCGATCGTCGCCCCTTCGCCGACCACGGTCGCGCCGTGGATGCAAGAGAAAGGCGCAATCACGGTGTCGGCGCCGATCTCGACGCCGACATCGATCACGGTCGCCCGCGGATCGACGATCGTCGCGCCGGCCAGCATCAGACGGCGGTGGATCCGCTCCTGTGCAATCGCCCTGACCTGCGCGAGCGCGGCGCGATCGTTGACGCCCAGCGCGCCGGTGCCGTCGCCGAGCTCGTAAGCGACGACGCTGCGCTCGTGCGAGCGGAGGATCGGCAGCACATCGGGCAGGTACTGCTCGCCCTGCGCGTTGTCCGCGCGCACTTCCTTCAACGCCGCGGCCAGCGCCCGCCCGTCGAACGCGAACATCCCGGTGTTGATCTCGCGGATGTGCAGCTCGAGCTCGCTCGCGTCGCCCGGGGCCTTGGTCTCGACGACCCGCTCGACTGTCCCGTCGGGCGCGCGCACGACGCGGCCGTAGCCCGACGGATCATCCAGTACCGCAGTCGCGATCGTCGCGGCCGAGCCGGCACGCGCGTGCGCGCGCGCGAGCCCGCGAATCGTCTCGGCCGTGACCAGCGGGTGGTCGCCGTTGAGCACGATCACGGTACCGTCGGCAGCGATCTGGCGCGTCGCGGCGCGAACCGCGTCGGCAGTTCCCAGCGGCTGTTGTTGAACTGCGATCTCGACGCCGTCGTCGACGACCTGCGCCAGCATGCCGTCGGGACCTTGCACGACCACGACCTTCGACGCGCCGGCCTCGAGCGCGGCGGCCATCGGCCACGCGATCAGCGGCCGGCCGCAGAGCGGATGCAGCAGCTTCGGCGTTGCCGATCGCATCCGCGTGCCCTGGCCCGCGGCGAGGATCACAACGATGGGTCCGGTCACGTAAAGATCGTAGGCGATCTGACCGACGCCACCGGCGAGCAATCCCAAACATGTGCATTACGCATCGTTTCGTGATGCCGGTTTGAGCCAGCTCGAATCAGCTGGGGAGCCTGGATTCGAACCAGAACCGGGACGTCCAAAGCGTCCTGTGCTGCCGTTACACCACTCCCCACCGTACGAGATCCGAGCACGCCTCACGTTATCTCATCGGCGCGCGCGTACTGCCGGCCGCGCGGGCGCCGACGAGCGGGGCGCCCCGAACGGGCCCTCACCCGGGCTGCGGCTCGCGGATGGCGCCGCGCAGCACCCTCGCGACGGGCTCAGGGATCGTCGGGTCGGCCAGCGCCGCGCGCACGTCGGCCGGGCGGTGCAGGGCACGCTCGGCTCGCAACAACCCGATCTCGAGTCCCGCGTCGCGAGAGGCGGCGGTCGCGATCGACATCACGTCCGGGCTGCGCCACGCGTGCTCGGGCAGCGCGAACAGCCGCGGCAGCGGGCGGGAGATCGCAATCAGGTACAGGCCACCGTCGATGACCGGGCCGAGGACGACATCACAGCGGTTGCCCAGATCGTTCAGCGCGGCGGTCGCGTGCTCCGGCCGCAAGCGCGGCAGGTCCGGCCAGACGATCACCAGCGGGCCGTTGGCGCGCCCGAACACCCGCGCGGCGGCGTCGGCGAGGCGCGCCGCGATGCCGTCGCCGTTCTGAGGAAACAGCGCCGCGCCGGGACCTACGAGTGCGCGCAACTCGGGGCCCGCATCGGGCGGATCGTGAGCGACGTGGACCGCATCGCCCGCGACCTGCGTGGCCCAGCCGACCGCATGGACGATCAACGCCGACTGCAGCGCGGCGCAGCCGCCGGCGCCCAGCAGCGGCTCGAGCGCTCGGCGTACCTCACCGCGGCGGGGGGCGCGAGCCATGACCAGAACGGCAGTTCGCGCACGGCTCATTCCTGGGCGAAGCGATAGACGGTTCCGACGGCCGGTGGAGGCTGCGCTGTCAGGCGCGCCAGCGCGCCGCTGATGACACCGGCGAAGATCGCCGAGCTGCGGCCCATCAGCTCGATCAGCTGCGCGACCGGCGTCGGCTCGCCTGGTCGGACCTCGTTTGCGTAGTCCGTCACGAATCCGATCAACGCGTAAGGCAGCTCCAGCTCACCGCACAACACGGACTCCGGGCCGCCGGTCTGGCTGACGGCGACCACGCCGCACCCGGCGAGCGCGGCGATCTCGCAGGGTGTGTTGAACCGCGGCCCGTCGACGTGGCCGTAAGCGCCGCCGTCTCGAGCGGGCAGGTGCTCGGCAGCGGCGAGCAGCGCGCTGCGCACCTCGCGCGAGAACGGCCCTCCGTGGAGGATCCAGTGACCGCGTTCGGGATCGCCCTGCTCGATGAAGAACGTGCACAGCGTCCCATCGGGCAGCCGGTTGGAAGGGAAGTGCAAGTCATCGAACACGACCAGCGATCCGAGCTCGAGCGTCGGATCGACCGCACCGCAGGCGGTGCACCCGATCACGGCCGTGGCGCCGAGCTGCTTGAGCGCCCAGATGTTCGCGCGGTGCGTGACGTGATTGGACAGCCGCATGTGGCCGGGTCCGTGTCTGGACACGTGGAGCACGGAGAAGCCGTCGTAGCTGCCGCGCGTCACCGACGTCTCACCGAACGGCGTCTGCACCGCGGCGGCGTCAGCCTGTTCGAATCCGGGGAGCGCGTAAGTACCAGATCCCGTGATGATCCCCACCGACATGCTGTAGATCTCCTCCTGACCCCGGTGGCCCACACCGGAGCATTCGATGCCCGTATGGATTATCTCAGACGTCCGGGCCGATCCGGCGGCCGCCTACCGGGGGACGCGCCCCCCTTCGGCGCCTGGCTCGGTTGCCGGGCCTCGCGGCGCGGCGATGCCGAGCACCCGCATCGCCTTCAGCCCGAGCGACAGCTTTTCGCGCCCGTCGGTGGAGGACACGTCCAGCCCGGTCAGCTCTCGCACCCGCTCGAAGCGGTAGCGGATCGTGTGACGGTGCGTGATCAGGCGCGCAGCGGTCGCGTTGACGTTCGCATCACAGTCGAGAAACGTCGACAGCGTGCCGAGCAGGTCCGTCTCGTATTGCTCGTCATATGAGACCAGCGGCCGCACCGTCTCGCTGTAGAAGCGTTTCAGCTCCGCCGGGTCGTCCATGTGCGGCAACAGCAGCTGATAGGTCCCGGTATCGGCATAGGACAGCTCCGACCGCTCGGAATCGCCTTCGACGACGTTGACCGCGAGCAGCGCCTCGTTGCGCGCACGGTGCAGGTCGAGCGGGTCGACCGCCTGCCGGCTGCGGCCGATCGCGAACGCGAACCCGGCCAGACCCGACTCGAGCTCGCGCAGCACGGCGGAGGAAACGCGGCGGGCCGTGTCGCCGTCGGGATCGGGCACGAGCAGCATGATCTCTCCCGGATCGCGATCGCTCGGCGCCGCGATCGACCCCGGTGCGATCGAGCGCGCGCCGCGCCCGGCCACCGCCAGCAGCCGCCGACGCCAGTCGTCTTCAGTCGGGCTGCGGGGGTGGGCACGCGCGGCGAGGACGCTGCCCCCGGCCGCGAGATCGGTCCCGAGCTCCTTGCCGCGCGCGACGAGGTCGGCTCGGTCGCCGATCCTCCCCTCGAGCACTGCCCGCTGAAAGCTCGCGGCGGCTTTCTCCGAGGCGCGCTCGGGTGCCCGCACGCGCTCGACCTCGGACGCGATCAGCGTCGTCACGAGCCGCAGCAGCGAGCCGTCGAGGGCCTGCTCGCGCGAACGCATCCGCAACCTTCCGACCGCCGTGTCGGCGACCTTCAGCTCGATCGTCATCACGTCCTCGGCATCGCGCATCAGCGAGCGCTCGTCCGCCGGCGAGCGGGCGGCAACCGCGAGCACCGCCGCCGAGCGGTCGATCAGGATCAGGCTTGCGTCGAGCGCCCGGGCGGACGCGCGCAGGATCTCGGGCAAGCCCGCACCGGCCTGGACGGCGTCCGTGATCGCGGCCAGCGCGCCGAGGTCGGGCGCACCAGCCGCACGGCGCGGAGCGCTGTCGGTCACGTCAGTGCTCCCCACCGTCAGAACACCCGCGGCCACTCGAGGACGACAAGCGCCCCGATGACGACGCCTACGCCCACCAACGCGGCCAGCACGTATGCCGACAGAATCACGACCGCGACGCGCTCGAGCGGTCGGCGATAGGCGGTGACCGCCGGCACGAGCACGAGCGCGCAAAACGCCGCGACGCCGAGCACACCGAGGCCGGCGCCGACGAGGTAGGTGATCGACTGATTGCTCATCGTTACACTGGAGATTGTGCCGAACGGGCACGACGAGTTCGCTCCCGGTCGTCTCTGTCACGCAAACAGCGGCAAACCATATCTTCGCGGGACCGGCACGGCGGACTCGGCGCGCGCCCATCGGTCCGCCAGCGAAGCGGCCGCAAAGCCGGCTCGCGACGCCGCGTCGTCGCCCCAGAAGAGGCCTGCGACGGTCGGACCTGAGCCACATACGAACGCGTGCTCGGCGCCGGCCTCGCGCGCGGTCTCGAGCGCCGCTTCGATCCGGGGACACAGTGACAAGGCGGCCGGCTGGAGGTCGTTGACCAGCAGCGCGTCGGGCGGCCGCTCGCCACTGTGCAGCGCCGCCGACAACTGCTCCCGCAGGCGCGCGAGCTCGGCTGACCCC
>Ga0335081_10007180_pt1 | contig 17792 bp, 16 predicted proteins | sample Lox_Sample_35_FD_206713 | JGI IMG/M metagenome (GOLD analysis project Ga0335081, IMG submission 206713) | Soil microbial communities from Loxahatchee National Wildlife Refuge, Florida, United States - Lox_Sample_3.5 | ecosystem: Environmental > Terrestrial > Soil > Wetlands | place: USA... | reverse complement strand
GGCTACGCCGGGGTCGAAGGCGAAGCGGTGAGGGCGTAGGGCAATGTCGCTGACCATCACCACTCCGGAATTGCAGAGCTACCTCGAAAGCTTTGCCCGCTTCGAGAAGACCGCGGTAGGGCGCGAGCTCGGCTGGCTGCGCGAGCTGCGTCAGGCCGGCTTCGCGCGCTTCTGCGAGCTTGGCTTCCCAACGACGCATGACGAAGACTGGCGTTTCACCAACGTTGCGCCTATCTCGCGCACGGCGTTTCAGGCTGCGCCAAGCGCCAAGGTCAGCCGGCGTGAGATTGAACCGTTTCTGATTCCCGGCGCGGCGTGCCAGCTCGTGTTCGTCAACGGGCATTACGCTCCCGAGCTCTCGTCAGTCGGCAAACCTCCCAAGGGCGTGCGCGTGAGCAGCCTGGCGGAGGCGATCAAGAGTGAAAGCGACAAATTGCAAGGTCGTATCGGCCGCTACGCGTCGTTCGACAAGGACGCCTTCATCGCGCTGAACAGCGCCTTCCTCGCCGATGGCGGATACGTTCACGTGCCGCGCGGGGTGGTGGTCGAGGAGCCGATCTGCTTTCTCTATGTTTCAACCGGCTACACAGCGCCGGCGATGGCGCACCCGCGCAACTTAATTGTCGCGGAGGATCACAGCCAGGTGACCGTGGTGGAGGACTACGTTTCCGTGGCAAGCGGTGTGATGTTCTCCAACGTCGTGACCGAGCTCTACGCAGGTAAGGACGCCGTGGTCGCGCACTACATGATCGAGCGCGAGGACGCGCAGGCGCTGAACGTCTCGACCTTGCGCATCGAGCAGGAGCGCAATGCCAACGTGGAGTCGCACTCCGTGCTGCTGGGTGGCGCGCTGGTACGCAATAACGTGCATCCTGTGCTGGCGGGCGAAGGCGCGGAGTGCCTGATCAACGGCCTCTACATCGCGACCGGCCGGCAGCACATGGACAACTACATGCTCGTCGAGCATGCCAAGCCGCGCTGCAACAGCCGCCAGTTCTACAACGGCATTCTGGACGAGCAGGCGCACGCGGTTTTTCACGGGCGAATCATCGTGCACAAAGACGCGCAGAAGACCGATGCCAAGCAGACCAACCGCAACCTGCTGCTGTCCGACGACGCGCAGATCGATACCAAGCCACAGCTCGAGATCTACGCCGACGACGTGAAGTGCACGCACGGCGCCACCATCGGGCAGGTGGAAGAGAACGCGCTCTTCTATCTCCGCTCGCGCGGCCTGGATGAAATCGCGGCCCGCCGCCTGCTGCTCTACGCCTTCGCCAGCGAGTGTCTGGACCGCATGCGGACGGGCCCGGTGCGTACCTATCTCGAAAGCCTGACCACGAGTTGGCTGCCCGAAGGCACGGCCCAGGTCGAGTCGGCGGGCGCGGTCACGCCACGCAATTGGGAGGAACTGGGATGACCACAGCCAGCCATGCCCTTACAAATAGCTTACCGCCGGTCGCCCCGCAGAGCACATTTGATGTGGAGCGCGTGCGCCGCGAGTTCGCCATCCTGCACCAGAAAGTTAACGGCAAGCCGCTGGTGTATCTCGATAACGCGGCCACCTCGCAGAAGCCCGAATCGGTGCTGCGCACCATCGACAAGTATTATCGCGAGTACAACTCGAACATCCATCGCGGAGTGCACTACCTCTCCGAGCGCGCGACGCAAGCCTACGAGCAGGCGCGCCAGGCGGTGCAGCGGTTCTTCAACGCGGGCGATCCGAGCGAAGTGATCTTCGTGCGCGGGACCACGGAAGCCATCAACCTGGTGGCGCAGACCTACGGGCGCAAGCACGTGGGCGCGGGCGATGAGATCGTGATCTCCGCCATGGAGCACCACTCCGGCATCGTGCCGTGGCAGATGCTCTGCCAAGAAAAAGGCGCGAAGCTGCGCGTGGCGCCGATCAACGACAGGGGCGAGATTCTGCTCGAAGACTTCGAAAAGCTGCTCGGGCCGAAGACGAAGTTCGTCTCGCTGGTGCACGTTTCGAATGTGCTGGGCACGATCAACCCGGTGCGCGAGATGATCGCCATGGCGCATCGCCACGGCATTCCGGTGATGCTCGATGGCGCGCAGGCGGTTCCGCACGTGAAGGTGGATGTCCGCGCGCTCGATGTTGATTTCTACGCCTTTTCCAGCCACAAGCTCTACGGGCCGACCGGTGAGGGCGTGCTCTACGGCAAAGCGAAGCTGCTCGAAGCCATGCCGCCTTACCAGGGCGGCGGAGACATGATCAGCTCGGTCACCTTCGAGAAGACGACCTACAACAAGCTGCCGCACCGCTTCGAAGCCGGCACACCGAATATCGCCGGCGCCATTGGCCTTGGTGCAGCGATCCAATATTTGAACCAGTTTGACTGGGAGCAAGTGGAGGCGCACGAGCGCGACGTGCTGAACTACGCGACCGAGCGCCTGTTGTCCATTCCCGCCGTGCGGCTCATCGGCACGGCGCGCGAGAAAACAGCAGTGGCGTCGTTTGTGATGGAGAACATTCATCCGCACGACGTGGGCACGATTCTCGATCAGGAGGGCATCGCCATTCGCACCGGCCACCACTGCGCCCAGCCGCTGATGCAGCGCTTCGGCATTCCGGCCACCGCTCGCGCGTCGTTCGCGCTCTACAACACGCGCACCGACGTGGATGCCCTGGTCGCGGGTCTGCAGAAGGTCCTTGAGGTGTTTCAGTAATGTCGGATCTGCGCGATCTTTATCAGGAGATCATCCTCGAGCACAGCAAGCAGCCCCGCAACTATCGCGCGATTCCCGCGGCCAATCACAAGGCCGAAGGCTACAACCCGCTGTGCGGGGACCACTTTACGGTTTACCTGACGCTGGAGGGCGATACCATCCGCGACGTAAGCTTCGAGGGTTCGGGTTGCGCCATTTCGAAGGCTTCCGCCTCGATGATGACGCAGGCGCTCAAAGGTAAGAGCCGCGCCGACGCGGAAGAGCTGTTCGAGAAATTTCACAAGCTGGTCACCGGGCACGCCGAGTCGAACGGCGCGGAGAGCCTGGGAAAGCTGGCAGCGTTCTCCGGCGTGTCGGAATTTCCAGTGCGGGTGAAGTGCGCGACTCTCGCCTGGCACACGCTACAGGCTGCGCTTAAAGGCGAGCAGGAGGCGGTTTCGACGGAGTAGCGGTCGGCCGCGATGGGTCAAGTGAAGGGGCACGACTTCAGTCGTGCCGTATTCGCCGCCGAATAGGACGGGGCTTCAGCCCCTGCAAACGAAAATGGAAACCGAAGTCAAAGGTCCGATCACGCTGAGCCGCGAAGTGGAGGCCACGCAGATCCCCATGGGCTGGCGGCTGAAGCTGCCCGCCGGCAGCACGGTGCGCATCACGCAGGCACTGGGCGGGAGCTACACGGTCACGACCGACGTCGGCTACATGGTGCGCATCGACGCCAAGGACGCCGACGCTCTGGGCATCACTCCCGGCGAGCAGCCGGCCGCTTCCGCGACCCCCGGCGAATTCAACGAGCAGGCGGTCTGGGAGCAGATGAAGCAGGTTTACGACCCGGAGATCCCGGTAAACGTCGTTGACCTGGGGCTGATATACGGCTGCGAGATCAAGGATGTGGAAGGCGGCAAGCGCCTGGAAGTGAAAATGTCGATGACCGCGCCCGGATGCGGCATGGGCGACATTCTGAAGGGCGACGTGCACAACAAGCTCTCGCGCCTGCCCGGCGTGAAGGAGGTTCAGGTGGAGATTGTCTTCGACCCGCCGTGGAACCCGGGCATGATGTCCGAGGCCGCCCGCCTGAAGCTTGGTCTCGATCTCGACATGATGGGCGGCTCACCCATGTACAGGTAAACTCCACGCACACTCTCCAGGTCATCCCGAGCGAAGCGCGATCGAACGGAGTGAGGAAGCGCGAGTCGAGGGACCCCTGCCCACAGCTAGGGTCTTGCCAGGTAGGGGTCCTTCGACTCGCCCTCGCTTCGCCTGCGAAGCTCGTGCTTCGCTCAGGATGACTTTGTTTGACCAGCGTGTCGCCGCGGCGAAAGAAGTTCACCACTGATGTTATGATGCTGGGCTTTGCGGAGGACACATGAGCATAGGCATCGCGCGCGTTGTATGTATTCTGTTTTCGCTGGGTCTGATGATGTTTGCCGAGACACAATCGGGCGGCCCGCCGCCAGTCACCGGCAAGCCGGTCACAACTGCCGACGGCCTCAAATACTGGGACACCAAGGTCGGCACCGGCACCACCGCGACCGCCGGACACAAGGTGAAGGTCCATTACACCGGCTGGCTCACCAACGGCAAGAAGTTCGACAGCTCGGTCGATCGCAAAGAGCCGTTCGAGTTCCAGCTTGGCGGCGGACAGGTGATCAAAGGCTGGGACGAAGGCGTCGCCGGGATGAAGGTCGGCGGCAAGCGCCGGCTGGAGATTCCGCCCTCGCTCGGCTACGGCAGCAGCGGCGCCGGCGGCGTGATCCCGCCCAATGCCACCCTGCTCTTCGACGTCGAACTGCTGGATGTGAAGTGATTCCTGTTTTCGCCAGGCGGCGGGCGGGTTTTCGCCCGCCACTCTGCGTCCATCTCCGCAGGGCAGAATCGGCATCTTAAGATAAGAGTTTTTGATAGTTCCCGGCCCGCTTCTGGGATAAGCTTCCGGCATCTCCCGCCACTTCGTCCAGGGCCGAGCCCCGGCCAGCCTCGGGGCAGAACGTGAATAGGTCCGGTTTTTCCGCGTCACGCGTCCCGGAGGCACATCCATGCGAATCCTCGACGTCCACGGTGACAACGCTTCTTTTTTTCAAGAACTGGCCCAGGCCAAGCGGCGGGTATTGGTGGTGGATTACGACAGCGTGATCGCGCCCTGCAGCGTCGTCCCGAGCGGCGTGCCCTATCCGACCGTCGCTGAACTTCTCGATTGCATCATGACCATCGGCGGCACGCGCGTGGTCGTGATCACCGGAGGCGAAGCGGCGGAACTCGCCTCGCCTTTGTCCGGACCCGCTCCCGACTTCTGGGGAAGCGATGCATCTCGCGGCCCCGACCCAATGTTTCCCACCATGCCGGCGGGAGAAGACACCGCCGTGGCCTTCCTCAGCGATCGTGATCGGCTTTTTCCCGCCCTGCCCGATGGGGCCTGCAGCGGCGGCGGATCCGGCGTCGAGAACGCCGCCTGTCGCCAGGATTTTGTGCAGTTTCTGGTAGACTGGCTGCGCGTCTGCGGTGGTGAGATCTGCTGATCGCATACAGCCTCCTGTGCCGACCGCGAATCTAACCGGACAATGGAGGTACCCTTGCGCGTAAGTCTCAAGCTGTTCGTTCCCGTGCTGCTGGCGGTGATTGCCGTGTCTCTGCTGTTCTCCGGCTATCTGGTCCGGCGGGACCGCCGGATCCAGGAACGCGATCTTTCGCGGCGGACGGAACTGCTTGCCGAAAGTCTGGATGACAGCGTGACCCCGCTTATGGGCTCGCGCCAGGAGCTGCAGCGCCTGGTGGAGCGGTGGGGCAACCGCGAACATCTGGCCGGGATTGCCGTGTATGACAGCCACGGGCGCCTGCTGGCCGCGAGTTCGGGACTGGCCAAGCGGCTGATATCGCCTCCCGCCGCGGCGCTGCACGCCATCCAGAAGGACGCCGGCACCGGCGAGTTCGTCACCCTGGGAGATAGCCCGGCGTATATCTACGCTAAGCCGCTCGAGCGCGACCAAGAGGTCGCCGGCGCGCTCGCCATCGTCCAAGACACCGCCTACATTGCCCGCCAAGGCACGCACTTGTGGCGCTATCTGCTCTTCAGCATCGGGGTGCAGGTGGTGTTGATCATCCTGATCAGCTTCTTCATGGTGCGGCACAGCATCCTGGCGCCGGTGGCGAAGACGGCGCAGTGGATGCGCGCGCTGCGCATGGGCACCACCACCGTCCCCGCCGCGGGCGGGACCGACCTGCTCAATCCGCTGACCCGCGAGGTGGCGACCTTTGCCGCCAGTCTCGCCGCGGCGCGTGCCTCTGCCGAGAACGAAGCGCAACTGCGCGTCGCCGGCGATTCCTCCTGGACCGCCGAACGCCTGAGCGTCTCCCTGCGCAGCAAGCTGGCGGAGAGCCCTCTGTTCGTGGTGGCCAACCGCGAGCCCTACATGCACGTGCGGCGCGGGAAGGGAATCGAAACCATCGTTCCCGCCAGCGGCCTGGTGACGGCGCTGGAGCCCATCCTGTGCGCCTGCGACGGCACCTGGATCGCGCACGGCAGCGGCGACGCCGACCGCGAGATGGTGGACGGGCGCAACTGCGTCCGTGTCCCGCCCGAACAGCCGCGCTACACCCTGCGCCGGGTGTGGCTGACCAAAGAAGAGGAAGAGGGATACTACTTCGGCTTCTCCAATGAAGGCTTGTGGCCGTTGTGCCACATCGCGCACACCCGGCCGGTGTTCCGGGAGAGCGATTGGGAATGGTATCGCGCGGTGAACGTCAAATTCGCCGAGGCGGTGCTCGACGAGATGGCCAGCACCCAGCGGCCGGTGGTCATCGTGCAGGATTACCACTTCGCGCTGCTGCCGCGCCTGATCAAGCAGCAACGGCCGGACGCGCGCGTCGCCATCTTCTGGCACATCCCCTGGCCGAACCCGGAAGCGTTTGGCATCTGTCCCTGGCAGCGCGAGCTGCTGGATGGCTTGCTGGGCGCGGACCTGATTGGATTCCACATCCAATCGCACTGCAATAATTTTCTGGAAACCGTGGACGGGGCGCTGGAGTCCCGCATCGACTGGGAACACTTTGCCGTGAACCGCCATGAGCACCTTACGTCGGTGCGTCCGTTCCCCATCAGCGTAGTGTGGGAGGAGCCGGCTCCGGACAAGAGCCCGAAGCCGGTGTACAAGCAACAATCGGCGCTGTTGAACGAGATGGGCGTCGAGGCGCTTTTCCTGGGCGTGGGCGTGGACCGCGTGGATTACACCAAGGGCATCCTGGAGCGCTTTCTGGCCATCGAGCGTTTTCTGGAAAAATATCCCACGTACCAAGGCAAGCTGACGTTCGCGCAGATCGGTGCGCCCAGCCGCACCCACATCAAGCGTTATCACGACCTGCTGGCGGAAGTGGAAGCGGAGGCCGACCGCATCAACTGGCGCTTCCAGTCCGGCAAGTGGAAGCCCATCATCTTTCTCAAGCGCCACCACAGCCATGAGCAAATCTCGCACTTCTACCGCGCCGCCGATTTCTGCCTGGTGACTTCGCTGCACGACGGCATGAACCTGGTGGCCAAGGAATTCGTGGCCGCCCGCGACGACGAGCAGGGGGTGCTGCTGCTCAGCATCTTCACCGGCGCTTCCCGCGAGCTGCGCGACGCCCTGATCGTGAATCCCTACGACACCGAGCAGCTTGCCGACGCGATCTATCGCGCCCTCGAAATGGGGCCTGCCGAGAAGAAAGCCCGCATGCAGCGTATGCGGCGCGAAGTAAAAAACAATAATGTGTATCGCTGGGCCGCAAATCTCATCGGAGAACTGTGCGAAGCGCGGCTCGACCCTCCGGAGCGCTCTCGGGAGGAATCCAGGGAATCGCGGGAGCTGGCCGCGCGATGAATATGCGCTGGCGGGCGCTGGCCTGCGATTACGATGGAACGCTTGCCAGCAGAGGCCGGGTGTCGCCTACAACCATCGCCGCACTGACCCAGGTGCGGAATTCTCGCCGTAAACTGCTGCTGGTAACGGGCCGCGAACTGCCCGAACTGCTCGAAGTTTTCCCTTTCGTCTCAGTGTTCGATCGAGTGGTGGCGGAAAATGGCGCGCTGGTATTTGACCCGGCGAGCGGTAAACGACGCGTGTTGGGACATCGGCCCTCCCCCAAGCTGCTGAATGCGCTGCGGACCCACAGAGTGAGGCCATTGTCGATCGGCCGGGTCATAGTCGCCACCTTGCGCACACAACGGCCGGTCGTTGCCCGCATGATTGACGAGCTGAAGCTGCCCCTCGAGGTCATTCTCAATAAACGTTCCCTGATGGTTTTGCCCTACGGAGTGAACAAGGCTAGCGGCCTGCTGGACGCTCTACGCGAGATCGGCGTCGCGCCCAGAGATGCCGTTGGCGTTGGAGATGCCGAGAATGACGAGGATTTCCTGGCGCTCTGCGGCTACTCAGCAGCCGTTGCCAACGCGCTTCCCGGACTCAAGCATAAGGTGGATCTGGTGACCTCTGCGGGCTATGGCGCGGGTGTCACCGAGCTGGTCAGTTGCCTGCTTAATGGCGGCCCGCCTCCACAATCGCGATTGCGGCGCTCCTGAGAGCTTACCTCTTTCTTTGCGATTTCAATCTCACTTTGCTGTTCGCGGGTCGTCCATTACGATAGGCACTTACATCATGGAGGATCATGTGAGACCAAACCTTGCCGCAGGTACGGCTGTTTTAATGCTCGCAGTCTTTGGATTCTCGTCTCTCGCTGCGGCCGAAGAACCCGCGGCGCCCAGCGCGCTGGTGGACCGCGTGGGCAATACCGGTTTTGTTCTGCTTCGCGCCGACAGTTTCAAAGCGCTCGATGCCAAGCAGCAGGCCCTCGCCTATTGGCTCACGCGAGCCGCGATTGCCATTGATCCCATCATTTACGACCAGCTATCTCCATATGGCCTGCGTCAGAAGCGGCTGCTGGAGGAGATTGTCGCGCATCCGGCGGGCATCGATCCGGCGGTGATGAACAAGATCACCAGCTTCACCAAGCTGTTCTGGGGAAACCGTGGCAACCACAATGAGAACACGGCGCAGAAATTTCTTCCTGCGTTTACCTTTGAGGAGTTTAGAGAAGCTGCGCGAACGGCGCAAAGGCACGGCGCCATGAAAACGGCTTATGGCACTCTGCCTCCGCTGTCCACGCCCGCGCAATTGAACAAAGAGCTGGACGACCTGCAAGCCTCGCTCTTCGATTCAAGCTTCCAGCCCATGATGACAGCTAAGAGTCCACAAGGTGGCAAGGACATCATCCAGGCCAGCTCTAATAATTTTTATTCCGGCGTGAGCCTCGCCGACTTGAAAGACTTCAAGGACCAGTACCCGCTGAACTCGCGGTTAGTGAGAGGTAAGGACGGCAAGCTCCACGAGGAAGTTTATCGCGCCGGCACGCCTGACGGCCGCATTCCTCCGGGCCTTTACGCTACATACCTGAGCCGCGCCAACCAGTACCTGGAGAAGGCGCGCGCTGCCGCAGATCCGAAGCAGGCAGAGGTGATTGCCGCGCTTATACGGTTCTACCAGACGGGTGATTTCAAGGACTGGCTCAAGTTCGGCGCTGCCTGGGTGCAGGACAATTCGCCGGTTGACTTCGCCAACGGTTTCATCGAAATCTACCGCGACGCCCGTGGCGCCAAAGGCAGCTCCCAAAGCTTCGTCTCCGTAACCGACAAGCCGCTTACCGACGCCATGGTGAAGCTGGGCGAGAACGCGCAATACTTCGAGCAGAAAGCGCCCTGGGATGACAAATACAAAAAGATTGGCGTGCAGCCGCCGGTGGTAAAAGCGGTGGAGACGGTCATTGAAACGGGCGATTTCCAGGCGACCACGATCGGCGACAATCTGCCCAACGAGAATGAAATCCGCGAGAAGTACGGCAGCAAGAATTTTCTGTTTACGGGAAGCTCGCGCGCGCTGAACGTTGCTGGCGGGTTCAAGTCGCTGGAGGAGTTCGCGGCCACGCCCGAGCAGGTCGCGCGCGGCAAGAAGTATGGCAATGAAGCCGAAGAGCTCGAGACCGCCATGCACGAGGTCATAGGACACGGTTCGGGCAAGCTCAGTGATCGACTCAAGGGCGGCTCAGAGCCTTATCTGAAGGAGTATTTCTCGGCGCTCGAAGAAGGGCGCGCAGACCTGATGGCGCTGTGGAACGTGTGGGACCCAAAGCTGAAGGAACTGGGACTCGTCTCAAACCAGGACGAGGTTGCCAAGGCCATGTACGACCGCCAGATTCTTGCGGCGCTGGTCCAGCTTAGGCGCATTACCAGGGGTGACACTATCGAAGAGGACCATGCCCGCGACCGGCAGATGATTGCGCGCTACATTCAAGACAAGGTTCCCGGATCCATTGAGCAATCTGATCGCGATGGCAAGACCTATCTTCAAGTAAAGGACTATCAAAAAATGCACGACGGCGTCGGCATGCTGCTCGCCGAGCTGATGCGCATCAAGGCGGAGGGCGACTACGATGCCATTAAAGCGCTCACCGAGCGCTATGGCGTGCACTTCGATCCCGCGCTGCGCGACCAGGTGATAGCCCGCTACCGGAAACTCGACATCCCTACCTACTGGGCGGGAATCTATTGCTGGCTGGAGGCGTCGTTCGACGTTAAGGGCAAGCTGAAAAACGTCAGCTTGGAATATCCGCACGACGTCCTGCGACAGTATCTAGGCTACGCTGCGATGTACGACAAGGGAGTTGCCCTGCAGAAAGAAAAATCCGGCGAGAGAGTTAAGAATTCCCGATCAGCACGCCAGTAAGAAACACCAGAACCCCACCCAGCCCGACCTGCACCGCGGCGGAGAGCACCGGTGTTTCCATGTAGCGATTGCGGATCCAGGTGATGGTTGCGAGCTCGGCGACCACGACCATCGCAGCCACGGCGGTTGCTACTTTGAAGGAGGGGATCAGAAAGGGCAGAGTGTGGCCGATGCCACCAACGGTGGTCATCAGGCCTGAGGCCAGGCCACGTAGCCAGGGATGCCCGCGTCCGGTGAGGCTGCCGTCATCGGACAACGCCTCAGCAAATCCCATGCTGATACCGGCGCCAAGAGACGCCGCCAGCCCGACCGCGAATGCCGTCCAACTGCTGCGGGTAGCGAAGGCGGCGGCGAACACCGGCGCCAGCGTGGACACGGAACCATCCATCAACCCCACCAGGCCGGGCTGAACGATCTGCAACAGGAACAGCTTCTTGCGTGCCTCCTCTTCCTGACGCTTGGTGTCCGGTTCGAGCGCGGTCTTCTCCAGTTGTTCGGCGCGACACTCGTGCAAGCGCTCTACCTCGGCAAGGTCGTCGAGCAACTGGCGGATACTGGCGTCCGTGGCTCTTGCCGCTGCCTTCTCATAGAAGCGGCGGACTTCCTCCTCCATGGCTGCGGCCTGGCTGCGGATAGCGTTCAACCGCAAGGGATGCGCCAGCCAGATGGGACGCCGCTGCACGAAGCCCTTCACGTCCTGGCGGCGGATGAGGGGAATGTGCTCGCCAAACTTCTGCCGGTACAGGTCCAGCAACTGGCGGCGGTGGCCCGATTCTTCCTCCCGCATGCCCTCGAATACTTTGGCCGTCGATGGATACTCTTCGCGCAATCCTTCCGCGAAATCGGCGTAGATGCGCTCGTCTTCTTCTTCCAGCGAAATGGCCAGCGCCAGCACTTCCTGTTGGGACAGCGTGTCGAAGCTTCTCATCTGCGCTCCTCGAACCCACAAGGCTGCCCATAATACAAAAGAGGGGACACAGAGTCCCCTCTGCTGCATCGGCTATTTTCTCGTTCAGGCCGATTTTTTCTGTGCTTGCATCTGCGCCCAGAAAGCCTGGGCACGCTTCTCCGTTTCCTGCGCGCTGAGTTCTTCCTTGCGGGTTGCGATCGACCAGCTGTGACCGAACGGGTCCTGCAGCTGCCCGAAGCGGTCTCCCCAGAACATGTCGGTGACAGCCATAACCTCGCGCCCGCCGGCGGAGATCGCTTGCTTGAACGACGCGTCTACATCGGGAACGTACAGGTGCAGACTGGTGGTCGTACCGCCGAGCGACTGCGGTGACTTGAAAGGACTTCCCGGAAATTCATCCGCCAGGAAGATTATAGAGTCGCCGATCTTGAGCTCGGCGTGGCCCAGGGTGCCGCCGGGACCGTCCATCCGGCTCAGCACCTGCGCTCCGAACGCCCGTTTGTAGAAATCAATCGCCGCGGCAGCGCCCTTGATTACGAGGTGCGGCGTGAGGGTGTGGAAGCCTTCAGGAATTGGCGTCACAGCTTTAGCCATGCGATTTCTCCTTTGTCGGTTGTGTCGTGCCTTGATGATGCGCTCCCCGCATCCACTACGGGAAACGCTTTGAGAAACGCGTTATTTTCATTATACGAGACGCACGCCGCGGCAAAACGCAACCATCCCGATTTTCCACATTTGCACTAATCACGGGCATTGACGCCGCTAAGCCCCGCATTTAAGGTGAGCAACGTCGACGGTCGAAAGGGTTGGCTTCCTGAACAGTAGCCAGTCCGAAGTAGGCCGGGTGATCAGTCCGGCGGGGCGACCCAAACGGACCGCCAGGCCCGAAAAAACCGGCGAGCTTGCGAGAGTGCGCTGGGGCTTGGAACTGCGAAAGCAGTGATCGCATCAGGGGCTGTGACGGTGCATGTTTCCACGTCGTCTGACTCCCTCGCAGGAGCCGGCGGCTAGAACATAACCAATGTCGCAGCCCTTTCTGTTTTTGTGCAGGAGTCTGGCGGACGTGAAGGAGCAACTGGAAAGCCTGGTACTGCAGATGGTACGTGGCGGCATCCGCTACGGCGAGGCAGTGCGAGAGTTCAAGCGGGCTTTCCTCAATAAGGTTCTGGCGGAGAATCGGGGCAACCAGTGCCAGGCAGCCAAAGTTCTGGGCATGCACCGTAACTCGCTGGGCCGTGCGCTGGCCGAGCTCAAGATTGATCCGCGCGCCTTGCGTCTTCAATTGCGCAGGCCTCCCCGTAGTGAACGTCCCGCGCCCGCTCGCCGCGCTGCCTCAGGCCGCTGATCTGTTCCGGAACGCGTTTCACCGTTCGCTGCCAGATTCTCGGGAATTACTACCAACATTGAAATCTTTCGCAGTTATCAGTTGGATAATCTGGCACGGGGGCTATACTATTCGGATTCGGTGGGGATGGTTGTGCCACCCGCCGGAGTGCGGCCGCGTAGTTCATGCTTTTCACGACAACCTGTAGGGAGAGCCGATGAATGCTCTGTTGGTTTATCCGGAATGGCCTGACACCTATTGGAGCTTCAAACACGCCTTGCCGTTCGAAGGTAAGCGCTCGGCCTACCCGCCGCTGGGTTTGATGACTATTTCCTCGCTGCTTCCGGGGCACTGGAAGAAGCGCCTCGTCGACACCAACGTCAAGAGACTTACCGACTCCGATCTGCGCTGGGCGGACGTGGTGATGCTCAGCGGGATGCTGGTTCATCGCCGCGAGATACTCGATATCCTTTCCCGCTGCCGCGCCCGCGGGCTGCGCACCGTGATCGGCGGTCCCATCACCAGCAGCGTGGATGAACTCCCGTTAGCCGCGGACCACGTCGTTGTAGGCGAAGCTGAGGATTTGATGCCTGCCCTGGTGGCCGACCTGGAAGCAGGCACGGCCAAGCCGTTTTACAAAGCCCATACCCTGCCTGACCTGAGCAAAACCCCGTTGCCCGATCTCGACCTTGTTAATCTGAAGCCCTACAGTGCGGTCGGGATCCAGTATTCCCGGGGCTGTCCCTTCAACTGTGAATTCTGCGACATCATCGAGATCTACGGCCGCCGACCGCGCACCAAGTCTCCCGAACAGGTTGTGGCTGAACTTGATCTGCTTCACGACCGCAAGTGGCGCGGCTCGGTCTTCCTGGTCGACGACAATTTCATCGGCAACAAGAAAAAGGTCAAAGAGCTGCTGCCGGCGCTGGTCGACTGGAATTCACGGCACGGCCGGCCGTTTACTTTCTTCACCGAAGCTTCTCTCAATTTGGCCGACGATTCTGAGCTGCTGGAGATGATGAAGGCATCCGGCTTCATCCGCGTATTTCTAGGCATCGAGACTCCGGTCGAGGCCAGTTTGAAGGAAGCGCAAAAGCTGCAGAACACCCGCCGCAGCCTGCTGGAGAGTGTGCAGAACATCCAGAGCTATGGCATCGAGGTGATGGCGGGCTTCATTGTCGGGTTCGATAATGATCCCGAGGACGTCTTCGACCGCCAGGTGGAATTCATCGATAAGAGCGCCATCCCCCTGGCCATGGTTGGTTTGCTGCAGGCGCTGCCCGGTACCCAGCTCTACCGCCGGCTGGTTAAGGAAAACCGTCTGGTCACCGACGGCACGGGCGACAACATGGAGACCCGGCTGAACTTCATCCCCAAGATGGATCCGCAACGGCTCATCGACGGATATCGCTCCATCCTCAAGCGGATCTATGAACGCGATGCCTACTACGATCGTGTGCGCCGCTTTCTCAGCCAGTACCACCCCGCCAACCACGTGCGCCACCAGGTCTCCGACTACCTCGCGTTTGCGCGCTCCATGTTGAAGCAGGGCGTGCTGGGCAGCCAGCGCAGCACCTACTGGAAGTTTATCTACGACGCGGCCACTCGCTATCGCCATGCCTTCGGCACGGCCATCACCTTGGCCATCATGGGCTACCACTTCGAAAAGATCACGGAGAAGGTCTTGCTGCGCGATCCCTCCCAGGAGAACGTCGCCCTCGGGCTGCTCGAGCCTGGCATGGAACAAAGCGCCTGATTCTTTCTATTGTCCCCGGCTGGTTGGCGGGATGATCCCGTTCATCCGCAGGTATTCCACCATTTGCCCATAATGGTTGAAACCATGGCCGATGAGTTCCGCGCTCATGTCCAATCGCGTGGTTGGCCGCGAGCCGAAGGGGTTCTTGACCGCTCCGGTGGCGTTCTTCTCATTGATGGTGGTCACGGCTTTGTGGGCGTAGGCAAAAGAATCCCTCAGGAATTGCAGGACGTCTTTCCTTGAAGTCATGCTCTCGGGGCCATCCTCGCCAACAACGCTCGCGGGCGGCTTCTCCTCCAGAATAGCAGCCGCGATTAGATAGTTCGTCGCCGCCACGTGTTTGATCTGCTGCGCAAAGCTCCGCACTCCTTTGAATTCGCCGGCGGTGGGCGCAAACCCGAACTTCTCCTCGGGCATGGCTTCAGCCGTGATTACCAGGTCGTGCTCGAGATACTTGAGTTGACCATTCAGGATTGAGGCCAGCGTCGCAGGCTCGGCGGATTTCTGGCCGACTGCTAAACCGGAAGTGAGAACCAGGAGCGTCAACCACGCGGCAGCAGGCAAGGCATTGAGCGTCATACAGTCCTCCGTCCAGATGTCCCGCACACGAAACAGGATTGGGCCAGATTCGGCGGGCGATTATCCCATCTCCATTTCATAGGCGGGAAGACGATAGCGCGCCGCCGCAGCCAGGCCCAGCACCATGCCCAATGCCGCCAGCATAAAGGCAGCGGGGATTCCCATGCGCGCAGCCACCGCTCCCCATAGGGTGCTGCCGGCGGCCATCCCGCCCTGCAGCGCCAGCAGGTACAAAGAGAGAGTCCGCGCGCGGATCCAGGCCGGGCACATCACCTGGGCCGTGACATTCAGCGTGGCGATGATGGCGATCCAGCACATGCCCCCGAAAAAGAGCACGGCGCACAGCCAGCCGAAGGCCGCCAATTGCGCCACCGCGAAGGTGACCAGGGCGAACAGAATGGTCCCCGTTCCCACCAGCGCGTCGCAGGAGAAGGCCCGCCGGAGAGCGGGCAGAGCTACCGCTCCCGCCAGGGCGCCCAGCCCGAAGAAGCCGAGCATCAATCCGTAACCGACCGGGCCATGCGGTCGCGCCACCAGCGGCAGCAGCGCCCAGATCACACTGGCGAACAGGCTGAAGACGGCTGTCCGCACCAGAACCACGCGCACCGTGGGGGTCCCGCGTGCGTAGCGGAATCCCGCTACCAGCGCCTGGCGAAGGCGTTTGGCCGGTTCCGGCACTTCGTGTGGCACACGCTTCCAGCGATAGAGAAAAATGATGACTCCGAAGAACGAAGCTGCGTTCAGTAGAAAAGCGAATCCCGAACCCGCGGCGGCGATCACCAGCCCGCCCAGAGCCGGTCCCACAGCCCGGGCCGCGTTGTATCCGGCGGAGTTCAGCGCGACGGCGGAGGCCAGTCGCTGGCTGGAAACAGTTTCAGGGGTGATCGCCTGCCACGCTGGATCGTTCATCACGGCGCCTAAGCCCAGTGCGAAGGTCAGCAACACCAGGCTCCATGGTGTCACCATTCCGAAAACAGTCAGGATGCCCAAGGCGGCTGCAGCGGCAACCATCCATGCCTGGCTAAGCAGCAGAAAACGGCGACGGTCCACCATGTCGGCCAGGGCCCCGGCAGGCAGGATGACCAGAAAGACCGGCAGGGTGGTAGCGGCCTGCACCAGGCCCACCATCATGGGCGACGCGGTGAGCGAGGCCATCAACCACCCCGTGCCCATGTTTTGCATCCAGGTGCCGACGTAGGAGATGACCGAAGCCGTCCACAGCGTGCGAAACAGAGGCTCGCGCAGCGGACTCCACGCCGACTCGGCAACCGGACGCGCCTCCGTTGCTACCGGCACACGTGGTTGAGGTTCGGCCATGCTGATAGGAGAGCCCCCGCGCAGGTTCACGATGCTACCTCATCCCTAGACGAGGGACTGTCAAAAAGCCAAGTCGTGAGCAGAATTTTTACCCGGCTAGTCCGGGAATGAGACCACGGAAGGCTTAATGCACCCGATACTCCTTATAGAGGTCCAACCGATTGATCACGCCCAGAATCAGCCGTGTGAAAGCGGCGTACTCGTTGACGCTTTCGTCGGACACCGACCTCAGCGACAGCCGCCGCGCCTCGCGCACGGTTTCCAGATCGCCGGGGGTGAGGGTGGCGATGGCGCTACGGATGAGCGGCTCATCGCCAGCGATGCCCACGACTGGGTCATCCTTCTTAAGCTCGGCTTCCAACTCTCCCGCAGATTTCGGCAGCGCATGCAGCCGCGCCAGCACCTGCGCGCGCGAGTACGTCGGAATCACGTTGTCAGGCGGAGCATGATAGGCCAGCACCTGAACCACTTCCTTCTGAGCATAGTCTGGCAGGTCGTCGATTCCCGACAGTCCCGCCAGGGCCCGCAAGCTTTCCTCCGTCATGTTGAGCGCCAGCTCGAGCGCTGCCGTCCCCCGCACGTATGCTGGCTTTGCCGCCAGGAGCGAGGCGAGATACTGGTCGGCGCGGCCGGCGCTCATGCTCCCGTAAAGAAATGTAGCGCCGGTTGCGCGGTCTACCGCCAGCGAGCGCTCCGGTATAAAACCGTCCACCTGCGGATAGCGAACGTATTTTTCTGCCAGCGCGCCGGTGTCCACTCCGTGCTGCGCCAGCTCCAGCACCAACTCGACATAATTAGCGGTGTTGATCTCTCCCAGGTCGCTCCGGCCGGCTGCTTCGCTCACCGCCGCTAAAGAGGCTTGCGAATCGTCCAAATTAAGCAGCAAACTTGCGCCCTCGAACAGGAAGAAGGGGTCTCCGCGCTCCGATTTCAGCATCTCGCGCAGGCAACGAACCCCGCGCTCCCCCTGCGACTCTGCCAGTTTCCGGAAGCGTTCGATCTGCGCTTCTTTTGCCGTTCGCTGTTGCTCGGTAAGCTTTGTCGGATGGAAGCCGTACGTTTCCTTCTTGAGTGCCTGCATCTCGGCGCAGCCTCGTTCCTGCGCCGTCGCAGCGGAAGCCAGCAGCAGCGACAGAAGTATCGGTGCGAAATGGCGCGACTGGAAGGCTGAGGGCATAGGATGTTGGGCGGGCAATCTGCTCAATGTATCACGCTCCTTTGTTAGAATACCGAGGTGGGGAATCCGCTGTTAGAGCGCAAGATCGAGAAGTGTCCGGACCACGTACGCCTCAAGGGACGCATTCTTTTTCTCACGGAAGATCCTGACCTCATCAAGCGTCAACTGGCGGGCGAAGACCTGCCATGGGACACCGCCGACCCGCAGAACAATCCGAAGTTGCGCGACGACATCTCGACCGACGAGATCACGCCGGCGCACATCTGCTTCTACTTCGACGAGACCCTGGGCGAATT
>Ga0335081_10007179_pt1 | contig 17793 bp, 15 predicted proteins | sample Lox_Sample_35_FD_206713 | JGI IMG/M metagenome (GOLD analysis project Ga0335081, IMG submission 206713) | Soil microbial communities from Loxahatchee National Wildlife Refuge, Florida, United States - Lox_Sample_3.5 | ecosystem: Environmental > Terrestrial > Soil > Wetlands | place: USA... | reverse complement strand
ACACCGAAGAACGTGGGGGCCGGCTCGCCGGGGGCGGCCATGTTGGGCACGGTGAGGTCGGGCAGACCGCCACTGCGCAGCCACTGGAGGACGTAACCCGGCCGGGTCATGCCCTCCGGAGCGAGCCGCACGAGCGTTCGCAGGTCCATCCTCTCGGGGATCGCCGGGCTGCCCCAGTCCCGGCCGTTGGAGAACGACCAGTCCAGGGTCACGATCAGGGCCCTGGCCCCGGCCTGGCGGGCCCGCTCGATCCGCTGCAGCATCGTGTCCTTGCCGCCGGACCAGTAGACCTGGAAGAACATCTTCGGGTTCGCCGCCGCCACCTCCTCCACGGGCATGCTGGCAAACGAGCTCAGGCCCATGGCCGTGCCCGCCTCGGCCGTCCCGCGCGCCACCCCCACTTCGCCGTCGGGGTGCACGGCCTGCACCCCGGTCGGGGACGCGATGACCGGCAGCGAGATCTCCTGTCCGAGGACCGACGTGGCCAGCTGCCGGACCGCGGGCAGGTCGGCGATGTGCGGCGGGGTGAACCGCAGCTCGCTGAACGCGGCCACGTTGTCTCGCAACGTGACACCCTGCTCCGTGCCGGCCACCAGCGACAGGTACACCGACCTGGGCAGCTGCCGCTGGGCCCGGCGGCGCGCCTCCTCGACCGTCTCGAACCATTCGCGGGTACTGGCCATCGGTTCTCCCTCGTCCGGCCGGACTGCCTGAAGGCCCTATTTTGGCACTCAGTGCTGTAATTATCCAGCCCTGGGCCTAGCCGTAGTATTCACGACCATGCCAGCTGGCGACGCACGGCCAGAGGACCATCTCGACCGGCTCCGGTGGAATGCCAGGTACGCCGAGGGTTTCGGCGTCTGCTGGCCCGCCGCCAGTAGGCTCGGCTCGATGACAAAACCCCCGATGATGCCGGACCGGTTATGGCCCGCTACCAGCTCGCTGGTCTGCTGCGCCGCCCGATCGCCGTGGCGCCCATGGCCGGCGGCCCGTCAACGACCGAACTGGTCATCGCGGCGGCCCGCGCCGGAGCACTCGGCTTCCTGGCCGCCGGGTACAAGACGCCCGCGGCGATGGCGGCCGAGATCACCGCCGTGCGCGCGGCGACGCCGGAACCGTTCGGGGTGAACGTCTTCGTGCCCGGCACGCCGTGCCCGGACCCCGCGGCGCTGGAACGGTATCTCAGGTCCCTGCGCACCGCCGGGCCGCTGGGCGAGGGCAGCTGGGACGACGATGGCTACGACGATAAGGTCGCGGCGCTGCTGGCCGATCCGCCCCCGGTCATTAGCTTCACCTTCGGCTGCCCTCCCGCCGAGGTGATCAGCGCCCTGCAGGACGCGGGCAGCCTGGTCATGATCACCGTGACCAGTCCCGGTGAGGCGGTCCTGGCCACCGCGGGGGGCGCGGATGCGCTCTGCGTCCAGGGTTATGAGGCTGGCGCCCACCGGGGCACGTTCGTGAACGACGACGTGCCCGGCCGGGACTACGGCCTGCTGTCGCTGATCGGCGAGGTGGCCAGGGTCACCGGCCTGCCGCAGGTCGCCGCCGGGGGCATCATGGGCCCGCGCCAGGTTCGGGCCGCGATCGCGGCGGGAGCGATGGCCGCGCAGTGCGGCACGGCGTTCCTGCGCTGCCCGGAGAGCGGCGCCCATCCGCGGTACAAGGCGGCGCTGGCCGACCCGCGTTACGCCGCGACCACGCTGACCCGGGCCTTCAGCGGACGGCCCGCCCGCGGGCTGGTCAACCAGTTCATCCGCGATCACCAGGACGCGCCCGCCGCCTACCCGGAGATCAACAACGCCACCCGCCCGCTGCGGGCGGCGGCCGCCGCCGACGGCGACACCGAGCGGATGTCGTTGTGGGCCGGGCAGGGCTACCGGTCGGCAACCGAGCAGCCCGCCGCCGAGATCATCGAGCGGCTGAGTACGTCATAAGGCGGGCGCCTGCTGGCGGTGGGCCCATTCGGCGATGTCGCGGCGCTCGATGGCGGCGGCCATCAGGTCGGGAAAGGCGTCGGGAGTGCAGGCGAAGGCGGGGACGCCCAGCTCGGCCAGGGCGGCCGCCACCTCGTGGTCATAGCTGGGCGCGCCGTCGTCGGACAGCGCCAGCAGGGCGATCACCTGCGTGCCCGCGCCGGTCATATCCGCGACCCGGCGCAGCATCTGGCCGGTGTTGCCGCCCTCGAACAGATCGCTGACCAGCACGAGGATCGTGCTGGCGGGACGGGTGATCAGCCGCTGGCAGTAGGCCAGGGCGCGGTTGATGTCGGTGCCGCCGCCGAGTTGGGTGCCGAACAGGACGTCGACCGGGTCGCTGAGGTGCTCGGTCAGGTCGACGACCGAGGTGTCGAAGGCGACCACCGACGTGCGCAGGGACCGGATCGAGGCCAGCACGGCGCCGAACACCCCGCCGTACACCACTGATGAGGCCATCGAGCCGCTCTGGTCCAGGCACACGATGACGTCGCGCGCCACGGCCTGCTGCTTGCGGGCGTAGCCGACCAGCCGCTCCGGCACCACGGTCCGGTAACGAGGCTGATAGTTGCGCAGGTTGGCGCGGATGGTGCGGTCCCAGTCGACGTCGGCCGGGCGACGCGGCCGATGCGTCCGGCTCGCCCGGTTCAGCGCGCCGGTGACCGCCGAACGAGTCCGCTGGGCCAGCCGCCGCTCCAGGTCACTGGTGACGGTGCGCACCACGGCCCGGGCCGACTCCCGCGCCTGCTCGGGCAGGGCCCGGCTCAGGGACAGCAGGGTCCCGACCAGGTGCACGTCGGGCTCGACCGCGTCGAGCATCTCGGGCTCGAGCAGCAGGCGGGTCAGGCCGAGCCGCTCGATGGCGTCCTTCTGCATGACCTGGACCACGCTGACCGGGAAGAACGTCCGGATATCGCCGAGCCAGCGAGCGACCCGCGGGGCCGAGGCGCCCAGGCCAGCCTGTCGCTTCCCGGCGGGCCCGGACCCGGTGCCCGCCTCGGAGTCGGAGTCGTACAAGGCGCCCAGCGCCGCGTCGATCCGCGCGTCGTCGCCAGTCAACGGCACGCCAGTACCGTCCGCGGCGCCCAGCACCAGCCGCCAGCGCCGCATCCGCTCATCGTGACCGCTGCTCATGGCACCATCACCGCGGCAGCGCGCAGGCCCAGGATCGTGGCCACGGCTCGTACCGCGATCGCCGCCCGGTCCTGATCCAGGTCGTCGTCCGCCGACACGGCCGGGGCCGGCGGCCGTCCGCTCCCGTCCAGCCGGGCCGCCTTGTCCCCGATGGCCCGCCGTTCCGGCGGCTCGAACTCGCCGAAGGTGCGCCGCAGCGCGGGCAGCACGGCGGCGAAGCCGTCCGCGGTCAGCCCGGCCAGCCAGCCATCGGCCAGGCTGAGCAGCTTGTCATCGTGCAGGAGCAGCAGGCCGCTGCCGGCTAGGAAGCCCTCGGCCCAGCCCGCCGCGGCCGCGGCGGGAGCGGCCGCGGACAGCTCGCGCGACATCCGGGTGGCCACGTCGTCGGCGGTGAGCCGTCCCGCGTCGAGCAGCAGCCGGGTCAGCCGGCCGGAGATGAGCGGGGGACACCGCGGGGCCACCCGCATCAGCGTGTCCAGCCAGCGAGTGCGGCTGCCTGCGTCCGCAAGCAGGCCGGTGGCCGAATGCACGGCGTCAACGCGGTCCCGCATGACCCGTTCGGCCATCTCGTCCAGGGACGTGACCGCCGCGGGCAGGCCGGCGCAGATCCGGGTGATCATCTCGACGGCGACCTCGCCGAGCCGGCCGGGATCGGTGCCGCGCACGTCGCCGTACCGGGCCGCCCGGACCAGGGCGGGCAGCGCCGCCATCAGCTGCGACACATCGCCCTCCAGCGCGGCGCGGTCCCTGACCGCCGCGAGCACGTCGGGCAGGGCGTCGCCCAGGTCGGCGAGCAGGCACCGCTCGACCAGCGCGGTCAGGTTCGCCAGCGCGGTCGCCTCGCCGGCCAGGGACCGGGCCCGCTGCGCGGCAGCGGCCGCAACCGTGCTGCCCCACATGCTCGCCTCGATCAGGGCCAGGTCGAGCTCCGGCCGCCAGGTCAGCTGCCAGCTTTCCCGGAACGTCCCGATGTTCCTGGTCCGGCCCTGCTGCGGCATGCCCCACCGCACGCCGAGCAGGGTGAGCCGGTGCAGCAGGTGGCTGCGGGCCAGGTCGTTCGGCTTGCGCAGGTCCAGGTCATAGTCGCGGGGATTGGCCTCCGGGCGCAGCCGCAGGCTGCGCTGCTGGTCGTGCAGGTCCCGCTGCAGCGGCACCATGGGCGTGGCGGCCGGCACCGTACCGAGCCGCTCGCCGACCACCAGGCGCCGCTGGATGAGCGCGATCAGCACGTCGCTGCCCTCGCACAGCACGGCGCGGGCCGCCTCGGTGACCTCCTCCAGCCCCGCCAGCGGCCGGCCGCGCAGCGCGGCCAGCGCGTCGGCCAGCCGGACCGATTCGATCACGTGCGCGGACGAGGCCGGAACCCCCTCGTCCCGCAGTACGGCCGCGGCCTTGGCCAGCCATCGTTCGATGGGCTGGCCGCCGGATGAGAACAGGTGGTCATACCAGCCGGGGGACCGGATGCCGGCCCCGTAACCCGAGGTGTAGGCGAGACGGCCGTAGGTCCACGGGATCCAGGTGAACGTGGCCTTCACCTTGGGCAGCCCGCGCAGCAGCCGGTCATCGGCGGCCGCGGCCGGGAGATCCGACAGGGCCGGGACGTGCCAGGCGCCGCAGACCACCGCGATCCGCTGGTAGCCGTCCTTGACCGTGCGGCGGAGCGCCTTGCGCATGTGCGCCTCGCGGACCGCGTCGCGCGGATCGGGTCCGGGGTCCTCCGCGCGCAGGACCCCGATGGCCTCGGCCAGGGCCGCGAAGACCGCGGGCCCGGGGACGTGCTCCACCACGTCCTCCCACCACCGCTCCGGGTCGTCGTAACCGGCGGCCGTGGCCAGGTCGCCGACCGGGTCGGTCCGGGGCCGGTCCCGGCGGTCGGCCATGGCCAGCTGGTGCGCGGCCGGCAAGTCGCAGAACCGGACCGGTATCCCCGCGCCCAGCGCGTACCTGATCGCCTGCCACTCCGGCGAGAACACCGCGAACGGCCAGAACGCCGCCGTCCTGGGCTCCCCGGGCACGTACCCCAGCAGCGCCACCGGCGGCTGCATCTGCGCGTCGCGGGCCAGTTCCACCAGCCCGTCCGCCTCCGGCGGCCCCTCGATCAGCACCACATCCGGCCCGAGCTCACCCAGCGCCTGACGCAACGACCGCGCCGAGCCCGGCCCATGGTGCCGGATCCCGAACAGCTCAATCACGATCATTACTCCGAACGGGACGTGGTGCGTGCGCCGTCATCCGGCCACCTCACGGCAGGCGCGGTAGAAGTCGCTCCAGTCGTCTCGCTCCCGGACCACGGTTTCCAGGTACTCCTGCCATATCACGCGGTCGGAGACGGGATCCTGGATGACGGCGCCGGTGATGCCGCCGGCCACATCGGCGGGGCGCAGCACGCCGTCGCCGAAGTGGGCGGCCAGGGCCATGCCGCTGGTGACCACGGAGATCGCCTCGGCCGGGGACAGGGTGCCGCTGGGCGACTTGACCTTGGACCGGCCGTCCTCGGTGACGCCCTGGCGCAGCTCGCGGAAGACCGTGACCACTCGCCTGATCTCCTCCGCGTCGGGCGGGGTCTCCGGGAGCCCGATCGAGCGGCCGAGCTGGGCGACCCGCCGGGTCACGATCTCCACCTCCTGCTCGGCCGATTCGGGCACCGGCAGCACCACGGTGTTGAACCGCCTGCGCAGCGCGCTGGACAGCTCGTTCACGCCGCGGTCCCGGTCGTTGGCGGTGGCGATGACGTTGAAACCACGGACCGCCTGCAGCTCGCCGCCCAGTTCCGGGATCGGCAGCGTCTTCTCGGACAAGATCGTGATCAGCGCGTCCTGCACGTCCGAGGGCATCCGGGTCAGCTCCTCGGCCCGGGCGATCTGGCCGGCGGCCATGGCGCGCATGACCGGGCTGGGCACCATGGCGGCCCGGGACGGCCCCTCGGCGATCAGCCGCGCGTAGTTCCAGCCGTACCTGACCGCTTCCTCGGCGGTCCCGGCGGTGCCCTGCACCATCAGCGTGGAGTCGCCGGAGACGGCCGCGGCCAGGTGCTCGGACAGCCAGGTCTTGGCCGTGCCCGGCACGCCGAGCAGCAGCAGGGCCCGGTCGGTGGCCAGGGTGGCCACGGCCACCTCGACCAGACGGCGGGAGCCGACGTACTTCGGCGTGATCTGGGTGCCGTCGGCGGCCGTGCCGCCCAGCAGGTAGGTCGTCACCGCCCACGGGGACAGCCGCCAGCCGGGCGGCCGGGGCCGGTCGTCGGCGGCGGCCAGGGCGGCCAGCTCGGCCTGGTACTCGTGTTCGGCGTGGGGCCGCAGGACCGTACCGGGGTCAGCCGCTGTGGTCATGGTCCAGCTCCTTCAGCATGTCGTAGCGGAACCGCAGCACGCCCAGCGCGGCGCCGACGACCGGCGGCGCGTCCGGCCATAGCTCGGGCAGCGTATCCGGTACGCCGCGCACGGGGTCGGCCCGGCGGGCCAGCTGGCCCAGCGCCTGGATTTCCGCGGCCGTGCCCGGCAGGCGCCCGGCCAGCGCATGGCCGATCAGGGCGGCGGTCCAGTCGTGATCACGCTGGGCGATCGCCGCCCGCGCCCAGCCGGTGAACAGGACGGGGGTCCAGGTACCCGAGCGCAGGGCCACGACCTGCGCCGCGGTCAGGCCGAACGAGTCCGTCCAGGTCCGCGGCGGGGTCCGGGCTACGACCTCGCGCAGCAGGCGAGCCTGCTCGGGTATCGGGGCGGACCCGGCGGCCGGGCCGGGCGTGATCCCGTCCCGCCGCATCGAGGCGTCGCAGTCGGCCGGCGGCGTGATGACCAGGTGCGGGCCGCGCGCGCTGCGCTCCAGGCGCACGCAGCGCAGGGCCCGTTCGGCCATCCGCTGTCCCAGAGCCGAGCCGGGCTGCCTGGCCAGCAGGTCGGCGGCGCAGGTTCGCGCGTGCACGGCCGGGTCGTCAAGGACGGCCTCGAGCAGCGGCTCGGCGGCCGGGCCGAGCCCGTCGGCCAGGACGGACAGCAACATGATCCGATCTGCGGGGTCCGCCGCGGCCCAGCCGTTCTTGACCAGGTCCAGGGCCGCATCCGGGTCTTTGGCCGCCAGCGCGGCCAGGTAGGCCCGCCGCTGGCCGCGGCTGCCGAGCCGCCAGGCGTCGTCACCGGGCAGGGTCGGTGCCGCCATGAACCCCCAGTCTGGGTTCAGTCCTGCCAGCCACCGGGCTCGTGGCCCGCCCGCCTGCGCGACCAGGTCCGCCAGCGCCGCATGCTTGGACCGCAGCCGCCGCGCCTGGTCCAGCAACGCCGGAAGATGCTGGGCCGCAGGCCGCAGGCCACGGGCCACCACCGCGGTCAGCCATTCGATCAGCAGGGCGGCGTCGGCATCGGCGAGCATCCGGGCCAGCCGGCGGCTGGCGGCCGGGCTCACCGCCGGCCTGGGATCCGGCTCGCACACGGGTAGCGGCTCCGCGCGGTCGGGCCGGCGGCCGGCCCGGCGGGCGGCGGTCAGCAGCGCGGCCCGGTCGAGCAGGACGGCCGCGGGATCGCCGGTGCCGTCTTCCGTGGCAGGCAGGCCAGGGATGGCGGGTGCTGGAACCACGCTCCGTTCGGTCCCGATAAGACTCGCGGTGACCAGGTCATGCCATGTGCTCACAGCGGTACCACCCGCCCGCCTTCGTCCCAGGCGGTCAGCGGCCACAGGCCGCGCGGCGTCCATTCCCCGGCCACCGTGAGCGGGTGGCCGCCGGACAGGGCGAACAGCGGCCAGCACTCGCCCGCGCCCGGGTGCAGCGGCAGCGCATCCCCGGCCGTGTCGTACAGGCCGGGGACCGGGGCGCGAGCCGGGGTGGCCTCCAGCACGGCCGGCCAGGTGTCCAGCCAGGGGTCCTGGCCGAGCGCCGCGGCGTACCCGGCCAGCAGCCCGGCGGCGGTCGTGCCGGCCGGCGGACCGCCGGGGACGGTGTCGTGCCGGGCCGCGACCAGGGCCCGCAGCGGGACGGCGGCTGGGTAGAAGGCCAGGTCAGCGTCGGTCGCGGTGCCGACGGCGAGTGAGTCGTCCAGCGACTGGCCGAGCGCGGCGAAGCTGAGCACGAGCGCGGTCCGGCCGGTGCGCCGGCCGCGCAGCCAGACCCGGCGGGTCCGGATCCGGTCCTGGTCCAGGTCCCGCCGGGCCAGGACGTGCCAGTGGTCCCGGACCGGCGTGGCGCTGGCCAGGACGTCGGCCTGGCGGACGGTGAAACCGATCCGCGATCGCACCGTGTCCCGGAGCGGCGGCGGCAGCGCGCCCTGGTCGCGGCCCGCGGCGGCCAGCAGCCGGAGCAGCGCGTACTCCTCCAGCAGACGGCCGTCCCAGCCGGATCCGGAGTAGGGGACCGCGGCGAGCGCGCGGAGGCGTTCGGCCAGGCCGGGGGCCTGCGCGTCGACCATGCGGGCGGCGATGTCGTCCCAGTGCCGGTAACCGGACCGCTGGCTGACGGCCAGCCCCTGGCGGACCTGGTCGCACAGCCAGCGGTCGAGTTCGGTCAGCCCCGACGCGACCCGGGCTTCCCGCTGCTCGGCCCGGCGCAGGGCGGCCGCGGGGTCGGTGGGTGGTTTCACGTCCTTCGGGTCGGCGCTCTTAGCGGTGCGTCCCGCGAGCCAGCTTGCGGCCCAGTCGGGCGGGTCGCCGTTCGTCCCGACCGCGCCGTCCGACCACAGCAGCATGAGAGCGAGCGCGTGCTTGCACGGGAACTTCCGGCTCGGGCACGAGCACCGGTAGGCCGGGCCGGACAGGTCGACCACGGTACGGTACGGGGTGGCCGCGCTGCCCAGGCACTCGCCCCACAGCGCGCCCTCGTCCGCGCCCTCGTCCGCGCTTTCGTCCGCGCTTTCGTCCGCCGCCCCGGTCACCGCCCAGGACCGGCCGGACGCCAGGGGCTGCGCAGCTCGCAGCGACGACGCATCGGCCGCCAGGGCGAGTACCCGCGCGCGATCCCAGCGTTCGGTCACAGGGGCACCCTACGCGCGCCGCCGACATTTCCCGCGCGGCCAGGACGTCGGCCCGGCATAAAGGGCATCGGGAGGCGGTTGGCTACTAGCACGACAACATCGTCACCCGTGGTGCGGCGTGCTCTGAAAAGGGGGGATCTCCATGATCACGAAGACTTTTATACCTTATGGGGTAGTAAACCCTTCACGATCATGAAAGATCGCTCGCACGTTTGAATCGGGGCATGTGACAGCAGCGGATTGGCGAGCCAGGGAGGCATGCCAGTGAAGGCAGTGCGGTTCGATGAGTACGGCGGGGTCGAGGTCCTGAAGGTGATCGACGTGCCGCGCCCGGTGCCGGGGGCGGGACAGGTCCTGGTCCAGGTCAAGGCGGCGGGGATCAACCCCGGTGAGGCCAAGATCCGCTCCGGGGCCCTGCACGCCAGGTGGCCCGCCACGTTCCCGTCGGGCCAGGGCAGCGACCTGGCCGGGATCGTGGCCGGGACCGGCCCGGGCGTGACCGGCGTTGCGGTCGGCGACGAGGTCATCGGCTGGACCGACAACCGGGCCAGCCAGGCCGAGTACGTGGTGGTCCAGGCGCATAACCTGACCCCCAAGCCGGCCGGCGTGCCCTGGGAGGTCGCCGGGGCGCTGTTCGTGGCCGGTGCCACTGCCTACGCCTCGGTCCGGGCGGTGAGCCTGACCGAGGGCGACACCGTGGTGGTTTCCGGAGCCGCGGGCGGGGTCGGCTCGCTCGCGGTCCAGCTGGCCCGGCGGGCCGGGGCGACCGTGATCGGGTTGGCCGGCCAGGCCAGCTTCGAGTGGCTGGCCGGGCACGGCGTGATCCCGGTGGCCTACGGGGACGGGGTGGCCGACCGGATACGGCAGGCGGCCAGCAAAGTAGACGCGTTCATCGACACGTTCGGCGCGGACTACGTGGAGCTGGCCCTCGAACTCGGCGTCGAGCCGTCCCGCATCGACACCATCGCCAACTTCGAGGCCGTCCGGCGGTACGGGGTCAAGGCCGAGGGAAGCGCGGCAGGGTCCAGCGCGAGCGTGCTCGCCGAACTCGCCGGGCTGATCGCGGCGGGCGAACTGGAGGTGCCGATCACGGCGACCTTCCCCCTGGACCGGGTCCGGGACGCCTACCGGCGGCTCGCCGAGGGCCACATCCTCGGCAAGATCGTCCTGCTGCCGTAAACGGCGGTCTGCGCGTACTGTCGGGGTATGAGCGACATGCTGCCGTTGTTCCCGCTCGGCGCGGTGCTCTATCCCGGCATGCTCTTGCCGCTGCACATCTTCGAGGAGCGCTACCGGCAACTCGTCCGGGATCTGCTCGAGCGACCCGAGCCCCGGCGGTTCGGGGTGATCGCGATCCGCAAGGGCCGCGAGACCGGGATCGACGGGGTGCACTCGCTGTACGAGATCGGCTGCATGGCGACCTTGCGCCGGGTCGACGAGCTCGAGGACGGCCGTTTCGACGTGGTCACCGTGGGCACTCAGCGGTTCAGGCTCCTGGCCCTGGACCAGAGGCTGCCGTACCTGCAGGGCGAGATCGAGCTGCTCGCCGAGGACACGGTCGACCAGGCTGCCGCCGCATCGTTCGTGCGTGCGGCCCAGGTCGCGTTCCGCGCTTACCTGGACGCGCTCACCGAACGAGGCGGCGCCACGGTCCGGATCGAGGAACTGCCCAGCGAGCCGGTGCTGCTGTCGTTCGTCATCGCCGCCACCATGGTGATCGACCTGCCCGAACGGCAAGGCCTCCTCGACGAACCCGACACGGTGCGCCGGCTGAGTGCCGAGCGCGCCATGCTGGCCCGGGAGACCGCCATGCTGCGGGCCACCACCTCCCGGCCCGCCCCTGACCTGCGGTACACGCCGTACAGCCCGAACTGAGCCGGCCTAGCTTAGCCAGCCCTCCCGGCCAGGTAGGTGGGTCGCCCGCGCGGCTGGGTAGGTTCATGTCATGGCTGAACCGGAAACCCAACCGGACGAGATCTCGCTGCGCGCCGCCGAGGCGGCCGCCGATGTCACCGAGGCCGAACGCCCGCAGGAACGGCAGCGGCTGGCCACGGCGTTCATGAGGGCCGCGAGCTCGAGCGCGCGGGCGGCCGGGCGCGGCACCCGGGCGGTCCGGCGCCAGATCGGGGCGGTACGGCGGGGGGCAGGCTCGGGCAGCAGCTGGCTGGCCGCGCAGGTCATGGCGATGGCGCCACGGCTGCGGGTGCGTGACCAGGCGGCATTGCAGCGGCAGTTCCCCGGCCAGTCCGCCGAAGAAATCGCCGACGCGCTGATCGAGGGGGCATCTCGCGCCTCGGCCGCGGCCGGGGGAGCCGTCGGTGTGTGGGCCGCGCTACCGACCCTGCCGGCCTTCCCGGCCGAGGTGGCGGCCGAGACCCTGATGCTGGTCGGCATCGAGATCAAACTCATCGCGGAACTGCACGAGGCGTACGGCACGCCGGCCCCCGGGTCCTTTCCGGAGCGGATGAGCGCCTACGTCGGGGCGTGGGCGCACCGCCGCGGGGTGTTCATGATCCCCGGCGGGGTGGTCCTAGCCACCGGATCCCCGCTGGCCCGGCAGCTGCGCCGGCGGCTGGCCGCCCGGGCCGGCCGGAGCGCGTTCTCGCTGGGGCCGCTGCTTACCGGCGCCGCCGCGGGCGCGTACCTCAACAGCCGCGAGACCCGCAGGCTCGGCCGGGAGGTGCGCCGCGATCTGCGCCGCCGGGCGCTCCCCGGTTCGTAGGGCCAGCCGGGCTACGACTTGCCATGGCCGTTCTGGCCGCCGGGCCGCGGCTCGACGGCCAGGCATGTGGTGGTGGCGTGTGCGTACAGCGTGCCGTCGGGGCCGATGATCTGGCCGGACGCGGTGACGACCCGGCGTCCGGCGCTGATCACCTGGCCGGTGGCGACCACGCTCGGCGTGTTCAGGGTCAGCGCCTTGACCAGGTTCACCTTCAGTTCGAGGGTGGTGTAGGCCTGTCCCGGGCCGAGGGTGGAATGCACGGCGCAGCCCATGGCCGAGTCGAGCAGGGTGCAGAAGATACCGCCGTGGACCGATCCGATGGGGTTGTACAGGTGCTCGCCGATCTCGAGCGAGAAGGTCACCAGGCCCGGCTGGACGTCGACGATGCCCATCCCGAGCAGCACGGCGATCGGGGGCGGCGCGATGCGCCCGTCGGCGATGGCCCGCAGGTAGTCCAGGCCGCTGAGGTCGAGCGCCAGCACGGCACCGACCATGGGGTCCTCCCAGCTGACCTCGCGGCGCCGCAAAAGTTGTTTCATAGAACTCACTCTAGGATCAGTGCGTTCTATAACGCAACCCTCTATGCTGGATTCGTGCAGCGGACCAGCTTCGAGAACGTCACCTGCTCGGTCGCCCAGTGCCTCGACGTCGTGGGCGAGTGGTGGAGCCTGCTCATCGTCAGGGACGCCTTCCTGGGCGTGACCCGCTTCGACGACTTCCAGGCCCGTCTGGGCATCTCCCGCAACATCCTCACCCAGCGCCTGAACCACCTGGTCGAGAGCGGGATCCTCAGGCGCGTCCCCTACAGTGATCATCCGCCGCGCTCGGAGTACCGGCTGACCGCCAAGGGCCGCGACCTGTGGCACGTGGTGACGGCCATGCGTCAGTGGGGCGACCGGTGGGCTGCCCCGTCCGGCCCGCCGGTGCAGACCAGGCACACCGCCTGCGGGCACATCGTGACGGCCGTGCCGACCTGCTCGATTTGCGGTGAGCCGCTCGACGCGCGCTCGGTGACCGCCTTCCCGGGACCCGGGGCCGCCGAGGGCGATTTCGACCGTACCGCGCTGGTGCCGCCCGCGAGCCAGGCGTAGTCCAGCCGTCTCAGTTCTCGAGGACGACCGGTTCGAGTTCGCGGAGCCGTTCGGGGCTGGCGACCCGGTCGATGGCCGTGATCGTGCCGCCGGTCACGGTAAAGACGTAGGCGACGCGGGTTCGTCCGCCCGGGGCCCAGACGGCCCCGGCGAGCCCGCCGACCAGAGCCGGCACGGCACCGCCCGCGTATTCGGTGAAGACGGTGGCCACGGCGTGAGCGCCGACGATCTGCGCGGGCGCGCCCAGGCGCACGCCTTCGGGGTCCGTCCGGAGCGCCACGTCGGGGTCGAGCAAGGCGACGAGAGCGGCGAAGTCACCGCCGCGTGCGGCGGCCAGGAACGCGGTGACAACCTCCCGCTGCCGGGCCGGGTCACGATCCGGGTTCGGGCCCGCGGCGCGGACCCGGCGCCGGGCGCGGCTGGCCAACTGGCGCGTGGCGGCCGGCGAACGCTCGATCACCGGAGCGATCTGATCGAACGGGACGTCGAACATGTCGTGGAGCACGAACGCCAGCCGTTCGGTCGGGGTCAGGGTGTCGAGGACGACCAGCAAGGCGAGGCCGACCGAGTCGGCCATGAGCGCCTGCTGTTCTGGATCGGCGTCGCTGGCCGTCTCGGGCAGGTGCTCACCGGCGGGCTCCTCGCGCCGGGACTGCCGGGAGCGCAGCAGGTCCAGGCAGACCCGCGCCACGATCGTGGTCAGCCAGCCGCCCATGTTCTCCACTGCCGACGCATCCGAGCGGCTCAGGCGCAGCCAGGCTTCCTGCATCGCGTCATCCGCCTCGGCGGCCGAGCCGAGCATCCGGTGGGCCACCGCGTGCAGGCGAGGCCGGTGCGCCTCGAAGCGCTCGGCCAGCCAGTCACGTTCGTCCACGGTCACGCTCCCTCGTAGGTATCCGTCATAGCAGTGTCGGATCGGACCGGGTCGATGTGACACGGGTCGCCGTGCCCTGCTCGGCACGGGCCCGCGGAGCCGCTACCCTCGGGCACATGGACGTGCCGATGGCGTTGGCCGAGTGGACGGTGCTCGTGCTGCTCAGTCAACGGCCCGCCCACGGCTTCGCGGTGTCGCAGCTCACCGCGCCCGATGGCGAACTCGGCCGGATCTGGCGCATCCCCCGGCCCGTCGTCTACCGGGCCATCGGCCGCCTCCTGGAGGCAGATCTCGTCACGCCCGAGTCGGTCGAGCCGGGGCTCGGCCCTCAGCGCACCATCTATACGGTCACCGCGCAGGGGCGCCTGGAAGCCGAGCGCTGGCTGAGCACGCCGGTCGAGCATGTCCGGGATATCCGCTCCCACCTGCTGATCAAGCTCGCGCTGCTGTACCGGGCCGGGCGTGATCCCGCCGACCTGCTCAGGCGCCAGCGCGCCGCCCTGGAACCGATCGCGCGGGCCATCCAGGCTCCGCGCGCCGAGCCGGATGGCTTCGACGAGATACTGCTGGCCTGGCGCCGGGCCACCGCCGCGGCCGCCCTGGGCTTCCTGGACGAGATCGCGGCGAAAACGGAGGCCGGGCGCTCCTAGCGCGCTGTGCCCCTGCCCCTTGTGCTGCTCCAGCCGGTGTTGTCTCATTGTGACTACCACAGATCAAAGGAGATGACACCTCATGACCGTCACCGTTGACAGGAGCGTCGAAGCGTTCATCACTGCCCCCCGGCAGCTGTTCATCGACGGGCAGTGGGTCGATGCGGCGTCCGGCCAGACGTTCGACACGCCCAACCCGGCGACCGGCGAGACCCTGGCCCGGGTCGCCGAAGGCGACGCCGAAGACATCAACCGCGCCATCAGTGCCGCGCGCCGGGCCTTCGAGGACGGCCCGTGGGGCCGGATGACCCCGTCCGACCGAGGCAGGCTCATCTGGAAGATCGGTGACCTCATCCTCTCCCATGCCGACGAACTCGCCCAGCTCGAGTCGCTCGACAACGGCAAGCCGGTCGGCGTGGCGCGCGCCGCCGACGTCCCGCTGGCGGCCGACCTGTTCCACTACATGGCCGGATGGGCCACCAAGATCGAGGGCAACACGATCGACATCTCGGTGCCCTACATGCCGGGTGCCAACTTCCACTCCTACACGCTGCGCGAGCCGGTTGGCGTCGTCGGGCAGATCATCCCGTGGAACTTCCCGCTGCTGATGGCCGCGTGGAAGCTCGGCCCGGCCCTGACCACCGGCAACTGCGTCGTGCTCAAGCCGGCCGAGCAGACACCGCTGAGCGCGCTGCGCCTGGCCGAGCTGATCGCCGAGGCCGGGATCCCGGCCGGCGTGGTGAACGTGGTCACCGGCTTCGGCGAGACCGCGGGCGCGGCCCTGGCCGCCCACGACGACGTGGACAAGGTCGCCTTCACCGGCTCCACCGAGGTCGGCAAGCTGATCGTCCAGGCCGCGGCCGGGAACCTGAAGAAGGTCACGCTGGAACTCGGCGGCAAGAGCCCCAACATCGTGTTCGACGACGCCGAGGCGGGCGCGGTCGAGGGCGCGGCCAACGCGATCTTCTTCAACCACGGCCAGTGCTGCGTGGCAGGCTCGCGCCTGTTCGTCCAGGAAGACCGGTTCGACGAGGTGGTCAACGGCGTGGCCGAGATCGCCAAGGGCATCAAGCTCGGCCCGGGCATGGAGTCTGGCACGCAGATGGGCCCGCTGGTGTCCGAGGAGCAACTGCGGCGGGTCACCGGCTTCCTGGAGTCCGGCCTGACCGAAGGCGCCACCACCGTTACCGGCGGCGGCCGCTTCGGCGACGCCGGCTACTTCGTCGAGCCCACGGTGATCACCAATACCCGGCCGGACATGAAGATCGTCCGCGAGGAGATCTTCGGCCCGGTCGTGGTCGCGGAGCCGTTCCGCAGCCTGGACGAGATCGCCCGGGAGGCCAACAACACCACCTATGGCCTGGGCGCCGGGATCTGGACCAGGGACATCTCCAAGGCCCACGCCCTGGCCAAGAAGCTCCGGGCCGGCACGGTCTGGATCAACTGCTACAACGTCTTCGACGCATCCCTGCCGTTCGGCGGGTACAAGCAGTCCGGCTGGGGCCGCGAAATGGGCCACGAGGCCCTCGAGGCCTACACCGAAGTCAAGGCGGTGACGACCCAGCTGTAAAGCAGCTCTTGAAGCGGGGGCCCGGGCTCAGCCCGGCCCCCGCTTGATCAGGCATAACGGGCGAGGCGCCTGATCCTGCCGCGCTCGGGTGTGGCATACTTGGCACATGCCATTGGACAGGGCCATAGGCAACCGCATTGTCGGGCGCGCGCCGAGGAGCGGGCCCTGAGCGGCGCCAGCCTGACGCTGCGGCAACGCGAGCTCGGGAAGCGGCTCAGGGAGCTGCGGTACCAGCACGGCCTTACCGTGGAGGACGTCGCCGGGCAGTTGCTCTGCTCGGCCACCAAGGTCAGCCGGCTCGAGACCGGCATGCGCCGTCCGAGCCTGCGCGACGTCCGCGACCTGTGCGCGCTCTACCACCTGGACGAGCGCACTTCCACGGAACTGATGACCCTGGCCCGGGGGGCGCGCGAGCAAGGCTGGTGGACTCAGTACGTCGATGTCAGCTTCGAGCCGTACATCGGACTAGAGGCGGAAGCGGCCGCCATTACCTGTTACTCGATGCATTACGTGCCAGGGCTGCTGCAGACCGAACAATACGCCCGGGCCCTCATCAAGGCCGTCGCCCCGGGGCTCGAGCCGGAGGTATTCGAGCAGCGGGTCGAGGTACGGCTCCGGCGCCAGCAACTGCTCGAGCAGGACAACCGGCCGCGCTACCTCGCCCTGCTGGACGAGGCGGTGCTGCATCGACGAGTAGGCGGCGGACAAGTCATGTACGCCCAGCTCGGCAAGATCCTCCAAGCCGAGGAGAAGGACCAGGCCACGGTCCAGATAATCCCCTTTGACCTAGGAGCTCACGCCGCTCAGGACAGTAATTTCGTGCTGCTGGAGTTTGATGAGCCGAGCCTGTCTCCGGTCGTTTATGTCGAAGGCCTGACCGGTAGCCGGTACATAGACCGCGAGGCTGATGTGGACCGGTACCGCGAAGCGGCGGAGCAGCTGCGCGACTCGGCCCTGAACCCGCGTGACTCGGCCGATCGCCTGGCCGAGCTTCGAAAGGCACTTAGCGGCTCGTAGGCTGGTCGGCTTCGACCCGAACCGAGGAAACAGCGTTCCCGTCCGCCCCGAAATACGGCGGGCTGAGCGCCGTCACCACGAGCTGGCCCTGGGGGGGTGGCGGGCGATCCAGCAGGCGGCAGGTGATGACCGCCTGGCTCAGCCGCAGGTCTACCTCCCATCCGGCTCCCGCGGGCCGGGAAGCCGCGACCGCGCCGGTCAGCACCAGCCCTCGGTCGGGGAAGGCTCCCGCGATCACCCGCTCGGGATGTACCCCAGCCGCCGACTCCCCGTGCGGGACGAAGCCGAGGTAGCCGATCAGTTCGGCCACGCGCCGCGACGCCGGGTGCAGCACGACCTCGTCGGGCGCGCCGATCTGGAGCACCTCTCCGCGGTCGAGCACGGCCAGCTGGTCGGCGAAGGCCTGGGCGTCGGCCAGTTCGTGGGTGACGAGCACGGCGGGCACGGACCGCTCCGCCACCAGTGAACTCACCAGGTCGGTCAGGGTGCGGCGCAGGCTGACATCCAGCCCGGTGTAGGGCTCGTCCAGCAGCAGGGTGTCGCAGTGAGCGAGCAGCAGGCGGCCCAGCGCCACCCGGTGGGCCTGGCCGCCGGACAGGCGAGCGGGCATCGCCGGAAGCAGGCTCTCGATGCCGAGCACCGAGGCCAGCTCGGACAGCTCGGCCTCGGACGGCGAGGCGGAGGGCGCGTAACACAGGTTGTCCCGGACCGACAGGTGGGGGAAGAGCCCCGGGTTCTGGCGGAGCAGCCCGACGCGGCGCTGCCAGGGCGGCAAGGCGGTCACCGGCGGGGCCGTCGAGGTCAG
>Ga0335081_10007176_pt1 | contig 17796 bp, 9 predicted proteins | sample Lox_Sample_35_FD_206713 | JGI IMG/M metagenome (GOLD analysis project Ga0335081, IMG submission 206713) | Soil microbial communities from Loxahatchee National Wildlife Refuge, Florida, United States - Lox_Sample_3.5 | ecosystem: Environmental > Terrestrial > Soil > Wetlands | place: USA: Florida... | reverse complement strand
TGGGTGGGCAAACCGCGGCCACCTTCACGCTGCGTTACGAGCTCGAAGGCGCGGCCGTGTACGTTTCCCTGGAGGCGGCGGAAGAGAAGGCGGGCTTTCAGCTTATCGATGTAGGCACTCCCGATCTTGCCACCGTACGGGAAGACGACGGTGGAGGGGGCTGGCTGGCGCACGGAGATCAGGGCGGGAACCTGATCGAGCTGTCCAAGGCCAAGCCCGGGCACCTGCCTCCCAACCGCTTCTGGGGCGGCGTGGCCGCTACTTTGCCGGTAGTGATGATCGGAACCTCGAAAGCGCTTTGCGTCGAGGAGGTGATGGCGTTCATGGACACCACCGAGCTTGCGGTCGAAGGCGAGCCGGGGCACCGCAGCGCGGAACTGGGAACCATCGCCGTCCACCGGGTGAACGGCAGCTTGCCGTACGACATGAATGCCAATCCCGGCAAGCCGCTGGTGGCGGGAAACGAGAAGACCCCCAACCTGTTGGTGGGGCAGCGTCCCGTAGCCCGTCTGGATTTTACAGCCGATACGGATGGGGATGGCGTGGTGGACTGGCTGGACGGCGCCAAAATCGTGCGCGCGCGCATGCCTGAAATTCCCACCCATTATTACGACGACAAACTGACCTACATGATCCACAACGATACGCCGCAGGCGGCGCAGCCGCGCACCACCTTTGCGCAGGCCGGCGAGCTGATCCATAAAATGGCGTGGCTCACCGCCTACGCACCGCAGGTCGCCTACCTGTGGGGCTGGCAATTCCGCGGAAAGGACACTGGCTATCCGGCCGTCAACGTGGTGAACGAGCGAATTGGCGGATTTGAGGGATTGGAAAAATTGATTGCCGACGCGCGCACCGTGAATGCCACCGTCAGCTTTTCGGACAATTATGACGACGCCTACAAGAGCAGCCCTGCGTGGGATCCCGCCATCATCGCGCGCCAGCCGGATGGCCAGTTATGGGAGAGCCGCGCCTGGACCGGCGAAACCTCGTATATCATTGGGCTGGCCAAATATATGGCCGGACCGGGCAAAGAGCGCGTCCGTTATACATGCGAGCATTATGGCCTGCGCGACACGTACGAAGTCGATGTCCTTTCTTACTACCCGATCCGCAACGACTGGGACCCTGAGCACCCCGCCAGTGGCATCAAGAACCTGACGGAGGGCCGCTATAAGGTGCTGGATGAATTCAAAAAGTGCGGGCTGGATGTGATTTCCGAACAACTACGCTACGCGTTCATCGGCAAGAATAGCGTGAATGGCAATGGGCCCACGGGAGGAGCATCGCCCTTCGGCGGCGAGGAGATTCCCCTCGCCTCGGCCATCTACCGCCGGTCCGCCATTTGGGGGCTCTCCGGGCAGGCATGGCGCAACGCTCCGGAGATCTACAGCCTCTTTTACAACGGCCACGAATTCTTCGGAGGGGCCGAGACGCCGGAGCACCTGGTGGACTACTACTACGGCATAATGGTGCCCTGGTTCCAGGTGCACTACCGCGATATCGAATCGTTCCGGCGTGATGGCGACCGGACGGTGATCGGGCTGACAGGCAATTCGAAAATCGACATCGACTGGAAGAACCGCCGCTACAGCGTGACCGTGAACGGAGCGGAAATCGCAAGCGATGGCGACACTTTCTGCCCGCTTGGGGAAGATCGCATCGCCTTCTATTCCAGGACCGGCAAGGAACTCTCGGCGCCTTTACCGCGGAATTGGGATGCCAATGCCGTGGCGGCCCTGGCGCTCTACTCAGACCACGCGGAAGAAGTGCCGGTTTCCAAATCCGCCGGCAGAATCGGCGTGATGGCGCCGGCCCGCCGGCCGGTCATGGTTTTTCGCGACGGTGCGGCGGCGCGCCAGCGGATGCATGTGAGCAACTGGCGAACACAGGGGAGATAGGGCGCCTATGGATTACCAGCTCAAGGGAAAATTCGCACTGGTGACGGCGGGCGCCCACGGCATCGGCGAGGCCATAGCCGACCTCCTCACCCAGGAGGGCGTTAACGTCATTGTCGCCGACCTCGATGAATCCGCGCTGCGGGAGAAGCAACGCAAGTGGCACGGAACCCTCGCCGCGGACCTCGCTACCGCGCAGGGCGTCGATCTGGCGATCGTTTTCACGCTCGCAAGACTCGGCCGGGCTCCCGATATTCTGATCAACAACCTGGGGTTGGCGGACTCCGCTCCTTTTGAGGAACTCTCGGACGAGCGCTGGGCGCGGTCGTTCGCCATTAACCTGATGGGTTCCGTGCGCACCTGCCGCGCCTTGCTTCCACGCATGGCCGAACTCGGCGCCGCGGCCGTGGTGAACATCGCGTCGGACCTGGCCAAACAGCCGGAGCCCGTTCCCATGGATTATGGCGCCTCGAAGAGCGCGCTGCTGCACGTGACCAAGGGGCTGGCGAAGCAGTACGCGCCGCGCGTTCGCGTGAACGCGGTATCCCCCGGGCCGGTGTGGACGCGGCTGTGGTCGAGGCCCGGCGGGATCGCCGATCAGCTTGCCGCGCAGTACGGGACGGACCGCGATGCCGCCGTCCAACGATTTCTGGAGGACCGGCAGATGCCGCTAGGGATGGGTCAGCCCGAAGACGTGGCGCATGCGGCCGTGTTTCTGGCATCGCCTCTGGCGCGGTTTATCACGGGCGCCAATCTGGATCTGGGCGGCACACTGCGCGGCCTCATCTGAAGGGAGGACACATGCATTCCAGACGCGAGTTCGGGAAAGTGGTTCTGGCAGCGTTGCCCATGCCGCTGCCCGCCAGCGGGATCGATTCCAGAGTGAACGGCGTCGCGCTCGGTCTGCATACGTTCAGCTTCTCCGGCGTGCCGCACGCGGGCGTTCTCGATGCCATCATCCACTGCATGGTGGACACGGGGATCGGGGAATGCATCCTGCTGGCGCAGCAGATAGAGCCGGGCGACCTCTGGGACCGGATCCGGCCGCCGCAGGGGGCAGCACCGGGCACAACCGAAGCGCAAGCGCAGCCGCGCGAGCAGCTTGCCAGGTGGCGCCTGTCGGTTTCGCTCGACTACTTCAAGGGCATTCGCCGCCAATTTGAAAACGCGGGCATCCGCATCTCCGGCTTCGGCGCTTCGCCGAATGCCAATGCTTCCGCGGACGAATTGCACCGCACCTTCGAAATGGCGGAGGCTCTCGGCGCCGGAATTGTGACCCTGGGGGGAACCATGTCGCTGGCAAAGCGGCTCGCTCCGATTGCCGGTGAGTATGGCATCGTGGTAGGGTTACAGGGCCGTCCCAACATGAGTTCCACCGATCCCGAGCAGATTTCACGGCCGGAGGACTACCAGCGTGCCCTGGCCCTATCCGGCAACTTCCGCCTCAGTTTCGATATCGGCGACGCCACCGCTGCGGGTTATGATGTGCTCCCGTTTCTGCGCGAGCATCGCGCGCGCATCCACGGCGTTTATCTCAAGGACCGCAGGAAAGACCGTGTGAGCGTGCCTTGGGGTGAAGGCGATACACCTATTCGCGCGGTCCTCCAATGGATTCGCGACGGCAAATACCCCATTCGCGCCTTCATCGATTGCGATTACAAGAGCGCGGGAAATCGCGCCGCCGACGTGAAGAGATGCTTCGAGTACGCCAAAGCGGCTCTCGCGTAAGCGCCCGGTCCGGCCGACCGCCCAGCCGCCCCTCGCGGCTCAGCCTTTGGGTCTGCCTCGCGCTTCTCGTGGCCGTCTGCGCAGCCTATGCGCCCGTGCGGCATTTCGATTTCGTCAACTTCGACGATCCCGACATGGTCTCGGCGAACGCGCACGTCCGCCGGGGCCTCACCCTGGAGGGTGTGCGGTGGGCGTTCACCTCGGTGGAAGCGGCCAACTGGTTTCCCGTCACGCGGCTCTCTCACATGCTGGATTACCAGCTTTTCGGATCGCGCAGCGGCTGGCATCATGCCGTGAACGTGCTGTTCCACGCGCTGGCGGCCGTCGTCTTGTTCCTGTTTCTCCGCCGCGCCACCGGCGGCTTGGGACGCAGCGCGCTGGTAGCGTTTCTGTTTGCGCTGCATCCTCTGCATGTGGAATCCGTAGCCTGGATTTCCGAACGGAAAGATGTGTTGAGCGCGCTCTTCTGGTTTCTCGCGCTATGGGCCTACGTCCGCTACACCCAGCGGACCACCGTTCGCCGTTACCTGGCTGTGACGGCGTGGTTCGTACTAGGCCTGATGGCCAAGCCCATGGTGGTTACGCTGCCGTTCGTTCTACTGCTGCTGGATTGGTGGCCGCTGCGGCGACCACTAAACGCCGCGCTGCTGCGCGAGAAGGTCCCCCTGTTCGCGCTATCGGCGCTGGCGTCGGCGGGTACCTGGCTGGTGCAAAGGCAGGCCGGCGCGGTTGAGGCACTGGCTGCATTTCCCTTCGGGATGCGCCTCGAAAATGCGCTGGCCACCTACTGTATCTACATCGGGAAAATGTTCTGGCCCTCCGGGCTGGCCGTGTTCTATCCCTATCCCGCCGGGTTTCCGTTGTGGCAGGCCGTGCTGGCTGCCGGCGCGTTAATCGGTATTTCGGTCCTGGCGCTGCGCGCCCGGCGGCACGCCCCCTATCTTGCAATGGGATGGTTCTGGTATTTGGGCACTCTGCTGCCGGTAATCGGACTTATCCAGGTGGGTGCCCAGGCGCACGCCGATCGTTACACGTACGTACCGGCCGTTGGTCTCGCCATCGCGTTGGCGTGGGGCATGGCGGACTTGCTGCAGCGCTGGCCGCGTGCCCAGGTGGCGCTGGCCGCGGCGGTCTCGCTCGCCTGCCTGCCCGTTACCCGCGCGCAAGTGGCGCATTGGCGCAATAGCGAAACCCTCTTCCGCCAGGCGCTAGCCGTGACCGGCGCTAACGATGTTGCCGAGCACAATCTTGGGAATTATCTGATGGATGTTCCCGGGCGCTTGCCGGAGGCCATCGCGCATCTGGAAGCCTCGCTGCGCCGCTATCCCCCATCCGCCAAGGCGCACACGGATCTCGGCGCCGCTTTGTCGCGCGTTCCCGGACGTCTGCCGGAAGCCCTCGTCGAATATCAGACAGCGCTGCGGCTGGCGCCCGATTCCCCGATAGCGCACAATAGCCTGGGCAGCACGCTCGCGCAGATGGGCCGCTTGCCGGAAGCCATAGCGGAATATCGAGAGGCATCGCGGCTGGCGCCTGATTCCGCCATCCCGCACAACAACCTGGGCAACGCACTGACGAGAATGGGCCGCCTGCCGGAAGCCATCGCCGAGTACGCGGCCGCGTTGCGCCTCGATCCCGAAAACGCCGAAGCGCACAATAACCTGGGAGTGGTGCTTTCCGGCCTGCCCGGCCGCCTGCCGGAGGCGCTGGACCACCTCGAAGCCGCCCTGCACCTCAAACCGGACTCCGCCGAGGCGCACCTGAACCTGGGGATCGGATTATCCAAAGACCCGGCGCGCATGAATGAAGCTATCGCCCAGTTCGAAGCCGCATTGCGTCTCCAGCCCAATCCGGAATTGCAGCGGGCCGTCGACCGGCTGCGCGCGACGGTTCACTGAACCCGGCCACTCCCTCACGGCCGCGGTTCCGGCCGGAACCGCGACCCAAGCGAACCGTTTTTGAAATGTCAGAAGCGGATGCGTAGCGAGCCCTGCATCACGCGTGAGGGGCTGGCTGCGGTCGCCTTGCCGAACTGAGCATTCACCTGCTGTCCGGCGGGATTGAAATCCGCCGCCGAGTTGATGGTGGAGAACTGCGTGTGGTTGAAGGTGTTGAACGTCTCCCAGCGGAACTCCAGAACGCGCTGCTCCGACTTGAAAGGATGGAAATCCTTGAACAACGCCACATTCCAGTTGTTGAATCCGGGGGCGCGGAACTGGTTACCGGTGCAGTTGTTCCCGTAATCTCCACGCCCGATAGGGCGTTGGAACACGGAAGTATTGAACCATTGGCTGATGGTTCTCGATCCCCAGGGGAGGTTGGCGTTGCCGGTCTGGTCGGCTCCGCAGGAGACGCCGCCTCCCGTAAAGTCGAAACCATCGGTAGTCGCCAGTGTCACTGTTTGGGTGGGACCGTTGGCAAAAAGCGTGTTGCCCGAAACCTGCCAGCCATCCAACATTGTCTTGGCGACTGTTCCGGGCAAGACGCGGCTGCCGTTCGGTACGGCGACCACAAAGTTCAGGTTGAAGACCTGGCTGCCCATGTTTGTGTTGCGGGTGCGGCACAGGTTCGAAGACAGAAACTGGTACCAACAGCCGCCGGTCCCACCGTCGTAAGTGTACGCGCCTTGCAACTGGATTCCTCCCACGAAACGGCGGCTCGCCTGCACTTGCAGCGAGTCCCAACGCATGCTGGTGGCCGGTCCCGAGATGCCGATGGACGAAAATCCTTGGATGGGAACCAGGTAAACATCGGGCAGGGGTTTGCCCGGCGAAGTGGGATCCTGTGCGGATGGAAGGAAGCGCGCTCCGAAAGGTAGCCCGTCAAAGTTCCAAGTCTGGCTTACGAAGTGCTGGACCCACCCCACATAGGAGACATCCAGCACCGTGTGCCAGCCTACATCCTGCTGGACTGCCAAAGTGTAGTGGTAAGTCAGCGGGATCTTGTTGTCGTTTTGCCAGACACCACTTACACTGGCCGGATTGGTCACCGAGCTGGCGCTGATGAAGGAGTTCACGTCCGTATAGAGCTCCGTTCGCGTGAAGCTAAATGCCGGCCCGCCCGCCTCGCTGTTGCTGCCGCCCTGAGCGTTGTGGTACACCCCAAAGCCGGCGCGGATAGCAGTCTTACCCTTACCGAACGGGTCCCAGGCCAGCCCGAAGCGCGGGTCGAACAGCACCGGCGGCGGGATAATGAAACCAGGGCTCGGATTATACCCCTTCTGGTTCTGCGTGACGATGCCATTGAAGAGGCACGGAGTGGATTCGGTGATGGTAGGGGCGCAGGTGTAACCTGTCCCAGCCACCATCTGGCCGATGTAACCAACCGGGAAGGTCTGACCGTTCAGCGGATTCAGTGCCTGGCGTACTCCGTTCACCAGGGTCGGCTGATATAACACCGGCGGAGTTCCTCCCCAGGTCGGATCGAACTTACTGAAAGTGAATTCCGAAGCTTCGCCGGTGCTGATCAGCGGCGGATTCCACACGTACATGCGCAAGCCGATGTCCAGCGTAAGATGGTGGGCCAGTTTCCAGGTGTCCTGCACGAACCACGCTTTGGTGAAAAACCGGCGGTCGGGAGAAGGCGGACGGCCGAGACTTTCCGTGTACGTCTGGACATGGCCAATGAACATATTGGCGAACGCGTAGCCGGTATTGCCCGGATCGTTGACATCGTTCTGAAAATTGAACAATCCGCCGAACGTGCTGGCTCGCGCCTGCGTATTACGCTCGTACTCCCACAAGAACCCGGCTTTCAAAGTGTGCGGGCCGTAGGTGTAAGTCAGGTTGTCCGATACCGGCGCAGCACTGTCGATGCCGGTGATCGGCCAGCGGTTGTCAAAGGAAGCTGCGGCGGCCGTGAAACTGCTGTTCTGAAGAGAACCGGTGGTAAACCTCGGAATCAAGTTGTAAGGGTTCTGCTGGGGCATGAACTGCGGAATGTTGGCAGCCCAGCCGGGCTGGCACTGGGGGCTTGCCGCCACCGGGCACCCCCCCGGTCCCAGACCGGCCGTGCCGTAATTGCCGGCCCTCTCGATGCCCAGTAAGTCCCTGGGAGTCGATGCCGGTCCGATCTCCGTACCCTCGAAGATCCCAGCGCCGAATTCATTGACCATGTGGGAATTGATGATTTTCGTGTACTCCACCTTCGCCTGGGGCGCCCAGAAGTCGTATTGCTGCGGCACCAGGCCCCATTTGGAAGCGGACCCGGCAGCCTGGATGCCGGATTCCGCCGTCGTCCAGGTCTGGTATTTCACGCTGAAGACGTCTTTGTCGGTCGGCCGGTAGTCCACGCGAATCAGGTGCTGCGTCCGCGGGTCGCCAATGCTGGGCTGCTGCTGAATCCAGTTGTACCCGGTGGGCTGCGCTGCCAGATCGTTCGGCAGTGGAAAGACGTTCATCATGTTCTCGCCGATCGTGCTCATGCGGCTGGCGGGAATGATGTTGCCGGGAAACGGGGCGCCCGTGTTGGGGTCCTTGACGGGAATCAGCGTTCCGTTGTTCTGGCGCGAGTTGGAGAAGTCACCCGCGCGTTCCTGGATCGTGGGAAACTCCCATTGCTGGAGAGTAACCGGCAGCGTCACCTGCGTGTTCTCGAACGAGTAAAAGAAAGTAATTTTCTTTTGCGTCTTGGGCACCGGTCCGCCGAGGGAAGCCCCCGAGGTGTTGAACCGGTAGAGCGGCCTCGCGACGTTGAGTTGGTTGTTGAAGAAGTTGTTGGCGTTGAGGTCCTCGTTGCGAACATACCAGTAGGCAGTCCCATGATAGGACTGGCCGCCATGCTTGGTAATGAAGTTGACCACCGGCCCGCCCACCATCCCATACTCCGCGGTGTAGTTGCTCATTTGGATGTTGACTTCTTCGATGGCATCCATGTTCGTGGTGCCGCTGAAGTTGCCGCCGCCGTTGCTGTCGCCGCCGTTGACGCCGTCGCTATAGACGATCTGGTTGCCTCCCTGGATATTTGGGATGGTGCTCGAATATTGGCCTCCCACAATCTCAGTGCCCTGCCCGCCGGCGAGGACTGGCTGCACCCCGGGCATAATGGACAACAGGCTGAGCGGATCGCGCGTTCGGTCCGGAGTCATGGCGAGCTGGTGGTCGTCGATGTGCCCCGTATCGGCCGTGGTGGTGGTGGCTACCGCCTCGCCTTGCGCCGTCACGGAAACCGTTTCCGACACGCTGCCGATTTCCATTTGAAGGTTTCCCAGGGCGACGCGCGCGCCGGCCGTCACCATGTTGTTCCTCCGCTCGAACTGGCGGAATCCCTGTGCCTGGATGCGGACCGTGTAGGGTCCTTCCACCAACGCGGGGAAGGAGAAGTCGCCCGAGGCATTGGTGAGCATCGTGCGCACCTCGCCGTTCAGTTCGAAGATTAAGGTGACGGAAGCGCCGGGAATGACCTGACCGCTGGGATCGGTCACAGTCCCGCTGAGCGATCCGGTTGCAATATTCATCTGGGCGAGCGCTGCGGACGCGAGAAGCAGCGCCAACAAGATGTTCTTCATAGAACCCCTCCCGAGCAATTCTTGTTGCTCCCAACTGTCGTTCAGTTCTTCATTGCGAATGACGCAATGGGGTATGCATCGCTAAGTGGTCGGAATAGTATCAGGCCGATGGCTCCAAGTCAAGAGCATTTGTCAGAGCAAGCGTCAGATTTTGCAATTCGATGTTTAACTTGACTTACCGGCGATTCCAGTGATACATTTTTCCCGCATCGAGTTCTGAGTGTTGCATTATGTGCAACGGGAGTTGAGGGGCTGGGGGAAACCGATGAAAATTCCAACATGGCGTGCTTGGGATTCTGTGCAACTGACACTCTCAGGAGGGCAATGATGCTACTGAAAAGGACTGCGGCCATCGGTTCTATTTCCGTTTGGTTGTGCTGCCAGCTTGCGCTGGGCCAGCAGGCGCCGGCGGGGTTTACGATCAATGTGCTCCAAGGCAATGGGGCGGTCAATTTTGTCAACCAGAAGCCGGTGCAGGTTCCGGTTGTGAGGGTGCAGGATTCATCCGGGCACGCGCTGGCGGGCGCCAGGGTGAGCTTCCAGGCGCCCGATTCGGGTCCCGGCGGCACGTTTAAAGGAGCGCGAATCTATGCCGCAGTGACCGGACCCGATGGGACCGCGAGGGCGGCGGGATTCACCCCCAACGGCGAACCGGGACAGTACATGGTGAATGTGGTTGCCGAATACGACGGCCAAACGGCACAAGGCCAGGTGACGCAGACCAATGTGGCGCCGCCGGCCGCTCAACCGCGCCACCATCGCCTGGCACTGAAAATCGCCATCGGTTGCGCGGCGGTGGCGGGATTCTCATACATCATGTACAGCCAGTTCATCGCCAAGAATAAACCCTACGGCCAGCGGTAGTTGGAGTGTCGTGCTTCTGAAGTGGCTTGACCGCTCCCTTACGGTCGCGGCTCTAAAAGATCCCTCTCACAGAGCCCCGACCGTCAGAGAGTGGTTGAGATATTTTCGGTAGGACATGTAGGGATACCGGTTTGAAAGTCTACTGGAAACTGATCCTCCTCGCCGCTTGGGTTTCCGTAGCGGCGGCGCAGGGGGGCACGGGGGAATTCTTCGAGACGCGGATTCGGCCGTTGCTCTCAGCCAAGTGTTACGCCTGTCATTCCGCCGCGAAGTTGGGCGGTTTGCGCGTAGACTCGCGCGCAGGGCTGCTGGCCGGCGGGAAATCAGGGCCGGCGATCTCGCCCGGCCAACCGGAAGCCAGCCTGCTGATCCGCCGGGTGAACAGCGCCGATGCGAAGCTGCGTATGCCTCTTGGCGCGGCAAAGCTTGCCGATGGCGAAATCGCCGACTTGGCCGCGTGGGTGAAGGCCGGGGCTCCCTGGCCCGAGGACGCGGCGCCAAATCCCCCAGCCCCCTCTACATCCTTCCACATCACGGCGGAGCAACGGGCGTACTGGGCCTTCCAGCCGCTCGCCAAAGCAGCGCCGCCCGCGGTGAAAGACGCTGCCTGGCCGCGCAATGCGATTGACCGTTTCATCCTGGCAAAGCTCGAGGAGAAGAATCTTCGGCCGGGAAAACCCGCCGGCAAACGCACCCTGATCCGGCGCGCCACTTACGATCTGACCGGTCTGCCTCCCACGCCGCAGGAAGTGGATGCCTTTGTGGCGGACGGCTCGCCGGATGCATTCCGCAAGGTGGTGGACCGGTTATTGGCGTCGCCCCACTATGGAGAGCGCTGGGGCCGGCACTGGCTGGATGTGGCCCGCTACGCCGATGGCGACGGGCGCGACCTTCGTCCGGTATACACCGGCTACGGCATGGCCAAGGACGGCTACGTCAACACCTTTCGTTATCGCGATTGGGTGATCGACTCGTTCAACCGCGACTTGCCTTACGACACTTTCGTGAAGGCGCAGATTGCCGCCGACCTGATGCCGGAAAAAGAACGGCCGGCCCTGCTTGCGGGGCTCGGATTTTTCGGCTTGGGGCCCTGGTTCACGGGCGATGACGTAGTGTTCGTGGAGGCGCGGGCCAACGAGCGCGACGACAAGATTGACGCCCTGACCAAAGGCTTCCTCGGGCTCACCGTCACCTGCGCGCGCTGCCACGATCATAAGTACGACCCCATCTCGCAGAAGGACTATTATGCGCTCGGCGGCGTGTTCGCCAGCTCGGGCTACCATGAGCACAACCTTGCGCCCGATGCTGAGGTGCTCCGGTATAAGACGCAGCTCGCCCAGGTGAAAGCGCAGGAAACTGCCGTCGATGAGGCGGTGAATCAGTTGCGCCTCGAGGTGGCCCGCCGGCTGGCGGGGCAGATCCCCCAGTACTTTATGGCTGTCCGTAAGCTGCAGTTGACGCGTCCTCCGCTCGATCCGCGCCAGGTAGTGGAGGAGGCGAACCTCGACCCGGAGACCTTCGTCCGCTGGGCCCGGTATCTGGCCGAGCCGAAGAAAATCGAGTACCCGTTTCTGAAGCCATGGTTTGCCTTGATTGCGCAGGGCGGCGGTACGGACGAAGAGGCTCTGCGCCTGGCGGAGGAGTTCCGCAAGCTGGTGCTGGACGTGATCGCGGAGCGGACTGCGCTGCTCGGCGCCAACGAGCAGCGGCGCCGCCACTATCAGCCCGATCCACACGAGGCCCGGGTCCGGCTGCCGGGCGACCTGATGCAGTTCGAGATGTTCCAGTTCCGCCAGCAGATAGTGGAGCAGCCCATGAATCCCCATCGCTACTATGTATGGCTGGACGTAGTGCAAAGCGAAGAGGGAGATTCCGTACGGAAGCCGGGGATTTTCGAATTCGAATACAAGGACCTGGTCCGTTTCCTGAAGCCCGCCCAGGTGGGCAATCTGAAAGACATGGTGGCGCAATACCGGGCGTTGCAAAAGGAGTTGCCCCCGGAATATCCGTACCTGATGACGATTGCGGACAATCCGGAGCCTTCGAATTTGCGCGTGAACCTGCGCGGCAATCCGCACGCTCTCGGCGACCAGACACCGCGCGGGCTCCCGGCCATCCTGGCGAACCGCCCAGACGATAATCCTGCGCCCTTCACTCACGGCAGCGGCCGGCTGGAGCTGGCCGAGGCCATCGGACACCACCCGCTGGCGGCGCGTGTCATCGCGAACCGTGTCTGGATGCATCACTTCGCCCGCGGAATTGTGGCGACACCCAGCAATTTCGGGGCGATGGGCGAGCCCCCCACTCATCCGGAGCTGCTGGACTACCTGGCCGCGCGCTTGATCGAGAGCGGGTGGTCGATCAAGGCGCTCCATCGCGAGATCATGCTCTCGGCCACCTACCAGCTCAGCTCCGAAAATGTTGAATCCAACGACGCCGCCGATCCCGAAAACCGCTTGTTGTGGCGCGGCGTTATGCGGCGGCTCGATGCCGAGGAGATCCGCGATTCGCTTCTGTTCGTCGCCGGCTCGCTGGATGAAACCGTGGGAGGACCGCCGCTGGAATTGAGCAGCCCATCCAACCACAGGCGAACCGTCTACGCCAGGATCCGGCGCGCGGATTATACGTGCACATCGGGAACCGGCGGCGTGGACCGCATGCTGGAACTGTTCGACTTTGCGGACCCCGCCAGCAGCGTAGACCAGCGCATCGACACCAACGTTCCGCTGCAAGGGCTGTTCTTCCTGAACAGCGACCTGGTGATGCGCCAGGCGGAACTGGTGGCAAAGCGGATCGTCGAGGGCGGGGGAGACGATGCGGCACGCATCCAGAGAGCCTACCGGCTGCTCTTCGCGAGACCGGCAAAAGACGCCGAGGTGCAGTTGGGAATTGATTTCCTGAAGGGCGCGGGACCTTCGGGATGGCAGCAGTATGCTCAGGTTCTGTTGAGCTCCGGTTCGTTCTACTATGTGAACTGACCGGGAGAGGAGGGGGGACAAATGGCCGGCGGGACGATTCCGAAAACGCGGCGCGAGGCGCTGCGCACCATGGGCACGGGCTTCGGCATGACGGCGCTGGCCGCCATGCTGGGCGATTCTCTGCGTGCGGCCGAAAAGGGCAATCCCTGGTCGCCTAAACAGCCGCACTTCGCGCCCAGAGCGAAGCACGTAATCTTCGTCTTTCTCTACGGTGGCCTTTCGGCCATCGATTCGTTCGACCATAAACCGGCGCTCGATCGTTACGACGGCAAGCCGCTGCCTTACCAGACACCCCGCACCGAGTTCACCACCGGGAACCTTATGCGATCGCCGTTCACGTTCTCCAAGTACGGAAGCAACGGGCACGAAGTCAGCGAAATTTTCCCGCGCATGGGGGAGACCATCGACGAATTCTGCCAGGTCCGCTCCATGATCACCGATATCCCCAACCACGGTCCGTCGGTGATGATGATGAACACCGGGACCACGCGGTTCGGGCGTCCCTCGATGGGCTCCTGGGTCACCTACGGGCTGGGAACGGAAGATCAGAATCTGCCCGGGTTCATTGTGCTGGCGCATAACGCGGCCGGCGACGGCGGGGCCAGCCGCTGGGGATCGGCGTTTCTCCCCTCGGTATACCAGGGAACCTTCGTCCCCACCTCCGAAGCCGACCCGAAAAAGCAGATACAGTATCTCACCAATCCGCGGCTCGACCTGGCGCAGCAGCGCCGCCAGTTGGACCTGTTGGAGCGTTTAAACCGCATCCAGGTGGAAGAGCAGGGCAAGGCGCCGGAATTGGAGGCCACCGTTCAATCCATGGAGGTCGCGTTCCGCATGCAGACCGAGGCGCCGGAGGTGTTCGACATTTCGAAAGAGAGCCAGGCTACGCGCGATCTCTACGGCCCGGGCGAATTCGGCCGCGGTTGCCTGATGGCCCGGCGGCTGGTGGAGCGCGGCGTCCGGATGGTGCAGCTCTATCACGGTACCTGGGACCATCACGCCGACATTCTGGGCCACAAGTTCACCGCCGCGCAGGTGGATGGGCCCATCGCCGCGCTGGTCCAGGATCTGAAGCAGCGCGGGCTGCTGCGCGACACGCTGGTCATCGTGGGAAGCGAATTCGGGCGGACTCCGGTGCTCAACCTGGGCGGTTTCCGCTCGGTTCACAACGGCCGCGATCACAATATCTATGGCTTCACGGTGCTGCTGGCGGGAGGCGGCGTGAAGGCCGGGCTGGCATACGGCGCCACCGACGAGTTCGGCTTCAAGGTCGTGGAAAATCCCGTGCATGTGAACGATCTGCACGCCACAATTCTGTATCTGTTGGGGCTGGATCATACCCGCCTGACGTACCGCTACAGCGGGCGGGATTTCCGCTTGACCGATGTGGCCGGGCGCGTAGTGAAGGACATCGTCGCCTGAGAGAGAGCATGAGGCGGAGAGCGACAGCCGCGCGCAGGGCAGCCACTCGATTGGGCTTGGCGCTTGGTGTGGCCGCGCTGTTGGCCGCGGCGAACACCGATCCCCCCGACAAGAGCTGCCTGGCGTGCCACGATGCCGCCAACCTTCAATCGCTCAAGAAGAATGGCAAGCGGGCTCCGGAAATCATTCCCGAAGATCCCCGGGAGCGCGCGGCCTTTGCCGCTTTGATGGCCGAGACCGCGCCGGCGCGCCGCAGAGAACTGGCCGAGGCATTCCTGAAAAACTATCCGGCTTCCTGGATGCTCGAACCCACGTATGAGGTCGCGTCCAAGGCAAGCATCGCACTCGGTGACTTTCCGGCCGCCATCGAATACGGCACGCGCTCGCTGCGCCTGCTGCCGGAAAATCCGTTCCTGCTTCTGGCCCTGGCGGACGCGCGCATCAAGCAGAGCCAATGGGCCGAGGCAACCCGCAACGCGCAAGATGCGCTGTGGTACCTGAGCCGCTTCGACCGTGCTTCTTCGATCGACCCGGGCGACTGGCCGCCGCTCGAAGCGCGGCTCCAGGCCCAGGCTTATTTCGTTATTGGCCGCGCGGCCGCTTCCGAGGGAATGGCCGCCGCCGGCGCGGCGCATGTGCAAAGACTGGCAGCCGCGGAAACCGCGCTGCGGGAGGCGCTCCGGCTCGATCCCACCGCGGCCGGCACGCCGTTTCTGTTGGGGATGGTGAAGCTGAACCAGGGCCGCATGACCGACGGTGCGGCTTTCCTGGCTCTGGCCGGCCGGCCCGATAGCTCCATCCGCGCCCAGGCTCTGGACCGTCTGCACGCGGTTTACGGCGATGGCGCCATCGCTGGCGGCCGCTCGTTCGACGATTGGGTGGCATCCATGAAACCTTCGCTGCCCCAACCTCCGGCTGGGCTGCAAGCCGCTCACCAGCCGCCGCAGTATGCCGGCTCCGCCGCCTGTCGCGAGTGCCACCAGGCGCAGCACAGCAGTTGGCAAGCCACCGGTATGGGCCGCATGTTCCGCCCTTATCGTCCCCAGGATGTCATCGGCGACTTCTCTTCCGGCCAGGCCGTAATGGATGACGCTGGAAAACCGGTGGCGCGCGCCGTCGTTCGCGACGGCCGCCACTACATGGAAATCCGCGATGGCGAAGGCTGGAAGTCGTACCCCGTGGATTACCTGATCGGTTCCAAATGGCAGCAGGGCTACGCCACCAAACTGCCCGGCGGCGAAATTCAGGTCTTCCCGCTGCAATACAACGTGGCGCACCGAAGCTGGGTGAATTACTGGGAGATCAAGGACCCCGCAAAGTCCGACCGCACCGATATTACCCGTTTTCACGAGGTTGTGCCCGGAGCCACGTATCAGTTGGAATGCGCGGTGTGCCACACCAGCCAGCAGCGCTTCGCCGGCGCCGTGATGGAAGCCCGCTATTCGTCGTTCCGCGAAGGCGGCATCAACTGCGAGATGTGCCACGGGCCTTCCGCGGCGCACGTGGCCGCCATGCGCGCCGGCCGTCCGTACACCAAGGATCCAGCCGAGCCTCCGGTCGATTTCCACCGTATCTCAGCCTCGGAGTATGTGGCCATTTGCGCGCAGTGCCATATGCAGACCGGGCTGCGCGATCCGGAAGCCTCCGGCGCCTTGAACTATTCCGAAGCCGGCCCCAGGTTTTACCGCCAGCTTCTCAGCCGGCCCTACGTTGACTTTCCGCGCCGCGGTTTCTACAAAGACGGGCGGTTCCGCGAAACCGTCTTCATCGTGGAATCGTTTCTGCGCTCGGCATGCTTCCGCCAGGGAGGCGCGCAGTGCGGCAGTTGCCACAACCCACACCCGGCCGACGCCGCCTCCAATCCAAAATCGCTCAAGTTCGGCGCCGATTCCGACCGCATGTGCGTCGATTGCCACACCCAATATCGTGACCGCCCCGAAGCGCACACGCATCACCCGGCGGCCAGTGAGGCGAGCCGCTGCGTGGCTTGCCACATGCCGCGCATCATGAACGGGCTGATGTTCGAGGCGCGTTACCACCAGATCGATGATATTCCAGATGCGCAGGCTACGGCCCGCTTCGGTGCGGCCGATAGTCCCAACGCCTGCCTGCTGTGTCACAAGGACCGCGACGTCTCCTGGCTCGAAGGAGCAATGGCGGCCTGGAAAAAGCCCGGGGACCGTCAATGACAAATTCGACCAATGGCTCGCGGCCGCGCATGAAGAAGACGGCGCCTCAAACGCCTTCCATTCAAAGTCTCGACCGCGGCTTGTGCATTCTGGAAGCAGTGGCCAAATCCGCCGGTCCAGTCGCCCTCGGTCACCTCACCGATCTGCTGGGGGTCGATCGCAGCAGCGCTTTCCGCCTGGCCAACACGCTGCGGCGCCGCGGATTCCTGGCCAACCCGAATGGCAGGAAAGATTACATCCTGGGCCCATCCATCTGGCGCCTTTCGCGCAAGCACGACTGGAGCAGCGTGTTGATTACCTTCAGCCACGAGCACCTGCGAAGGCTGGCACTCCGAACCGGTGAGACCGCGCATCTGGCCGTCCGGCGGGGCCGGCAGGCTTGCTTCCTCCATCACTACCACGCCGTCGCCCAGATCATCATGGTGTCCGCCCGGACTGGCGAATTCGTCCCTCTCTATTCGACGGCCCACGGTAAGGCATTGCTGGTGGACTGCGGCATCGACGAGTTGCGATCCATTTTCGGCGACGCGCCGCTCCAGGCTTATACGCCGCAAACCATCGTCTCCATCCATCAACTGGCCAGGAGCTGCGCCCGCAGCCGGGAGCAGGGTTTTGTGGCGGACGACGAGGAGTATGTGGAAGGCGTGCGCTGCCTGGCCGCTCCGGTTCGCGACAAGGACGGCAGCGTCATCGCTTCCATCGGCATTTCCGCCCCCCAGAGCCGCTTCCCCCGCGAACGCGACCGCCTGGCCGCGCGGCACGTCTGCGAAACTGCCAGGGAGCTGAGTGCCGTTTTCAGCTCCGAGTCCGACGTGTGGCCGTATCGCTTGACTTCTCTCCGTTAGCTTGATAGCATTCCTCCGCGCTTCATGCAGCCGGCTTTGCGCCATACGCAATGAGGAGAGGGCACATGAAATCTGAAATCGGCCGTTTCTTGGGAAACCACTCCCTTACGGTCGTGGGTCCGATCGGAGCCGCGAGCGTGAGCGAGCGGTCTGGTGTCAGCGCCGAATCCCGCAGCCATCGAACTAGCCCGTTCACCTGGAGTCCAACGGCGTACGCGGCGGGGTTGCTGCTGGGCGCCTTTCTGTTGCGCGCCGCCGTCACGCCCAAAAAGCCCTACACCACCTGGAGCGAGTACGGCGGCGCCGCTGATTCCATGCAGTACTCCGCACTCAAGCAGATCGACAAGACGAATGTGAGTAAGCTCG
>Ga0335081_10007174_pt1 | contig 17799 bp, 1 predicted proteins | sample Lox_Sample_35_FD_206713 | JGI IMG/M metagenome (GOLD analysis project Ga0335081, IMG submission 206713) | Soil microbial communities from Loxahatchee National Wildlife Refuge, Florida, United States - Lox_Sample_3.5 | ecosystem: Environmental > Terrestrial > Soil > Wetlands | place: USA: Florida... | reverse complement strand
ACGCCTTTGCGGTTGACGCGGGCGATGAACTCGCAAACGTAGGGATGGTAGAAGACGTCGAAGCGATACTGGACAGACGCGGCGGGCGTCCCACCGTTCCGGGTTGGTCGAGGGTGAGACCGCGATTGGGTGACGAGAAAGACACGGGAGTCGTCTTGGAAGAAGAACGGCTGACTCGTGTCGGGTTGCACGTTCTGATGCGGCATGACCACTCGATAGCGTCCACCTCTCGTTGTGCCGAGCACGCCGCCCAGGAACGGGCTGTCGAGTCCTGTCTCGACGTACATCATTCCGCTCAGTTTCGTGCTCTGGCGCGACCCGCCCGCCTCGAGGTCGGGAATGGTCTCGTCGCTCTGCTGTGCCGTCGGGGAAAGTTCGCCACGGCATACCTGGAAGGTGAAGTATCCGATCTTCGCCATCGCGGGCGCGGGCTCCACGGACACCAGGCCAGGGTCATCCGTCTTCTGCGAACCACCGTTTCCCGAGGTTGACGAAGGCACGCTGTCGACTTCCTGAACCACGGTATAGAGAGGGTCGTAGTTGTTCAGGGTCGCGTGGAGGTGCGCTCCGGTCGAATCCGAAGGAATAGGTTGAACGGGCGTGATTTGGTAAAGGTTCTCCCTCGTCCTGATATCGACCTCGCTGTCCCTCCACCATTGGTTGTTGTTTGTTGGACCGAAGTTCTCCCAGATCCCGACATAGCCGTTGCCCGTCCTACTCTCGAGAGTGAGAACCTTCGTTCCGTTGCGATAGACGAGAACGGTGACATTGGTGTCCCACTGACCGTACTTGTCGTAGAAGTAGATCGCGCAATTGGCCTTTCTGGCGATCAGGCGATACCCTTCCGGCGGAGGTGGTTGCGTCGCAGTGGTCTCATCCGTAGGGTCCTGAAGCTTCGGGCCATAGCATCGGATCGTGATACTGCTGTAACCGACTTCGGTCTTGAAGGAGAATGCCGACTCATCAATCACGGGGTCGCCGGCATCGCCCGCGGGCGTGTCGAGGCTGTCCTTGCTGACTCGCTTCGGCGACCACCTCCCGTCCTTGTACTCACTCCAGGCGAACTTGATGCGCCAGAGGTGCCTGGGCTCGTGGGGGTTCTTGTCCGCCAGTTCCTTTGCCGTCGCCTTGGCGGCCTTTCGCTCGAACTGTGCCCAGAACAGGTAGAGGTGGTGGTTCCAGACGACGGGCAGGACATGGTCGCCGGTGATGTCGGCGTCGATCTTCTCCCATGGAGACCAGATTCCCTCAGACCACCCGCCCGTCGTGGTGAGCTTGCGGTAGAACCATTCCTGCGGGTCACCGGACGTGCGGGCCACCACATGCAGACTGCGCTTGATGGAGGCGGTCTGGTCTGAACCGTCGGTCGTCGCGCCGAAGGCCACGCCTGGCGGCGGCGGCGGCCAGCTCGGTGTTCGGCCAGGCTGGCGCGGTGGCGGCTCGGCAGCGAGGCCGACGTCTTCCTCCTCGACAAAGATCCCCATCACCTCGAGCTTGCTCACCCCGTCCAGCTTGTGGAGGTAATTGAGGAACGCCTTCTCTGCGGTCTCCTTCGTTACGTCGTTCTGCAGCAACTCGTTCTCGAGCTCTGTGAAGAACGGGGTCTTGTCATCACGCAACTCCGGTTCGAGCCAGTTCTCCGGATACAGGAATATCTTGCGGTTCCCGTCCCAGACGCGGTAGAGCTTTCGCCACGTCTCCCACTCATTCCAGTGCTGGCGCACGCGTGGGTCGTCGCTGACGGTGACGCGCGGCGCTTCCAGGTTCATCAAGCAGCGCTGCACAAACAGCTGCGCCGAACTCAGGGCGAGACGGATCCGGCTCGTGGTCATGCAGGCGCCCATCTCCACGTCGACCAGCATGTAGTCGTACAGGGAATCGGCGTCGTGCCAGAGCGGGTAGCCGCTGCCCGCAGCGCGCCTGGGATTGGCGATCAGATAATCGACGAGCGCAGCACGCCGCGCCTCGCGCAGCGTGTCGTTGATGGGTTTGACGACATCCGGCCAATGGTCCGGATCGTGCTTCGATTTCGCGAGGCTCTTGGCCAGCAGCGCCACGTCGTCGTCCACCGGGGATGCCGTCAGCCTGACCGCCTCGGACGCGGTTGCGCCCAGCTGACCGATGGCAGTCATCGCCTCCCACAGGTCTTCGAGCGCCTTCGCACTGATGAAATCGTCCGCGGCCGACAGCGAGAGATCCTGGGAGACCTGCGAGAGATCATCTCTCGACCAGAGCGAGTTGTCGTGGATGAGCCCGATCAGGTCATCGACGCCGGTCGCCGGGTCTTTGGCGCTCGCCGGGTCTTTGGCGTCTTGCAGGACATCGTCGATCAGCGTCACGCTGTACGGAGAGCGGCCGGCGACGTGCATGAGCCGCACCAGTTCGCTGAGTTCCACCAGCCCCGTGCTGCCGGCGGCGGCGCCGCTCGTGAGGTTGGATGCGCTCAGCCACGTTGCCGCCGGCGCATAGTCGAAGAGCCAGGGCACCTGAGCCTCCTCGACCGTCAAACGCTGGAACAGCAGAGCGATCTTGCTCAGCCGCCGGTAGTCGTCGAACAACTGGGCGTGGTTGGCGGAGTCGACTGGCGCCCGTGGGTCGTCTGTGGCGAGCGCCAGAAATGCGTCGACCATGTGCGGCCGTCCGGTCGCGGACGGCAACCGCCGCTCGACGAGATCCTGCGTGACCGACGCGGCCAGGCCGAGCGCCGTGCTGAGCGAGTTGACCGTCGCCCTTCTGCTGAGGACGTCGCGGGCGTGCGGCGTCAACTTCGCGAGCAGCACAGCCGCGATCTCCGCGGTAGTGGCGGGCATGTCGCGCGCAGTTGGCGGATCGAACACGGCGCCGACCTGAGCGGTCGTGGCAAGCAAGTCGCTGAGCTCGGCCACGTTGACCGCGGACGCGCCGGCATTCTGCGGTGTCGGGAGCGCGTCCAACGCGGCCTGTGGGAGGGACGGCGTGGCACCCCGCTCGAGGGCGTCCTGTTCGGCGCGGGTCAGCCGGCCGCGAATTACGAGCTTCTTTTGCGTCGCGTCGTAGTAGACATAGGCCGCCAGCTCCGGGGGCAGGTCGAGACTCGTCGGGCCGAGGTCGATTTCGTACACCGGCAACGTGCCGTAGCGGAGCTTCTGGCTGATGACCTGCCGTTGGAGATCAGCCAGCCCCTGGATTGCGTCTTTGTAGCTCTGGGCCGGTGCGAGTTTGAGCAGCTCCGTGACGCCGGCGGCAGGCAACAGTCCCCGGCACGCCAGCGTCCCGCCGGCGTAGGTCAGCTTCCCGAGTGCGAAGAGCAACTCGACCGCCTCGCGGAAATTGGCGTTGCTGCTCGCGAGCAAGAGCTTCTTGCGGTCCGCCCGGGACAGCAGCCGCGTAGCGCGGAGGCGCTGGGTCGCGGAATCGTAGGCGATCAACGCTTCGACGCCGGCGGGAATCCCGACGCCGGTACTGAGCGGAACTCCGACGGGATCGCCGGGACTCGGGTTGAGCAGCTTGTTCACCGTCGCCGGGAGGCTCGCCGGCCGGACCGAGTACAGCTTTGTGTCGCACACGGCTCCGAGCAGATCGTCGATCAGGGGAGCCCCCCAGTTGAGCTCTCCGAGCCGGCGGCGCAGCAAGGCCCCATCGGTGTCGACCGGGTCCGGCAACTGGTGCTCCGCCGCGATCTTCCTCAGCTCGCTGCCCAGGTCGCCCAGCGTCTGAGCGACCTCGTCGTCGCCAGGCGCGAGGTACGCGGTCGCCGCGTCGTCTCCGTGCAGCAGAAACCACGCGTCGGCAACCGACAGCTTCGATCCGCGCAGACACTCGACCCGCTCGACGAACGCCGGGATATCGTCGGCCGCCGGCAATGTGCCGGCCAACTGCTCGAGCCAGACCATCTCCTGGATGCTGAGCTTGAACCCACGGGCGAATAGCACTCGGCGATACAGGTCCGAGAGGGTCTCTACGCTCAGCGTGCTCACGCCGGCCCGCTTGGCCAGCATCGCCACGTCAGCCTCGCCGATCTGGAACGCGGCGGAGATTTTGGCCGCGCTCGTGGCCGGTGAGAGTGAGGTGTCTCTCAGCTTGTCCCCAGCGTCGTTCAGTGCGAAGCCGGGATCGACCGGGGTCGTGATCGCTCGGTTCTGAAACAGCTCGTCGTACTGCGACGGGATCGTCGGTTGGCCGTCAGCCGCGTGATCGACGTACCGCGTGGTGTCGATCGCGCCGAACAGCGCGCAGGCTTCCGCGTGGGTGAGGCGCAGTGCGTTCTTCGTCCATTTCAGAGCTGCCAGCAACCTGAGCGTGTTCGGCTCAAGGACCCCCGGCGCGACCTGCCTGATCGCCATGTCGAGCTCACGCGCACTCCAGCCCGTGCGTCGCTCGAGCCGCAGGAATCGCGCCAGCCGGTCGAGGAAGTCGCCGGGCGCCCCGATGTCGCCGTCGACATGCACGACATGCGTTACGACCTTCCCACTCGCGGGTGTGACGATGTATCCCGCGATTCGCAGCTTGGATAGATCGCACGTGGCCGGATCGCTGCCGTCGATCGATTGAATGCTGATCGGTCGTAGGCCGGGCCCGAGTGGCGGGTTGACGAAATCCGTGCCCAGAAGATCGAGCAATTGGACGTAGGTGATTCCGGCTCGCGCGATGAGCACATCGACGCGCCTCATTAACTGTGACCAGGGCCCTGTGAGAAGCTTCGTCGAGTCGGCCGGGTCGACGAGTACGTCGTCCTCGGTGACGGTGGCCGCTTGGAATCCCCACGTGTCGGCGAGCGTCGCCGCGGCCGGGGCCGTGATCAGGTCGGCTTCCCGGGCGCTCAGGCCCAGGTACTCCACCGCCCAGCCGTCCGCCTCCTGCGGCGCAAGCAGCTTGATCACTCGCTCTCGCGGAACCTGCAGGTGGGTCAGGAACATGCGGGTCTCGAGTAGCGGCAGCCCCGGCGGCAGGGTCAAGGGGAAGTGCGCCGCCTCGAGCGTGCGGGTCGCCCGCCCGCTTCGGAACGCCGGGTTCGCGGCCAGTTCCGCCTCCGTCCCGAACGTCTGGCGACTGATGTACTCGATTTCGATGAGCTTGTCGCTGCTCGCCGCGCTGAGCTCCACCAACCAGCCACCGGCGAACACGTGCCAGCGCGTTCCCACTGTGCCCTGTCGCGTAATGACGGAGACCTCCGCATCGAGGTCGAAGTCGTATGCGGGCAGTTCCTTTCTCAGCGCCTGGATCAGCTTCTCCCGGGCGGCAACCGCCACGGCCGTACTACCGGACGCGGCGTCGTCGAGAAGAGCCCGCAGATGACCCTGGAGGCGCATGCGCTTGTACGGCCACCAGACCGGGTCGGCACCGGACGTTCGCAGCACCTCATCCTCGAGCAGTTCGTTGACCAGATCGATGTAGGGCAACGGTCGATTCGTGTTGTCGCAGTTGAGGAGGATGTGCGGGATCTCCGGGCGCCGCGCGATCAGCACCTCATACGGCGACGTTTTCGCGGTCGCGACATCGGTACCGAGGAAATTCAGGATGTCGGCGAGATATGCCGCGGGGCTGGTAATCGAGGTGCAAGCCTCGCACTCGCACATGTCGAGCGACCCGAAGAGCGTCCGCAGGTCAGCCACGCCGTCGGTGGCGGGCTGATCGCGGGGGCGGCTGATGACACCGAACGGCTGCCGATAGGAGTGCAGCAGATCGATTCCCTTGAGCCAGGCAACCTCCCTCACCGCCGTGGCGCGATCGTGCACCTGCGTCCAGTAGGCCTCCTCCTCCGGCTTCGAGGAGAGATCGGCGACGAACTTCGTCCTGGGCGTCCCGGAAATGGCCGATGACGAGCGGTAACCCTTGTCGGCAAGCACCGTGATCGTGGAAAACGACGCTTCAGGACCGGGCAGCGCCCGATAGAGACGGGCCAGCGTACCCAAACGCTCCTTCACTGCTGCCTGATCGGGTACGCCTCGGAACGAGCCAAGCGAGCCGTCAAAGGCGTTTCGCACGTCGAAGTCGCCGTTCCGAGCAAAGAAAGCCTGCAGGCTCTTTCCGTACTGACCGAAGTAGCTCTTCTTGGGCGCCGCCCGGAGCCCGGCGCGCAGAGCGTCCGTGGGATACGCCGCGGCCACGCTCTGCGCGATCGCGTCCGCCGCGCTCGCAGCATAGGCGCGCAGTCGCTTGCCGCCCAGCGTGTCACCGCGACCGTTCGGGTTGGCCCGCGCCGCGGCCACGATCAGGTCACGCAACGTAGACGCATCGACCGTCACCAGCGCCGCCGGGGTCACCTTCTCGCCCTGAGCGGTCAAGTGCGCCGCCACCTGTTCGAGCAGCCCAGGGTCGTTCCACAGGATCCCTCCGAGCGCCGCATAGTTCTGGAGCTTGTTGCGCTCGGCGGCGCTGATCTTGCTATCCCGCGCCACCGCCCTCCAGAAACCGCCGTTCACGCCGTCGTGCCGGGCAGCGATCGCCGCGATCCTCTGTTCCTTGCCCTTGTTGCCAAGCGCCACCGGCACGAACGACGCCACTCCCGCGGTCAGTGGCGAGATCGGATGCAGTACCTCCGCCGCCTTGCGCGCATTGAGCGCATGGACGAGCGCAGCCTCGCTCGCCTTCGACTGCGGCGCGATGACGTTCTCGCGCGCGGCGGCTTTGAGCGCCGCCTTCCAATCGCTCGCCGGCAGCGCCGCAAGATCGCCCGCGTTCGGAGGCAACCCCTGCCGCAGCATCCCGTACAACGCCTCCTCCGGCGCCTCCGCGAGCTCGTCGTGCAACTGCGCCGCAGCGACGACCTGGTTCAGTTGCGCCTCGGCGAGTCCCGACCGCCCCGCCAAGTACGCGACCTGAGCCGGGTCAAGCTCCGCAAGCTTCGCGCCCTGCAGCAGGGGAGTGATCTTGTCGACCAGTCGCCGGTAGTCACTGATGCCCAGACTCGCGTCGGGGATTGTCGCGTCGACCACGAGATCGGTCTGGACGTTGTAGTGAACCGGGGACGACCAGATCTCTTTCGCACCCTTACGGACCGCAACGCGGACATTGACGCCGAGCGGATACTTGGCCAGGCTCACGGGACGTGAGAACGTGCCATCCTCGTTCGTCGGCGCGGTGCCTAGCCGCTCCTCCTTCTTCAGGTTGACGTCGCCGTGGTAGGCGGCGACCGTGTAGCCGGCCAGTCCGCGGCCGGCCGTGTCGCTGATCGTTCCGGTTATGTTCATCGCGTCCTCACTCTGAGCGGCCGGCGCATCGTCACACAGGCGATCGCGCTCCATCTGCCCGTTCGGTCCGGGGCATCCTCCACCGGTATCCACGTCGGCTACCAGTCTCGGCTGTAAAACAGGAACAAGATCTCGGTAATGGTGCGTTCCTTATCTCGTGCGAACTCTCCCACGTACTTCCATTCATGGTTCTCTAGCTCTTTGCCAACGGCCGTCGTGAGATCGAACCCAACCGCGGTCGTCGGACCAGTCGGCAACCACCAGTCAACACCCCGAGGTCCCTGTAGCGTCATTCCCAGATTGCCAGGCAGCTCCCCCTGTGCGATTGCGAAAGCGACGCGCCGCCGCATCCGCTCGTTCAGAATGTTGCCGAACGCGACCGCCTTTGATGGCGCCGAGTAAATCCCGGCAGGCGGTGCGCCGCTTCCATACAAGTCGGGATACAGCTTTCTCATCGCGGCCAATTCCTCATCACGAAACTGGCGCAGCACCTGGAACACCTCACTCGGCGTTTGCGCCGTGGCCTTCTTGCTGACCTCCGCTCCAGCGCTGGTTGCCGCTTTTACTTCTGCCGATACCAGCTGTCCCTCCGCCACGGCGGCCTTGGCTTCCGTCGCCAGCGCCTTCTCTCCCGCAATTGCAACGTGGGCGACGTCCGAGAGCGGGCTTGCAGGGCCGACGCCGGCGATAGTTTCTGCCGCCGCAAAGGTTGTGGTGACTATCTGCGGATTGCTTGCCGCCGTCCATGCCGCTTGCTGGAGTGAGCCCGTCTTCAACAACACGTTGACGGTCAGATCTATTCCAGCCGTCAGACCCCTGAACCATTGCGCCGCCCCCCGCGCAACGCCGCCTGCGACAACCCTTCCAACGGTCCACAACGGCCGGGCTAGACCGACCAAGTCCCGCGCCCCCGCGGCGAGAAGGCCAGGGCCCTCCACGATCGCCGCGGCGATGAGTGGCGGCGCGGTCAGTCCTATGGCCAGCAATGCGTTGGCGTCACGAGCCGCGCGCTCGCGCTCCCGCCTCGCTTCGGCCAACCCTCTCTCGGTGGCGAGCCCGCGGTACTGCCGCGCGACCTCCCGGTCGACGGTCGTTTGCGATCGCTCCAGTTTGGCCGCGTGTGCCGAGATGCTTGCCGCAGACGGATACACCCGCCCCGTGACCGTCTCCGGCTCAAAGCTCACCGTCTGCGCCCCGCTGGCCTGCATACCATTCGTGTCGGTGGCCCCCACTGGGTCATTCCCGGCGTATGAATAAGGGTTGATCCCTCCGCGTAGTCCTGCAGGATCGTGCGCGGTCCATCGTGGAAGCCATGGCGCGTAATACCTCGCCACGTGATAAGTGAGACCACTCTCCTCGTCTCGCTCGATGCCTGTGTATCGATATCGCGCTGGTGGTGCTTCAACCGCGGTCGCAACCGCGCGGTAACCCGAGGCCCCATAGGGGTGATACTCCTCATACGTGACGATATCGGCGCGCTCATCGAGTTCCATACACGACGACCCGAGGTGATCGCTGTACTGGTAACGGAAAAGCGTCTGCGCGCGGACCTGGGCACCGTCCGGGCGCGGATGCGCCGCGTCGCTTGCCACGACGACATCGTCGACGAGGAGGATTCGCTCAGCACCCCCGAGCAGATGATGCGATTCGATCAGCTCGACCGGCGTTCCCGGCGCAGCGCCATTGAAACGCCGGTAGAGCTCGAACCCCGGGAGATAGACTCGCTCCCAATATCCGGGAGAATGGTTCTGCTTGTCGATCCGCTTGCGACATCGCCGCTTATCGACTCCGTACTGGTACCAGGCTCTACCCCCGCCACCGAGGTTGACGGTGTGGATCATGTCGTTCCAGTCCCACCGCAGGTCGAATGGCTCGGGCGTGGAGTTCAGGTTCAACATGCTGCCGTGCCTGTCGTAGTCGTAGGTGACGGCCCGTGGGGGATTGTCGGTGTCGGTGCCCACCAACCGGTTGCTGGCCGGGGCGTAGGTGTACGTGCGGGTCCAGCTTCCGATCGACCCGGCGATATGCCGCATCCGCTCGATGTTTCCGACGGCGTCGTAGCGGTAGCGCTGGATGTAATTCCGCAGCTCGCCGGCGGCGCTTACCGGGAAGCCTGGGACGGTGGCGGCGGCCCCGGGCAACTGAGGCGGCGCACCGCTCGCCCGGCCGTTCTCGCGACCGGTCGCCTCCACGAGACGGTCGATCGAGTCGTAGACGTAGCGACTGGCGGCCGCGACGCGCTGGTTGTCGAAGAACGCCGGCGTCCAGGCGTCGTCCGCTATCTCGGTGATGTTTCCCGAGGCGTCGTAGCTGTAGAACAGATGCTGAAGGACCCTCTTGTCCGATAGCTGGCCGCGCTTGGAGGGGAAACGGGGGCTGTAACCCGGGCGGGTCGTCCGCAGGACTCGCAGGCGGAACGTCTTCGGGTCGTAGTCGTACTGCGTCACGGTCCCATTGCCACAGTCGAGCCGGGTCCGCTGGCCCTTGGCGTCGTAGTCGATCCGCTTGATGGCGTCCTGGCGGCGGGTCGTTCCCGGGACGCTCTCGTACCCGCCGGGGATCTTCCTGGCGCGCACCAGAAGAGTCTCAGTGGCGAGCGAACCGCGCTCGTTGTAGGTGGGCAGGTACACGGCGACGCGTTCGCTTTGGCCCGAGTTGTTCGGGCTCTCGACATGCCAGTTGTACGTCCGGGTGGCGCGGCCCAGCGCGTCGTACTCGGCACGCTGGGTGAAGACGTCGGCCTCGAACCCGGTCGCGGTCTTCACATGGATGTTGTTGAGCGCCACGCCGTTCCAATCGAGCACCGGCGCCTCGATCGCGGACGCCAGGCGGCGGCGCAACACACGGGGTTGGCCTGAGAGATCGAACTCGTCGCTCTGCGCGAGTCCGCTGGCGTCGTAGTGCTGCCAGGGCTTGCCGCGCAGCCGCAGGCTCTTGGCATTCGCGACGCCCTCTCCGTAGCGGAAGCGCTCGACGAGCGATTCGTGCGCCGTGCCCGTCGTCGCGTCGCGCACGCGCAGCCACCGCTCGAGCGGACGGTGCAGGGCGTCGTAGACGACGCGGACACGCCGGTGCTCTTTGAACACCCGAGGCGTCGTCGCATCCTTGCGCTCGTTGTAATCCCACCCGAGCAGCGGCTGGCCCGCGGCGTCCATCAGCATCCGCCGGTCACCGGCGTCCATGCTGTGCTGGAAGACCAGGTTGCCGGCGATGTCGTAGCAGGGGACAGACGACGGCGGCATGAAATACGCCGGGCGGTAGTCGCGCCCGACGGCGTCGTAGAGCGGTGTGTGATCGGGCCCCGGTGGCGTGATGTACTGCATCACGAGGTTGCCGCGCGCATCGCAGATCCACAGCGGCTTGCCCTCGGCGTCGAGCTTGGTGAAGGTGAGGTACCGCTCCTCCTTCCACGGCCAGTTCGGGTCAGCGATGGACGTCGCCGTTGCCGGCGTATTGGCCTCGTCCGGTGAGCGGTTGCGAGCGACCGCGACAACGGAGCGGCCGAGGCTGTCGAAGTGGGTCTCGGCGGGCGTCCCGGCGTGTCGCTTCGCGAGACGCGCGGCGCGCTTCTCCTCCGGCGGGGCATCCGCCGCCGTGTGCTCGGCGTACCAGCGGTTGTCTGCGTCGAGCACCGTGTCGTTCTGGTCGTAGCTCAGGCTCAGCCAGGGGGAGAAATCGACGCGGCTGATCGAACCGTCGGGGAACTCCGTTCGGATCAGGCGCCCCGGCGCGTCGTAGTACAGGATCGACGAGAAGCCCATCGCGGTCGGCTCGTCGAAGAGGTGCCCGCTCTCGGAGAAATACGGCTCGTACTGGAGGACGGGATTGCCCTTGTTGTTGACGATGGTCTTGCCGTTCGCGATCCAGCGGATGCCCTGCTCCGGATGCTCGGGGTCGGGCTCGGCCTGGATCTTCTTGACAAACGCCTGTCCCGCGCCGTCGGAGTATTCGACGGACACCTGGATCGCGATGTCGGCGGCGGGGGTGTTGGGAGCGCCGCGTTGATGCAGCTCGCGCGCGGTTCCGCATGCGCCGGCCGCGGTCGTCCCCCACACGGGGCGGCCGTCGGCGCCGGTCGACTCACCAAAGTGGTAGACGAAGCGCGCCGTCGCCTTGCCGAGCCATTTGCGAGCCTGGGTGGCGTCGAACGGAGCGCTCAGGAAGAAGTCGGCAACTTGGCCCGGACCGGGATTGAGGTTTGCGAAGGTGAAGTCCTCGACCGTGTCCCCCGTCTCGGACGACTCGGGAGGGCCCGGAGTCACCTTCCCCATCTGTGCCGTCGCGGCGGGAAGGCCGAAGACGTCGAACGCGGCGGCAACCACGTTCCCGTTGAGATCCTCGACTCGCGACGGCGCGAGCACGCGGTGGTCGAAGCGAATGACTCGCGTCGTATTGCCGACGGGGTCGCGGCTCGTGGCCACGAACAGGTCGTCGTCGTCGTAGGCGAGCGACGTCTCGTTGCCGAACGCGTCGAGGTAACGCTCCGGCAGATAGAAATGGTCCGCGGCAGACGCGGCGAAGCCGGCCACGCCCGACCGCATCCACCACTGCCCGGCACCCTGCGGGCCCAGCACCGCGCTACCGCGCTGATATCCACTCGCCAGGAACCCGGGGCGCGCTCCCGCCTGGCCCAGCATGGCCCGGGCCTCGGCGGCAAAGGCGTCCTCGCCCGACGCGCCCGCAAGGACGTCGGTCACCAGCGAATCGGTGAGCGCCAGCTTGTAGTTCTCGTAGACCAGACCGAGGCGGCTCGGGAGCCCGAGCGCACGCGGTCCCGACAGGTCGTCCATGAAGAACAGCGTCGCGGCATGCTCGACGAGTCGTTTGTGGGGGTCGTCGGTTCGAGGACGCTGCTGGTAGTCGAGTGAGACGACCTGCCGCGTCGCGCCGGTGTCGAGCGCCGGGTTCAGCTTCAGGTCCCGCAGCACCTCCGGCGTCAGGTAGCAGTTGTCGGCGCGGGTCGGCTTGACTCCGGTCAGCTCGTAGGTGCGGACCTCGCACGGAGCCGGCAGACGGTGGTCGTCGCCGAACGGAAGCTCACCTGTGTACTCCTGTTCCGTGTACGCCACGTGCAGCTCGTTCTGCACTTCGTGAATGAGCTCGAGCTGCTCGGCGGTGAGCGGCGCGGGATCGCGCGGATCCTCGACGTAGCGCCCCCGCCGCGGGTAAGCCGCCGCCACCGACTGGCGCGCGCGGCCATAGTCATCGAAGCGAAGATTGAGCGTGTGCGCGATGCGCGGGTCTGGGTCGAGCGGTGCCGTTCCTGTGAGCGGCAATTCGTACTGGTAGGTGACGGCCTCGCTCTCGGTGACGAGAAAGACACTCTGCTCGTTCGGCCCGCGCCTTTGCAGCCGCCGGACGTGACAGTTGTGTTGCGCGGCGGAGTACAGGCGAACGAGTTCTTGCTCGCCATTCGAATGAAGCGCTTCCAAGTCCAGCTCGTAGACCTCCTGGCGCAGCGTCATCCCCTTGCACGCCCGCATCGCCTCACGCAGTTCGTCCGTTTCCAGCGGGAAGCCGCCGTCGTCGATCTCGGGCTCCGGCAGCTCGCGCTCGACCGACGCCCACAGCCGGCTCGCGAAGCGCGACGGGAAGTACTCGTGCGCGAACAGACCGAGGATCCGATCGCGATCCACCGCGACCCCGGTGTGGAACCACGTAATCGTCTTGACCGGCGGCTGGAACAGCTCGAGGTCAGGCGTGACAAAAGGGCTGCCCGAATTCGCGTCGGCGAAGTCGTCGAAGCGCTGTGCGTCCACGTACTCGACGCGTCCGAAGCCGCGGAACTCCCGCTCCTCGGGCCCGTCGAAGAAACCGTGGTGATAGCTGTACGTCGTCGAGAATTCCGTCTTGCGACGACTGTCGCGCATCGTGACCTTCTCGACGCAGTGCACCGGGAAGGGCAGCCTCGTCGCCCACGGAGTTCCGGCGGCCTTGTCCTGAAGGTAGTACTTCGTCGAAGGCGCATACTCGACCTCGGTCTCCGCCCCGAGGTTGTTCACCATCCTCGTCAACAGGTGCGGCTTAGTGCCGCCCGTCAGGTCGAGGTACCTCATCGGCCGGTCTGCGTCCCCGGGCAGATCGGACGACCAGACGAGACACGCGGTTCCGTTGCCGAGCAGATCAGCCACCTGGATCTGATCGACGTTCGACGTCGCGGTTGGAAATGGCAGATCGCGCGACGTGCTCCACTCGTTACCGGATCGGTTGAACCACAGCCTCGCGCCGTCGCGCCCCAGATACAAAAGGTCGACGGCACCGCTACCGTCCACGTCCGCCAGACGGATGCGGCGCTGCTCGAAAAGCTCGTCGTCGTCGAACCACGGCGCGGCGTCCATGACGACCTGATGACCGAATCTGCCGTACCCCAGGTTCGGCCAGTAGCACACCTCGCCGTTGCGGATCCGCACAATGTCGCTCAGACCATCCCCGGACATATCGGCGAGAAAGATCGACTGCTCCGCGTCGGCGAACACGACCCGCGGACCGTCGCGCTCGTCCGCTGCAACCGCGGTGCGCTCGGCCTCGCCGAATCCCTCCGCCGCCGCCGACTGATACCAGGTGAACACGCCATCGTCCGTGATCAGCGCATCGGCATGGCCGTCACCCGTGAGATCGACGAAGCGCAGGTTCGGATCGGCCCAGTCGACGTTCGGCAGCTTCGTGAAGGGCGTGAACGTCGTCCATCCGTCGGAGCCGTTGCGCTCGTAGAACCCGGACAGCGGCGGCTGTAGCTCGACGAGGGCCATTCGCCCACTCCCCGTGAGGTCCATCAGCTGCTGATCGGTCGTCGCCAGCGCCGCGAGCGAGGCGTGCGGTGCCACGATACGCAGCGGCGCGAACCTCGGGCCTGACGGCCCCGCACCGAGATTCGCCTTGTAATACCAGGCCCCGGCCTGCTCGGTGAGAACGCCCGCGAGGCCCTCGCCATCGAGATCGACCAAGCGGTAGTCACCACCGAGACCGGCGGGCAGATTCTCCAGCTCGCCGACTTCCAAGTCTCGTACGGAGCTGTCGATGTTCGCCTCGGTGTAGTGAAACTCGAGCGGCGGGAGCGACCGGTATCGGTAGCGCGTCGCGTCCTGCGGATCGCGCTGGTAGCTTCGCTGCGCGGCACTTTCGAGGAACGAGAACCCTGGATTGCTGTGAGCTTCGCCCTCCGGCGTGTCGCGGTACGCGAGATCGAGTGATCGCACGAGACAATCGGAACCGACCCTGTCGTCGTGCGGGAAGTGGTGAAGCATCAGCACGCGCCGGCACAGCCGGTACCAGCGAATCTCGAAGCCCGCCCGATAGCTGGAGAACGGATCGGGCCGCACCTCCGACTGGCCCGCAGCAGTGAGATCCGGGCGGCACCTCCAGGTCTCGGATCCCACGGGCTCAAAGCCCGACCGCTCGCCGTAATCGAACACGAGCTCGAACATCCAGTCCGCGTTCCCGAGCCGCGACGCGCTCACCTCGCGCGGCCGGCGGTGCGTCGTGTCGTCGAGAAGCGACCGGCGGTTGCCGTAGAGAATTCGCTGGATGTACCGGTTGGCCCGGCGGATGGCACTGTGCGCGTCGCCGCGGCCCTGCTCGTGCGCCTGCCTCAGATCGACGCCGGCGCCGTCCTCGTCCTTGTACTCGTAGACGATCGCATTGCCCTTGTCGTCCCGTGTCTCGCTGATCAACCAGGTGAAGATCCGCGTGCTGTCGAACGGATCGTAGATACGTGAAGAGGCGTCCTTCCCATAGATCGTCAACACGTTGTCGGCGGAGATCGACCGCCAGTGAACGTCACCATTGCGGTGCGTCCAGCGTTCGATGCGGGCGAATAGACCTTCGATACGCGGGCGATAGCGACGGATGGCAAAGCCGGGTGTGAACGACTCGTCATCCGTGATGCGGTCGTTCGCGTCGAGAACCGGAACCAGATCCTCGGCTCCCGAGATGAGGAATGTATCGGTCGCGTCCGCGTAACGTGGAATGCCCCTGTCGGTTCTGCGGGAGATGGAAGGGAGCGACAGACTCCAGCCGAACCCGAAGGGGCCGTTCCCGTTGCCGGAGTCGTAACTCAGGGCAAGCTGCGGCCCGAACCCATTACGGCCAGGCGATACTGGGAGCGGAACCGAAAACGTACCCGAGCCGGTGACCGGATGGGCGGCGAACTTCTCCCCGATCCCCCGAATCGCTCCGCCCCCTTTCGGAAGACTGATCGCCGGCGGCGAGAGGCGAAAACCGGCGTCATCCGGCGAGGGCGTCGGCGATTCAGCAGCGGCTGCACCCCAGCCGTCCGTCGGCGAATTTTCGGTCTTAGGTCCCGACTCCGATGCCATGACAGGCGTCCCCCTCGGCGCCGCTCGATGCGGCCCCGATCGGTAACAAGCCTACCGTACGAACAACGAACCCCAGCCGCGGTTTTTTCTCACCGAAGAGTGCGCAGATTTTTGGGGTAATGGCAAGCACCAGGGACGTGCAAGGACTCTCCCCACTTTGTGGGCGAGCGACCAACGTCTCCCGACTCCCTTTCGGCCTGACGCCCGTTGTATCGTATCGGGCGCCTCTCTTGGCGTAAGGGTGCGTGACAGGAGGTAAACATGAGCAAACGTTCAGATCCCCGTCGCATTCCGAACGTGTTCTTTCCGCGGCCTAATCATTATCGTCGCCTCGAAACCACGGACGAGTTGAACGACTGGGAGGCCACGATGCGGGACCGTGTCGGCCTTGAGCTTGATCGCAGTGCACTAGAAGAGTTACGACGAGCAGGCCTCGACTGCACCGTTCGGTGGCCCCAGTTTCATTCGATTGAAGCGCGGGCTGTTCGCGTTGCGAAGGATCTGTCTTCAGTCCGTCCTTCCGTTAGCCGCGCGCAGCCGCTCGTAGTTGGCGGCCCAGCACATCGCACCGTTGTACCACCTGCCTGAGTTGGCGCGCCTACGTCATCGAACAATGCGCCAAAGGTCGCGCCGCGACTGGACCGCCGGGCCCGACCAGGAGTCCGCATATCACAGGCTCAGCTCCTCTTCGGCTGTGGACTTCGAGTCCTCGGCGAGCGGCTTGTATTTGTTGCGATACGTCCTATGGTCGTCGTCCCGGCTTGCCGTGGTCTTGGACAAACAACTCCTTCTTCAAATCCGAAACGTGACCGCGGAGCGTCTCGGCAGCAGCCAGCGTCTTCTCAGTTGAACCGGCCTCCATCTCCCCGAAGAGCCTCAGAACGTCGCGGAACTCCGCGTTACCTCGCTGCCACGCGGCGTCGACTTGAGGTTGCGGCAACCTGGGTTCGAGGGCGTGACGTACGTCGAGCAGACATTCGAAGGCGACGTCACATCTACCGGCGAAGCTTCGATAGCGGTCGTAACGGGACGTCCGTTTCCATTGGCGCGCCTGAAAGAAATATGCGGCACCTGCGCCGAGAACGACGCCGGCTAGAGTGCTCACTGTTCCAAGCCACGCGTCTACCGTCGGCGAAGTAAAACAGCTGAGGGACAAACGCGTCGGCCGGCAGGCGCCCGATGATGTACGCCAGCACCGGGCTCGGCCGACCGTGGGCTTCCGAAGTGGACGAGTGGGGACCTTTACGGAGGCTTAGTCGAACTACTCATCACAGTTGCCGAACTTGCCTCTCGATGCCGCGGCACTAAGCGAACATCGGGTTGTCTGATGTGTGCGACGTGTACATCCGGTTGGCGCCGGAAATGACGGGCTCGCCCGCTTGCCCAAACGACGAGTTCGGATAGCGCTGCGTCGCTGGCGGCGCCGTGCTGCTAGGCCGGTTTGCGAAGGGGGAGCGTGACACCACAAGCTGCCGACGACGGCGACGCCCTCAGCCCCGGCTTCTGCACGCCAGTCGGGGTGTAGTCGTCTCGGCCGGCGCCGGCGTCCCTGTCGCGCCTCGTCCTCTCGGAAGGCCCGGTCGGCCCGCGGCCGGTGGTTGCGTTCTCAGCGAGCTGGCAGCGCCGTCGTTAGCAGGCGAGCGACGTCGTCAGCTAGCACCGCCCGCCGCGGCTTGCCCCGTGGTCGCCAGCGCGATGGCGCCACGCGGGCGTTAGGAGAACAAACTGATCCCCGGGACCGGCCAGCGAGCACTCCGGCGTCGGACCCGATTGCGGGTCGCGCCTGTGCGGTGCCCTCGCGCACGGCGATACGCAAACTGGATGTCGGACCTCTGCGGGGAGTCGTCGCGCACTACGAGCTAACACCGTTGGGGGCGAAACGTCGTCGACACTGCCGAGCACCTTGCCGACACCCCCTCCTGCTGAGGCGAAAATAGCGTCGAGGCCTTGCAGTTGCGGTGGTAGGTAGGGAAAGTACCTGCCGGGCCACGCCGCTCCGCTATAAAGGCTGGCACTGGGGGCTCAGGACGGGCACATGTCCGTCCATGACGCCATAAGCGAGGTTTCCGTCTGATGGATAAGGCTGCCCCAGCACAGGGCGGGGGCGCTCGAGATCTGGCGGCCCGGGCACGCTGGCGACGAAGCCGTGGACTCCGGGACCCTCAAGGACATGCTTGTCGTGTGCCATTACGCGGTGCACGCGTCCGGCGCATAACCGCATTCGTGATCGCATGGAGCCCTAATAGTACTTTGTTAGGTCTTGTCACTCGTTGCGGCGGTCTGGCGAGAGCTGGAGCTGGTCGATGTTGATCGGC
>Ga0335081_10007173_pt1 | contig 17800 bp, 17 predicted proteins | sample Lox_Sample_35_FD_206713 | JGI IMG/M metagenome (GOLD analysis project Ga0335081, IMG submission 206713) | Soil microbial communities from Loxahatchee National Wildlife Refuge, Florida, United States - Lox_Sample_3.5 | ecosystem: Environmental > Terrestrial > Soil > Wetlands | place: USA... | reverse complement strand
ACCACGAAATCGCGGCGGATGGGTCGCCCGCAGCCGGCGCAACTGGGCGTCAGGGCGTGGCCGCACTTCGGGCAGAACGAGAAGTCCGAACCCACCGGCGCACCGCACTTGGGACACGGTGTCACCATCGGTGCGCGCAGCAGAAAGTAGGCAATAAAACCGATCGGCTTGGGGATCAGCAGCACCAGCAGCGTCCACAGAATCGCGTTCATCTGCCGCCGCTTGGCATCGGCGTAGATGTAGCCGGTCAGCAAAATGGTGGCGGCCATCAGCAGCCCGCCCACCGCGCCCAGCAAGCCCCACCAGGGCTCCGGCGGCAGCTCATGCGGTCCCGCAAAATGGGGAATCACGAACCGGAACAGGGTCTCGACCGCCAGCAGTCCGAGGAAAGCGGCAATCGTCCAGCCTATCGGGATGATGCTCAGCTCCTGCTGCAATCTTGACTTGCGCTGCGTCATTGCCGGGCTCCTTCCTCGTGCTGGCCAAGCACGCGCATGGTCAGCGAGCGGTCAATCACGGGATGCGACGACGCCAGCATGGCCACCGCGATGATCACTGCCGGCAGCATCCACGCCACGAACACTCCGGGCTCTACGATCGACGGCGGCAGCGCCAGCTTCTGCGCCACCCAGCCGCCGAAGCGCCACCACACCCACGCCGACAGCACCGACGACATGGCGCCCAGGCAGAACGACAGGGCGATCAGCACGGTGCGCGCCTGCCGCTCCTGCAACTCGAGGGCGCGCGCTCGCACCCGCTCCTGCGTCGCCCTCACCAGCGACGTGCCGGCGGTGACGGCGACTGCGTGCAGCAGCCGCCCCGTGCCCTCGAAGTCGGTAGCGAAGCGGGCGCACTCAGGGCAATCGCCCAGATGTGCGTTCAGCCAGGCCGAGTCGGCCGCGGCCATGTCTTCGGTTCCGCGCCGCATAATCAACTCCAGCGCGCGCTCGTGTTCACGAGCCGTCATTGTGGCCCTCCCTGTAACAGCGGACGCAGCGCCGCAACGCCGCGATAGATCCGCGTCTTCACCGTCGCCAGCGGTATCTTCACCAGGCCGGCGATCTCCTCCAGCTTCATCTGCTCCTGAAAGCGCAGCACCAGCACCTCGCGAAACAGCGCCGGCACTTTTTCGAGCGCCGCATCGAAGCGCTTCTGTTGCTGTTGCGTCACGGCCATATCGAAGGGCGACGGCCCCTCGGCTTGGGGCTCGAAGGGCGCGCCATCTTCCGGATCGCGCATCTCGTCCAGGCTCGCCGGACTGCGCTTGCGCAGGTAGTCGATCGCAACGTTGTGGCCGATCGACATCAGCCAGGTGACGAAGCGATTGCGCCCGTCGTACAGATGCCCCTTCTCCAGCACCCGCAGCCACGTCTCCTGGAACAGGTCCTCGGCGACGGCGCGATTGCCGGTCAGATGCAGCAGGTAGCGCAGCAGCCGGTGCTGATACTGCTCGATCAGTGCATCCAGCAGATCCGGATCGCGGCGCCGGAGCCCGCGTGCGATTTGGGCCTCTTCGGTCTCCATTGGTGCCAGCAAACTGAAGGCGGTGGCGATCATACTAACGGCATATACGAGGCAGGAGGAGAAAAAGACTCAGGCGGCGGCAAAGGCCGGCTGGGTGGGATTTATTTTCAATGACTCCGAAGGTTGCGCGGTGCCCCACCCAAGGCGGTTTTGCTTGGGTGGAAATTTCTTCCATCCATGCCAAGCCGGCGCAGATTTCCCTCCCGCTCACTTATAATTTCTGCATGTTGTCCAAGTTGTTCCTGCCGGTCATTCTTGTTGCCATCGCCATTTGCTCTCTCGCCCAACAACCTTCGCAACCGCCGTCGCCGTCTCCGCAACCTGCCGATTCTGTTTCCGTGCAGAGCGACATCGTCTACGGCGCCGCAGGCGGCGAAAAATTGCTGCTCGACATCTACGAGCCCGCGGCACCCGCCTCCGAGCCACGGCCGGCCATCGTCCTCATTCACGGTGGCACCTGGTCCAGCGCCGACAAGAGCACCATGCACCGCATGGCCAACTTTCTGGCGCGCTCCGGATTCGTCGCCGTCCCCGTGAACTACCGTCTCATGCGCCTCGACGCCAACCACTGGCCCGCGCAGCTCGACGACGTGCAGCGCGCGGTGCGCTGGCTGCGCGCCAACGCCGCCAAATACAACATCGATCCGGATCGCATCGGCGCCTTCGGCCACTCCGCCGGCGCGCAACTGGCCGCCCTGCTCGGCATGGAGGACACGCGCGACAACTCCGATAAGGCGCTGGCCAAGTATTCCAGCCGCGTGCAGGCAGTGGTCGACGTCAGCGGCCCCACCGACTTCCTCAGCGACCATGATCCCGAAGGCGACGCCTTTCTTACGGCCTTTTTCGGTGGCTCCTACAGCGACCGGCCCATGGTGTGGCGCGACGCCTCGCCGGTGGCGCACGTGGCGAAGTCGAATGCGCCGTTCCTCATCATCCACGGCACGAAGGATGACGCCGTCCCCATCGCGCAGGCGCAGGAACTGTATGACAAGCTGCAGAAGGCGGGCGTCGCCGTCAGCTTCGTCAAGCTCGACGACGGTCACAACATCAGCAAGCCCGACACGCGGCGGCAACTGGCGCTGGAGTCGCTGACCTTCTTCAACCGTGAGCTGGTGGTGAGTCCGTAAGGTAGAGCACACCTACGGCAAATGCCGCACAATTTCCACAGCTTTGGGCGTGGTTTGCGAGCGCGAATCCAGCGCAACATGCAAAGAGAAGAACAATCAGTGCAAGAGCAGTTCGAGCCGCGCGACGCTGCATTACGTTCACCTTTGCTGCGACAAAATGAGCGCAGAAATACTAATCGCACGAAGAAGATTGGGCAATCCAGAACAGCTCTGGGAAAGCGTCAGGGCCTCTCGAGCTGCGGCAAGGCAACTTTAGGCGTTCCTCATCTTTCGGATTCCACGCGGTTGCCCGAACCTTTCCGGATGCAGCGCCCAGGCGATCGCGTGCAATCCGTCCAGCAAGCTGCTTGCCGGCGTGTTCAGCAGCTCATCGTTAATGCAGAAGACGCGGCCATGGCGCACCGCAGGCACGTTCTGCCAATGGCGCTGCGCGACGATCTTCTCCAACGGCACGCGATCTCCCGCGCCGCACCACGCCGCCAGGATCACCTCCGGCTGCGCCAGGGCGACGTCCTCGGCGCTCGTGGTCTTGCCCGGCGTTCCGACAAACTCGCCACCGGCGGCTTCGATCAACTGTGCAACCCACGGCTGCGAGGCGATAATCGGCTTGCCCCATTCTTCGCAGAACACCTTCCACCTCGGCGCCTGCCTCGTCTGTGATCGCACCGCCTCGATGCGATGCTGCATACGGTTGACGATCGCGTTTCCCTTTTCCGTCGCGCCCATGACTCCGGCAATCGCAGCGATATCCACATAGATGTCGCGTAGGGTTCGCGGCGCGAGGCCGAGAAATCGCACGCCGGCTTTCAGGATCTCCGCGACAGCTTCCAGTTGATAGGGCACCGACGCCACTACCAGATCAGGATGCACAGCCGCGATCTGCCCGCCTTGCGCCGTCCACGAGTCGGAGACGATCAGCCGCGATCCGCCGGCAATTTCCGGACAGACATCGGCGCAATACTTCGTGCAAGCGACAAGCCGGTCCAGCATGCCAAGATCTCGCAATGTGACCGTTGCACTGGGTTGAAGAGAGACAATACGCTGCGGGATATGCTGGTCAGAGTTCAAACCGGTTTCGATTATACGAAGCTGGCTGTTACATCCAGGAGGTGCTATGCCTTGAGCTCATCTTGCGGAACGTTGTAAGTTGTACCGAAGAGATAATTGCCACCTGTATCAGAGTATGACCTGATCCAACACGATTGTCCTCCGACTTCTTTAGGCGTTTTGTCATGTACTCTGCCGAACTTCTGGATCACTTCGAGCATCCGCGCAACAGTGGAGAGCTACCCGGCGCCACCTCACGCGCGCAGCCCGAAAACCCCGCCTGCGGCGACATCCTGGAGTTGGCCGTAACGATTACCGACGGACGGATCGCGCAGATTCGCTTTCGCGCCAAGGGCTGCGTTGCGGCGATGGCGTGCGCCTCCGCCGTCACGGAATTAGCCCGCGAGAAACCAGTTGAACAGGCGCGCGCGATTGTGGAGGACGATGTGGTTCGCGCGGTCGGAGCTCTGCCGCCGGCTTCCGGTCACGCCGCACAACTCGCCCTCGACACGTTGCGAGCCGTGCTGAAGTAAACGCGAACTGGAGCGGGCAACACGGCGCAACGGCTGTTTATTGCACCAGCATCCCGCTCTCGCCGTTGCCATTCTCGTCGGCCTCTTCCGGCGGAATGACCGACGCCGCCGCCACGCGATCGGCTTCTTCCAGATGCAGCAGGCGCACGCCCTGCGTCGAGCGTCCGCACTCGCGCACCGTCTTGGTATCGATGCGGATGATCTTGCCGAACTGGCTGATGACCATGATCTCCGACTTCTCGTTGACCAGCCTGATGGACACGACCTTGCCGTTGCGCGCCGTGGTCTTGATGTTGATGATGCCTTTGCCGCCCCGCGAAGTAAGACGGTATTCATCCACATCGGTGCGCTTGCCGAATCCATTCTCGGTCACAGAGAGGATGAGGTTGGCCTCTTCGCCCTCGCCGTCCTTCGTCTTCTTGCTCTCTTTCGGAGTTACCGCCATGCCCACAATGTAGTCGCCTCGACCGAGCGTCATGCCGCGCACGCCGTGCGCTGTCCGCCCCATGCTGCGGACCTTGCCCTCGTCGAATCGAATCGCCCTGCCATCGTGCGTCGCCAGGAAGATAATCTGATTGCCGTCGGTGCGGCTGGCGGCGACCAGTTCATCTTCACTTTCGATCGGTATGGCGTTGAAGCCCGTGGACCGAATACTGCTGAACTCGCTGAGCGGCATTTTCTTCACGGTCGCATTGCGAGTCGCAAAGAAGACATATTTGTTCTCTTCTTCCAGATCGGGCACTGCCAGCCACGCGCGCACGCTCTCGCCCTGTTGTAATGCCACGAGGTTGGCAATGGCTTTGCCCCGGCCCGCGGCGCTCAATTCCGGAACCTCGTATACCTTCAGGCAGTACACGCGCCCTTTGTTGGTGAAGACCAGGATGTAGTCGTGGGTGGAGGCGACGAACAGATGCTCGACGAAATCCTCCTCGCGCGTGCTCATGCCTTTGCGACCGGTACCGCCGCGACGCTGCTGGCGATAGGTCGAAATCGGCGTCCGCTTCAGGTAGCCGGAGTGGCTGACCGTGACCGCAACCTGCTCGTCGGCGATCAGGTCTTCCAGGCTGATCTCGGCGGCCTCGTCCTGGATCTGGGTGCGGCGCTCGTCGCCGTACTTCTTCTTGATCTCTTCCAGTTCCTTGACGATGACGCCGCGCAGCTTCTTCTCGCTGGCGAGGATGGCTTCGTACTCCGCGATCCGGTCGCGGACCTCGGCCAGCTCTTTGAGGATTTCGTCGATCGACAGCCGGGTCAGGCGGTGCAGTTGCAGTTCCAGGATCGCGTCGGCTTGCACGGTGTCGAATGGCTTGGTGAGCTGCGACGGAGTGACGCCCTTCAGCGAGGCCGTCTTGCCCGACTTGCCGTCCGCAACGCTAACCGTCTTGCCGGTGAAATACTCGACCAGGTTGGTGCGCGCCTCGGCCCGGTTCTCGCTGCCACGAATGATGCGGATCACGTCGTCCACGCGATCAAGCGCTACCTGGTAACCCTCGAGGACGTGCTCGCGCTCGCGGGCTTTCATCAGCAGGTGAGCCGTGCGGCGCCGCACCACGTCGATGCGGTGATCGACGAAGTGCTGGATGGCCTGCACCAGCCCCATCTCCTTGGGCTGGTTGTTGACCACGGCCAGGAAGATCATGCTGAAGCTCTCCTGCATGGAGGTGTGCTTGAAGAGCTGATTGAGCACGATCTGGGCCTCAGCGCTACGCTTCAACTCGATGACGATGCGCATGCCTTCGCGGTCGCTCTCGTCGCGCACATCGGCGATCTCGTCGATCACCTTGTTGTTCACCAGCTCGGCGATGCGCTTGATCAGGTTTGACTTGTTGACCTGATACGGAATCTCCGTAACGATGATCGCTTCTTTGTCCTTGGTCAGGTGCTCAATCGCCGCTTTGGCGCGCATCAGGAAGCGGCCGCGGCCGGTGCGATAGGCCTCCATGATTCCGCTGCGTCCGTGAATGAAGCCGCCAGTGGGGAAGTCCGGGCCCTGAACAAATTTCATGAGGTCGGCCAGAGTGGCGTGCGGATTGTTGACCAGCGTGATGGCGGCGTCGACGATCTCGGTGAGATTGTGCGGCGGAATCTTGGTCGCCATGCCGACGGCGATCCCGTCGGAGCCATTGATGATGAGGTTGGGAATGCGCGTCGGCAGCACCAGCGGCTCGACCGAGGTGTCGTCGTAGTTGGCGATGAAGTCGACGGTGTCGAGATCGATGTCGGCCATCATCTCTTCGGCAATGGCCGTCAGCCGGCACTCGGTGTATCGCATCGCCGCCGGTGGATCGCCATCGACCGAGCCGAAGTTGCCCTGCCCGTCGATCAGGGGATAACGCAGCGCCCAGGGCTGCGCCAGCCGCACCAGCGCGTCATACACCGCGGTATCGCCGTGCGGGTGATATTTCTTCAGACACTCACCGACCACGCCGGCGCATTTCATGTGCTTGCGGTTGTGCAGCACGCCCATGTCCTGCATGGCGTAGAGCACACGGCGATGCACCGGCTTCAGGCCGTCGCGGATGTCGGGCAGCGCGCGCCCGATAATCACCGACATCGAGTAGTCGAGATACGAACGCCGCATCTCGTCTTCAATGTTGACGGGCTGCACGTTGGCCGCGCCAGGGCCGATGTTGTCGAGTGGCAGTTGCTGGTTGGGATCGTCAGGCATGTTAAGCAGTTAGCTTTTAGCGCTTAGCTATTAGCTTGGTCCTTCCTAAAACTGGGTATCGGCTGTCAGCCGTTGGCTGTCAACGAAACCCTTGTTGCGTGTGTTTTGCCGATGCGTCACGGGGCGCAGAACGGGCGACGCGAGGGCCGTTCCAAAGTCTGCCGGATCGTTCGCAAGTGCCTGCAAAATCAATGGATTATGCCATGGAGAATCAGGACTCATTATAGCATGGAGGGCGCCTGGCACGCTCGAATTTCTCACCCGGCGAGTTGAGTTTGGCGAGCCTGTTATCTGCTTTGCAGGCAAGACTGGAAGTGCAAAACAGAACGCTTAGCTTTCCGGTGACCGCCGCGGCGCTGATACTGTAAGGAGTCGGGGGGACCAAATGGCACAGCCGCTAAGCGAATCACCGACGGAACCGAAGCCGAAGGCGGCCCTGGGGGATTATCTGGCTGCGGAGCGGACCCTACTCGCCTGGATTCGCACCGGCTTGGCGCTGATGGGATTCGGTTTTGTGGTCGCGCGCTTCGGGCTCTTCCTGCAGGAGCTGGAGGTCGCGCGGCGGGATCCCGCGGCGGAGCCGTATGGCTTATCGTTATGGTTTGGCACCGCCCTGATCGCTGCGGGAGTAATTGTGAACCTTGCGGCCGGATGGCACCACATTCACCTTGTTCGCCAACTCGATCATGGGGACACGGCGTATGCTCGTCCTGCTCGTCGCCCGGTGACGATTGCGTTCTTCCTGGCGCTGGTCGGCCTTGCAATGGCGATCTACCTGGTTTCGGTGCGTACTTCAGCTCACTAGGACTCGTCACAGTCTGTCACAAGCAGCGGCGCGGACCCCGCCAAGAATCACGCTGTTTTCTTTCCTGCGATAGCTGCGCAAACCTACAGAAGCATTCATGACATTTGTCACCTGCCTTCTCTGACAATCGGCACTACCTGCCGCAGGCGGCATATCCGATCATCGCTCCTGTGCTCGAACGATGAGGGCACGGGAGCAGACGATGTCCACCGCAACCGCAATCGTAGAAATGCCGCGCAGCGCCGCCGGTGCGGCGGCCACCGTGGCGCGAACCCGCAAGCTGAAGAAGAGCTACGAAAACGTTGTCGCGCTGCACGACCTGAACCTCGACATCCGTGCCGGCGAACTGCTGGCGCTGCTCGGGCCGAACGGCGCGGGCAAGACCACGCTGGTGCGCACGCTGCTGGGCATGGCGCAGCCCGACTCCGGCAGCGTCTCGGTGTTCGGCGGCGATCCGCATCTGGGGCTGCTGCAGGGCCGGCTGGGAGCAATGCTGCAAGTCGGCCGCGTGCCCGAGACGCTGAAGGTGCGCGAGCACATCGACCTGTTCTCGTCCTACTATCCCGCACCGCTGCCGATGGCTGAGACCCTCGAGATCGCCGGCCTCGCCGAGATCCAAGACCGCCCCTACGGGGAGCTCTCCGGTGGACAGAAGCAGCGGGTGCTGTTCGGCATCGCCATCTGCGGCAATCCCGACCTGCTGTTCCTCGACGAGCCGACGGTCGGGCTCGACGTGGAAGCGCGCCGCCTGATGTGGTCGCAGATTCGCACCCTGATCGCGCGCGGCAAGACAGTGCTGCTCACCACCCACTACCTGAACGAAGCCGATGCGCTGGCCGACCGCATTCTGGTGCTCGACAAGGGCGCCATTATTGCCGAGGGCACGCCCGCCGAGATCAAGGCGCGCGCCATGGGCAAGCAGATTCGCTGCACCAGTCAGCTGGCGCTCGACGAAGTGCGGCAGATTCCCGGCGTGCTCAGTGTGAAGGCCGACCGCAACGCTTTCGACATTCAGGTGAACGCCGCCGAGCCGGTGGTGCGCGAGCTGCTGGAGCGCGACCGCTGGCTGGCCGACCTGGAGGTCATCAACGCAGGGCTGGAAGAGGCGTTCCTGGCGCTGACGCAGAATCACAACGCCGAGTCGAAGGAGAATTAATGTGGCTGCAACTACTTTTCCTGCTGCTATGGTTTTTCCGCGGCGCTCGCTGCAGAGAAGCATCGCCGTCTACGCCAAGGAAGCCAACTACGAGCTACTGAAGAACCTGCGCATCCCGGTCTACGCCATCTCCACGATTTCGTTCCCGCTGATGTTTTACGTGCTCTTCGGCATCCTGCTGGGACACGACAATCCGGTGAACCGCGGCGAGACCGCAACCTACATGCTGGCGACGATGGGCTGCTTCGGCGTGATGGCGGTTGCGTTGTTCGGTTTCGGCGTCAGCGTGGCCATGGAGCGCGGACAGGGCTGGCTGCAAGTAAAGCGCGCCTCGCCCATGCCGGTGGGCGCGTACTTCCTGGCGAAGCTGTTTTCCGCGGTGGTGTTCAGCACCGTGATCATGCTGCTGATGCTGACGATTGGGATCCTGTTTGGGGGAGTGCATCTGCCGGTGGCAATGGCGGCCAAGCTGATCGGCGTTCTGGTCGCGGGATCGATTCCATTCAGCGCGCTGGGATTGGCGATTGGCTACTTCGCCAAACCAAATTCCGCCCCGGCCGTCGTCAACCTGGTGTACTTGCCGATGTCTTTCTTCTCGGGTTTGTGGATTCCACTGTACCTGCTGCCGCATGGACTGCGTGCGCTGGCAGACGTCTTGCCGGCCTATCACCTGAGCCAACTGGCTCTGAATATTGTGGGGCTGGCGCCGAATCCCACGTCGAGCTTGCATCATGCGGAAGGGCTCATAGCCTTCACGTTGATGGCGCTCGGCTTCGCAACCTGGGGCTATCGCCGGGATGAGGGAAAGACGTATGGATGAGGAGGGCCGCTGTTCGCCTTTCGCCAGAGGTTTTAGCTCTTAGCAGGCGGCCAATCTGGTTTGGTTGTTGTTCTCGAAGATGCCCGCAGTTTAGAGATGAATCCTGCGCTCCTGCGCCTGGTAACTTTACGTTCCTGGCTTGCTAAGAGCTTCTGGCGAAAAGCGCAAAGTGCTAAGGGAGGTTCCCATGAAATGCCAAACTACCGATTGGATTCTGTGGTCGATCGCCATGGTGATCTTCCTCATCCTGGCCGTGAGTGGCCGCACGCTGGAGCTTGGCTTGGCGATCGCCGCTGTGGCCGTCTTGTGGTATGTGATTGTGCCCGCGGTGCGCTCGGGAGGACAATAAGACCAAGCTAGTTGCTAGTTGCTGATTCGCAATGCCAATCTTCGGACCAACGCGCGTACCTGATCTTCAGAGCATGAATCCGCTTCAGGCTCTCTGGTGGAAGCTCTACCCCAACGACGATGAGCATCGCTGGATGCCGCTCATCTGGCTGCCGTTCATGCTGTGGTTCTTCGTCGATCCACTGTGGCGGAAGAATGCCTCGCCGCTGCTGTGGATCGGCAATACCATCTTCGGGCTGGTATTCATCTACCTGTATCTTTATTCGTTCTCGCGGCCGGAGCCGCGCCGCCTCTACGCCATCATCGCGATGAACGTGATGTCGGCGGCGCTGATAACGTCCCATAACGGTGCAGTCGCCTGCCTGCTGGTGTACGCAATCGCAGCCGGCGGTTTCACTATCAGACTACCCCGCGTGCTGGCGCTCATCGGGCTGGACGTAGGCTTGTTGGGCATCTACTCCTACCACTTGAAGCTTCCCTTGCCTTATTGGCTGTCAATGCTGCTGCTGATCGTCCTGGTCGGAATGGGCAATCACTTCGGCGCCAAGTCCCATTGCGCAGCCGAGAAACTGAAGCGCGCCGATGAAGAGATCGAGCACCTGGCTAAGGTGGCCGAGCGCGAGCGCATTGCGCGCGACCTGCACGATCTGCTGGGGCACACGCTGTCGCTGATCACCCTGAAGGCGGAGTTGGCGCGCAAGCTGGTGGACCGCGATCCGCAGCGCGCCAAGCAGGAGATGCGGGACGTGGAGCAGACTTCTCGCGCGGCGTTGGCCGATGTCCGCGAGGCGATCAGCGGCTATCGCGGCGAAGGCCTGGCTGCCGAGCTGATTCGCGCACGTAAGACGCTGGAGACCGCCGGGATCGCCGTAGACTGCGAAGTCGGAGAGTTGCCGCTGAGTCCGGCGCAGGAGACGGTACTGGCGCTGGCGCTGCGCGAAGCTGTGACCAACGTGGTGCGCCATGCGCAGGCGCGGCAATGCAGCGTGCGCCTGCAGCGTGACAAGAATCTCTGCACGCTGGAGATCGCCGACAATGGCCTTGGCGCCGACGCGCCCGAAGGCAACGGCCTGCGCGGCATGCGCGAGCGGCTGGAGGCCATCGGCGGCTCGCTGCAGCGCCAGTGCGAGGCCGGAACCCGTCTCGTCATTCATTTGCCTCTCGCGCCCGCTGCCGCTCCTCTGCGAAACTGAGGACATGCCGGGTGCGAAGCACGACAAAATCCGGGTGATTATCGCCGAAGATCAAGCCATGGTTTTGGGCGCTCTGGCCGCGCTGCTGGAGATGGAAGACGACATCGCGGTCGTCGCCCGCGCACACAATGGCGACGAGGCGCTGCGCACGGTGCAGGACGTCCGGCCCGATGTTTTCATCACCGACATCGAAATGCCCGGCCTTACCGGACTGGAAGTTGCTGCCGAACTCAAGCGGCGAAACGTTCCCGTGCGCATCATCATCCTGACGACCTTCGCGCGTGCGGGATATCTGCGCCGCGCGCTCGATGCCGGAGCCTCCGGGTATCTGCTGAAAGACATGCCTGCCGAACAGCTGGCCGACGCGGTGCGCCGCGTGCATCGCGGGTTGCGCGTCATCGATCCGCAACTCGCTGCCGAAGCCTGGAGCGACGAGCCCGATCCGCTGACCGATCGCGAGCGCCAGGTGCTGCGGCTGGCGGGAGAAGGCATGGCCACACTCGACATCGCCAATGAACTGAACTTGTCGGAAGGAACGGTGCGCAATTACTTGTCCGAAGCCATCAGCAAACTAGGTGCTGCGAACCGCGTGGAGGCGGCGAGAATCGCACGAGCCAAAGGGTGGTTGTAGGGTCACCATTCTTTTCATGCAGGGTAGCCTTTGTTTGGTTCGGTTGACATCCTCAGGTGGCGCCCCGGATGTTGGCGAGCGCGGGACTTGCTTAGTCGCCGCTGGTGGTGGTCGCCAGGGCAGGTGCGGCGGTGGGCTTGTTGCGGGTGCGCGCGGGATCGAAGAGGTTGAGGAATCCGCGAATTGTCCAGTGGGCCAGCGCCACGCCCAGGGCGAACGAGCCGGCGATGGTAAGCAGAAAGAGGGCGGTGAGCAGAAATGTCATTGTGGCCCTGCTGTCGTTCCTATGTCCGTACGGCGATCGGACATTCCGTCCGATGTTGCTACTTTACCTCGCGTTGACTCCACCCGGTGTTAACCACTAAGATACGTAAGTAAAGCTGCATTCTCACCCTTCCGAACGATTCAGAGCGATGGGGGACGGGTACACCGGCTGTTCTGGAGATCTGCCTGAGGAGCCGCAGGCGGATCTTTCAGCGGCACGTCACGCCGGCGCCTTTGTCATATCCGCTGTCCGGGAGATACACGGCGCTGAAGCGCCGCACTACCCGGCAGCAATGGGACAGAATTATTCATGGGTATCAGCAACATCAGCGTGCGTGGGGCACGGCAGCACAATCTGAAAAACATCCACGTCGAGATTCCGCGCAATACGCTGACCGTCATCACCGGTCTCAGCGGCTCGGGAAAGTCGTCGCTCGCCTTCGACACGATCTACGCCGAGGGCCAGCGCCGCTACGTGGAGACGCTGTCGGCGTACGCGCGCCAATTCCTCGACCAGATGGAGCGGCCCGACGTCGACAGCATCGACGGCCTGAGCCCGTCGATTGCGATTGAGCAGAAAACGACCAGCCGCAGCCCGCGTTCCACGGTAGGAACGATCACCGAGATTTACGACTATTTGCGCCTGCTCTACTCATCCATCGGCATTCCCCATTGTCCGCGGTGCGGGCGGCAGATCTCGCGCCAGTCGGCCGACCAGATCGTGCAGCAGGTGATGGCGCTGAAGCCCGACGAGCGGGTGATGGTGCTGGCACCGATCGTGCGCGGCCGCAAAGGCGAGTTCAAGAAAGAGATCGACAAGCTGGCGCAGCAGGGCTTCACGCGCGCACGCATTGATGGCGAGTTGCGCAACATCGCCGATGAGGAGATCAAGCTCGACAAGCGCAAGAACCACACCATCGAGCTGGTCGTGGACCGCCTGCTGGTGAAGCCGGGCATCGAGGGCCGCCTGGCGGCTTCGGTGGAGCTGGCGATGAAGGAGGCGAATGGACTGGTTCTGGTCGCCGTGGTAGGCGGCGAGGAGCGGCTGTATTCGTCCAAGCTCGCGTGTCCGGAATGCGGCATCAACGTACCCGTGCTGGAGCCACGCTCGTTCTCGTTTAACAGCATGTATGGCGCGTGCCCGGAGTGCAATGGCCTGGGCAGCAAGTACGACTTCGATCCGGCGAAGGTGATCAACGACTGGTCGAAGCCGCTGCTGGAAGGCGCGCTGGGCCCGGGTTCGGCGTCGCAATATCTGATCCGGCTGCTGCAACTGGTGGCGCAGGCGTATGGATTCGATCTGAAAACGCCCTTCGAGCAACTGCCGCGCAAGACGCAGAACCTGATTCTCTACGGACCGGAGCAGGCGGAGAAGAAGCGCGGCGGATTTCTCGGGGTCTTCGCCTACCTGCGGCAATCGATGGAAGAGAGTGCTTCGGAGGGGTATCGCGACTGGCTGCTGGATCACATGTCGGCGACGACGTGCCCGGCGTGCGGGGGTAAGCGTCTGCGGCCGGAAAGCCTGGCGGTGAAGGTGAACGACATGTCGATCGCCGACTTCACGGCGCTGCCGGTGTCGCGCGCAGTGGAAGCCGCCGCGCAGATCAAACTGAACGAGCGCGAAGAACGCATTGCCGGACGCATACTCAAAGAGATTGCCGAGCGGCTTGGCTTCCTGAACGCGGTGGGCCTGGGGTACATCTCGCTGAATCGCTCGGCGGCAACGCTGAGCGGCGGCGAAGGGCAGCGCATCCGCCTGGCAACGCAGATCGGATCGAAGCTGCGCGGCGTGCTGTATGTGCTGGATGAGCCCTCGATCGGGCTGCATCATCGCGACAACGAGCGCCTGCTACACGCGCTGGAATCGTTGCGCGATCTGGGCAATACCGTGCTGGTGGTGGAACACGACGAAGACACCATTCGCCGTGCCGATTACGTGATCGATCTCGGGCCGGGCGCGGGGCGCCACGGCGGCGAGCTGGTTGCCAGCGGCACGCCCGAGCAGATCGAAGTTGCGCCGCGCTCGCTGACCGGGCAATACATCTCGGGACAAAAGCGGATCACCGACCGTCACGTGCGGCGGCAGCCGAACGGCAAAGCCATCACGATCCTCGGCGCACGCGAGAATAACTTGAAGAACTTCGACGCCAGCTTTCCGCTGGGCGTGATGACCGTCGTGACCGGTGTCTCCGGCTCGGGAAAATCCACGCTGGTGAATGACATTCTCTACCGCGCGCTGGCGAATGTTCTCTACCGCTCGCGCGAAGAACCTGGCGAGCACAAGTCGATCACCGGGACCGAGCACATCGACAAGGTGATTCGCATCGACCAGTCGCCGATTGGCCGCACGCCGCGCTCCAATCCGGCAACCTACACCGGCGTCTTCACCCAGATTCGCGATCTCTATGCCATGCTGCCGGAGTCGCGCGAGCGCGGCTACAAGGCGGGACGCTTCTCGTTCAATGTTCCCGGCGGACGCTGCGAAACCTGCCAGGGCGAAGGCGAGCGCCGCATCGAGATGAACTTCCTGCCCGACGTGTACGTGCTGTGCGAGGTCTGCGGCGGCAAGCGCTACAATCATGAGACCCTGGCGGTGAAGTACAAGGGCTACTCGATTGCCGACCTGCTGGAGACGCCGGTGGCCGATGCGCTGCCCATCCTGGAGAACATTCCGCAGATCCGGCAGAAGCTGCAGACGCTGGTGGACGTGGGGTTGGGCTACATTCACCTCGGACAGTCGGCGGTGACGCTTTCCGGCGGCGAGGCGCAGCGTATCAAGCTGGCGCGCGAGTTGAGTAAACGCCAGACCGGCAAGACGCTGTACCTGCTGGACGAGCCGACGACCGGCCTGCACTTCGACGACGTCAGCAAGCTGTTGGATGTGCTGCATCGGCTGACGGACTTGGGGAACAGCATTATCATCATCGAGCACAACATGGACGTAATCCGCAACGCGGACTGGATCATCGATCTCGGTCCCGAGGGCGGCGAAGAGGGCGGCCGCATCGTTGCGCAGGGAACGCCGGAGCAGGTAGCGCGGACGAAGAAATCCTACACCGGACAAACATTAGCCAAATTGCTGCCTGCGGCGTCCAATACAAAGAGCAACGGAGAGCCGCTGTCCGTTGCTGGCGCCAACAACACTCACTGAAGGCACACCGCTGACATGTCATCACCGCCGGAATCACTTCCTGATTACGCCGAGGGGCTTACGCCTGCGGCTCCTGTAGCCGACCAGAGCATGGGCGGGATGCCCGCGCCGTTGCCGGCCGTGGCGGCGGAAAAGCCTTTTCCGGCGTGGTCGGGATGGGACGTGCTGGCGGTATTTTTCTTCGCGCTGGTCACAATCATTGCTTTTATTGCGGCCGCGATCCTCGGTGCGCACACGCTGCCCGCGTATCGCAACCTGGGATTTTCCGATCTGAAGCCGTACGTGCCGGTTGCGATTGCCGCCCAGGCAGCGGCTTATCCGGTCATTCTGCTGGTCATCTTTTTTCTGGTGCGCACGCGCTCGTCGAAGCCGTTCGGGAATGCAATTTCCTGGAACTGGCCGCAACTCACCGCACCCCTATTCTTGCTCGGCGGCACGGTCCTGGCGTTCGCAATTGATAAGCTGGCGCGATTTCTGCCGACACCGAAATCGCTACCGATGGACCAGTACTTCACCGACGCCACGAGTGCTTACCTGATGGCAGGTCTGGGAATCGTGCTGGCGCCGCTGCTGGAAGAGATGTTCTTTCGCGGCTTGCTGTATCCCGTGCTGCGCAGAAAGCTGGGTCTGTTCGTCGCCGTGTTGCTGACCGCGCTCGCCTTCGCCGCCATCCACTCCTCTCAGCTGGGCTATGCGTGGGGGCCGGTTCTCAGCATCTTCATTGTCGGCGTGGTGTTTACGGTGGTCCGTGTGCGGACCAACTCGGTGGCGGCGTCCTTTCTCCTGCATTGCGGCTACAACCTCGCGCTGTTTGGGGCCCTGTGGCTCGGGACCGACCACTTTCGTCATCTGGACAAGCTGGCCGGAGGATGATGGTATCGTGAAACTATGGCAGCAAACGCGCGCGCGGAGCTTCTGACGATGCTGGCGGAGAAATCGTTTCGGCTTGGAGAATTCAAACTCTCCAGCGGCGCCACCAGCGATTACTACATCGATTGCCGTCTGACAACGCTGGATGCGCACGGTGCGCTGCTGGTCGGAAAAACTGTCGCGCAGGAAATTGAAAGCCGCGGCTGGAAGGCTGACGCCATCGGCGGACTTACGCTGGGCGCCGATCCCATCGTGGTTGCCACCGCGGTCATCAGCGCGCAGCAGGGAAGGCCGATTCATGGATTCCTGGTACGCAAAGCCGAAAAAACCCACGGGACCGGCCAGCGCATCGAGGGCTTTCGGGAGAAGCCGGCGCGCGTAGTGATCGTCGACGACGTTTGCACCACGGGAGCGTCAACCGTGCAGGCGATCGAAGCTGCACGCGAGCACGGCTTCGAGGTTGTGGGCGTGATGTGCCTGGTCGATCGCCAGCAGGACAACGGCCGCGCCAATGTGGAGAAAGCCGCGGCGCCCGCGCCATTCGTAGCGCTGTTTACAGCGAATGATGTAAGGGCGGAACATCTCAGGCGGAAGTAGCCGAGGAAGTGAAGATGCTCGGGAAATTGACGACGATCATGCTGATCGTGAAAGACATGGACCGTAGCGTAGCGTTCTATCGCGATGTCGTAGGGCTGAGTGTCGAGATGCACACGCCATTCTGGAGCTCGTTGAGCGCGGGGAATATCTCGCTGGGACTTCATCCCGAGAGCGAACACGCAAAAGTCGCTCCGGGTACGGGGTGCACCTTCGGCTTCGAGGTCGACGACATCCAGGTCACCGTCCAGCAGTTGAAGGCCAAAGGCGTGGGCATTCAGCTGGAGCCGAAACGCGAAGAGTTCGGATGGCTTGCCGTTTTCACCGATCCCGACGGATATGCGGTGCAGCTGGCGCAGGTCGAACCCTGGGGCCAGGCGAAGGGTTCCGGATCACAATGATTAAGACCGTGGAATGGACCGACGCGGGTGTGCGCTTCATCGATCAGACGAAGCTGCCGACAGAAGAGACCTACGTCACCTGCAGAACCTACGAAGAAGTTGGGAACGCCATCCGCACGATGATCGTTCGGGGCGCGCCGGCTATCGGCGTGACCGCGGCGATGGGCGTGGCTCTCGGAATTCGCGACTCGCGAGCAGCGAATCTCGATGACCTGAGGTGCGATCTGGGCCGTATTTGCGACGTGCTGGCCTCCACCCGCCCCACCGCCGTCAACCTTTTCTGGGGGATTCGGCGGATGCGCGACAAGTTCGAAGAGCTTAGCGCACGGCCGATTCCTGAGATCCAGCAGGAAATGATCGCGGAAGCGCAACAGATGCTGGCCGAAGACATCGCCGCCAACCAGGCAATGGGACGCTATGGCGCGGTGCTGCTGCCGTCTAGCGGTGGCGTGCTGACCCATTGCAATGCGGGCGCGCTGGCCACCTGCGGCTACGGCACGGCACTGGGGGTGATTCGCGCGGCAGTCGATTCGGGGAAGAAACTGCATGTCTTCGCCGACGAGACCCGGCCATTTCTGCAGGGCTCGCGTCTGACAGCGTGGGAGCTGATGAAAGACGGCATTCCCACCACGGTCATCTCCGACAACATGGCAGGCGCGATGATGCGC
>Ga0335081_10007172_pt1 | contig 17801 bp, 19 predicted proteins | sample Lox_Sample_35_FD_206713 | JGI IMG/M metagenome (GOLD analysis project Ga0335081, IMG submission 206713) | Soil microbial communities from Loxahatchee National Wildlife Refuge, Florida, United States - Lox_Sample_3.5 | ecosystem: Environmental > Terrestrial > Soil > Wetlands | place: USA... | reverse complement strand
GAAGGGATTCGAACCCCTGACCTCTGCCTTCGGAGGGCAGCGCTCTATCCAGCTGAGCTACGGGCGCGAAAGGTCGCGTTTAGCTAGATAGCGGAAGGCGGAGGCGGCGGCAACGAGCCAGGAGCCAAGCGCGGGGCGCTTGCCGCTCGCGAGCGCGCCACCTAAGCTTGCTGACCGGGCCCTCAAGGAGCAGAGGTCATGACGCAACTAGCGGAGCGAGCCGAAAAACGCGGGAAGAAAGCCGCGCGGATCGAGGATGCCGCGTTCAAGTGGGACGACCCGCTCGATCTCGAAGGCGAGCTGACCGAGGAAGAGCGCATGGTGCGCGACACCGCGCGCGATTATGCCCAGGAGAAGCTGTTCCCGCGGGTGCTCAAGGCCTACCGCCATGAGGAATACGACCCGGCGGTCGTGCGCGAAATGGGCGCGCTCGGGCTCCTCGGCTCGACCATCCCTGAGGACTACGGCGGCGCCGGCCTCGGCTATGTCGCCTACGGGCTGATCGCGCGCGAAATCGAGCGCGTCGATTCCGGCTACCGCTCGGCGATGTCGGTGCAGTCCTCGCTGGTCATGTATCCGATCTACGCCTATGGCAGCGAGGCGCAGCGGCGCAAATATCTGCCCAAGCTCGCCTCCGGCGAATTCGTCGGCTGCTTCGGCCTCACCGAGCCCGACCACGGCTCCGATCCGGGCTCGATGGTGACGCGGGCCGAGAAGGTGAAGGGCGGCTTCCGGCTCACCGGCGCCAAGACCTGGATCAGCAATGCGCCGGTCGCCGATCTCGCCGTGGTCTGGGCCAAACTCGACGGCAAGATCCGTGGTTTCATCGTCGAGCGCGGCACCAAGGGATTTTCCACGCCAAAGATCGAGGGCAAGCTGTCGCTGCGCGCCTCGATCACCGGCGAGCTGGTGCTCGACGGCGCCGTCATTCCCGAGGAGAACCTGCTGCCCAACGTCGCTGGCCTTGCCGGCCCGTTCGGCTGCCTCAATGTCGCGCGCGCCGGCATCGCCTGGGGCGCGATTGGCGCCGCCGAATTCTGCTGGCACCGCGCGCGCGACTATGTGCTCACGCGCAAGCAGTTCGGCCGGCCGCTTGCCGCCAATCAGCTCATCCAGAAGAAGCTCGCCGACATGCAGACCGAGATCACGCTCGGCCTGCACGCTGCGCTGCGGCTGTCGCGGCTGATCGAAGAAGGCAAGGCGGCGCCGCCCGCGGTCTCCCTCCTCAAGCGCAACAATTGCGGCAAGGCGCTCGAGATCGCTCGGCTCGCCCGCGACATGCATGGCGGCAACGGCATCGCCGACGAGTTCCATGTGATGCGGGTGATGTGCAACCTAGAGACCGTCAATACCTACGAGGGCACGCACGACATCCACGCGCTGATCCTCGGCCGCGCGCAGACCGGCATCCAGGCGTTTTTTTGATCGATTAGCCCGCCGCCTTCGGCTCGGCGCTGTCGTCGGCCGACTTGTCGGAAACGCCGGCCTCGGCGAACGTCGCCATGCCGGTATGGCAGGCGAGCGCGGCACGCAGGATGAGCAGCGCCACCGCCGCGCCAGAGGCTTCACCGAGCCGCATATTGAGATCGACAAGCGCCTCGAGGCCGAGCTCGTGGAGGAGGATGCGGTGCCCGGCTTCGGCCGAGACGTGGCCGGCGAGCGCATGGGCGAGGGTGTCGGCGCGCAGCTTGCCGAGCGGCGCGACCGCGGCGGTACAGACGAAGCCATCGAGCAGAACCGGGATGCTGTGGCGCCGCGCCGCCAGCGCCGCGCCGAGGATCGCCGCGAGCTCGCGGCCGCCGAGCGCGGCGGCCACCGCGAGCGGGTCGTCGAGCAGCGCGGCATGCCGGGCGAGCGCGCGATCGATCACGGCGCGCTTTCGCTCCAGGCCGTCGTCGTCGATGCCGGTGCCGCGGCCGGCCCAGCGGGCGGCCTTGCCGCCGAACAGCGCCGCGGCAATCGCCGCCGCCGACGTGGTGTTGCCGATCCCCATCTCGCCGAGGCAGACGAGATCGCAGTCCGGCGACACCGCGTCGTAGCCGGTCGCGACCGCGCTGAGGAATTCCAGTTCGGTGAGCGCGGGCGCCTGCGTGAAATCGGCGGTCGGCGCCTCGAGCGCGAGAGGGATGACGCGCAGCGCCGCGCCGCCGGTGCGCGCGAGCTGATTGATCGCGGCGCCGCCGGCGGCGAAATTCGCCACCATCTGCGCGGTCACCTCGGCGAGGTAGGCCGAGACGCCGAGCCGGGTTACGCCGTGATTGCCGGCAAAGACGAGAATCTCGACGCGATCGAGGCGCGGCGGCGCGTGGCCCTGCCAATGCGCCAGCCAGGCGACCAGATCCTCGAGCCGGCCGAGGCTGTTGGGCGGCTTGGTGAGCGTGGCTTCGCGCTGAAAGACCGCTGTGCTCGCAGCCGGATGCCCGCTCGGCAAGTCGAGGCATAGGGCACGCAGGTCGGCCAAACTGGTGAAATCGGTCATTGGCAGCTCATCCCTCGCGACCCGGCCGAACCCCTAGCAAATTCGCAACTGCAAGGCCATAACCGGCAGGGGCCAGGTTGAGAACGAATGACCACAAAACCCGACGTGTGGCAGGCGTGGGGCCCTTGGCTCGCCGCGCGCACCGGCGAGCTTAATATCAGCATTGCTTTCTTGACCCGGCTGCGGTTCGTGCGCGAGGCGCCGATCACCGGCGCCGGCCTCGCCCAGGCGGTCTGGGCTTTCCCGGTTGCCGGCCTCCTCGTTGGCGTCATCGGCGCGGTTGTCTACGGCTTGGCGCATCGCATCGGGTTGCCGGCCTGGCCGGCGGCGGCGCTCAGCGTGGCGGCGACGCTGGCGGCGACCGGCTGCCTGCACGAGGACGGCCTTGCCGACACGGCCGACGGCTTCGGCGGCGGCGCTACGCCACAGCGCAAGCTCGAGATCATGCGCGACAGCCGCATCGGCACCTTTGCGCTATGCGCGTTGGTGATGGCGCTCCTGATCCGGACGAGCGCGCTGGCGACCCTCGCCCAGCCGGCGCTGGTCGCGGCGGCCTCGATCGCAGCCCACGCGGCGGCGCGCGCCACCATGCCGCTTCTGATGTTCTTCGTGCCGCCGGCGCGCCGGGATGGGCTGTCGTTCGAGGCCGGCCGGCCGTCGAGCGAGCGGGTAGCCGCAGCCGCGATCCTGGGAATGCTGTTTCTCGCCGGCAGTCTCGGGCTGCGGCGCGCGATCGCGGCGACGATCCTGCTCGTGATCGCCGTCGCGCTCGTGGCGCGGCTCACGCTGCGGCAGATCGGCGGTCAGACCGGCGACGTTGTCGGCGCGCTCGAGCAAATAAGCGAACTTGTCGTCCTGCTGGTGGCGCTGGGTTGAGCGCCGTCATCGCGCAGCGGCGCGCTCGCGCGGGCTGATGAACCAGGCGCCGGCGACGAGGAGGACCGCGATCAGGGCCGGAACGACGGCGAGCCACAAATTGACGGCGGCGACCGCGGCAGTCGCGGCCCAGCCGATCGAGGAGAACGCCTCGGCGAACGTCGCAAGACGCGAGGAGACCTGACGGCGGCGAAACTGGCTGCGCTTAGCCTGGGTGCGGAACCACAGCTGGATCGCGGTCGCCGCGATAGCCGTGACCACGATCCCGCAGCCGGCGACGAGCCCATGCCAGGGCGCGGCGACGGCGAGTGCGGCGACGAGCGGGCAGAACACGAGCGCGATGATGCCGAGCACGGCCTCGATTTTCGCGCGCAAGACAAGGCGCGGCGAGACCGGCGCGGTGGTGACAAGATCGGGCGCGTCCTCGCCGGAGATCGTGAGCCAGGCAAGGCCGCCGGAAAGTTGCCCGGCGGCCATCACCAGCACCGGGACGAGGAGGCTCGAGCCGCCGCCCGAGCTGAAGCTCCGCCACAGCATGATCGCCGGCGGTACGAGATAAAGCATCTGCATCAGCGTCTGCGAAACGAGCCATGGGTCGCGGCGCAGCAGCATCCATTCCTTGGACCGCAGCGCGCGTCGCGGCGATGTCGGGAGAAAGCCGGTCGGCGCTCGCGCGCGACCGACGGTGCTGCCGCCGGCGGCCGTCGCCACGACGGCGTATTCGCCGAACCGCGGCGCAACGAGCGCGATAGCGGCGGCAAGGAGCATCAAGCCTATCGTCAGTACGCCGACGAGCGCCACCGCGTCGGCGAGGACAGCGCGCGCCGGCCACCAGACGATACTGCCGAGATCCGGCGTGAGTGCGAGCACGGCATCCGACTGCAGCACGTCGGTTCGCGACAATGTCCCGTAGGACGAGATCGCCGCGACCTGCAGGCCGATGATGAACGCCGCGCCGATCACCGCCGCCACGATTTGGGCGATGAGGCGCGTGCGCTTCGGACCAATCACCCGAAACAGCGCGACGGTAAGCGCGACGGCAAGCGCGCCCGCGGCCGCGCCCATGGCGAGGACTACGCCGTAGGCGCCAAGCCAGCGAATCCCGCCGCGCAAGATCAGCGCGTCAATGACCGGCAACGCCAGCGGCAGCGCCATCGCGGCGCCGGCGAGCGCAACTGTCGCGATGCGCACGGCAAAGAGCTTGTGCGCGGCAACCGGCGACGCGAGGATGAGATCGAGATCGGAGCGCGAATAGAAGGCGCGCGTCATCGCCTCCATCGCCTGCGACACCATGAGCAGCCACGACAGCAACAGGCTCGCGCTGATCGCGACCAGCATCGCCTTGTCGGGCGGCGCCGCGGCGAAGCGCCCGAGGAGCGAATAGGCGACGGCGTGCATCACAACCACGAACGCGCCGACGGCAATCGCGGCCTTCCACAGCCGCTCGCGCCGGCCGGCGGTCAGCATGGCGAGCCAGTCGCGCCAGGCGAGACGGGATTCGTGGTGCGCGAACCAGACTGCAGTGCCCGGCCGCGCGGTCATGCCGCTTGCGCCTCTGCATCGACGAGGGCGAGGAAGGTGTCCTCCAGGCTGGCGCTGGCGTCCGTCCGCTCGCCGGCCTGCAGCCGCAGCTCGGCGAGCGTCCCCTCGGCGACCAGCTTGCCCTGGGCGATGACGCCGATGCGGTCGGCCATGCGTTCGGCCACCTCGAGAATATGCGTGGTCATGATAACGGTGCCGCCGGCGCGCGTGCGCTCGCGCAGCACGGTCTTGACCTGGCGGGCGGAGCCGGCGTCGAGACCGGTCAGCGGCTCGTCGAGGATGATCACGCGCGGCTCGTGGACGAGCGCGCCGGCAAGCGCCACCTTCTGGCGCATGCCCTTGGAGAAGCTTTCGCAGCGATCGCCGGCGTTTGCCGAAAGGCCGAGCCAGCGAAGGAGGTCATCGGCGCGCTGTTGTTGGGCGAGCGCCGGCTCGACAGCCCAAAGCCCGGCGACGAACTCCAGATATTCGCGCGGCGTCAGCTTGTCGTAGATCATCGGCTCGTCCGAAATCCACGCCGTTATTCGTTTCGCCTTGACTGGATCGGCGAGCGCGTCGATGCCGCCGATGCGGATAGAGCCGGCGTCGGGCCGCATCAGGCCGGCGATCATCCGCAACGTCGTGGTCTTGCCGGCGCCGTTCGGGCCGAGCAACGCGTAGAATTCCCCAGTGCGCACGGCGAGGTCGAGGCCGTCGACCGCCGGCCGCTCGAAGCGTTTGACCAGGCCGCGGACTTCCAGCGCGAACGGCGGAGAAGAAATCATTCTCCGCAATGATTTAATAAAGAGAGGTTTCGGGGTCGTGAATCGGCAGCAGCGATTTTCGCGGCGAGGCTTTACCCGCTGACATTATAGGCGGCGAGCGCCGCCATATTGACGAGCTGGGCGTCGTTGGCCGACAGCGGCACGATCTGCACCGAGCGATCGAGACCGACCAGCATCGGGCCGATCACGGTTGCGCCGCCGAGCTCCATCAGCATCTTGGTCGAGATCGAAGCCGAGTGGAACGCCGGCATGATCAGCACATTGGCGGGTCCGGACAGCCGGCAGAACGGATAGGCCTCGCGCAGCTCCATATTGAGCGCGACGTCGGCTGCCATCTCGCCGTCATATTCGAAATTGACGCGCTGGCGGTCGAGGAGACGCACCGCTTCCTGCACGCGCCCCGAGCGCTCGCCCGGCGGGTGGCCGAAGGTCGAAAATGCGAGCAGCGCGAGCCGCGGCTCATAGCCGAGAGCGCGCGCGACCTGGGCCGCCTCGACGGCGATTTCGGCGATGTCGTTCGCGCCCGGCATCTCGGTCACCGCGGTGTCGGCAACGAGCACGGTGCGGCCGCGCGCGAGCACCAGCGACACGCCCATGACGCGGTGGCCAGGCTTGGGATCGATGCAGCGCCGTACGTCCTCGAGCGCGACCGAGAAATTGCGGGTGACGCCGGTGACCAAGGCGTCGGCGTCGCCGAGCGCAACCATGCAGGCGGCGAAATGATTGCGGTCCTGATTGATCAGGCGCTGGCAGTCACGCTGCAGGAAGCCTTGCCGCTGCAGCCTTTCGTAGAGATAGCCGGCATAGGTGGCGTTGCGCGAGGACATCGCCGCATTGATGATCTCGATGCCGCCGCCGAGCTCGACGCCGAGCCCCTCGGCGGTCTCGCGCACGCGCGCCTCGCGCCCGACCAGGAGCGCGGAGCCGAGCCCCTGCTGCACGAAGGTCGCCGCGGCGCGAATCACCTGCTCCTCCTCGCCCTCGGCGAAGACGACGCGGCGCGGCTGCCGGCGCAGGCGCTCGAACACCCGCTGCAGCACGCCGGCGATCGGATCACGCCGGCTGCGCAATTGCTGCCGATAGGCGTCCATGTCGACGATCGGCCGCCGCGCCACTTTCGAATCCATCGCCGCCTTGGCCACTGCCGGCGGAATGGAGGAAATGAGCCGCGGATCGAACGGCACCGGGATGATGTAATCGGGACCGTATTTCGGCCGTGCGCCATAGGCGGCGGCGACTTCGTCGGGCACGTCCTCGCGCGCGAGCTCAGCGAGCGCCTGCGCCGCCGCGATCTTCATCTCCATGTTGATCGCCCGTGCGCGCACGTCGAGCGCGCCGCGAAAGATGTAGGGAAAGCCCAGCACATTGTTGACTTGGTTCGGATAGTCGGAGCGGCCGGTGGCCATGATCGCGTCGCTACGCACCGCGGCGACGTCTTCGACCGTGATCTCCGGATCCGGATTGGCCATGGCAAAGATGATCGGCTTGTCGGCCATCGACTTCACCATGTCCTGCGTCACCGCGTCCTTTACCGAGAGGCCGAAGAACACGTCGGCGCCGGCGAGCGCGTCGGCGAGAGTGCGCGCCTCGGTCTTGACCGCATGGCCAGACTTCCACTGGTTCATGCCCGCGGTACGGCCTTCGTAGATGACGCCTTTGGTGTCGCAGAGGGTGAGATTCTCGCGGCGGAAACCGATCGCGCGCAGAAGCTCGAGGCAGGCGATGCCGGCCGCACCGGCGCCGTTGCAAACGAGCTTGGTCGTTGCGATGTCGCGGCCGGTCAGCTCGAGCGCGTTCATCAGCCCGGCGGCGGCGATGATCGCCGTGCCGTGCTGGTCGTCATGGAAGACGGGAATGTCGAGAAGCTCGCGCAGCCGTTGCTCGATGATGAAGCATTCCGGCGCCTTGATGTCCTCGAGATTGATGCCGCCCCAGCTCTTGCCGAGCAGCTTTACGCAATTGATGATTTCGTCGGGATCCTCGGAGGAGACTTCCAAGTCGATCGAGTCGATGTCGGCGAAACGCTTGAACAGGACGGCCTTGCCTTCCATCACCGGCTTTGCCGCCAGCGCCCCGCGATTGCCGAGGCCGAGAATGGCGGTCCCATTGGTGATGACGGCGACAAAATTGCCCTTGGTCGTGTAGTCGTAGGCGCGGCTTTCATCCTCGGCGATGGCGAGCACCGGCACGGCGACGCCCGGCGAATAGGCGAGCGAGAGGTCGCGCTGCGTCGCCATCGGTTTTGTCGCCACGACTTCGAGCTTTCCCGGCCGACCTTGGCTGTGAAACAGCAGGGCCTCCTGGTCGGTAAAGGTCGGCCGCTGCGTGCGGTCGCCGTTTTTCGGAGCCATTTCAATTCCTTGCGGATGAAGGCACAGTGGAGAGAGGGTTCCCCGGGGCAGACGTTAGCGGAACCGATGGGCTTTGCTCAAGAGATCGGCAAGTCTCGCCCCGGCCAAGGAACGCTGGCGCCACGTTACACAAAAGGCCGCATCCGCCGCATTGAACAAGCGCGCCGGGGGGAGTAAGCCCTGCATCCATCCCGCCTCCATTCTACCTGCAATCCGGCGCAGCCATGATCAGGTTCTTGCTTCGCTTTATCGGACTCTGCCTCCTGGCTACCGCTTTTGTTCTCTTCGTTTATGACGGGGAGAAAACCATCGTGAACCAGCACGTGGCCTTCCTCAAATTCAGCGAGGCGTGGGCGATTGTCGATCAGGCGAGCCTCAGCCTGGTGCAGGACTGGCTCAAGCGGCATGCGCTGTGGGCTTGGGATCCCTACGTGCAGCGCTGCTTCGACCTGCCGACCTGGGTGGTGCTTGGGGTAGCGGCGATGATCCTGATCGTGCTCGGCCGCAAGAAGAAGCCGCTGATCGGCTATGCGCGCAACTGAGCGCGCCTCCCGCATCTGCTGATGCCCAAGCGCTGGCAACGCCGGCTCGGTATTTTGGCCGCGATCCTCGCCGGTATCGTTCTCCTGCCCTATCTGATTGCGCCGTTCTATCGCTTCGTCGAACCGGTCTCGACGACGATGCTGTGGCGGCGGCTCACCGGCGCGCGGGTCGAGCGGATCTTCGTCCCGATAAGCCGCATCGCACCGGCGCTGCCGCTTGCCGTCATCATCGCCGAGGATGGCAGCTTCTGCCGCAATCGCGGCATCGACCTCGCCGCGATGCGCGAGGCGATGGAGGAGGCCGACGATCTCGGTGAGGCACGCGGCGGCTCGACCATCACCCAACAGACGGCGAAAAACCTGTTCCTGTGGCAAGGCCGCAGCTTCGTGCGCAAGGGGCTCGAGATCCCGCTCGCGCTGTGGCTCAATCTAGTGCTGCCGAAACGCCGGGTGCTCGAAATCTACCTCAACATCGCCGAATGGGGCCCGGACGGCGAGTTTGGCGCCGAGGCCGCCTCGCGGTTCGCCTTTGGCAAGTCGGCGCGCAATCTGACCGCCCGCGAGGCGGCCGAGCTTGCGGCGATCCTTCCGAACCCGATACGCCGCAGCGCCAGGACGCCGAGCATCCTGGTCCGCAGGCTCGCCGGTCTCTATGAACGGCGGGCGGCAGCTAGTCCGGCCCGCGACGCCTGTATTCGTGGCGCCCCCTAGCATCGTGCGCCGCATTCTTCTATAAGCCGCCCGTCCCAGCATTACGATCGGTGCACAGGAGAACGCCGTCATGGCCGTGCCGAAGAGAAAGACATCGCCATCGAAGCGCGGCATGCGTCGGTCGGCCGACGCGCTGAAGCGGCCGACTTATATCGAGGATAAGGATTCCGGCGAATTGCGCCGTCCGCACCATGTCGATCTCAAGACCGGCATGTATCGCGGCCGGCAGGTGCTGACCAAGAAGGCCGAGGCGTAGCGGCTGCCAGCCGGGCGGCGCGCCGGCAGGAACGGAGAACGGCGCGGGTGAGAAACCGCGCGCGCCGGTGGCGCAGTTCGACGAGGGCGCGATGTTCATCCTGGGCTTTCCGCTGCTGCTCATTCCCTTCGTCATCTACAACATCGTAGCGTTCATTTTCCGCTTGCCGGGCGACAATTGGACCGCACCGGTAACGACCGTGCGCATGATCTCCGGGCAGGACTGGGTGGTGACCTGGGAAGATGCGCTGATTGCCCTGAGTATTCTGCTGTTGGCGGTCGAGATCATAAAGTCAACACGGGTCGGCATGCGCGCCATCGTCGATCACATGCTGGCGATGGTCTTGTTCATCGCCATGCTGGTGGAATTTCTGTTGGTCGATCGCGCCGCGACCTCGACTTTCTTCCTGATGATGATCATCACGCTCGTCGACGTCTTGGTCGGTTTCACCGTCAGCGTCCGCAGCTCGCAGCGGCAGGTCGAAGTCGAAACCGAGCGCGCGGCTTAGAAGGCGCCGGCCGCGGAGCAAGCGAGCCCGGCCGGGCTCAGAGCGAGCGCGACAGCGCGCGGCCCGACGATGCCGCCGGTTGCCCAAGAGCCCGATAAGCGGCGACCGCCTCGTGCGGCGCGATACGGCGGCGCGGCCGGGTCTGCGGCGCCTGTTCCGCTACGGCAATGAGCTGGGCAAGAAAATCGGCGCTCGGGCGGCTGTTGGTCGAGCGGGACGCTCGCCGTTCGGCCAGCACGACAGGCACCAGGGCCGTGCTCACGTCTGCCGCCTCCTGTCTCCAAATGGGACAAGCACCCGTCCCGTGGTCGCAGGGTCGCAAACGGCATGCCGCCGCCGGCGCGGCGGGGCCGGCCAGCCGCAGCGGGATCTTGAGAATTACTGAGTTTGTTGCGGAGCGTCGGTTCCGAACTGCCGTCTGGCGGGGGCGACCTGCCCTGCCGCATGTCCGACGCGGGGACCCTGAGACAGCGACGGTTAAGTCATTTCCGCTCGCCGCCGTCGGTCGCCTTCTCGCTCAACCGATCGACTTTCTTCTGCATCTCTTCGAGCTGGCGCTTGAGATCGTCGATGTCGCCGCCGGGCTTTGTCGTCTTGCCGGGCTCCGCCGCCGGCTCGGCGCCTTGGCTCTCGCGGCGGGCGAACGGCGCGAACATGGCGAAGGCGCGCTCGAACATCTCCATGTTCCGCCGCACCTGCTCCTCGAGCGAGGTGAAGGCGCCGACGCCGAAGGCCTGCGCCATCTGCTCGCGGAATTTTTCCTGCTCGCGGGTCAGCGATTCGATGGAGACTTCGAGATAGCGCGGCACCAGCATCTGCATGCTGTCGCCGTAAAAGCGGATGAGCTGGCGCAGGAAGGTGATCGGCAGGAGATTCTGGCCTTCCTTGTTCTCCTGCTCGAAAATGATCTGCGTGAGGACCGAGCGGGTGATGTCCTCGCCGGTCTTGGCGTCATAGACGACAAAATCCTCGCCGGTCTTGACCATGGCGGCGAGGTCCTCGAGCGTCACATAGGTGCTCGTCCCGGTGTTGTAGAGACGCCGGTTCGCGTATTTCTTGATGGTGACGGGTTCTTCGGTCTTGGTCTCGGGCATCAGGCAGGAACCGGAGGTTTGCCGCCAAAATAGGCGGTTTCGCCGGGCGCGGCTACCGTTTTGTGATCGGCCGAAGACGCGTTGGGCGGCAACGAGCGAAGCGACCGCTTGGCATAGCAGCGATGCGACTTGGTTTCGCCTTGTCGACGGGCGGCTGCGTCCTTATGACATATATCAATGCAGCGGCGGCGATCCCGCGCTCGGTTCAGTTTACAAAGCCCGAAAGGACCTCCCATGAAAGACGACATCGTCATCGTCGGCGCGGTGCGCACCCCGGTCGGCGCATTCAACGGCGCGTTCGCCAACCTGCCGGCCCACGACCTCGGCAAGGTCGCGATCAAGGCGGCGATCGACCGCGCCGGCGTCGAGGCGCCGCGCGTGTCGGAAGTCATCCTGGGCCAGATTCTGCAGGCTGGCGAAGGCCAGGGCCCGGCCCGGCAGGCCTCGATCCACGCCGGAATCCCGGTCGAGGTGCCGGCCTGGAGCGTCAACATGCTGTGTGGTTCGGGCCTGCGCGCGGTCGCGCTCGGCTACCAGGGCATCGCCAATGGCGACACCGAGATCGCCGTCGTCGGCGGGCAGGAGTCGATGAGCATGGCGCCACACTGCGCGCATCTGCGCGGCGGCGTGAAGATGGGCGATTTCGCCATGGTCGACACCATGATCAAGGACGGCCTGTGGGACGCCTTCAACGGCTACCACATGGGCAATACCGCCGAGAACGTTGCGCGGCAGTGGCAGATCACCCGCCAGCAGCAGGACGAGTTCGCCGTCAAGTCGCAGAACAAGACCGAGGCGGCGCAGAAGGCCGGCAAGTTCAAGGACGAGATCGTGCCGGTGACGATCAAGACCCGCAAGGGCGACATCATCGTCGACACCGACGAGCATCCCAAGCACGGCACTACGCTCGAAGGCGTCAGCAAATTAAAGCCCGCCTTCGACAAGGACGGCACGGTGACCGCCGCGAGCGCCTCGGGCATCAATGACGGCGCCGCCGCCATGGTGCTGATGAAGGCGAGCGAAGCCGCCAAGCTCGGCAAGACGCCGCTGGCGCGCATCGTGTCCTGGGCGCAGGCCGGCGTCGACCCAAAGATCATGGGCACCGGCCCGATCCCGGCCTCGCGCGCGGCGCTCAAGAAAGCGGGCTGGAGCGTCGGCGATCTTGATCTCGTGGAAGCCAACGAGGCGTTCGCGGCGCAGGCCTGCGCCGTCAACAAGGACCTCGGCTGGGACCCCAACAAGGTCAACGTCAACGGCGGCGCCATCGCCATCGGCCACCCGATCGGCGCCTCGGGCGCGCGCGTCCTGGTGACGCTCCTTTACGAGATGCAGAAGCGCAACGCCAAGAAGGGCCTCGCCACGCTCTGCATCGGCGGCGGCATGGGCATCGCCATGTGCGTGGAGCGCTAAAGCCCCGAGTCTGCCCCTGAATTGATCTACGTCATGGCCGGGCTTGTCCCGGCCATCCACGTCTTTAAGCTGCTGGCAAAAGCAGAACGTCGATGCCCGGCATGAGGCCGAGCGTGCCGACGAGCAAAGGGAGGACGTCATGCCACGGGTCGCTTTGGTGACCGGGGGAACGCGCGGTATCGGTGCGGCGATCGCCAGGGCGCTCAAGGCGGCCGGATATACGGTCGCGGCGAACTACGGCGGCAACGACGAGGCCGCGCAGAAGTTCAAGGCTGAGACCGGCATCAACGTCTACAAATGGGACGTCTCCTCGTTCGACGCCTGCGCCGCGGGCATCAAGCAGGTGGAAGCGGATCTCGGGCCGATCGAGGTTCTAGTCAACAATGCCGGCATCACCCGCGACGTGCCGCTTCACCGCATGAAGCCCGAGCAATGGACCGCGGTGATCAACACCAATCTCGGCTCGCTGTTCAACATGACGCGCCAGGTGATCGAGGGAATGCGCACGCGCAAATTCGGGCGCATCATCAATATCTCCTCGATCAACGGGCAGAAGGGCCAGTTCGGCCAATGCAACTACTCCGCCGCCAAGGCCGGCGAGATCGGCTTCACCAAGGCGCTGGCGCAGGAAGGCGCCAAGAGCGGCATCACCGTCAACGCCATCTGCCCGGGATACATCAACACCGAAATGGTGCAAGCGGTGCCGAAGGACGTGCTGGAGAAGAGCATTCTGCCGGCGATCCCCATCGGCCGGCTAGGTGAGCCGGAAGAAATCGGCCGCTGCGTAGTGTTCCTTGCCTCCGACGATGCCGGCTTGATCACCGGCTCGACGCTCACGGCGAATGGCGGGCAATATATCGTTTAGCGGATCGACGAAGCCGCACGCAGCGCGGCATGATGCGAGACCGCTCGTCCCCGGATTTCGCGGAGCCCGTCATCGAGCCGGCCACTTCGGGCCGGGCCCGTTGGCTCGATCCGGGCTACGAATTGGGCTCCCAGCCCTTCGGTGCTAATTCGAATTTCGCAAACTCAAAGCCCGGCGCAACGGTGCAGCTGACGAGCGTCCAGTCGCCGAGCGTTCGCGCCGCCTGCCAGGCGCGAGCCGGCACGATCGCTTGCGGGCGCTCGCCGGCGGCGAGATCGATACCGAGGACGACGCGCCGGCGCGGACCATTCTCCGGCGCGATCTCGAGCTCGAGCAGCGCACCGGCGTGCCAGTGCCAGATCTCGACCGCATCGATGCGGTGCCAATGTGAGCGCTCGCCGCGCGCCAGCAGAAAATAGATCGCCGTCGAGGCGGCGCGGCCGCCCTCGCCTGTTCGCGCATCGCGGAACGTTTCGCGAAAATACCCGCCTTCGGGATGCGGCTTGAGCTCGAGCAGCCGGATCACCTCGCGGGCGGTGTGGGTGGTTTGCAAAGCCGTGCTTCAAAAGCGATTTTTGCGCTCGCGGATTTCCGCGAACACCTTCCAAGCCGGGCTGCCGGCAAGCCCGACCGATTGTGCGACCTCGGCCAAGTCTGCGCGCAGGAACGGATTGGCTGCCTTTTCCGCACCGATCGTTGCCGGGATGGTGGGCTTATTCGCGGCAAGCAGCCGTTCCACCTCCTCGGCGCGCGCGGCGAGCACCTTGTTGTCCGGCTCGATCGTCTTGGCGAAGCGGATATTGGACTGCGTGTATTCGTGGCCGCAATAGAAGCGAGTGTCGTCGGGCAGCGCCCGCAGCTTAGTGAGCGACTGCCACATCATCTGCGGATTGCCTTCGATGACGCGGCCGCAGCCGATCGAGAACAGCGTATCACCGACGAAGGCGAGCCTGTCCGCCGGAAAGAAATAGGAGATGTGCCCAGCGGTGTGACCGGGCGTGTCGATGACGCGCCCGGTAAGCGAGCCGAGCCGCACCGTGTCGCCCTCCCCGACCGTCTCGTCGACAAGCGCGATGCGCTGCGCCTCGTTGCGCGGGGCGACGACGCTGCATTTGTGGTGCTGCTTCAATGCCGCAATGCCGGCAGTGTGATCGCCGTGATGGTGCGTCACCAGGATGTCGGTCAGCCGCCAGCCCGTCGCGGCGAGCGCGGCCTCGACCGGCGCGGCTTCCGGGGCGTCGATCGACGCCGTCGCACCGCTCTCCGGATCGTGTAGGAGGACGCCGAAATTGTCAGTGAGACAGCGAAACAGATAGGTTTGCGCGGCCATATATCGTTCCGATCTTAAGTGGCCGGGCGATCATCGGCCGTCGCGGCAGCCCAGGCAACAGGGATGGTTAACGCCGGCTGCGGCACGGCGGCACGGAACGACAACCAATTCATGCTATTTTGCCATCATGGACGTCGTCGATCTCCGCAATTTCTATGCCCAGCGGCTTGGCACCGTGGCCCGGCGCTTCGTCAGCCGCGGCATTCGCGCGCGCTGGAGCGACACCAACTCGCTGCGCGTCCTTGGCATCGGCTATGCCACGCCCTATCTCGGCCTGTTCCGCGAACAGGCGGAACGGTGCCTCGCCTTGATGCCGGCGCCGCAAGGCGTGGTGCGCTGGCCGTCCTCGCGTCCGGCGCTGGCGGCGCTGGTCGAGGAGGACGATTTGCCGCTCATCGATTCGGCCGTCGATCGCGTCCTCCTGGTCCATGCCCTGGAGAATTCCAGCGACCCGGTCGGGCTCTTGCGCGAAGTGTGGCGGGTCCTTGCCGGCGGCGGACGCCTGCTCGCCGTGATCCCGAACCGGCGCGGGCTATGGGCGCGCATGGATACGACGCCGTTCGGCTATGGCCGGCCCTATTCGCGCACCCAGATCACGCATCTGTTGCGCGAGACCTGGTTCACGCCGACCGGATGGGGCGAAGCGCTCTACGTACCGCCGATCGCGCGCGGCTGGTTCCTGCGCTCGGCGGTCGCCTGGGAACGCGCCGGCGCGACGATCTCGGCGCCGTTCGCCGGCGTCCATATCGTCGAGGCGACGAAGCAGGTCTATCGCGCCATTCCGGCGCGGCGCGAGCGCCGCCGCCTGGTGCCGGCGCTGCAGCCGGTTCTTGCCCCCTCGCCCGGCGCCGCGGCGCTGTCACCGCTCGAAACCGCTGGGCATTGACCGCTGCGTCTTTATCCGGGCGAGAGCTTATCCGGGCCAAGGCTTATCCGGGCTAAGGCTTATCCGGGCTAAGGCTTATCCGGGCCACGGCTCGGCGGTGACCGCAGGCGCATCGGCGCCGACTAGCGTGGTGAGATTCTGTAGATGGCCGCCAGTGAGAGCGCCGAGCAGCGCGGCCTTGATCTCGCCGAGAAGGCCGAGACCGCGGAACACCAGGCCGGAATAAACCTGGACCAGGCTCGCGCCGGCCCGAAACTTGGCGAGTGCGGCGGCGCCAGAGTCGATGCCGCCGACCCCGATCAAAGGAAACGCGCCTTCGACCCGCACAAAGGTCTCCGCCAACATGCGGGTCGCTAGCGGCAACAGCGGAAGGCCGGAAAGGCCGCCGGCCTCCTTCGCTTTCGCCCGCTCGCGCAGACCGGGCGGCCGGGCCACCGTCGTATTGCCGACGATCATGCCGTCGAGGCGCCGCGCCCGCGCGACGCCGACCACATCGTCGAGCTGGGCGAGCGACAGATCGGGCGCGATCTTCAAGAGCACCGGCGTCGGCCCGGCATCTTGCGACACGCGCTCGCGCGCTTCGATCACGCGGGCGAGCAGATCGTCGAGCGCGTCGGCCTGCTGCAGGTCGCGCAGCCCCGGCGTGTTGGGCGAGGAAATGTTGATGGTGACGTAGCTCGCCACTGGAGCGAACTGCTTGATCATCGAGACGTAGTCCGCGACGCGGTCGCGGCTGTCTTTGTTCGCGCCGATATTGACGCCAACGATGCCGCCGGCATCGGCGCGCGCAGCAAGCCGCCCGAGCACGATCTGGCCGCCTTGCGAATTAAAGCCGAGCCGGTTGATCACGCCGCGGTCGGCTTCGAGCCGGAACACTCTTGGCCGCGGATTGCCGCGTTGCGGCAGCGGGGTAACGGTGCCGACTTCGACGAAGCCGAAGCCGAGGCGCAGCAGCGCGTCCGGGATTTCGGCGTTTTTGTCGAGCCCGGCCGCGATCCCGACAGGATTGGGAAAATTCAGCCCGAAGGCGCGGGTAGCGAGCCGTTTGTCATCGGCGGCAGCTTTGGGCAGCGGCGCGTATTTCAACATCGCGATGGTGAGGCCGTGCGCATCTTCCGGATCGATCGCTTGCAGGAACGGCCGCGTCAGCCGCTCGAAAAAATCGATCACGGCTCGAGCTCCGGGAACACCTGGCGGCCGTCGGCGTCGCAAGGAAGCGCCCGCGTCCAGCGCACCGCCGCAAGCGGCAGCGCGGCGTAAAGGTGGGGGAAAAGCTCGCCGCCGCGCGAGTGCTCCCAGACAAGCGACTGGCCAAGCGCCTCGGCATCGACCGCGACCAGGAGCAGATCGGGCGTCCTGGCGAAGTGTTTCGCGGCGGTCTCGGCGACCTGCGCGGCGGTGGAGAAATGAATAAAGCCGTCGCGCTCATCGACAAGGCTGCCGAGAAATACGCCGTCGGCTTCGGCCGCACGCCACAACGCCTGCTCACAGATTTTGTAGATCGTGGTCACTTGCGCGCGCCTTGGATCGCGCGACCCTATCGGCGCGGGATCGGGCGTTCAAGGCGACCGGACCGCGGCGGACGGGACTTGAGAATAGAGGCAAAAATTCCCATGATACTTACCGAATCGCCCTCTGGGGGAAGGCGATAAAGGCGGCAGCGATGCTCACCCACGCACAGGTCTGGTCGGCGATCGATCGGCTGGCGGCCCGCGCCGAACTGTCGGCCTCGGGGCTTGCTCGGCGTGCGGGGCTTGATCCGACGACGTTCAACAAATCGAAGCGCATCACGCCGCAGGGCCGTGCGCGCTGGCCCTCGACCGAGTCGATCGCCAAGGCTCTCGCCGCGACCGGCACCTCGATCGAGACGTTCGTCGAGCTGATCACGTCCGGAGCCGGCCCGGCGGCGCGCGCCGTGCCGCTTCTCGGTTTCGCCGAGGCTGGTGCCGGCGGCTATTTCGACGACGCCGGCTTTCCAGTCGGCGAAGGCTGGGACGAGATCGCGTTTCCCGCGGTCAGCGACGAGCACGCCTATGCGCTCGAAATCTCCGGCCATTCGATGGAGCCGGCCTATCGCGACGGCGACGTGATCGTCGTGTCGCCGGCGGCGCCGGTGCGCCGCGGCGACCGCGTCGTGGTTCGCACCAGAGGCGGCGAGGTCATGGCCAAGGAGCTCAAGCGCCGGAC
>Ga0335081_10007171_pt1 | contig 17801 bp, 20 predicted proteins | sample Lox_Sample_35_FD_206713 | JGI IMG/M metagenome (GOLD analysis project Ga0335081, IMG submission 206713) | Soil microbial communities from Loxahatchee National Wildlife Refuge, Florida, United States - Lox_Sample_3.5 | ecosystem: Environmental > Terrestrial > Soil > Wetlands | place: USA... | reverse complement strand
TCGCCTTCGCCCGGCACCAGCAGGAGCGCCTCCTCGCCGAGCGCAAAGACGGCGGTGCGGCCGAGGAAATGCGCGCCGACGACGGGCGCGCCCGCCGCCACGTGGCGCGTGCGCTCGACGATGGAAACCGTGTCAGTGCGCGTCCCGGTCATCTGGCGCTGGCATCGATCCGAATATCAAGGCGGGCGGTCGAGGCTCGCCCCGGCCGCGTCTTTCCGCTTTGGGGCGCTCAGGACGCGGGTGCCCGGCGCGAGGCCGGGCACGGGCAATCATAGCATTTTCTCAGGCAATGCAGCTTTCAAATCCCAGCCGGATCTTTTCCTCCGGCAGGTTGCGGCCGATGAAGACGATGCGGCTGTCGCGCTTCTCGGCATCCTTCCACGGCCGCTGGTGGTCGCCGTCGAGAATCATGTGCACGCCCTGGAACACGAAGCGCTCGTCGTCGTCCTTGAAGGCGAGGATGCCCTTGCAGCGCAAAATGTTGGGGCCCTCCTTCTGCACCAGGTCCTGCACCCACGGAAAGAACTTGTCGGGATCGAGCGGCCGCTCGCTGCTCAACGACACCGACTGCATCTCCTCGTCGTGATAGTGCCTGAGGCCGCCGTGATGCTCGTGCGTGTGGTCGTGACCGTGCTCGTGATCGTGTTCGTGATCATGGTCGTGCTCGTCGCCTTCGAGAAATTCGGGCTCGATGTCGAGGATGCGGTCGAGATCGAAGGCGTTGCGGCCGAGCACCTCGCCGAGCGGGATTTGCGCGCGCTCGGTCCTGTGCACCTTGGCGTAGCGGTTGATGCCGCGGACGCGCGCCTCGATCTCGCTCAACTCGTCCGCGGAGACGAGATCGGTCTTGTTGATCAGGATCACGTCGGCAAACGCGATCTGGTTCTTCGCTTCCGGAGCGTCGTTGAGACGGTCCTTGAGCCACTTGGCGTCGGCGACGGTGACTACGGCGTCGAGCCGCGTCTTGCGACCGACATTCTGGTCGACGAAGAAGGTCTGCGCCACCGGCGCCGGGTCGGCGAGGCCGGTGGTCTCGACGATGATGGCGTCGAACTTGCCCTTGCGCCGCATCAGCCCGTCGAGAATGCGCACGAGATCGCCGCGCACAGTGCAGCAGATGCAGCCGTTGTTCATCTCGAACACTTCCTCGTCGGCGCCGACGACGAGGTCGTTGTCGATCCCGATCTCCCCGAACTCGTTGACGATGACGGCGTATTTCTTGCCGTGCGGCTCGGAAAGGATGCGGTTGAGCAACGTGGTCTTGCCGGCCCCGAGATATCCGGTCAGCACCGTGACCGGGACCTTCTCGGACGAAAGCGGTTCTGCCATTCTGGCCCTCCTGGGCCCGGTATATAGGCGATCCGACGCCGCCTCAAAACCCTCCCGGCGACCGGGGCGCCGAGTCTCAGCCGAGCGCCTTGGTCATTTCGTGGACGTTGTGGCGCATCATCGCGATGTAGGTGCCCGCCGGTCCGCCCGGCTCGGACAAGGCGTCGGAATAGAGCGCGCCGCCGATCGCCGCGCCGGTCTCGCGCGCGATCTCGCGGATCAACCGCGGGTCGGTGATGTTCTCCAGGAACACCGCCGGAATCTTCTGCCGCCTGATCTGGGCGATGATGCTGGCGATGTCCTTCGCCGAGGGTTCGGCGTCGGTCGAAACGCCCTCGGGCGCGATGAACTCTACGCCGTAGGCATCGCCGAAATAACCAAAGGCGGCGTGGTTGGTGATGATTTTGCGCCGCCCGGCCGGGATGCCCGCGATTGCGGCCTTCACCTCTCTCTCCAACTCGTCGAGCTTGCCGAGATAGGCTTGAGCGTTGGCGTCGTAGATCGCCTGGTGCGCCGGATCGACGGCGGCGAGGCCGTCGCGGATATTGGCGACATAGATCTTCACATTGGCGACCGACTGCCAGGCGTGGGGATCGATCTCGGCACGTCTTTGCGCGCCGCCCTCATCGACCTTGCGCGCCGCGATCCCTTTGGTAACGACCACCGTCGGCGCCTTCGTTCCCGAGGCCACGATCAGTCGCGTCATCCAGCCTTCGAGACCGAGCCCGTTGACGAACACGATATCGGCCGCCGCAACCATGCGGGCGTCGCCGGGCGTCGGCGAAAAGATATGAGCGTCGGCGTTGGGCCCGACGAGCGTCGTCACATCGACCTGGTCGCCGCCGACGTTCTTCACCAGATCGCCGAGCACGGAGATCGTGGCGACTGCCTTGAGCTTGCGCGCCGGCGCGGCGCGCGCCGACGCCGGTGCGGCCAGAAGCGCGGCGGCGGCCGCGGCGGCGAGAAGCCGGCGACGCGTCATCACTGCCGGCTCGCCGACCATCGGTCTTCACGCCTCAAGATGGCGCCGCCGCAAAGCGTGCCAGATCAGGCCGCCGACCGGCCCGAACATGACCGAGATCGCATAGAGCGCGCCGGCAACCAGGATGATGGCAGGGCCGGATGGAAGATTGGCATGGTAGGACAGAAGCAGGCCGGCATAGCCCGAGATGGCCCCGCATGCGATCGCCGTGCCGATTATGGCGCTGATGTCGCGGGCCCAGAAGCGCGCGATCACGGCCGGCAGGATCATGACGCCGACGGCGAGCAGCGTGCCGAGCGCTTGGAAGCCGCCCACGAGGTTCATGACGACGAGCGCAAGGAACGCGATGTGGGCCGGTCCCCCGGCCCGGCTGACCGAGTGCAAATAGCCGGGATCGACGCATTCGAGCACCAGCGGACGCCAGATCAGCGCCAGCACGACGAGCGACACGCTGGTGACCCCGGCGATCAGCGCCAGCGCCGGATCGTCGATCGCGAGCACCGAGCCGAACAGGAAGTGCAGGAGATCGATGTTGCTGCCCTTGACCGACACGATGGTCACGCCGAGCGCGAGCGAGATCAGGAAGAAGGCGGCGAGCGATGCATCTTCCTTGAGTTGCGTCGCCCGCGCGATCAAGCCTGCGCCGATGGCGATGAGGAAGCCGGCGATGAGACCGGCACCGGCCATGGCGAACAGGCTCAGGCCGGCGATGAGGAAGCCGATCGCCGCGCCCGGCAGGATGGCATGCGCCATGGCATCGCCGATGAGACTCATGCGCCGCAGCATCAGGAAGACGCCGACCGGCGGCGCGCCGAGCGCGAGCGCCAGGATGCCGACGAGTGCGCGGCGCATGAATTCGAATTCGGCGAACGGGGCGATCAGCGTGGCGTAGAGCATGGGCGTTCCCGGATCGATTTCTCCCGCTGGTCAAGTCGCTGCGGCAATGGGGGGCGCCGTCGGGCTTTACTCCGCCGCGACCGCGCAGGCTTCGGCGTATTCGTCGAACGCCTCGCACATGCGGCGCGCCTTGTTGAGGTTCTCGGGCGTCAGCACGGTTGCCGTCGCTCCCCAGGCGACCGGCTCGCGCGCGAGCAGCATGGTTTCCGGAAAGCTCGCCTTGACGAGGTCGATATCGTGCAAGGCGGCCAGGACGGTGCGCCGCTCGCGGTGCCAGTCCTCAACGAGCCCCAAGAGGTCGGCGGAGGTCTTGGCGTCGATGGCAGTGAACGGCTCGTCGAGCACGATGACGCGCGCATCCTGGAGGAGGAGCCGGGCGAAAAGCATGCGCTGCATCTGTCCGCCCGATAGCGAACCGATCACACGCTCCTCGAATCCGGTGAGACCGACGGCGCCGATTGCCGCCTCGATGCCGGCGTGATCCTTGCGGCTAAATCCGCCGAAGGGACCCCGGCTTCGCCACAGCCCCATGGCGACCATGTCGTAGACGCTGATCGGAAACGAGCGGTCGATCTCGGCCGCTTGCGGCAGATAGGCGACGTCGCGGGTGTCGAAGCCGTCGCGCTCGACGGCGCCCGCGAGCGGCTTGATCTCGCCCATGATGCCCTTGAACAGGGTCGACTTGCCGGCGCCGTTCGGGCCGACGATCGCAAGCAGGGCGCCGTTCTCGACCGTGCCGTCGAGATGGTGCACGGCCGGGTGGCGCTCGTAGCCAAGAGTGAGGTTGCGGAAGCGCAGCTCCGGCATGCGAACGCTCAGCGCGTGGCCCAGAAGAAGGCCGCCCAGATGATCGCGATCAGCGCCGCGGCGATCCCCATGCGTCGCGGCACCGAGAGCCGCAGGAGGGACGGCGATAGGGTCGGCGAGGGATGAGCGCCGGCGCCGTGATGATGGTGGGTCATGACGTTATAATATAACATTACGCCCAGGTCGTGCTACCCTGATGCTGCTGTGTAGCCCCGGGGATAGAGAGCGCGGAGCGAGGGCCGTGCGTGCCCTACCCTGACGCCGTCATTCTATTGCCAAGCGCCGGCACGTCGGCCCATGGTCGCGGCCGGTTCAGCGCCAAGCCTGGTTCAGCGCCAAGCCTGGTTCAGCGCCAAGCCTGGTTCAGCGCCAAGCCTGGTTCAGCGCCAAGCCTGGTTCAGCGCCCAGTTCGGCCATGCAAGGTCACGAGATCGCGAGAGACCAATGAATGCGCAAAAGACCCGGACCGTCTGCGTCGGGGAGGTGCTGATCGAATTGGCGCGCGGGGCGGACGGCAGATTCGCGCTGTCCTGCGGCGGCGACACCTTCAACACCGCGGTCTATCTCGCGCGCGCCGGCGCTGATGTCGCGTTCGCGACCGCGATCGGCAACGACGTCTACTCCGACAGCCTGATGGCGCTCGCAGCCGCGGAAGGCGTTGCCGGCGATCTTGTGTTGCGCGCGCCCGGGCGTCTGCCCGGCCTGTGCCTCGTCGAGAGCGATCCGGCCGGACAGCGCATTTATCACTGCTGGCGCGAGGGCTCCCCGGCTTGCGAGCTGTTCGAGCTTCCCGACTGGATGCGCGTCGCCGAAGGTTTGATGACGGCGCGCCTCATCTATTTCACCGGCATCACGCTTTCGCTCTACTCCAACAACGCGCTCGGTCGCTTTCTCGCGGTGCTCGAAGCCGCCCGGCTGCAAGGCGTAAAGGTCGCGTTCGACGGCAATTTCCGCCCGCGCGGCTGGAAGGGCGACCTCGCGCGCACGCGCACCGTCTTTATCGAGACTCTCAAACGGGTCGATATCGCGCTGCCGACCTTCGACGACGAAGCGGTGCTCTGGGGCGACCCAAGCCCGGAATCGACGGTCGCCCGGCTGCAGGCCTTCGGCATCGGCGAGATCGTGGTCAAGAACGGCCCGAACAGCGCATTGGTCGCCGCCCCCGGCCTCCAGGAGTTCGTGCCGGTGCCGGAGGTCGTGGTGCCGGTCGACAGCACGGCCGCGGGTGACGGCTTCAACGCCGGCTATCTCGCCGCCCGGCTCGCGGGCACCGACCCGGCGCAGGCGGCGGGCTTCGCGCATCGCCTTGCCGGCGACGTCATCCGTCACCCCGGCGCGCTCGTTCCGCGCGCCAATGCGGCGATGCACTAGCGTCCCGATTCCGAAGTCCGCATGATCATGCGGCGCGGTGCGGTCGGCGCTCGGAAGGCCGCCGTCACGTTCTGTCCTCTGTCGCCGGTCCTCGCTCTTCTGCTATTCAGGGGCCAGATGTTGCGGCCGTCCATGGCCGCGCGGGGAGGAAACCCATGCCACGCCTTGCCGTGATGCTCGCCGCCGTATTCGCTTTCGCGCTCGGCCTGCCGGTCGCCGCGCAGGCGCCGATCGTGATCAAGTTCAGTCACGTGGTCGCCCCCGATGCGCCCAAGGGCAAGGCCGCGGTCCACTTCAAGGAGCTGGTCGAGACCTACACCGGCGGCCGGGTCAAGGTCGAAGTCTATCCGAACTCCTCGCTCTACAAGGACAAGGAGGAGCTTGAAGCGCTCCAGCTCGGCTCGGTGCAGCTGCTTGCTCCCTCGATCTCCAAGTTCGGTCCGCTCGGGATCAAGGAGTTCGACATCTTCGACCTGCCGTTCCTGATGAGCGATGACTCGCATGCGCGGCAGATGATGGCGAGCCCGATGATGGCCGAACTCGGCCGGAAGCTCGAAGGCAAGGGTGTCGCGCCGCTCGCCTATTGGGACAACGGCGCCATCGTCTATACGGCGAACCGGCCGCTCATCCGGCCGGAGGACTTCCGCGGCCTGAAAATGCGCATCCAGGGCGGCAAGGTCTACGACGCGGTGGCGCGCGAGCTTGGCGCCCTTCCGCAGATCCTGCCGTTCTCGGCGGTGTATCAGGCGCTGCAAACCGGCGTCGTCGACGGCGAGGACAACGTGCCGTCGAACATCCTGACGCAGAAGTTCTACGAGGTGCAGAAGCACCTGACCCTGTCGTTCCACGGCCGCATCACCTACGCGCTCATCACCAACAAGACGTTCTGGGCGTCGCTTCCGGCCGATGTGCGCGCCCAGCTTGAGCGCGCGGTCAAGGAGACGACGGACTTCTTCAACGCCACGGCGGCGAAGGACAATGCCGACGCGCTGGAGCAGATCAAGGCGTCGGGCAAGACCGAGATCCACGCACTCACCGAGGAGGAAAGGAAGGCCTGGATCGCGAAGCTGATGCCGGTGCACACCGAGATGCAGGCCCGCTTCGGCAAGGACTTCATTCAGCGCATCTACAAGGCCTCCGGGTTCACCCCGCCGCAATCCTGAGCCGGGCTGTCCTCCCGCAGCGAGGGGACCGGGCTTGCGGGGCGCGCGCTATCTCAACTGGATCCTCGACCGGCTCGAGGAGTGGATCATCGCGACGCTGATCGGAGCGGCGACGATCGTCACTTTCGTCGCCGTCCTGCATCGCTACGGCGCCAGCAATTCCGCGACGCTCGCTCGATGGGCGGGCGAGCATGGCTTCGTCCTGCTGCAGCACGGCGCCGACCGCATCTACCTGTCGCTCGCCGCCATCAACCTCTCCTGGGCGCAGGAACTCGCCACCTACATGTTCGTCTGGATGGCGAAGTTCGGCGCCGCGCTGGGCGTGCGCACCGGCATTCATGTCGGCGTCGACGTTCTCGTCAAACAGATCAACCCGCCCGCGCGCAAGCCGGTGATCGTGTTCGCGCTCCTGTGCGGCGCACTCTTCACCGGCGTCATCGGCACGCTCGGCGCCGTCTACGTGCACGAGCTCGATCCCGACGAGGTCTCGCCCGAGCTCGAGTGGCCGAGCTGGATCATCTATCTGTGCATTCCGCTCGGCTCCTACCTGATGTGTTTCCGTTTTCTCCAGGTGGCGTGGCGCTTCCTGCGCAGCGGGATCGTGCCGCACCAGGCGCACGGCATCGACTACGAATCGCCGCCGGGTGCGGCGGCGCCCGCGAGCGAGGCGGTGCGGTGACCGCCGCATCCCAGGTTTCGGGAACGCGCGCGCCGCCGCCGCGCGCTGCGTCGCTTCTCGGGCTGCTGATCATCGTCTTTCCGATCGCGCTCGCGCTCGTCTGCGTCGCCGCGCGTTTCGACCTCATCGCCGTGTCGCAAACGGTGCGCGCCGTCCTGCTGTTTGCGCTGCTGCTCGGGCTGATGGCGACCGGCATGCCGATCTCGATTGCGCTCGGCCTTTCCGTCCTCACCTATCTGTTCATTCTCTCCGACGTCGATCCGAAGATGGTCGGGTTGAAGCTGTTCACCAGCATCGACCGCTTCGAGATCATGGCGATCCCGTTCTTCATCCTCGCCGGCAATTTGCTCACCACCGGCGGCGTCGCCCGCCGCATGATCGAGTTCGCCACGTCCTTGATCGGTCATTGGTATGGCGGCCTCGGGCTTGCCGGCGTCGTCGCCTGCGCGCTGTTCGCCGCGATCTCCGGCTCCTCGGTCGCGACTGTGGTTGGCATCGGTTCGATCATCCTGCCGGCGCTGTTGCAGAAGGGCTATCCGCCGCGGTTCGGCGCCGGCGTGATCGCCACCTCCGGTGCGCTCGGCATCCTGCTGCCGCCCTCGATCAATCTCGTGATCTATGCAGTCGCGACGAGCGGCATGCAGCCGCGCGGCCCGAGCGGCGCCGTCGTCGATTCCGCCTCGGTCGGGCAATTGTTCATCGCCGCGCTCGTCCCCGGGCTGATCCTCGCCGCGATGCTCGGCGCGACCACCTGGTACCGCGCCTGGCGCCACGACTACCCGCGCATGGCGCGGTCGAGCTGGCGCGAATGCTGGCGCGCCTTTCGCGAAAGCTTCTGGGGCTTGTTCCTGATCGTCCTCGTGCTCGGCGGCATCTATTCGGGACTGTTCACGCCGACCGAAGCCGCGGCGGTGGCCGCCGTCTACGCCTTCGTCATCGCGGTGTTCGTCTACAAGGGGCTCAGACTCGCCGAAGTGCCAGCCGTGCTGCTCAAGGCCGCGGCGATGAGCGCGATGATCCTTTATATCATCACCAACGCCGCGGTGTTCTCATGGCTTCTGACTTCCGAGCAGATTCCGCAGTCGATGGCCGGCTGGATGACCGCGCAGGGTTTCGGCATCGTCGCCTTCCTGCTGGTGATCAACCTCTTGCTCCTCGCCGCCGGCAACTTCATGGATCCGGCGGCGATCGTGCTCATCATGGCGCCGATCCTCTTTCCGATGGCGGCGGCGCTCGGCGTGCACCCGGTTCATCTCGGCATCCTGATGGCGGTCAACATGGAGGTGGGGCTGTGCCATCCGCCCGTCGGGCTCAACCTCTATGTCGCCGCCGGCATCACGCGCATGGGCATCGCCGAACTCACCGTCGCGGTGCTGCCGTGGCTGTTCACCATGCTGATCTTCCTCGCCATGGTGACCTACATTCCCGCGCTCTCGCTCTGGCTGCCGCATCTCCTCGGCATGCTTTGATCGCGCCGGCGCGCCGCGTCGGCGCGGCCGCTCAGGCGGCGCGGCGCAGCCCGCTGTCGCAATAGTCCTCGAGCCAGCGCGTGCGGTGGCCGGAGCGGGACCAGAGAACCGGAAAGAAGCTCTCATCGAGCGACGGATCGCCGGTGCGCTGATAGCGGCGGTAGATGTAGCCGCCGGGCCGGGTGCTGAATTGCGCGTCCGCGGGCAGCATGTGAATGCCGATCGCACGGCGCATCCGGTCGCCGGTGATGTTGGCGGCCGAGCCGTGCCAGACCTCGCCGCAATGGAACACGCATGAGCCGGCCGGTACCTCGATGAAGACCGGCTCGGGCGACGCAAGGCCGGCGGCCGCCGCCGCGGCCTTCATCTTCGCGCGATAATCCGACGGCGCGTGGATCGCGTCGGACAAAGGCATCACCGGCCATTTGTGCGAGCCCGGCGCGTATTCGATCGTTCCGGCGTCGCGATGCGTATCATCGAGCGTCACCCAGCAGGTCGCGGTCGATTGCGGATCGAGAAAGTCCATGAAGGACGTATCCTGGTGGTGCGCGACCGGCTTGGTCTGCGGCGCTTTCCACCAGATCGTGTCCTGTCCGAGCCGCGCGCCCTCCCACCCCGACAGCTCCGCGGCGAAGCGGCCGATGCTCTCCGACAGCGCGAGCTTGGCGACGGTGAGGTCGGACTTCCAGGCATTGGCCATGTGGCGCGTCACGTCGGGCAGGCTCATGCCCTCGCGCCAGTACCACTCGTCGGGATAGATGCCGGTGTCGAACTTGCCGGAAAACAGACGCGGAAAGCGCTCGCGCAGGGCCTCGATCTGCGCCCCGTCGAGGAGCCGCTCGACGACGAGAAAACCTTGCGAATTGAACAGCGACTTGTCCTGTTCGGAAGCCGAAGCCAAGCGTTCGAATGCGTAAGACATGGCGAACCCGATTTGACGATTGATGACCTATTCTGAATAATATCCGGCAGATTGCCCGAAACACTAGCGAATGATTTGCGGAAGATGGTGGACGGGGCCGATCTCGACCGAACCGACTTCGCCATTCTGCGCCTGCTGCAGAACGACGCCCGGATGACGAACAAGGAAGTCGCGGCCGCGATCAACCTGGCGCCGTCGTCCGCGCACGAACGCATCAGGCGGCTATGGGACATCGGTGCGCTGCGCGGCCTGCATGCCGAGGTCGAGCCCAGCGCGCTCGGCGTCGGCATCGAGGCGCTGCTGATGATCGAACTGTCCAAGCACAAGCGCGCCAACGTCGACGCCTTCATGGACGAGGTCGGCGTGATCCCCGAGGTGCGCGCCGCCTTTCTCCTCACCGGGCGCTGGGACGTCGTCGTTCACGTCGTGGCGCGCGACATGGTGCATCTCAAGGATCTGGTGCTCGACAAGTTCACCAGCCGGCCGGGCGTCACGCGGATCGAGACCGCGATCATCTACGATGCGCGGCGGCGGCACGAGGTGCCGATGATGCGCGCCGGCTAGGCGGGCGTCCGGTTGCATCCGGAGAAGACGACAGCCGCAGATGCTGCGGCTGTCGTGTGATTGTCAGACTTCAGGGACGAGATGCGACGACGATGCGGTCGTTCCGCATCGTCGTTCGCGATCGGACCTCAATAGGGGACGAGGCCGTCCCAGTAAGTCCCCGCGTAGGGGTTCGGCGCGTTTGCGCTGCTGTACGGCGCCACGCCTTCGAAGACGGTGCCGGCATACGGGTCGCGCCAGGAGCCCGGATGGGGCATGACGCGCTGCGCATAGCTGCGGTGATGGTTCTGATAAGGCCTCGTCTGAGCGGACGCCACGGCGGTGGTTCCGATCAGCAGAGCGCCGACGAATACGGGCAGTATTTTTGCCGAGTGCATTTCATTCTCCATGTTTCTTGGTCCCGGAGAGACAGGCCGACAATTCGCCTGCTTGCCGGAGACACGACCAAGCAACACGTCATATAGGGCGACGGTCTCCGCATGTTGTGCAATGCACCCATGACGTTCGCTCGCTGGTCGCGCGAATGCGCGAACGCTATATCGTTTTGCGAGTTTGTTTGAAGTGGCGATCCGCCACAAAAAACGCCAAACAGCCGCGCCAACGCGGCCGTTGGTGTACAAACGAATGTGAATGCTCTTCTCGGTTGGCGAACCTGTCCGTCGGCCGGGCCTCAGAACGGGTAGGGGTTCGGCTTCTCCTTGATGGTCATCCACTGCCATTGAGTGAATTCGTCCCAATTGGCCGGGCCGCCGATGCGCGTGCCGTTACCGGAGGCGCCGCTGCCGCCGAACGGCACATGCGGCTCGTCGGCGACGGTCTGATCGTTGATGTGCAAGAGGCCGGTATTGAGCCTGTTGCCGATGGCGATGGCGCGGCCGACGTCGGCGGAGAACACGCCGGCTGAAAGTCCGTACTCGTTGCGGTTGGCAAGCTCCACCGCCTCTTCGTCGCTGCGTACCGACGTGATGGCGGCGACCGGTCCGAAGATTTCCTCTTCGAAGGCGCGCATTCCCGGCTTCACGCCGGTGAGCACCGTCGGCTTGTAGAACGGCCCGTCGAAGGTTCCGCCCGCTTCGAGCTTCGCGCCGGCGGCGACCGAATCCTTGACGATGCCGTCGATGCGCTGGACCTGGGCGCGGGTAATCACCGGCCCGAGGGCAACCTGCCCCAGCGGATCGCCGACCGGCAGGTGGTTCGCCTTCGCCACGAGTTTCTCGGTCAGCGCGGGGGCGATGTCCTGCTGCGCCAGGATGCGGCCCGTGGTCATGCAGATCTGGCCCTGATGAAACCAGGCGCCGAAGGCGATGGCGGATGCCGCCGCGTCGAGATCGGCGTCGTCAAGGACGATGACCGCGTTCTTGCCGCCGAGCTCAAGCTGCACCTTCTTGAGATGCTTGCCGGCGAGTTCGCCGATGCGCCGCCCGACATTGCTCGAGCCGGTAAACGATACCATGGCGATGTCGGGATCGGTGCAGATGGCCTCGCCGGCCTCCGGTCCGCCGGGCAACACGTGCAGCACGCCTTTGGGCAGGCCCGCCTCCTCGAAGATGCGCGCGACGATGAAGCCGCCGGTGAGCGCGGTGCGCGGATCGGGTTTGAGCACCACCGTGTTGCCGGTCGCGAGCGCCGGCGCGACGGCGCGGGTGGAAAGGATGAGCGGGAAATTGAACGGCGAGATGATGCCGACGACGCCGCGCGCCATGCGACGGGCGAGGCTGATACGGCCTGGATCGGAAGGAAGGACCAGGCCTTGCAGCTCGGTGCACATGGCGGCGGACCGGTAGAGGATTTCCGTCACCATGTGAATCTCGAACCCGGCCTTGGCCGGGATGCCGCCGGTCTCGCGCGCGATCCAGGGGATCAGCTCCTCCTGATTGTCTTCCAGAACCCGCGCCGCCTTGCGCAGGATCGCGGCGCGCTTCTCGTAGGGGGTTGCCGCCCAACCGGGCTGCGCGGCGCGCGCCTCGGCGGCGGCCTTGCGCACGTCGTCGGCGGTGGCGTTGCCGACACGCGTGAGCGTCGCGCCGGTTGCAGGCTCCAGAACGTCGACCGTGCCGCCCGCGGCATTGCGCCATTCCGAGCCGAACACGCGCCCGCGCCAGTTCTCCTCGATCATGAATTTCGGTGCCGGTACGTTCATCTCTGTTCCCTCCCGTTTTTCGATTTGAAGCGATCGCCGCTGCGGCTGCTATTCTTATTTGATCGCGCACGCTATATCCATAAGGATACTACCATGACCGTGCTGCGCGAGGCGATGAGGGCTGTCGGCGACGCGTCCTGGCGAATTACGCGTCGAAGTCACTCGGCGCGAGCGCGATCGGGGTGCCGTGCGGCGTGCGCGCGCTGGCCCGCCGCCAGGCTTCGCGCATACGCGTGAGCACGCGCGCGTCGGCCAGTCCCTTGGCGGCGACGAGGCGCTCGAGCGCGGCAAGCCAATGATGATAGTAGGTCTCGCCGCTGTCGGGATCGCCGCCGGCCTGCGCCTTCTTGATCTCCTCGCCGAGTGTGGCCGCCCATTCCGCCCAGGAGAAGACGCCGCGCTCATGCAGCGACACCGCAAGCGCAAACGCCTGCGCTTCCCACGGCTCGCGGAAAACCGGCCCTTCGGCATCGCGCGGGACGTTCGACAGCGGCGGTAGGGCAGGCGGCATTGTCGGATCGTCGGTCATGCGGCGCTGTTGCATCTCCCGCCCCACGAGGAAGCGAAAACTATGCCGCCTCCAGATATGGCTCGAACGCCTCGACCGAGACCTTGAGCAAAGGGTCCGTGGCCTCCCCCCACAACTCGCGGCCGTCGAAGACCACGGTATAAAGCCATTGCGGGTTTTCCCCGGCGCCGACTGCCGTCGCGTCGGGGAAGACATGACACCCGCGCACCGCCTCGATAACGCCGGCTCTGCCGCGCACGTAGCGCGGCAGGCGGGTGTGCGTGCGCGGATGGATGTTTTTGGCGCGCACGCGCTCGCCGACGCCAAAGCGCGCCGGCGCGCTGGCCGGGCGGCCGAACGAGCCGCGCGCGAGCGTGCGTGGAACGTCGGCGGTGCCGAACTTGTGCGCGAGCGGCTTGCCCGGTCGCAGCGCGTGGCCGGCGGCGATCTCGTCAGCTCCGGCAAAGCCCAATTTCACCAGCATGTTCTCGAGCCGCAGCGCCCATTTTCCGTAATAGGAGGCCGCCAGGTAGACGGCCGGCGGCAGCTCCTCGATGCCGGCGCGGCCCTCGTCGATCGTCCAGGCGCCGGCCGCGCCCATCGCGCGGTTGAGCGCGAGGCAGCGCGCTTCCCACGCGGCATGGAAGACCGTCTCGTTTGCTTCGGGCTCGACTTTGCCGAAGCCGTGCATGCCGCCCATGTCGTGCACGCCGTCCATCACGCGACCTCGTCTGGCCGCTTCGGCAGGCCGGTACCGATCATGCTGTCGCGCGTAACCAGCGTCGCCAGCCTCTCTTCGCCCCAGCCGTCGGTGCCGGCCGGCCGCATCGGCAGCACGATGAAGCGCGTTTCGGCGGTCGAGTCCCAGACGCGGATCTGCGTGTCGGCCGGCAGCGTCACGCCGAAATCGGCAAGCACGCCGCGCGGATCGTTGACGGCGCGCGAGCGGTAGGGCGCCGACTTGTACCAGACCGGCGGGAGGCCGAGCACGTCCCACGGATAGCAGGAGCACAGCGTGCAAACGATCATGTTGTGCAGCGTCGCCGTGTTCTCGACCGCGATCAGGTGATCGCCGACGCGGTTGATCAGCCCGAGCGGCTGCACCGCCCTGGTCGCGTCCTCGATCAGATCGCGCTTGAACGCCGGATCGGTCCATGCCCTGGCGACAACGCGGGCGCCGATGTGGGGACCGATCCTGGTCTCGAACGCTTCGATCATGGCGTCGAGCGCGGCCGGATCGACATAGCCCTTTTCGGCAAGCACGGTCTCGAGCGCACGCACGCGCAGCTGCATCTCGGAGAGTTCCGAGCCGTGCTCGTGATGATCGCGTTCGTCGTGATCTTGCGGCATCGCGAGCCCTTCCGTGCCCGGCGGTAGTGTCCTAATTTGAGTTTTTGGGCCAGCGCGAATAGGCGATGACGAAAAGGAAAATAATCGGGCCGATGCCAGGTATTGCGCAGAAGGCTGACCACCAGCGCGTCTTTCCAATGCGCCTGCAGATGGCGAATGCCGGGATAAGGGCAATCACCAACCATACGGCTAGTGGGATTAATGACGTGATAATTCCGACTGTGTCATTGTCCATAGGCGTCCCCGGCTGATCGCGCGTCCGCCACGATGGCCGCCCGCACCGCCTCTGCAGGCGATGTAACCGGCGGCTGATGCAGCACGGCAAAGAACCGCCGCTTGTCGCTTCCCTCGATCGGGGATGACCAAGCGTAGGCCCTATTGGCCGTCAGATGCCCTTTGAGGTCGAAAACATGCACGACACCTTCCCATACCGTCGCGTCGGCGTGGCGCTCTCGCACCGGCACAGACTGCACTAGCGGAGCGCTGCTGTCATGCGCGCGGAGCCGGCGTCGCCGCGAAGCGCCTCGGACCCGCGAGCTGCCTCACCATGCTGTCACTTCTTCTCCAGCAGCAAGGTTCCTTCCTTGCGCAGCAGCGGCTGCAGCGTCTCGGCGAGCTTCGCCAGCAGCCACGGCAGAACCAGCACCATGTTCACGCTGTCCTCGCCGACATCGATCGTGCCGCTCACGGCCTGTCCGAGCGCGCTCACGCGAAACTGGAGGTGATCGCCGGTCCACGTTTCCTCCTGCACGGTGAACAAATGGCTGAAATGAGCGCGCGCGTTGCCGAGGCCGGATTCGATGCGGCGGAGGGCCTCCTCCTTGCCAAGGCGATGCGGAATGGACACAAATAGCGGCTTCGACATGATGCGCTCCGGCAAGGCTGTTTTCGCCTATATGGGGACCGGCATTGCGCCGGGCAAAGGCGTTCTCGCCGAGCGCTTTTGCGGGGAGGGGCGATGACCGCGGCGCAAATCTTCGATCTTGCCGGCAAGGTTGCGCTGGTGACCGGCGCGTCGAGCGGGCTCGGGCTGCGGTTCTCAGAATGCCTCGCGGAGAACGGCGCCGCGGTCGTGCTCGTGGCGCGGCGTCGCGAGCGCCTCGACGCGCTGCAGGCGCGCATCGAATCGTCCGGCGGGCGCGCGCTCGCGGTTGAGGCCGACGTTCGCGACCGTGCAGCGATGCGGGCCGCCTTCGATGCCGCGGAGACGGCTTTCGGCACGGTGACGATCCTCGTCAACAATGCCGGCATCGGTTACGCCGGCCGCGCCGTCGAGATGCCCGAAGACGAATGGCGGCGCGTCCTCGACACCGATCTCGACGCCGTCTTCTTCTGGGCGCAGGAGGCGGCGCGTCGCATGCTCGCAGCCCGAAAGGGCGGCTCGATCGTCAACATCGCCTCGGTGCTGGGCTTTCGCGTCGCCAAGGGCGTACTCGCTTACGCGACCGCCAAAGCCGCAGTCGTGCAACTCACCCAGGGGCTCGCGCTCGAGCTTGCCTTCAAGCGCATTCGCGTCAACGCTATCGCGCCCGGCTGGTTCGTCACCGAGATCAATCGCGACTATCTGCTGAGCGAGGTGGGCCAGCTGATCAAGCTCGGGATTGCGATGGGCCGCTTCGGCGAGGAACGCGACCTTGACGGCCCGCTGCTCCTGCTCGCGTCCGACGCCGGCCGTTACATAACCGGCGCCACGATCGTCGCGGACGGCGGCCTGGTGCCGGTGCTGCGCGCAGGCTGATCAGCCATCAGCCGCGCTTGCCGGCGCGAGAGCACGCTCGGCCGGCACTGCGCTCCGCGCCTGCGTGAGGTCGTGCGCGATCATTCCCAGCGCCATCGTGACGACGAAGATGGTCACTGGCGTGGACAGCGTCGCAAGATTCTCGATTGCCGGGCCCGGGCACAATCCGACCAGACCCCAACCGACACCGAAGAGCACCGAGCCGGTGACGAGTTGCCGGTCGATCACGGTCTGCGTCGGCCAGAAAAACTTGGTCGCGAAAACCGGCGCGCGCGGCCGCAGCGCCGCATAGCCGACGCCGGCGACGACGAGCGCCACCGCCATCACCACGGCGAGGCTCGGGTCCCACCCGCCGCTTCGAATGGCAAGCACGTCGAGGAAGCTCAGAACCTTGGCGGGCTGCGTCATTCCCGAGATGAGGAGTCCGCAGCCGAAGATGAATCCGCAGACAAGGCTTGCGACTGTGCGCATGGCTCAGCCTCCGATGGCGTGCCGCGTCACGGCGACAACGATGATCGCCGCGGCCATGAAGATGCCCGTCGCCACGATCGAGCGCGGCGACAGCCGGGCGATGCCGCATACGCCGTGCCCCGACGTACAGCCATTGCTGAGCCGCGTGCCATAGCCGACGAGCAGGCCGGCGACAGCCGCGACGACAAGACTTGCCGGCATCTGCGGCGTCGGCGTCGGGAAGCCGATAAACGTGACGGCAAGCGGCGCGGCGATCAGGCCGACGATGAAAGCCGCACGCCAGGCGCGGTCAGTGTCGAGCGGATCGAGAAGGCCGGCGAAGATTCCGGTGATGCCGGCGATGCGGCCGTTGAACAGCATCAGCAGGACGGCCGAGAGCCCGATCAGCGCGCCGCCGATTGCCGCCGAGATCGGAGTGAAGTTGGCCATGAACGCCTCGTTTGCTTGCGTCGCGGGCCAACGCGGACACGGGCCCGCGTATTTGTTTGCTTGCGCGCGACGTATTGAACAATAGGTGGCGCCGGCGCGCATCGCAACAACTTGCGACGCACAAGCCGCATTTGTTTTTGTTGGAAGAATTAGATGCGTGTCCGCTGGTTTTTTCAGAGGACAAATGTGCTGTCGCCGGCGGTCGATGCAGAAGACTATTTCGGGCCCGAAAGCGCATCGCTCGGCCGGTTCGCGCCGGTCGGTTAACGAAAGCGCCGCAGCTTGAGATCGGCGCCGCTATGGCGAGGGGCATCTTTCCCCATTAGATTCGCGGCCGGGGGCACGACGGAACGCGATGAACGAGATTCGCCTAGTAGTCGATTGGCTTGTGGCCGGCGCGCGCACGGGGCTTCGTTCCGAAGACGTACTCGCGGAACTTTGCCGCCGCATGATAGACTGCGGCATCCCGCTGTGGCGGGTCGTCATATTCGTCAGGACGCTTCACCCCGACGTGATGGGCCGCCGCTTCATCTGGCAGGCCGAGTCGGGCGTGACGACGGCGAACGCCCTCTACGATCTTCTGGAAAAGGACGTGTTTCGCGACAGCCCGATGGGCGCCGTGATCACCAACGGCCGGCCGATCCGGCGCCGCATCGCGGATCCCGCGTGTCCGGACGACTTTACCATCTTGAGCGAGCTGCGCGGCGAAGGGGCGACCGACTATGCCGCGTTTGCCTTGACCTTCACCGACGGCAGCGCGCACGTCGCGACCTTTGCGACGCGCCAGCCGGGCGGCTTCACCGACAAGCAGTTTGCCGACCTCGAAGCGATCATCAATCCGCTGGCGCGGGTCGCGGAAATCCGCGCGCTCCGCCGCACCGCGGGAAACCTCCTCGACACTTACATCGGTAACCAGACCGGCGAGCGCATTCTCGCCGGCAAGATCCGGCGCGGCTACGTCGAAGCGATCCGCGCCGCGATC
>Ga0335081_10007170_pt1 | contig 17803 bp, 15 predicted proteins | sample Lox_Sample_35_FD_206713 | JGI IMG/M metagenome (GOLD analysis project Ga0335081, IMG submission 206713) | Soil microbial communities from Loxahatchee National Wildlife Refuge, Florida, United States - Lox_Sample_3.5 | ecosystem: Environmental > Terrestrial > Soil > Wetlands | place: USA... | reverse complement strand
AGGCCAAGGCGGTCGGCGGCATCGGCTCGTGCGGGCTCACGCTGTGCTGCACGACCTGGCTGCCGGAGTTCGTGCCGGTGTCGATCAAGATGGCCAAGGATCAGGGGCTCGTGCTGTCGCCGACCAAGGTGTCGGGGCAGTGCGGCCGGCTCAAGTGCTGCCTGGTCTACGAGCAGGCGGCCTACGCCGAGCTGCGCAAGGGCCTGCCCAAGCTCGGCAAGCGAGTGATCTCGGCGCGCGGCGAGGGCCGCGTGGTCGAGGTCGACGTGCTGCGCCAGCGCGTGCGCGTGTCCTACGCGCCGGGCGAGACCGAGGTCTTGCCCGCGAGCGAGGTCCGGCCGATGTTCCCGTCGGGCAGCCGTCCCGAGCCGGAGGTGGAGCCCGATCCGGAGCCCGAGACGCCATGACGTTCTACATCACGACGCCGATCTACTACGTCAACGACGTGCCGCACCTCGGCCACGCCTACGCCACGATCGCGAGCGACACGCTCGCGCGCTTCCACCGCATGCGCGGCGAGGACGTGCGCTTCCTGACCGGCACCGACGAGCACGGCCAGAAGGTCGAGGAGGCCGCGAACAAGCGCGGGCTCACGCCGCAGCAGCTGGTCGACCAGGTCGCGCCGCGCTTCGACGAGACCTGGAAGGAGCTCGGCATCGAGCGCTACCGCTTCATCCGCACGACCAGCGAGCGCCACAAGCGGGTGGTCGCCGAGCTGTGGCGGCGGATCCGCAAGGAGAACCCCGACGACCTCTACCTCGCGTCGTACCAGGGCTGGTACTGCGTCGCGTGCGAGGCGTTCTACACCGAGAGCCAGCTGGTCAAGGACGGCGACGCGTGGGTGTGCGCGATCCACAAGCGCCCGGTCAACTGGCTCGACAAGGAGCGCAGCTGGTTCTTCCGGCTGTCGCGCTACGCCGAGCCGCTGCTCCGCCACATCGAGGCCCACCCCGAGTTCGTCCGCCCCGAGCAGTACCGCAACGAGGTCGTCGCGTTCCTGCGCGGCGGTCTGCGCGATCTCTCGGTGTCGCGCACGAGCTTTCAGTGGGGCATCCCGGTGCCCGAGCCCGATCCGGAGGGCCTGCCGCACGTGATCTACGTGTGGATGGACGCGCTCACCAACTACCTCAGCGATCTGTGCCCGCCCGACGGCACGATCGGCGGCGACGACGTCGCGCGCTACTGGCCGCACGCGGTGCACCTGATCGGCAAGGACATCCTGCGCTTTCACGCGGTGTACTGGCCGGCGTTCCTGCTCGCGGCCGGGCTGCCGCTGCCGCGCGGCATCTTCGCGACCGGATGGTGGACGGTGCGCGGCGAGAAGATCTCGAAGTCGATGCCGGCCACCCGGATCGATCCGGTCAAGCTCGCCGACGCGCTCGCGGTCGGCCCGCACGGCCGCGCGCTCGGCATCGACGCGATGCGCTACTACCTGCTGCGCGAGGTCCCGCTCGGGCTCGACGGCGACTTCACGTTCGAGTCGCTGTTCGGCCGGTTCAACGCCGAGCTCGCCAACGACCTGGGCAACCTGGTGAACCGCTCGCTCACGCTGATCGGCCGCAGCCAGGTCGCGCCGGCGCGCGACGCCGCGCTCGCCGGCAGCGAGCCGCACGCCGCGCTGGTCGCGTCGGTCACCGGCGCGATCGACAGCGCGGCCGCCGAGTACACCGCGTTCGCGCCGAGCCGCGCGCTCGAGGCGATCTGGAAGCTGGTGCGCGACGCCAACAAGTACGTCGACGCCACCCAGCCATGGCAGCTCGCGAAGGATCCGGCACGCGCCGGCGAGCTCGCGCACGTGCTCCACCAGCTCGCCGCCGCGCTCGACGTGATCGGCGGCCTGATCGCGCCGGTCCTGCCGACCACCGGCCGGCTGTTGCGCGAATGGGTCGGCATCACCGGCGCGGACCTCGCGCGCTGGCCCGCCCCGGGCGATCTCGCCCGCCCGATCGGTGCGGTCGAGCGGCAGCCCAGGCCGCTCTATCCGCGGCTCGACGACGCGGCGCAGGACCGGATCGTGAAGGCGATCGTGCCGCCGGAGATCGAGGCCAGGCCGGCGCCGCCGCCGGTCGCGGCGCCGAAGCCGACGATCACCAAGGACGAGTTCGACAAGGTCGACGTCCGGGTCGGCAGGATCCTCGAGGCCGCCGCGATCCCGAAGAAGGACAAGCTGCTGCGCCTCGTGGTCGATCTCGGCGAGCCCGCGCCGCGCACGATCGTCGCCGGCGTCGCGCTCCACCACAAGCCGGAGGCGCTGGTCGGCAAGGTCGCGCTGTTCGTCGCCAACCTCGCGCCGCGCGACATGGGCAAGGGCCTGGTGAGCCAGGGCATGATCCTCGCGGCGGGGGACGAGGCGATCTTGACCACCGTGTCGCAAGACGTGCCGCCGGGAACGCGAGTAACATAGGGGCAACGTCATGAGCTCCGATGGTCGTCGCGCGCCTCGCCTCGTCGTGAACTCGCCCGCCGTGGTCGAGTCGATCGGCCAGAGCTCGATCACGCTCCACCCCAACCTCGCGCGCGTGTTCCGCCGGGCCGACAAGAGCTCGATCGGCACGAAGTTTCCCGCCGTGGTGCGCGACCTCTCGACCAACGGCGCGTTCATCTCGGGCGCGCCGCTGCCGCTGCTCGCGCGCGTCGCGATCAAGTTCGAGGTCAAGGGCATCGGCCCGATCGACGCGATCGGCTGGGTGCTGTGGCAGCGCATGGACGACTGCGAGCTGCCGTCGGCGCCGACCGCCACGATGCTGCCCAAGGGCTTCGGGGTGCTGTTCGAGGCGATCCCGATGGACACCCGCGCCGCGATCGCCGCGCTGGTCGGCCAGGCCAAGAAGCAGGGTGGCGCGTAGCTTCCGGTTCCAGCCGCGCTACCGCGGGATCGCGCTGACCGCGATCGGCGTGGGCGGCGGGCTCGGCGTGGTCGCGGTGGCGACCCTGGGCGCGGCGCTGCTGCCGCTCGCGACCGGCGCGGTCGGCGTCGTGCTCGGCGCCGGCTACCTGCTGTCGCCGTCGTGGAAGCTCGCGGTGGTGGTCGACGACGACGGGCTCGAGGTGCGCGGCCCCAGGCGGCCGCGGTTCCGCATCGCGTGGGGCGACGTCGTGCGCGTGATCGCGGCGCCGAGCTCGCAGACCTGCTTCGTCGACGGCGGCGCGCCGGAGCGCAGCTTGCTCGTGCCCGGGGTCGGCGCGCCCGCGCCGTACGACCTCGAGGACAAGCGCGCGCTCTACGACGCGATCCTCGCGCACGTCGACCCCGCCAAGGTCGAGCGGGTCGCGTCGCTCGAGGCGGCGCGCAAGGCCAAGGCGTGATGCTAGGGTGTCGGCGTGTCGTACCTGCTGCCATCCCGCACGATCAAGTTCGACGCCGCGCTGCGCGATCTGGCGAGCGGCAGCCCGAAGGCGCGCGCGCTCGCGGCGCACGCGCTCGGCGCGGTGACCGACCCGGCCGAGCAGCGCCGCGCCGGCGACGCACTGGTGCGCGCGCTCGACGACGATCGCCCGGAGGTGCGCGCCGAGGCGTGCGCGTCGCTCGGCGAGCTCGGCCAGGCCGGCGCCCTGCCCGCGCTGATCAAGCGACTCGACGACGGCGCGACCACGGTGCGCCAGAACGCCGCGATCGCGCTCGGCACGCTCGGCGATCCGGCCGGGTTCCAGCCGCTCGCCGCGGCGCTGCGCGAAGGCCCGGCGGACCTGCGCTTCCAGGCCGCGACCTCGCTCGCCGAGATCGATCCGACGCGCGCCTACGACCTGCTGGTCGCGTCGCTTCGCGATCGCGATCCGAAGGTGGTCGGCGCGGTCGCGCTGTCGCTCGGCGCGATCCACGACGCGCGCGCGCTCGAACCGCTGGCCGGCGAGCTCGACCACCCCGACGACGGCGCGCGGTTCGACGTCGCGTACGCGCTCGCCGAGCTCGGCGACCGGCGCGGCCTGCGCGTGCTCGCGCGCGCGCTCGACGACCAGGAGCGCGCGTGGGACGCGGTGTCCGCGCTGGGCTGGCTCGACGCCAAGGACGAGCTCGCGCGCGCGATCGCGAACAAGAAGACGCCGCACGAGGCCGCCGTGCTCGCCGCCGGTGCGCTGGTCCGGATCGACGGCGACGATGTCGCGGCGCGCCGCGTGCTGCTCGACGCGCTGGTCGCGCGGCGCGGCCACGTCCGCGGGCTCGCGATCGAGCAGCTCGGGCTGGTCGGCGGCGCCTGGGCCAGGGCGCCGCTCGAGAAGCTGGCGCGCTCGGGCAAGGGCATCGACCTGCTCGAGCCGATCGCGACCGCGATCCGCGCGATCGACGGGCGCGCCAAGGCGGCCCCGTGAGCCTGTTCGACTCGCACGCGCACGTCGACGGCCCCGAGTTCGACGCCGATCGCGACGCCGTGCTCGCGCGCGCCCGCGCCGCCGGGGTGGCGCGGCTGGTCGTGATCGGCGCGGTCGGCGATCCGTCGAGCGCCGAGCGCGCGGTCGCGCTGGCCGAGCGCGATCCCGCGATCTGGGCGACCGTCGCGACCCACCCGCACGACGTCGCCCAGATGACGCCGGCGTGGTGGCAGACCCACGAGCGGCTCGCCCGGCATCCGCGGGTCGTCGCGATCGGCGAGACCGGGCTCGACTACTACTACGACCACTCGCCGCGCGACGCGCAGCAGGGCGCGTTCGGCCGGTTCATCGAGCTGGCGCGGGCGGTCACAAAGCCGGTGGTCTGCCACATCCGGGATGCCCACGACGACGCCCGCGCGATCCTGCGCGAGCATCGCGCGCCCGAGCTCGGCTGCATCATCCACTGCTTCACCGGTACGCCCGACGACGCCCGCGCCTACGCCGAGCTCGACTGCTACGTGTCGTTCTCGGGCATCGTCACCTACAAGACCGCGCAGGCGCTGCGCGACGCCGTGCCGCTCGTGCCGCGCGATCGCCTGCTGATCGAGACCGACTGCCCGTACCTGTCGCCGGTGCCGCTGCGCGGCCGGCGCAACGAGCCGGCGCACCTCGTCCACACCGCGCGCGCGGTCGCCGCGGCCGCGGGCGTGGGCCTCGACGAGCTGTGCGAGCTGACCACCGCGAACGCGCGGCGGATCTACGGCGTCGCCTGATCGCCGACCGGGGTCGCGAGCTCGCCGGCGAGGTCGACCTGCGCGGTGGTCGCGGCGTCGAGCCAGCGCACCAGCGCCGCGGGGTCGCCGTCGAGCGGCGGCACGACCCGGGTGTCCCAGGTGCGCAGGGTGCGCGACGCGAACGAGAACTCGAGCACCAGCGAGCTGGTCCCGACGAAGCTCGCCGGGCCGAGCATGAACGGCTCGCGGCGGATCACCGCGCCCGCGCCGGTCGTCCGATCCCACAGCCGCACCGTGCCGTCGCTGCCCGTGCTGATGAGGTGCCTGCCGTCGGGCGCGAACGCGACGCCGTCGAGCGAACCGACATGGCCGCGCAGCTCCTGCACGCGGGCGGTCGGGATGTCGAGCACGCGCACCAGGCCGTCGGTGCACGCCGCCGCGAGCAGCGTGCCGTCGGGCGAGAACGCGAGGTTCCACGGGATGCCGTGGAACGCCAGACGCGCGCGCTCCGCGCCGCTCGCGACGTCGATCACCCGCGCGGTGCCGTCGCGGCTGGACACCCCGAGCAGCCGGCCGTCGTCGGAGAACACCACGGTGAACGCGCGGTCGCCGAGCTGGACCAGCGGGCGCACCGCGCCGGTCGCGACCTCGACGAGCCGGATCGCGCCGCTCGGATCCGCCTGGGCCAGCCACGCCCCGTCCGCCGACAGCGCGGACGGCCCGGTGCCCGGCGCGACCAGGCCGGCGAGCGGCGGGACGCGGCGGTGCGTGCCGGCCGCGAGGTCGTAGACCTCGAGCGACCTGTCCTCCGCGATCACCAGCGCGTGCCTGCCCGTGCTGGACAGACACGAGTCCTCGACGTGCGGCGGCACGTCGGGCAGCTCGCGGCGCGCGCCGGTCGCGACGTCGATCATCATGACGTGACCCTCGGGATCGCGCGCGAGCAGCTGGCCCGTGGTCGACATCCGATCGTCGGCGATCAGGCCGCGATCGCGACGGACGTCGCCGTCGCGCCAGCGCCACAGCCGCACCGCGCGGTCGCCCGAGACCGACGCGATCGCGCTGCCGTCGCCGGAGAACGCGGCGTCGACCACCGCGGTCTGGTGGCCGAGCAGCTCGCGCGCGCGGAGCTCGTCGATCAGGTGCAGCCGGATCTCGCCGCCGAAGCCGACCGACAGGAACACCGCGCCGTCGGGCGAGAACGCCAGACCCTGGCGAAAACACCGCTCGTCGCTCGCGAGCAGCTGCGCGGTGCCCGTCGCCGCATCGAACAGCCACAGCGCGTGGGTGCGGCCCACCAGGCTGCAGGTCACGAACCGCGCGCCGTCGGGCGACGGCGTGATCAGCGCGACGGCGTCGGGCGCCGCCGCGATCCGCCGGGTCTCGCCCGTGGTCGGGCGCCACAGCACGAGCGCGTCGCCCGCGGCCGCGGCGATCCACTGACCGTCGCCCGACGCGACCAGGTCGCGCGGCGGCGCGGCCAGCCGGGTGTGCGCGGTGATCGTGCCGGTGGCGAGGTCGCGCACCGACAGCTCGGCGCCGATCGCCATCGCGACCGCGCGCGAGCCCGGCACGAACGCGATCTGGCGGGAGGCGTCGTCGCCGGGCAGGCTCACCGGCTCGCCGCCCGGCATCCGCCACAGCCGCGCGCCGCCCTCGATGTGGCGGACCATCAGCAGCGCGCCGTCCGGCGAGAACTGCACGTTCGGCCCGCCGACGTGCTCGCCGGCGAGCAGGCGCGACTGCCCGGTCGCGACCTGCCACACCCGCACGCGCTCGTGGCCGTCGCTGGTCGCGACCAGCGCGCCGTCGGGCGAGAACACCGCGCGGTCGCCGATCCCGTCGGGCGCGTGGGCGTCGCGGCGCGCACCGGTCGCGACGTCGATCAGGGTCAGCGTGCCGTCCGCCGCGCCGAGCGCGATCGTCTTGCCGTCGGGCGAGAACGCGATCGACGACGCCGGCCGGGCGAGCGCCCACACGTCGTGCGCGACGCCGCGCGCCCGCGCATCGGCCGCGATCGCCGCCGCGGTCGGCCAGTCCGGCGCGGTCGTCGGATAGCGCTTGAGCCAGGCCAGCGCCGAGGTCGGATCGCGGGTCAGCTCGGCGCGCGCCTGGAGCAGCACGAGCTGCTCGTTGCGCGCGGTCGCGACGTTGCGCGCGGCCTCGGCGTCGGCGCGCGCCGCGACCGCCACGTCGCGCGCCGCCGAGATCCGCACGACGCTGACCGCGCCGACCGCGGCGAGCACGGCGGCGGACGCGAGCACCAGCTTGTGGCGGCGCACGAATCGCGCCGCACGCTGCCACGCGGTGTAGTGGCGCGCCGCGACCAGCTGGCCGGTCTCGAACCGGGTGAGATCGGCCACCAGCTCGCCGGCGTCGCGATAGCGCGCCGCCGGATCGCGCGCCATCGCCTTGCCGACGATCGCGGCGAGATCGCGCGGCACGCCGGGCTCGCGCTCGCGGATCCCCGGCGGCGGACCGGCGAGCACCGCGGCGACCACCGCCTCCGGCGCCGCCCGGGCGTACGGCGCCACCCCGGCGAGCACCTCGTAGAGCATCGCGCCGAGCGCGTAGACGTCGGCCCGCTCGTCGACCGGCTCGCCGCGCGCCTGCTCGGGCGCCATGTAGCCGGGCGTGCCGACCACGCTGCCGAACGCGGTGTGCGACGCCGGACCCGCCGGCGCGCCGCCCGGTGCCGGCGCCGCCTCGTCGCGCAGCTTGGCGAGCCCCCAGTCGATCACGACGGTCTCGCCGAACTCGCCGACCAGCACGTTCGACGGCTTGAGGTCGCGATGGATGACGTGCTGCGCGTGCGCGTAGGCGAGCGCGTCGACCGCCGCGATCACGTGGCGCAACAGACCGATCCGCTCGGCCAGGGTCGCGCGCTCGGCGATCACCTTGTCGAGCGAGCGGCCGATCACCCGCGGCATCGCGTAGAACGGCTTGCCGTTCGGCCACCGCCCGGCCTCGTAGACGTGGATGATCGCGGGGTGCTGCAGGCGCGCGGTGATCAGCGCCTCGCGCTCGAACCGCTCCTGGTGATCGCGGGTCCGGCGCAGCAGCTCCTTGATCGCCACATCGCGGCCGAGCCGGCGATCGCGTGCCTCGATGACCCGGCCCATGCCGCCCCGCCCGAGCTCGCCTCCGAAAACGTAGCGGTCGCGGTCGACCACGGGCAGCTCGCCCGTCCCCGGGTCCTCGTCCTCGCCTTCCGTGTCGTCGGGGGTCGAGGTATACGACTTGGTCTCCATCCCCTGGCGGCCACTATATGCGCTGGCGGCTTCGAGTTTCCGGTAGTTGACGGCCAAGGCTTTGGCCGGTATAGATTCGCTCCTCGTTTCGGAGACATGTCCATGTCGCTCAAGATCGGCCTGCTCGGCAAGAAGCTCGGTATGACCCAGGTGTTCGCGGAGGACGGCGAGGCCGTCCCGGTCACCGTGATCCAGGCCGGTCCCTGCCACGTCATCGGCACGCGCACCGCAGAGCGCGACGGCTACTCGGCGCTGGTGCTCGGCTTCGACGAGAAGCCGGTGCGGCTCGCCAACAAGCCCGAGCTCGGCGTCGCCAAGACGTGGAACGGCAAGCCGCAGCGCTTCGTGCGCGAGATCCGGCTGGCGCCCGAGGAGGTCGCGAAGTTCACGGTCGGCCAGGTGCTCGGCCCCAAGGACGTGTTCGCCGACAACATCCCGGTCGACGTCGAGGGCTCGAGCAAGGGCAAGGGCTTCCAGGGCGTGCTGAAGAAGCACCACATGAAGGGCATGCGCAACAGCCACGGCACGCACGAGTACTTCCGCCACGGTGGATCGATCGGCTGCCGCCTCACCCCGCAGCGCGTCCACAAGGGCAAGCGCATGTCGGGCCAGATGGGCAACGAGACCAAGACGGTCCAGAACCTCCAGCTGTTCAAGATCCTCGCCGACGAGAACTGCATCCTGGTGCGCGGCGCCGTGCCGGGCGCGGCCAACGACTACGTCGTGATCACGAAGGCGGCCACGCGCACGGGCTACAAGCGCAAGGGCATGGGCAAGGAAGAGGTGCGCTCGAAGAACCCGCTGAAGGCGTCGAAGAAGGCGGCGGCGGGCCGCGGCTAGCACCGGCTCCGGCGCGATCCAGAGGTTGTTCATGTCGCGCCACAAGCTCGCCGATCGATCGATCCGTCGCGATCGCTTTCATCAGAAGGCCAAGCGCGAGGGCTTCCTCGCGCGCGCGGTGTACAAGCTCGAGGAGCTCGACCAGCGCTTCGCGATCTTCGCGCCCGGCCAGCGCGTGCTCGATCTCGGCTGCGCGCCGGGCTCGTGGCTGCAATACGCGCGCGGCAAGGTCGGCGAGCGCGGCGTGCTGGTCGGGCTCGACCGCGCCCCGCTGCGCGGCGACGTCGCGGGCGCGCGCATCGTGGTCGGCGACGTCATGACGATCGACCCGGCCGAGCTGCGCGGCGAGCTGCCGGCCTTCGACGTCGTGCTGTCGGACATGGCACCCGACACCAGCGGGGTGCGCAGCCTCGATCAGGCGCGCTCCGAGGCGCTGTTCGAGCGCGCGCTCGAGCTCGCGATCGCCCTGCTCGCGCCCGGCGGCACGTTCGTCGGCAAGCTGTTCCAGGGCCCGGACTTCAAGAAGCTGCTCGACGCGGTGCGCGCGCGGTTCGCGACCGCGAAGACCGCCAAGCCCGAGTCGAGCCGACAGATCTCGATCGAGCAGTACATCGTCGGCACGGGGTTCTCGCCGCGATGAGCGCGCCGCTGCGCATCGCGATCGACGCCTGGGGCGAGCCGCCACCGCGCAAGATCCAGCAGGCGGTCGACGTGCTGCACGCCGGCGGGGTCGCGGCGTACCCGACCGACTCGATCTACGCGCTCGGTTGCGCGATCGAGGCGCGCGACGCGATCGAGACGATCTACCGCGCCAAGGGGATGAGCAAGAACCAGCGGCTCGCGCTGATCTGCCCCGACCTGTCGACCGCGTCGCAGTTCGGGATGTTCTCGCAGACCGCGTTCCGGCTCGCGCAGCGGATCTTTCCCGGGCCGTACACCCTCGTCGTGCCCGCGACCCGCGAGGTCCCCAAGCTCCTGACCGACGCCAAGCGCCGAACCGTGGGCATCCGCGTGACCAGCCACCCGATCGCGCAGGCGCTGGCGCGCGGGCTGGGCCGGCCGCTCTTGACGTCGAGCGCGATCCCGCCCGGTGAGGGCGTGCCGTGCCGCGACGCCGACGAGGTGCTCGAAGCGTTCGGCAAGTTCGTCGACGTCGTGATCGACGCGGCGCAGACCCCGGCCGAGCCGTCGACCGTGCTCGAGGTCGATGGCGACGAGGTCCGCCTGCTCCGGCTCGGCCAGGGCTCGATCGACGGCATGGACGTGATCGAGGTCGAGCCGCCGCGCGCGGCCGCGGGCCGCCGGCGCTGACCCGGTTCGCGCTCGGCCCGTCAGTGATGGTGATGGTGCGGGGCGGGCGCGCCGGGCTTGCCGGCCTCGGGCGGGACCGGCACGCCGAGCTTCTCGGGCAGCTTGGGGTCGCATTGCACCGCGACCCGGCCGATCTCCTCGGGCGGCACCTTGTCCTTGATCTGCGTCAGCTGGGCCTCGGCGTCGGACTTGTCGCGCGCGGTCGCGCCCTTGTGGGTGCACAGCGCCTCGGCGAGGGTGAGCTGGACCTGCGGGGTCACCGCGCCCGATTCCTTGATCAGCGGCTCGAGCAGGGTCAGCGCGCGGTCGGGCTCGTTGTTCTTGAGCACGATCCTGGCCTGGAGCGCGCGCGCCGGGTAGTAGCCGGAGTTGAGCGTGAGCGCCTTGTCGAGCTGCGTGCCCGCGCCGGGCAGATCGCCCGCGGCGAGCAGGATCTCGGCGAGCGTGGTGCGCGTGCGGTACGCGAGCGGGTTCGGCGTGTCGTCGCTGGTCGGCTCGGCGACCGCCTGCTCGAGCTGCGGCTGCGCGTCCTTGCTGTCGCCGACCGCGAAGTACGCCATGCCGAGCGCGTGGCGCGATAGCCGGGTCTTGAACTTGTGCGCGACCTTCTCGAGCGCGTCGGCCGCGGCCTGACGCTCCTTGTCGGTCACCGACTCCATGTGGGCTTCCTCGCGCAGGATCTGGGCCTCGAAGTTGTCGGGCGCCTTCTTGAGCACGTCGTCCATGTCGGCGAGCGCGTCCTTCGGCTTGCCGAGATCGAGCTCGGCGCCGGCGCGGAGGATGCGCGAGCGCACGCTGTCGAGCTTGGACGCGATGTCGAGCGCCTTCTCGGGCAGGCCCGACGCGAACGCGAGCCCGGCATCGACCAGCATCACCGACGGATCGTCCTCGGGCTTGCCCTTGCCGTACCACGCGATCCGGCCGCGCGCGTCGGCCGCTTCCTTGTACTCGCCGCGGATGTAGTGCATCCACGCGATGCGCGTCAGGAAGTGCGGCTCGATCGGCGGGTGCGACGCGGTGGCGAGCTTGAGCGACTCCCCGCTCTTGGTGTAGTCCTCGATGCTGGCCTCGGCGAGCGCGAGCGCGAGCGCGCGATAGCTCGCCACGCGCGGCCCGATGTTCTTGTCGAGCTTGACGTTGAGGTCGTCGATCGCCTGATCGAGCTGCACCGAGGCCTCGGCGCGCGCGAGCGACTTGCCGAGCACGGCGAGCGGGTGGTCCTTGGTCTTCGCGGTGACCTTGTCGTAGAGCGCGAACGCCTCGTCGAGCGAGCCCTCGTCGACCAGCAGGTCGGCCTCGTCGATCATCGCGACCTCGAGGCCGTCGTCGCCCTCCGCGGCGCTCTTGAGCTCGGCCTTGGCGGCCTTGCGCTCGCCCGCGGCGAGCAGCGCGCGACCCTTGAGCCAGCGCGCCCACTTGTCGCCGTCGTTCTTGGCGAGGTAGGCGTCGAGCGACTTCTCGACCTCGCCGAGCGTGGTCGCCGGCGCCTCGAGCGTGCCGAGCCGCGACAGCTCGACCGCGGCGCGGCCGATCACCAGCTCGCGCGTGCCGGGCTCGTCGTTCTTGAGATCGTGCGCGGCGCGCTTGAGCGCGGTGTCCGCGCGATCGACGTCGGTGCCGTAGAGCAGCGCCTCGATCGCGGTGGTCTCGCCGACGTAGGCCAGCGTCTTGAGGTTGCCCGGATCCTTGTCGAGCGCCTCCTGCAGCTTCTTGAGGCTCTGCTCGAGGCCGTCGAAGTCGCCCGCGACGATCGAGGTCTTGGCCTCCTTCTGCAGGCGCGCGACCGCCTCGTTCTTCTGGCGCTCGCTCCAGTAGTACCAGAACCCGCCGCCACCGATCCCGAGCACCAGCACGACGAACAGGAAGATGAACGCGCGCCGGGTCGAGCGACCCCACCGGCGATCCGGGCGCAGGTCGAAGTCGGCGTCGGGCACGCGCACGCCGGCGACGTCGAGCAGCCCGCCGGTGAGCAGATCGTTCAGGTAGGTCTCGCCGACCGCCGCCGACTGGCGCAGCGACGCGGCCGCCGCGTTCTGCTGCTTGGCCGCGATCATGCGCGGCCGCACGCCCTCGACGCTCGCCGGCGGCGGCGCGGTCGGCTTCTGGGTGCGGCTCGACGGCGGCTCGGGTGCGCGGGGCGGCGGCGCGGCGGGCGCCGGCGGCAGCGCCATGGTCGGCGCGGCCGGCGCGGCCATCGGCACCGGCGGCGCCGCCATCGGCTGGCTGCGCGGTGCGGGCCTGGGCGGCGCGGATCGCGCGGCCGGGGGCTCGTCGAACGAGATCCCGTAGTTGGTCTCGCCGCGCGGCGGCATCGCGTTGGGGATCGGCGGCGGCGCGTCGAGCGCCTGCCCGGCGCGCGCGCGCTTGAGCATCGCGAGGATGTGCGGGCTGGTCGGATCGAGGTTCTGCGCGTGCTGCAGCACCGGCACCGCGCGCTCGAAGTCGTTGCGGCGGAGCAGGACCTCGCCGAGCAGGGCGAAGCCCTGGCGGTTCGAGCGATCGACCTTGACCACGCGCAATAGCTCGCCCTGCGCCTCCTTCCACTGGTGCATCGCGGCAAACGCGCGCGCCAGCATGACCCGACCCTCGAGGCTATCGGGCGCGGCTTCGAGCCCGACGTTCCCCACCGAAATCGCGTCCTTGGGCCGGCCGAGCGCGAGATAGGCCTCTCCGAGATCGATGAACGCCGGCGACGACGGGTCGCGGCGAACCAGATCGATCAGCTCCTCGATTTCTTGTGCCGTAGGCCGGCGATCGGGATCGACCATCAGCTCATCGAGGGTAACCCAGCACCGCGCCGCGATCCAGCCGGGTATGCTCGTCGGCGATGGGCTCGAGCTTCGGCGTGCTGTTCCGGATCACGACGTTCGGCGAGTCCCACGGCCCGGGGCTCGGCGTGGTGGTCGACGGCTGCCCGCCCCGGCTCGCGCTCGACGCCGCGGACATCCAGGCCGCGCTCGATCGCCGCCGGCCCGGGCAATCGCGCCTGGTAAGCCAGCGCCAGGAGGAGGATCGCGTCGAGATCCTGTCGGGCGTGCTCGACGGCCAGACCCTCGGCACGCCGATCGCGATGCTGGTGCGCAACCAGGACGCGCGCGGCAAGGACTACGACGAAATCGCACGCGCCTACCGGCCGAGCCACGCCGACTATACCTACGACGCGAAGTACGGCATCCGCGCGGTCGCGGGCGGCGGCCGGGCGAGCGCGCGCGAGACGCTCGGCCGGGTCGCCGGCGGCGCGGTCGCGCAGCGCCTGCTCGAGGCGCGCGGCGTGGCGATCGTGGCGTGGGTCGACGAGGTCGCGGGCATCCCGGCGCGGGTCGACGACGCCGCGGTGACGCGCGACGCGGTCGACGCCACGCCGATCCGCTGCCCGGATCCCGGCGCCGCGCAGAGCATGATCGAGCGGGTCGAGCGGGCGCGCAAGGACGGCGACTCGGTCGGCGGCGTGATCCGCGCGATCGCGCGCGGCGTGCCGGCCGGCTGGGGCGAGCCGGTGTTCGACAAGCTCGATGCCGACCTCGCCAAGGCGATGATGAGCATCCCGGCGGTCAAGGGCGTCGAGATCGGCTCGGGGTTCGCCGGCACGCTGCTCACCGGCAGCACGCACAACGACCTGTTCTACCGGCGCGACGACGGCGCGATCGGCACCCGCACCAACCGCTCGGGCGGGATCCAGGGCGGGATCTCGAACGGCGAGCCGGTGACCGTGCGCGTGGCGTTCAAGCCGACCGCGACGATCATGCGGCCGCAGGACACGGTCGATCGCGACGGCAACCCGACCGTGCTCGAGCCGCGCGGCCGCCACGATCCGTGCGTGCTGCCGCGCGCGGTCCCGATCGTCGAGGCGATGCTCGCGCTCGTGCTCGCCGACCACTGCCTGCGCCAGATGACCCGCGCCTAGCCGCGGACGCAGCGGCCCTCGCACACCACGAGCTCCCAGCCGTGGCGCGCGCACACGATGCGATCGCCGTCGACGAAGCCGTCGCTGATCGGCCCGCCGTCGTGCGGGCAGCGATCGTCGATCACGACCAGCCTGCCGCTGCCCAGCCGCGCGACCGCGACCGGGCGGGCGCCGTCGCGGGCCGCGACCACGGCGCCGACCGGCAGCGCGTCGGCGGCGACGGCCTCGAGCGCGACCCGGCCGTCGTCGGGGTCGTAGCCGAGCTGGTCGAGGATCTGTGCGGACAGCGGGCCCACGCGCGCAAGGTAGGCGGCGGCTCTGACACCGGCTGCCGGCGCGCAAACTGCAACTAGCTAGAATTCTTGATCCACGTCCTGCAACGACGCTAGTGTCATCCGTCTTGGCGGTGGTCATCGTGCACATCGATCTCGAGGGCGACCGGCCGCACGCCTCGTCGCTGGTCGCGCTCGCCGCCGGCCGGCACGTCGCGTCGTCGTGGGGCGCGACCCTGTACGCCGCGCTGATCGTGCGGGACGCGCAGGGGCTCGACGCGACCGAGACCACGCTCGCGCGCTCGGGCGCCGACAAGATCGTCGTCGCGGTGACCGACGCGCCGCTCGCGCCGCTGTGGGCGATGGTCGGCAACGCGTGGCAGGGCGTGCTCGATCACCTGCGGCCGCGGCTCGTGCTGTTCGGCGCCGACGCGCCGTCGGCCGCCGAGCTCGCGCCGCGCACCGGCGCGCGGATCGGCGCGCGCCTGCTCACCCGCGCCCGCGCGCTCGGCCTCGACGACGTCGAGCTGCGCGATCGCGACGGCGGCTACGCGCGGGTCGCCGACAGCGGCGCGGCGGTCGCGCTGATCGGCCGCGCCGATCCGATCGATCGCGCCGACGACGACGTCGATCTGGTCGTGCTCAACCTGCCGGGCGGCGTCGATCCCCGGCTCGAGCTCGCCACCGAGACCGCGGCGGAGATCGGCCACAGCCTCGGCGCGGTGGTCGCGCTGGGCGACGATGTCGTCGACCAGCCGCAGATCGCGCGCCACGCGCGCCAGCTGGCCAACCTGCTCGGCGCGCAGCTGATCGGCAGCGCGGCGGCGGCGCGCGCCGGCGCGATCGAGCCCGGCGCGGTGGTCGAGCCGCACAGCGCGATGGCGCCCGAGCTGCTGATCGCGGTCGGCGCGGCGCTGGTCGAGCCGGCCGGCGCCAGCGCGGTCGTCAAGATCGGCGCGCCCGCCGGCAAGCTGGTCGACGGCGCCCTGCTCGGCCCGGTCGACAGCGAGCTCGCCGAGCTGGTCAAGCGGCTGGAGGCGCCGTGACCGTCGCGATCTGGGCCGGCAGCGCCGCGCCGGCGCGCACGATCCGCTGGCTCGACGGCGCGCTCGGCATCGCCAAGAAGCTGGGCGCGACCGTGGTCGCGGCGGGCGAGCCGACCTGGCTCGATCTCGCGGCCGATCGCGCGTTCCGCGCGGGGCTGGCCTCGGCCGGCGTGCCGACCGATCTCAAGCTCGACTACCTCGGCTGGGCGCAGGTCGTGGCCGCGGTGATGCGCGAGCTGGGCGCGACCACCGTGCTGATCGACGAGGCCAGCCGGCCCGAGCGCTTCCCCGAGGTCGGCGCGGTCGCCGAGCTGCAGGGCGCGGTCCAGCTCACCCACGTCGTCGCGCTGGCGCAGGGCGACGGCGTGATCCACGCCAGCCGGATCGCCGGCCGCGAGCTCCAGACCGTGCGCGTGCGCGGCCCCGCGGTGATCGGCCTGCGCATCGCCGGGCCGCAGGTCGACGAGTACCCCACGCCGATGCCGTCGAGCCACATGCGCCGGCTCGAGCTCGACGAGATCGGCCTCGATCCGGTCGTGCTCGCCCACCGCGCGCTGCCGCCGCGCACGAGCGCGCCGAGCCGCAAGACGGTGGAGCGCATCGCCGACTACCTCGCGGTGCACGTCGCGCCGCAGCCGGGGCGGTGATGGCGCAGGCCCGCTCCGCCGTGTCGCCCCAGCCCGCGCGCGTCCAGGTGATCGCGCCGGCCCGGATCGGCGAGACCGCGCTCGCGGCGCTGCGCGTGCGCGGGATCGACGCGCGGATCGCGACCGGCCCGGACGACGTGGCCGACGACGCGCTGGCCTGGGCGCTCGAGGGCTCGCCGACCGGCGGCGCCGCGCTCGAGCTCGCCGCGACCTGCGCGCGCGCCGCGGCCGCCGGGCGCCCGGTATGCTTGCTCGCGCCGGTGCCGCGCGGCAGCGGGCGCGCCGCGATCGAGCGCGCGGCGGCGCTGGCCTACGTGCGCGCGCACGGCGCCGCGCTCGCGCACGATGTCGACGCCTGGCTCGAGGCGATCGTCGCGCTGGTCAAGCTCGGCGTGCCGCGCGGCCCGCGCAGCGCCGTGATCGCGCCGCCGGGCTCGTGGCTCGAGGCCCAGACGCAGGCGCTGATCGCCGAGGCCGAGGCCGCCGGCGCGCGCCCGATCGTGCTCGGCCGCGGCAAGGCGGACGAGCCCACCGACGCCGTGCTGTTCGATCCCGCGCTCGGTCCGCCCCCCGGACAGCTCGCCGGGCTCGCCGTGCCGGTGATCGCGCGCGGCGAGCTCGCCGAGGGCGCGATCGCGCTGTACGGCGCGCGCGCCGCGCTCGCCGCGATCGACGTGCTCGGCCGCGCCGCCGAGCGCGCCGCGATCGGCCTGGGGCCGGCGCCGCGCGACGCCGCCGCCGAGCTCGAGATCGATCGCGAGCGGCTGGCCCGCCAGCTCGCCAAGCTGCCCGGTGCGATGCGGGTCGGCGATCACGAGACCAAGATCCTGCTCGCCGCGTACGGCGTGCCGATCACGCGGCAGGCGGTCGCGGTCACGCCGTCCGCGGCGGTCAAGAAGGCGCGGCTCGTCAAGTACCCGGTCGAGCTCAAGCCGTGGGGCCACGATCTGCCGACCGAGCCGGCGGGCTGTCCGATCGAGCGCGGCGTGACCAGCGACGCGCTGGTGCGGCGCGCGTTCGCCGCGGTGCTCGCGGCGGCCGGCCGCCTGCCGAGCAAGACCGAGGCCGGCGCGGTGATCGTGCGCGAGGCCCCGCCGCTCGGCCGCGACGTCGCCGCCTCGATCGTGAAGCTGCCCGCGCTCGGCTGGACGGTCGTGCTCGACGCGCCCGGCGGGATCGCCGCCGCGCCCGCGCCGTTGCGCCTGATCGACGCGCAGGCGCTCGCCGCGGCGTTCGCCTCGACCCGCGCCGGCGACGCCGAGCCCGATCGCGCCGGCCTGGCCAACGTGCTGCGCCGCGCGTCGCACCTCGCGGTCGATCTCGGCGACCGGCTGCGCGCGCTCGAGCTGCCGCGCGTCGTGGTCGGCGGGCGCGGGGCGCGCTCGCTGGTCGTCGATGCGTGGTGCGAGCTGGCGTGACCTCGCGGGTGTACGTGCGCGGCGGCGATCGCCGCGAGCTCGCGCCCGATCCGTCGCGGCCGCCCGCGGTTG
>Ga0335081_10007169_pt1 | contig 17803 bp, 12 predicted proteins | sample Lox_Sample_35_FD_206713 | JGI IMG/M metagenome (GOLD analysis project Ga0335081, IMG submission 206713) | Soil microbial communities from Loxahatchee National Wildlife Refuge, Florida, United States - Lox_Sample_3.5 | ecosystem: Environmental > Terrestrial > Soil > Wetlands | place: USA... | reverse complement strand
GTGTCTTTCATCGTAAAGACCGCTTACTGGGACGCGGCGTGGTGGTTCCGATCTCCCGAGGCGAATTAATTCTGACCAACAAATTAGCTGCCGAGAACGCCGGTTACGGCTTGCCATCGTTGATTCCACCGGGCATGCGCGCGGTCGCGGTTCGGGTGAACGATACGACCGGAATTGCGGGCTTTGTGCTGCCTGGCACACGAGTAGATGTGCTGCTTACGGGAAATCCCGAAGGCGGCAATCAACAGGAAACAACTACGGTTTTAGAGAACGTGGCGGTTCTTGCCGCGGGGCAGAAACTCGAACGCAATGCTGCCGGCGAGCCGCAAAATACTCCAGTGATAACGCTGCTTGTTTCGCCGGATGACGCACAAAAGCTGACGCTTGCCGCCAATCAGGGCAAAATTCAGCTGGCATTGCGTAATCCTCTGGATACCAAGCAGCAGGAACTCGCGGCGGCGAGATCCGACGCTCTCTACAAACTTGCCGCGGCAACTCCCCCGGCCCATGCCGAACCTGCGCGGAAATTCAAGCGCACGGCAGCGCCCGCTCCTGCTTCTCCCCCTGTGGTCGCTCCATACACCGTCGAGATTTACAGAGGCGACAAAGAAGAAAAGACGAATTTCTCAGAAAAACAGTGACCGAGGCTAAGGATATGTCGATTAGCTCCCGCGTGCGGGACGCCAAAAGAGTGGAAGCCCACAGGCGGTTGAGAAAGTCAGGCGGCACGCTCGGTGTGCTGCTGTTTGCTGGGCTAACCGCTATTTCGCAGCAGCAGCCGAATACGTCACCGATGAATGCGCAACCGGCCTCAAACCAGGGTCCAACCACCAGCACGCCGGCTCCGGCACCCGAGGTCACAGGAGCGGCGCCGTTACGGGTGATGGTCGGCAAATCAATCCTGATCAACACAACCGAGCGCGTCAAGAGAGTTTCGGTTACCGATCCAAGCATCGCGGACATTGTCGTGGTAGCTCCGACACAGATCCTCGTGCACGGCCGAGCGGCGGGCGAGGTTTCCTTGCTGATTTGGGATGAACTGGAGCGCTCGCGAAGTTTTGATTTGCGAGTTGACGTGGATGTTAGCGCCGCAGCCGAAGAAGAACGGCGGGTTTTTCCCGACGAACAGATCACGGTGACCCCTTCGCGTTCCGCGATCGTATTATCCGGACACGTATCAACCGAGGATGTCGCGAAGCGCGCAGGGCTGATCGCTGAGGCTTATTCGAAGAATGTGGTGAACGTGCTCACTTTCGGGCCGGTAGGTGCGCAGGAAGTGCTGCTGCAAGTTAAGTTCGCAGAGGTTGACCGTGCGGCCGCTTTGCAGTTGGGTGCGAATTACTTTACGCCCGGGACCGGCAATACGACCGGAGTCGTGAGCACGGGGCAATATGGAGGGTCGACGGTTACAACCACCACGGCGACCACCACCACGGGCGCGGGTGGCACGCTAGGTGTTACCACCGGGTCCACTCCACCCCTGATCAACATTACCAACCCGCTCAACCTTTTCCTTTTTCGCACCGATATCAATTTCGGTGTGGCCATTGAAGCATTGCAGCAGAAGAGTCTGTTGCAGATTTTGGCTGAACCGAACCTGATTGCCGTGAATGGTAAAGAAGCGAGCTTCCTGGCAGGCGGTCAGTTTCCTTTTCCAATTATCCAACCCGGACAGGGTTTTACTGCGGTTACGATTGCGTTCAAGGATTTCGGGGTGAAACTGAACTTCACGCCGGTAATCATGCCGAACGGCAATATTCACCTCAAAGTGGCGCCGGAGGTGAGCACATTGGATTTTGCCAACGCGCTGACGATTTCTGGCTTTACCGTCCCAGCTTTGAGCACCCGCAAAGCCGAAACCGAGTTCGAACTACAGGACGGCCAAAGCTTCGTGATCGCTGGTTTGTTGGACAATCGTGTAACCGACATTGTGAACAAGATCCCGGGGCTGGGAGATATCCCGATTTTGGGGAATTTGTTTAAGAGCAAAAACTTGCAAAAGAACAAGTCAGAGTTGATGGTGCTATGTACGGTCAAGCGAATTTCTGCAAGCAACGAGGCTCCGACGGGACCGAAGAACCCGCAGCCGTTCATGGATGACAATAAGTTTGACGGCAAGAAACCGTCCGGAAGTCAGAAGTGAGATTGTGTCTGGTGCAGGCATGCGGTTGGGGGAAGTGGAACAGTAAATGCCAGAACTTTCGGTCGTAGTCGTAGCGCTCGATGACGAGCAGCGCACGCTGTTGCAGGTGCTGGTAGACGGCACCAGTGTAGCCCGCGTGGTGCATACCTGTGCTTCATTTCCCATGGCCGCAGCCGATCCAGTGGTGCGGCGAATTGAGAGCGCCACGCCGGACGTGGTTCTGCTTGATGTTCCCGCAGAAAACCCGAACCTGGCGTTGCGCGGCATTGAAATGCTGCATGCACAATTGCCGCAATGTGCGCTGTTTGCCATTGGGAACATGAATCAACCGCAAGTCATCGTGAATGCTATGCGTTCCGGCGCATGCGAATTCATTGAGCGGCCCGCGACGACCACCGATTTGCTCGAAGCATTCGTGCGCCTCACCGCTTCACAACGAAAAGACCACGTTCAAGAACACCGCGGCAAGATTTTTAGCGTGGTAAATGCAAAAGGGGGTAGCGGCTCGACCACCGTGGCAGTGAATCTGGCTTTAGCCCTGCAGGCTGCCCACGGCAACACCGCCCTGGTCGATCTTGCTCATCTTGGTCACTGCGCGCTGCACTTGAATCTCAAGCCGATGTTCGGGGTGGCGGATGCGATCCGCAACTTGCACCGTCTGGACAGTTCACTCCTCGAAAGCTTCATGACCCGCCATGCCGGTGGAATGCAGCTGCTTGCCGGCCCGAATACTCCTCTAGGCACGGATCCGTCGCATGCCGAGCACGCGAAATTGTTCGATCTAATGGTGGGACATTTCCGTTATGTGGTGGTGGATCTTTCGACGCGCATGGATGCGACCACTAAGCTGGTGGCAAATTTGTCCCAAACCGTGCTGATGGTGGCGCACGCCGACGTGGCGTCATTATGGAGCGCGGCCCGGGTGCAGCAGTACCTGACCGAGAACAGCGGCAGGGACAAAGTGTTGCTTGTTCTCAATCGCTTTCGCAAGATTCCGGGATTCAGCGAAACTGATGCCGAAGCCGCGGCTGGTGTGAAGGTTGTGGCGAAGATCCCGAACCAGTATTTCGCGGTTTCGACCTCGATTGATCGCGGGGTGCCGCTGTTGCAGCAGACGCATACGGACGTGGCGCGCGCGTTCACCAATCTCGCGAGCCGGCTGACCGAAAACGAGCCGGACGTGAAACGCAAGGCGTGGTCTTTGTTTAAGACCGTGTAGACAGTTAGAGAAGTTCGAAAGCAACTATGCCGAACTTACAAGCTTTCGAGAGGACAGAATACCAGCAGGTTAAAGCGGACCTGCACCGGAAGATTCTTGACCGCCTCGACCTGGAAAAATTGGGCCGCACGCCAAGCGATACCGCGCGCGATGAAGTGCTGCTGCTCATACGCAACACCGTAAATAGCGAAGCTGTCCCGCTCAGCTTTGCCGAACGCGAGCGGCTGGCGCGGGAGATTCTGGATGAAATTTTTGGCTTAGGGCCGCTGGAACCTTTGTTGAAGGATCCAACGATCTCCGACATCCTGGTCAACCGCTACAACCGCGTGTATGTGGAACGTGCGGGGAAACTCGAGCCGACGGGGTTCAGTTTCAAAGATGACGCCCACTTGATGCAGATCATCGATCGAATCGTATCGCGAGTTGGACGGCGAGTGGACGAATCCTCGCCGATGGTGGATGCCCGGCTGGCTGATGGCTCCCGGGTAAACGCAATCATCCCTCCCTTGGCCATTGACGGACCATGCCTGTCCATCCGTCGTTTTGGGCGCGATCCCCTGACTGCTCGAAACATGCTCGAGAACAAAACGCTAACCGAGTCGATGCTGGAACTCCTCTCTGCCATGGTGAAGGGACGACTGAATGTATTGGTATCGGGTGGTACCGGTGCAGGCAAAACGACTCTGCTGAATGTGCTCTCGGGCTACATTCCGAACTCCGAGCGCATTGTGACGATCGAGGACGCAGCGGAATTGCAAATGAAGCAGGAGCACGTAGTGAGATTGGAAACGCGCCCGCCCAACATTGAAGGCAAAGGCGCGGTGCGGCAACGGCAGCTGGTGATCAACAGCTTGCGTATGCGGCCCGATCGCATCATCGTGGGCGAGGTGCGCGGCGAGGAAGCATTTGACATGCTTCAGGCCATGAACACAGGTCACGAGGGCTCGCTGACGACCGTACACGCCAATTCGCCGCGCGACGCGCTGGCCCGTGTGGAAAGTATGTTCTCGATGGCCAACCTTAACCTGCCGGAGCGGGCGATGAGGCAGCAGATCGCGTCAGCGATTCACGGAGTTGTGCAGGTCTCGCGCTTGGCCGATGGCACGCGCAAAGTGACCTCCATTTCGGAAGTCGCCGGCATGGAAGGCGACGTAATCGTGATGCAGGACATTTTTATTTTCGAACGTCGCGGGATTGATGAGGGCGGCCGCGTTCGCGGATACTTTACGGCAACCGGAATTCGGCCGAAATTCGCCGAGCGCCTGGCAACCGCGGGTTGCCGTTTGCGTCCGGCACTATTTGAATCGCGAATGGAGGTCTAGGCAGAACAGTTTATGCAAATGGCGCTGCTCATCCTGATCTTTGTTGCAGTGGCTCTGATCGTGTTTGTAGTCGGAATGCTTCTCGATCAGCGCAGCGCGCAAGCTCGTCTACTGCGCGAGCGGTTGGCCTCAGTCCAAAAGACTAACCAGCGCGAACCGAACGAAGAACTGGCCTTGCTGCGCGACGAGATGCTGAGCCAGATTCCGGCCCTGGACAGCTTATTGCGCCGCTCCGAGCGGATGACGAATTTCCAGAACTTCCTGGAACAGGCCAATCTGCAGGTTCGCGCAGGGAACATGCTGATTTACTGCGTCGTCGGCGCCGTGATCATGGGCGGCGTCGGAGTGATGCTGGCCGGTTCTTTGCCGCCGAACCAGATGGTGCTTTTCGTGATGTTTGGCGCAATTGTGGGAGGGATCATTCCGTTCTCGTATGCCTCCTATCGCCGAACGAAACGCTTTCAAAAATTCGAGGAATTATTTCCGGATGCGATTGATACCTTGGCCAGAGCAGTACGGGCTGGGCATGCCTTTACCACCGCGCTGGAGTTGATCGCGAACGAAATAGCCGAGCCCGTCGCCGGCGAGTTCCGGATGCTTTTTGAGGAGCAGAAATTCGGATTGCCAGTCCGCGACGCTCTGATGAACCTCACGGAGCGCATGCCGCTGGTCGACGTGAAATTTTTCGTGACTGCGGTGATGCTGCAACGCGAGACGGGCGGCAATTTGGCCGAGATTCTCGATAACTTGTCGTACGTCATTCGTGAACGATTCAAGATCATGCGGCAAGTGCGCGTCTACACGGCACAGGGCCGCCTCACGATGGCGCTGCTGATGGGACTTCCTCCGGTGATTGTGGTGGTTATGCTCGTCACAAGTCCGTCGTTTATTCGGCCGCTGTTTGCCGACCCGATCGGGCACACGCTGATCGTGAGTGGCATCGTGCTGCAGACTTTGGGCTACTTCGTCATTCGCAAGGTGATCCGGATCCAGGTGTAGTCATGGCACTGGCATTAACCATCATCATATTTCTGACGATAGCAGCCGTAGTCTTTTCCTTTGGCGCGGCGGTGTATGCGCCATCCTCGATGCTAGGGGCCCGGTTGCGAGCGCTCGGCTGGGAGCGCGCTGAGCCCGTCGAGAAACCCGCATTAAGAGAGCGCCTGGAGCAGGCACTTGATCCGCTCAGTAAAGCGATTCCACTCTCTCCAAGTGACGTTTCACGAACGCGTCGTTGGCTGATTCAAGCCGGCTATCGCGAGCCGCGTCACATGACGATTTATGTCGGCAGCCGGCTGGCTTGTGCATTCGTGGCCTTAGTGGGCGTTCTTGCAACCAGCGGACTGGATTCGCCTCTATTGCTGGTAAGCGTTACGGCGTTTGGTTTCTTCGCACCACGCTTCGCGTTGAAACGTAAAATTCAGGCTCGGCAGCAGCGGATCAAACTGGCACTGCCGGACGCGCTGGATCTGACGGTGATCTGCGTGGAAGCGGGACTGGCTCTGGACCAGGCCATGATGCGAGTGGGACAGGACCTGCACCATGCCCATCCGGACTTAAGCGAGGAGTTTCACTTCGTGAATCTCGAGATGCGGGCCGGCAAGCCACGAGCCGAGGCGCTGCGCAACCTCGTGGAACGGACGGGCGTCGATGACATACGTTCGCTGGTCGGCACCCTGATTCAAACTGACCGCTTTGGAACCAGCGTGGCGCAGGCCTTACGGGTCCACTCAGATTCGCTACGCACGGAACGACGGCAAAGAGCGGAAGAGCAAGCCGCCAAGACTACAATTAAAATGGTTATCCCCCTAGTGTTATTTGTCCTCCCCTCGATTATTTTCGTAACTCTGGGGCCGGCGGTGATCCAGCTTGTGCGGACACTGATGCCGGCATCGGGTAGGTAAAAAAATCAGCGTTTCAACAAAGGTATTCAGGGTATTATGGCGGCACCGAGGTCCTCTGCATACGCGTTCAACCGAACGCGCCACGCCTACCTAGCCACTCGTTTGGCGATTGCCGGGACACATTGGTCCCGCTTTCGCGGTTTGATGTGCGCTGAGGCCTCAAGCTTCCAATCGGGGGATGGCCTGTGGATCGTGCCATGCCGGGGGGTACACACCTTTGCCATGAATTTTCCGATTGACGTAGTCTACCTGGATGGCAACCAGGTGGTCGTGCATGTCGAAGAAGCCCTGAAACCCTGGCGGTTAGCGCGAATCAAAATGCGGGCGAAATCGGTGATCGAATTGCCCGGGCAAACGCTGAGGCAAAGCGGCACGTCGGTAGGGGACGAGATTGAAATTGAAGCAGATTCGGCTGGCGAGGCAACTGAAGCGTGAATGATGAACTCAAGCTTCTAATTGAATGGCCATCGCGCTGGGACGAGTTCGTCAGCTCGATTCGGCCGGCGCTGCGAAAGTCGCCGCGGCCATTAGCTGGTGAAGCTCGCACCGGCCTGTTTCCTCACCAGGGAATGCTGACGGCGTGGATTTGCGAAGCCGTGCTGTTATTCGCTGCCATTGTGTTGCCCGCGAGATTGGCTTTTCTTGCTCCTTACCAGCCGCCCTCGATTCCGAAGTATGACGTGATTTATTTCTCCGGGGATGAACTGCCGCAAACCGAGGATCTGGGAGGAGCCAAAGTTGGCCGCACGGGAAAATCCGGCGGAAAGGAAGCGTTTCACCGTACGCAAGTGATCCGTGTGTCCCGAGGCGATTTGCTGCGGGAGAAAGTGGTGGACGCGCCGCGCTTGAATTTGCCGCAAGTGAATTCCGCAGTAGCCAACCTGCTGGCCTACAATCCACTTCCCGGTCCGCCTCCCGCCGAAGGCTTGAGAGCAGCGATGCAAGCGCCCAATCTGCCGCAAAACGTCGTCGCTCCTGCTCCTGATGTTCGACGAGACAAAATGCTGGTCGCCCCGGCGCTGGAAACAGCGGTGGCGCCAAGCCCAAATGTCCGCCGCGAAAGATTTCGACAATCTCCATCGATGAATGCGGCAGTAGTTCCGCCCAGCCCGAATGGAATACAGCGGGACATCACGATGCCGCGAGTTCCAGGCTCACAGGTCATCGCGGTTGTGCCACCTCCGGTCTCCGCACCCGAGCGGATGACAACCTCGCACGCTCAGCTCACGTTGCCTGCGCCGAGCGTTGTTTCACCACCCCCGAGCCAAGTGGAACATGATGCAGCCTTGCGAGGGCCGGGATTTGGACCGGGAGAATTACAAGAACAAATCGTGCCGCCACCGGTGCAAGTAGGCAGCGGCGGCTCAATGCGATCGTATGGTGGCGGCGTCGGGAATCAAAATGTTGTTCCGCCCCCAGTTCAAATGAACGGCGCGGCTACTGAACATGCCACCGTCGCAATGCTTGGAAATCCAAGTGTTGTTGCTCCTCCTGTTCAGGCGAGGGGCGTAAGCAGCGGACGCGTTGTAGTGGACCGTTGGGGTATCCCCAGGGTCGTTCCTCCTCCCGTGCAGGTGGACAACAACTCCATGAGGCAGAGCACGGCGGGCGGCCTTGGTCGGGGAAGTGCCGTGGTTCCCCCGCCACCTTCAGTTTCGGCCGATGCTGCTTCGGGAATGGGGCATGGGAACCGGGGTCGCGGGTTGGGCTCGATATATGATTCCGGGTCAGTGGCGGCGCCGCCCAGCCATGCTGGCGGCAGCGGAAACGGGTCGGGTGTCGTGCTTTCGAGCCAACCCGGATCAACAGTTGCGAAGCCTGGAAGTGCAGGGGCCGGCGCGCTGGCGCTTTCTCCGAACGGAGGAGCGACGCCGGGATTGGGCGGGCCGGGAGGTGGAGGGGATATTGCTCGCGGTCAAGGTAGCGGAGCAGCCCTAGCCGGACAAGGGCCCGGAGCAGCCAACAGCAGCTCCGGAACCGGCGCTGACACGATCGCTCACAACGGAATCTCTCCCTATCCCGGAACCGGAGGTGCGGGAACTGGATCTGTGAGTCGACCAGCAATGCCGGGGGTTTCCGTGCACGGCGGCAGCAACGTCATCACTTTGCCGAGCTTTGGCGCGGATGTTGATCCGGCGTCGATCGGACGGTCATCGAAACTCAAGAATCGCAACGGGCCCGATATTACCGTGGTTGGCAGTTCGCGTTCCGGTGGCGCCTTTAATCTGTACGGCGAACTTAAAGGCGATAAGGTGTACACCATCTACATCGATACCAAGCTCGGGCAGGCCGTGATGGAATATGCAGATCCAACTTCGGCGAATCATCCTTATGCAGAAGACCTGGTGGCGCCACAGCCAATGCGTGCGGAGTTACCAGCCAATATCAAAATGTCGCGCACAGTTATTTCCTGCGTGCTGGATCGGTCGGGACTACTGCGTAATCCACAGGTTCTGGAGGGCAGCCGGGAAAACACTCCCAAGATCCTGGCCGCATTATCGGCATGGAAATTCCGTCCGGTCTTTCGTGGTGATCAGCCGATCGAAGTTACCGCAATCCTCGGCTTCCACATCGACACGCGATAGACTTCAAGCACGTTCGCTCGGCTTATTCTCACCGAATTTCTGGTGGGACTTCTCGAATTACTTGGATTCGGCAGTTGCCCAGAAGCCTCACAGTGCTGCCGCCAGAAATCGGCGATCGACGTTGTGACTGCGGGCAAAGAAGGAGCGCGGGCCACGCAAGTGATTACGTGGCCCGCCGTAATACGTCGTGAAAGGCTCGTGCTCCGGAACGAGGGTGACCGTTGTCGTCGCCCAAGGCCTCAGAAAGCAGAGTCCCAAGTCACGTTGAAGCTGCCGTGCAACGGCGACACCACCGGGCAGCCGTTGGGGATCACCAGCAACTGTGGGCTGAATCCTCTCTGTCCAACGCAGTCGAGAAAGTAGGATTCGCTGTCGTCAATCATCCCTATGTCATACACGGGTCCGTCCTTGAAGCCTTCGATTCTCGTGGTCTTCCCGCCGGACGTCAGCGCGCCGTTGAAGAAGCCGGTCTGGAAGAAGTCCACGAGCGAAATAAACTGGAACCCGAAAGGCAGCGGATAGGCCGCGCGCTCCACGATCCACTCTCCGCTCGAATCGACGCACACGGACGGGTCGCAGGCCGCTTTCACCGAAAAGCTCTCCTGCGGGCGGTTAAAGTCGGTGAGCGACAGCGTGTAATTTCCGCCCGCCGCGACGGTCACCGAGGCGGAGATGAGGTCGCCGGGCTTCGGACAATCGACATTGTTGTTGATGCAGGCCGGCGTACCCTCCACGACGGTTCCGTTCGGGAACATCTCGTACCAAACGTAGTAGTACGTGACTCCCTCGAAGCACTGCGTGGCACTGCCAAGCTGCTCCACCGTCCCGCTGGTGAAGCCGTCGATGCCGACCCAATTCGCGATGATGGCGTCCTGGTATCGGTAATTGCCGCTGGGGCACTGGACGTACGGAATCACCCACTGGCCGGTGACCGAGGAGACTGTGTTCGCTCCGCCTTCGACGTCAGCGAAGCCTGACCAATTGAACGACCCCAGCTCCGTGGCGCCTCCGCTGGCGACCAGTGGCACCGCGTTGCTGCGCACTATTGGTCGGTGCGAGGACATGTACTTGTGGAACGCCGCCCTCGCCCTTGCGACGGTTGACGCGTCGGGCGGTTTGGAGTCCGGCGCGGCGGCGCGGACTGGGCTGGGCACTAGCACGCAAGCCATCGCGATCCCGATCAGTGCCGTAACGACACCCACGAGCCGCTTCTTTCCTTTGGAGGGGCTGGATGATCCGAAGATGTGCGCGTTAGAGGACGTGTGCGTGGCACGAAGGAGCGAAATCCTAGTTTTGCTGAAAGGCTTCATATAATCTCCTGGGATAGGTTAATGTCGTGGGACACGAGCAGACCCGAAGCGGCGAATCCCGCGCGGGACGCCGGAATTGTACACCTGAGTAGCAGATTTACAAGTGGTATTTCAACTCCCCATTTGCAGGCCTGCCGGGGGGTGGACATCGATTTACTGCTTTTTAGGAGTTGTGCTGGCGCTGGAAAAGTGCCGCGGTACCATCCGCGTGCACTTCCGTCCAGTTCGGCATCAGCCTGAGCACGTTGGCAAGTGACGACCAACGCGGAACCAGTACCCATTCAACATTCATCCGATCCAATTCCTGGGAGAAGCTGGGCTGCACGAGGACGATTTTCAAATAATCCTTGATGAACTGGTCTCCGTAGAGATCATGGCGGTCATCCAGCACGACCTTGGGCTCGGGATATAGCCGATAAATCAGATATCCGCCCCAATAATCGAGGCTGAAAATCGGCTGGCGAATATTGTGGCTGGAAATGTAGTCGGCGGCTGCGACCGGGAAACGTTTCTCGTCAAATTGCGCGTTGATAACGTGAGCCGAGCCTAACTGCCCGTGGTGCAGACAGGCCCAAATACCCACCGCAAGCGCCAACACGACCAGAATATGGCCGCGCAGATTGGTCTCGAGCGCCTGCATGCGGGAACCAAAGGACGTGAGACGGGAAAACAGTCGACGCAGCGGGGAAGTGACATTCGCGTCGCCCGCTGCTTGAGATAGCGCGGCAGAAAGAATCGGTGCGAGTATGAGCGCTATGAGGAGCGAGGAGGTTGGGAGATTGCGGGTTGCGTAAAGTCCGCTGTAGGCAGCGAACAACAAAAGAAGCAAACGCGATGGGCCGGGTCTTTGCCGAGCGCTTGCAAGACTGACACCGGTAGCAATCAGAACAATTGCGAAACATTGTTGCGCGGCGCTGTGAAAATCCGGTGAACGGAATTCGCTGATCTGATTCATCAGAAAGCGATCGGAAAGGTATCGATAGACGTGCGCATGCAGGTGGTATCCGTAAGGATTCACGAAGCTGGCGACGATGCTAAGCGCGGTGATTCCGCTCAGGTGTTTGAGCCAGCTTGAAACTTGATCGCGACGCTCGCGACGAATCAGATATTCAATGATGCCTCCGACCAGGTAAATCGCCATCAGGGCGAAACCTAAGACAAATCCACCATGCACATTCACCCAGAGAATCATCAGCACAGGGAGCCAAAACAAGCGCTTGCTCGTTTCGTACGTGGATGCATAGCGATCCAGCAGGTCGAACCAGATTACGGCAAGCAACCAGGTCAGCACATGCGGGCGCGCGAGGAAGTGAACTGAGGAGGCTCCGAGCGCCAGGACAAGCAGAAACAGTGAAACGAGAAGATTGCTGCTGCGCCATAGTGTTACGCGCAGGGCGAAGACGAAAGTGGCTGCTATGACCACGGCGGTGAAAAACACCACGCCATTCAGCCCGGCGACATGGTGGATTGCGGCAATGAGCAGATCATAGAGCCATTCCCACGCATACCAAGTGTGACCACTCATCGTGGATGAAAAAGAATCCGTGCGCGGGATGGTATGCGTAAGCAGCATCTGCTCACCATCGCGAATGTGCCAGCCAATGTCGGAGTCGCGAAGCAGGACGCGACCCATCGCGCCGCAACTCAGGGCCACAGCCAGGACAACGAACAGCAAATCTCCAATGGGAGGAATGACGAAATGCGTCCAGTTCGTACGTACAGACTTCGATATGCTTTTCGCTTCCAATGAAATGCTGCGCTCGGGGGCGCTCTGCGGCGTCTCGGTGGGCAAAGCTGTGCTCGTCTCAGATCATATTACTTGAGAACCGTCAGGGCGGATTGGGAACCCGGCTTCATACCCGCCCACGTGTAAGCTACGTTCGGCTATTTACCGTCCAGGATGCCAGGTGCGTGCCGTTGACTTCACGTCACCGCACCTCTAACATTCCCCCCTGAGTACGCGCGCCACTCGTGATCGATACGATCATTTCGCACTACCGCATCGTCGAAAAACTCGGCGGTGGCGGGATGGGCGTTGTCTACAAGGCTGAGGACGTCAAGCTGCACCGCTTTGTAGCCCTGAAGTTTCTCCCTGATGACGTTGCCAAGGACGCACAGGCCCTCGCTCGCTTCCAGCGGGAGGCACAAGCCGCTTCCGCACTGAACCATCCCAACATTTGCACGATCCACGAGATCGATGAGGTAGATGGGCGCGCCTTTATCGCGATGGAGTTTCTGGACGGGATGACCTTGAAGCACAAGATCGCGGGTCGCCCATTAGAAACCGAGCTGATTCTCTTCCTCGCCATCGAGATCGCTGATGCGCTGGATGCCGCCCACAGCGAAGGCATCATCCATCGCGACATCAAGCCCGCAAACATCTTCGTGACCAAACGCGGTCACGGCAAGATTCTGGATTTTGGGCTGGCGAAGGTTGTGGTCACTACTAGTTCCGCCGGCAACATCGCAGCGGCAGGCACACAGTCCGTCGATGAACAGCATCTGACCAGTCCCGGCTCAACGCTCGGGACAATTTCGTATATGTCGCCCGAACAAGCCAAAAGCAAGGAACTGGATGCTCGCAGCGATCTGTTCTCGTTCGGTGCAGTGCTTTATGAAATGGCAACCGGCGCGCTGCCCTTTCACGGCGAAAGTACCGCCCTCGTTTTCGACGCGATTCTGCATTCTGATCCTCCCCCGGCGATTCGTTTCAATCGCGACATACCATCCAAGCTCGAAGACATAATTAATAAAGCCCTGGAGAAAGACCGCAATCTCCGCTACCAGAGTGCGGCGGAGTTGAGGGCTGATCTGCAACGGCTGAAGCGAGACACGGAGACCGGGCGCGCGGCGAGAGCAAGTTCCGGGTCAATGCCAGCGGTGCAGGATGCAGGTAGCGGCGCAAACAATGTCGGGGCGGACGCCCTCGTCCGCCCGGCGGAGCCAAGCTCCGCAGTTTCGCGGGCAGGAAAGTCCGCGCCGCACGATAGTCGCGTGGGAACGTCCGCTCCCGAGAGCCTGCCCCGAGCGAAGTCGAGGGGTTCAGGGCGTGCGAAGCTCGTCGGCGTGATTGCCTTTCTGATTGTCGCCGCTGTCAGCGGTGGACTCTATTATCGTGTGCATCGCGCCAAGCCGCTGACTGATAAAGACACGGTCGTTCTCGCAGACTTCAGCAACAGCACGGGTGATCCGGTTTTCGACGACACTCTCAAAACCGCGCTCGGCGTTTCCTTGAGCCAATCGCCGTTCCTGAACGTCGTCTCCGACAGCGCCGTCGCCAACACGTTAAAGCTGATGGAGAAGCCACCCGACACCAAGCTCACACCCGGCGTCGCACGCGACCTTTGCCTTAGGGCAGGCAGCAAGGCGTACATTGCCGGATCGATCGCCACCCTGGGCAGCCAGTATGTGGTGGGGCTGAACGCGGTGAATTGCCAAAGCGGCGACCCGCTGGCTCAAGAGCAGATTACCGCTTCGGCCAAAGAGAAAGTGCTGGATGCGTTAGGCGAGACAGCATCGAAGCTGCGCGGCAGGTTAGGCGAATCACTAGCCACGGTGCAGAAGCTCGATGTGCCGCTTTCCGAAGCCACAACACCTTCACTCGAAGCTCTGCAAGCCTTCAGCCTTGGCGAAAAAGCCTATGGTGAAAGAAACCCGGGCGTCGCCCTGCCATACCATCAACGTGCCATCGAACTCGACCCGAATTTTGCCATGGGGTATCGGGCAGTGGGCATCGATTACCTTGACTTATCCGAGACGGGACGCGCCGGCGAATACATCAGCAAGGCTTTCCAGTTGCGGGAGCATGCCAGCGAGCGCGAAAAGCTGCTGATCACAGCCGAATACTATTCGAGTGTAACCGGAGACGTGGACAAAGCGGCCCAGATCTATCGGGAAGCAATCCAAGCCTACCCGCGGGATTACCGGGCACACCTCGATCTGGCCAATCAATACACCTCGTTAGGTCAGTGGGAAAAGGCAAGGGATGAGTATCTCGAAAGCCTTCGCCTCGCCCCGGATAATAATGCGCCTTACGCGGACCTGGCCAACAGCCTGCTTGCCTTGCAGCGTTTCGACGAAACGCGGCAGACGATCGAACAGGCTCATGCACGAAAGCTGGAGGATTTCCTGCTTCATAATGCCCTCTACACCCTAGCTTTTTTTCGGAGCGATTCGTCAGCCATGACGGAACAACAGCAGTGGTTTGCCGGCAAACCCGAAGAGAACTTCGAGCTTTCACTCGCCTCCGATACCGAGGCCTACGCAGGTCATCTGGCCAAGGCGCGCGAACTGACGAAGCGGTCGATAGATTCCGCCATCCGCGCTGACAGCAAGGAAACGGGAGCAACATGGCAGGCGATAGCCGCGCAGAGGGAGGCTGTCTTCGGCAATGCTGTGGAAGCGAAGCAGGCAGCGGCAGAGGCCCTGAAGCTCGTCCCTACAAGTCAAGGTGTTGAAGACGAAGCCGCGCTCGCCTTCGCCATGGCGGGAGATACGACCCGAGCCGAATCGCTGGCGCAAGACCTGAACAAACGTTACCCGCTCGACACCCAGATGCAGTCGCTCTGGCTATCAGCGATTCGCGCACAAGTGGCGCTGAACAGGAAAAATTCGTCTGAGGCGGTCAGTGATTTGCAAGCGGCTACCGGCCCGATCGAGTTTGGGCAAATCACTTTCGTCGACAATCTTTCCTGCCTCTACCCCACCTACATCCGCGGCGAGGCGTATCTCGCGTCGGGGCAAGGCAAGGAAGCCGCCGCCGAGTTCCAGAAAATTCTCGACCACAGCGGCATCGTCTGGAACTGCTGGACGGGAGCGCTGGCGCATCTGGGCGTGGCGCGTGCGAATGCCTTGCAAGCGAAAACTTCGCAAGGTGCAGATGCCGATGCCGCCCGCGTCCGGGCGCTAGCTGCTTACAAAGATTTCCTCACGCTCTGGAAAGACGCCGATCCCGACATCCCCATCCTGAAACAAGCCAAAGCCGAGTACGCGAAGCTGCAATAGTGAGCGGTCTAGTAGTGAATCACCAGCGGAAGGTCCGGCCTGAGGTCTTTCGAACTCGCGTGCTTTCCACCATCAAACACAACTTCGAGCAGCCATCCATCGCCACTCTGAACCGTGATCACGCCGAGTTTCTCAAGATAGCTGACCGCCGGAGCGGGCTGATAACTCGATGGCGAGACAAGCCGCACAGCCGTGATCCGCTGGACTCCCAACGGGTGCTGGAAAACAGCGGCCTCGGCCGATTTCATCCGGATCGCTGCGATGTTTTTTGCTTCATCGACCGCCAATTGTGCCGGCTCAATAAAGATTGATGGGCTCTTGGTGTCGTCGCGAGCAGTGAGGATTTCAATGCCTGAACCGGCCGGCATCCACGGCATATTCACCGTCCAGGTTGGAAATGGAAAAGTATCTTTGACGTCAGAAGTTCGGCGCAACCCGATTCCGATCGGGCACCATCCCGACGTGCGCCAGAGCAAACGGTTGCGGAACTTCTCCACCACTGCCTCGTGACCGGGATCGACCGAGACCTTGGGGTCCGGGTACATCAGTTCTAGGTAAGAGTTTTGAAACTCGGTGGTAATGGAACTGGTGCCTTGACCGTCGTGATGATTCACGTTTGGTGAGATTTGAAGGCCTGTCCGTTCAAGGGCCGCCCGCTCGGGTGCGCCGGGGTGGACAACAATCCAGACATGATCAAACGCGAGCTGGGGAGTTGCCGCGTGGGCGCATGCGGCAAAAGCCATCAACACGGGCAGAATCAATTTTCGCATACCGGGCAGATCATAATAGATTCGCTGCCGGAGAATTCGATAATTCACACGTGGTACATCAAATAGCCGAGTCCAACGCGCATATGATGGAGGACAGGATCAGGAAGGCTGGCAGCAATCGTCAATCCCAGGCCTGCATGAATAAGTCCCAGAGGGTAAATATTCCGATAGCGCCGGAACATTTCGCAGAAGAAAATTGCCCCAAGAAAGCTCAAGATCGTGAGCAGCGGGCTGGGAAGATGAGCGATGGCAAATAACCCAGCGGCGGCAAGCACTCCACGGCGGCTGCCAAAGACTGACTCCAATCTCACGAACATGAAAGATTGCAGAAGGAATTCTTGCAGGAGAGCCCATATGGCGTATTGCCATGCTCGATGTAGGGGAAGTGCCTGCGGAAGGCCGAAGACCCTGGTGAACATCCCTGCCGCTGCAATCATCACGATCAATAGACCGCCGATAGCGACGATCAGGCTGGTTCCGCAGAGCGGACGCGTCAGCCCAAGTTCGCGCGATGAATACGGCGAAAGGGCTGTGAGTAGGATCGTTAAGCACAGCGCAGCCCAACTGACGGCGCTGTTCAGGTGGCCTTGCGGCGTCCAAACAGCAACGAGAATCAATCCGTAAACTAGACCGATCTCGGGAAGTATGCGGGATTCCGGACTGCTGCTCTCGGTTCGTTCTGCCTCTGCCGGCATAGAACCGGCGGGGCTGCCAAAACTCTTCGACTCGGATGCCATTGCGGGAATCTACTAATTAGAGCTGTTGTATCTCAGAATACCAAGATTCTGAGATGCTGAAAGGACACATGACGCCTAAGCAACCTAGAGTTGCCATTATTGGGGCCGGTTTTGGCGGCCTTCGCGCCGCACGAAAGCTTGCGCATTCTCCTGTCCACGTGACCCTGATCGATCGCAGGAATCATCATGTGTTCCAACCTCTGCTCTACCAAGTAGCAACCGCGGGGCTGTCACCGGGGGAAATTGCCGCGCCGATTCGTTGGATCGTTCGTGGTCAGCAAAATATCGAGGTCCTGCTCGGGGAAGTTCAGGATTTCGATTTAGCCAATCGAATCGTGAAACTATCCGATCTTGAGATTCCTTATGATTATCTGATCGTTGCTGCCGGAGCAACTCACGGCTATTTCGGACATCCCGAGTGGGAGCCATTCGCTCCGGGATTAAAGACCATAGAGGACGCAATTGAGATCCGCAAACGGGTGTTGCTCGCGTTTGAACTCGCAGAAAGAGAAGCAGCCAGTGCTGAGCCGATCTTGCCATTGAACTTTGTGATCGTGGGTGGCGGACCGACAGGTGTCGAGTTGGCAGGCACGCTGGCAGAAGTCTCTCATCACGTGTTGGCTCACGAGTTTCGCAGTATCGATCCCAAGCGCGCGCGCATCATCCTTTTGGAAGGTGGTCCGCGCATTCTGCCCGCGTATGCCGAAGATCTTTCGCGTAGCGCGGAGCGGCAACTGCAAAACTTAGGTGTCGAAGTACGCACCTCAACCATGGTGACCAAGGTGGAAGCGGCGGCTGTGTGGACGGGT